>Ga0265342_10000344_pt1 | contig 52129 bp, 46 predicted proteins | sample 4CB327metaG_FD_203125 | JGI IMG/M metagenome (GOLD analysis project Ga0265342, IMG submission 203125) | Rhizosphere microbial communities from Carex aquatilis grown in University of Washington, Seatle, WA, United States - 4-CB3-27 metaG | ecosystem: Host-associated > Plants > Roots >... | reverse complement strand
CGCTTTGGAACGTCACGCTGGTCGCTGCCTGCGTACCGAACTTCACGGTTGCACCCGAAGCAAAGTTCGTCCCCGTAATCGTCACCACCGTCCCACCACCTACCGGTCCTGTGTTCGGCGAGACGCTGCTCACTGTCGGGCCTACTGGCGCAGCGCGGAAGGCGACCATTTGCATGACCCACCAGCCCGAAGAAAGCGTCGCCGTCGCACTTTGACTTCCCACGGCCGTCACTGTTTTATCTTCGAGAATATCTCCATCTGGACTGGTGATCACCCTGCTTGTATAGCCCGAACCCGCCTTTGTCGTTGTCGTCGCGATGTAGTTTGCGCCAACCAACAGATCATTCGCATTGTTCGTTGTCACCGATCCGCTGCTGCTGGTTCCGCTGCTCCCGCTCGCTCCCACCGACACGTCGACGGGGGCCGACGAGGCGATCCCGGAGTATTCCGCGATCCGAATATCGGGAGAAGCCGCTGAGGCGCTGAATGTTACCGTAACTGTATTCCCGTTCGCCGCGGCCGCTGCTATGTTGCTCGCATAGTAAATCGCCTGTGCCGCTGTACCGGTTCGGACCGTCGGGCCCGCGGCCAATGTATACACATTCCCTTTCGAATCGGTCACGGAACTCACTGTGGCCGTGGGAGTGCTCCAGCCGATGACCACAACGTTCAGGTCGCCCGCTGTCTGCGCCTTTGTAAAAGTCACAGGCACGGATGTTGCCGTCTGTGGAACTGCGGAGTTGACCTGCACGAACGCGATCGTGGCAGCTTGCGTCTTCTCGGGTGCTACGCCCAGGATGAACGCGAGCGCCAGAACAAGCGACCACCGAAATGCGAATTGAAGACCGGAAGGCAGTCTGAAACTCGAGCTACGAACGACGGTCGGAAAAACAAATCTCGTTGCTTGGCCGAGATGTGCGCGAAATCTAACTGCCATCGCAGTATTCTCCTGTTCACCTGAATGAGCCTGTGGCTGGATTTCCCGGGGGGATCTTAGGCGAGTGACCGGTCGCCTTTTTGTTACCGGTCAGATTATAAGAAAACCTGGAAGCGCTGTGTTTAAAAGTTTTCCTTTTTACATGGGTGATCGGGTGGATCCGGCAGTTGATTTGATCGGTTTAGGCGGCGAGAGTTTCGAGGGTGTTCTTGGCACACAAATATGGTTGCGCTCGACACCATCAAACCGGAAACAAACCAGTCGGAATCGATGTGGAAATCGCGATCTCATGCTGTCGTAGAAGATATGGCGGTCAGTGAAGGACTGTCAGGGAGAGAGGATTCGAACCTTCGACCCCTTGGTTCCGAACCTGGAGCACCTCTTCCGCAGCGGAGTTTTCTGTCGCGAACTTCAGGCCGCGCTCTCAACCGGCCCCGCTCTAAAAGCTCCACACCAGCCCGCTTGAAATGCGCGCGAAGTTGTTCGGCAGCCCCGGCGTCTGAATCGGCTCAATACTGGCCACGTTGTTAATCAGCTTGAAATTCGACCACTGGTAGCCGCCGCTCACGCGAATCGCCAGGCTACGCGAAATCGGCGTGTCCAGGCCGCCGCCAAGAACCGTAACAAACGACGCTGTTTCTCCCGGAGCTGCATTCGGTCCCCAGTACCTGCCGATGCCGCCATCCCCACCCAGCGCTTCGACAAATACCGACTCGCGGCCCACGCGCCGCGTAAATTGCGCGCCGCCCATGATCGAATACCAATCTTCCTTGGCGCCCTGATTGGTGCCGCGATAGCTCGACACGTCCATAACGAATCGGACGAATCGCCACCCCGGAGGCCCGAAGGTGGCATTCCATCCACTCATGGGCTGGCGCGCACCCGGCGTTCCATTGGGGGAGTTGTTGACGAAAGCGTAGCCGCCGTAAAGCTGAAAGCGCGGGGGTTTCTGTGCGGGCGAATCGGTCTGCGCGTGAACAGCCACCGCCATCCACAGAGACACAAAAACGACGCAGAGACGAGAGGTCATGAAAGAAAGCGCTTCCGCAATTGAATCCGATTCAGATGCGCATGGGCATCAACACGTAGCGGTACTTGAACTCCGCGTCTGGATCTTCGGGCCGCATCTGGCCGGCCGATTGCGCGTCCTTGAATTCAAGCCGTACTTCGCCTGCATTGTCGAGGGCCTTCAGGAAGTCCAGAATGTAGCCGGAGTTGAAGCCAACCGTGATGGCCTCTGACGAGTACGGCGTGTCGATGGTATCTTCGCTCTCGCCGGATTCCGTCGAATTCGCACTCACTTTGAGCTCGTTGTCCTCGAGCCGCATCCGAATCGCTCCCGACCGTTCGTCGGCGAACTGCGCCACGCGCTGAATCGCCGCAGACAGCTCGCTCGACCGCACCACTGCGAACTTCGTGTTGTCGCGCGGCATCACCGCCTCAAAGTTCGGGAACTGGCCCGTCAGCTTGCGGCTTGACAGTGTGCGATGGCCGACCCGGAAGAAAAGCGTGTGCTCATCGTCGGCAAACTCCACCTTCTCCGCATCGGAATTCGCCAGCAAACTCTGCAGCTCCTGGAGCGCCTTGCGCGGAATCAGCACGCGCTTTTCGCCGCTGATGCCTTCCAATGTCTCGCCTGGCTTCTCCACAAACGAAAGCCGGTGTCCGTCGGTCGCGACCATGGCCATCGACTCGGCCTTCAGCACAAGCAAGGCACCATTGAGCGTGTACCGCGACTCCTCGTTCGAGATCGCGAAGATGGTCCGTGCGATCAGCGTGCGCAGCGAGGCAAGAGAAATGCTGGTCGCCGCGATCGTCGGAAATTCGGGCACCTGCGGGTAATTGGCGCGCGCCATGCCGACCATCTTCGTATTCGATCGCCCGCTCCTGATCTGCACCCAGTGATTCTCGAGCAGCTTGATGGAAATGTCGCCATCCGGAAGCAGCTTGATGTAGTCATAGAGCTTGCGCGCAGGGATCGTACAAGAACCAGGCTTTTTCACCTTCACAGCGGCGCTGGTGCGGATGGCCTGGTCCAGGTCGGTAGCAGTAATGTTCAGGCGATCTTCGTCCGCCTCAAGCAGAAAATTGGAGAGAATCGGGATCGTCGTTTTGCGCTCGACCACGCTCTGCGTCGCAGTGAGTTCCTTCACCAGATCCTGGCGGCTTACGCTAATCTCCATCGCTGCCCCCTCGGCCCCGGATCCGACTCCTGATCGCCCGGCCGGCTTTTCAATTTCGGCTTCCGCATTCGGCATCCATCCACCCCTGCTCCAGGAAGCCGCGCCCTATGCCCCAACTTTATAACAGCTTGCGAGACATCGGAAGCGGCAGCTTTTCTTCCTCCCGATTGTAGTCACCCTGCGAACCCCATGCGCGTGGAAAACCGGGCCCATTCTGTGAATTCTGCGGTTTGCACCTCGTTCGGCTCGATCGCCTTGTTTGCTCGAATCCTGCAGGTTTGCTCTTTGCGTTCGACGTGGGTTCTACGGGATGTGGTTAGAGTATGAGAAGAGATACAAATAAACCCGTAGTACCCGTAGTTCGGTTCGGAAAAGTGGGAATCAGAGCAATGTCGCTTAGGGGAAGCGAGTTGGATAGTCGGCGAGTTTCCTAAATCGCGGCGCATCCATTCGAACAAGCGGGAAAACAAGCCGCACCAACCCGAATAGCGCTCCTCTTTCCCACTCCTCCCACACCCCGCCGCGAATCCATTGTGGATTGTGGCGACGTTGTGTGAATGTACCGGTCAACACCAAATCAGACAGCCAGTTGTGGCCATCCCGTCTTGCACAATTCTCGCTTTGGGTCGATAGGCCGCCCAATGCGAGACGAGCCTTCCGCGCGGCTCATATACTTAACCTTTAATGCCCTGCGCAGCAGCCATGTCCTACACAGACGCCATAGCCCAACTCAATTCTCTGGTGCCGGAGCTTTATGCGTCTCCAGGCAAGCCGCAGCGCCGCTTCTCCGTCGACGAAGTTCGAATCCTACTGGACGCTCTCGGGAACCCGCAGCAGCATTTCCCATCGGTGCTGATTGCCGGCACCAACGGCAAAGGTTCGACCGCATCGACTCTCGCATCGATTTTGACCGAGACAGGCCTCCGCACGGGCCTCTACACTTCGCCGCACCTTGAGCGGCCCAATGAGCGCATCCGGATCGGGCATGAAGAAGTCGCTGACGACGACTTCGCGCGCCTCTACTTCCGTGTCCACGACGCCGGCCAGCAACTGCTGCTTTCCGGGAGCCTGGCGCAACTCCCCAGCTACTTTGAGATTCTCACCGCACTCGCATTTCTCCACTTTGCCGAGAACAAGGCAGACGTTGCTGTGCTCGAGGTCGGCATGGGCGGACGCCTCGACGCGACAAACGTCGTCGATCCACTCCTCTCCGTCGTCACAGATATTTCGCTCGACCACATGGAGTGGCTTGGCTCAACCATCGCTGCCATTGCGCGAGAAAAAGCGGGGATCCTGCGCCCCGGTGGAACGATGATTACGCTGCCTCAGCACCCTGAAGCCAACCAGGTTCTCGGCGAAGTGGCCACCGAACTCAACGTCCGCGGTGTCAGCGCAGTTCCCTTCGTTCCCGCCGCCGGAACCAGCGGTCCGTACACCGTTGACGCCCTTGGCGCCACCATCAACATCGATTCACCGCTCACAGGAGCACACCAGCAGCGCAACATCGCCCTCGCCATCGCCGCAGCAGTCGAGCTGGCCGAGCACCATGGGTTCCCCATCACACCAGCAGCAATCGAAAGCGGAGTTCACGGCACCCGCTGGCCGGGCCGTCTCGAGCGCGTTCAAACCAATGCACGCATCGACGAAAACGCCGCCGACCAGGAAAAAATCGACCAGGAAAAAACGGAATGGCTCCTCGACGTCGCACACAACCCAGCCGGCGCCTGGGCTCTGCGCGCAGCCCTGCGCCCCATCCTCGAAACACGCGCACCGCGGATCCTCGTCTTCAGTTGCCTGCGCGATAAGCCTCTCAACGAAATGGCGCAGATTCTCTTTCCACTTTTCGATGAGGTCATCGTCGCGCCCATTCACAATCCGCGCGCCGCGGCGCTCGACGATCTGCTCGCCGCAGCCGCAGCCACAGGAACGCCGGCAGTCGCGGCAGAATCAGTCGCCGACGCTCTTCGCCTGGCGCAAGACCGCATTACGCAAAAGTGCGTTACGCATAACCGCGTCTCCGGCCTGGCCGTCGTCTCCGGCTCCGTCTATCTCGTGGGCGAAGCGCGCACATTGCTCCTCTCGGGAACCGGCGAATGACCACTCGCCCCAACCCGTTGCCGCGGTTCTATGTCTGGCTCACTTACTTGTTGCTTGGCCCGCTGATGCTCATCCTTACCGCAGTCTGCGCGTCCACTGCGCTTCTAGTCTCCGTCGTCGACAAGAAAGGCCGCGTCCAGCACTGGATCGCGCACTTCTGGGGCCGCACTTTTGTGCGCCTGTCGCTTTCCCGGCTCAAGATTGAAGGCGAGGAGAACTTCCACAAAGTTCCCGTCGCAGTCTACGTCTCCAACCACACGTCCTACATGGACACGCCGGTGATCTTCGGCTCCATTCCCTTCCAGTTCCGCATTCTGGCGAAGAAAGATCTCTGGCAGTGGCCCATGATCGGCTGGTATCTCGGCCGCTCCGGCCAAATGCCCATCGACCTGGAGAATCCCCACGCCACGCTATCGAGTCTCGGCGGCGCCGTGAAGGCTCTCCGCGCCGGCATGCCGCTCTTTGTCTTTCCCGAGGGCGGCCGCACCTCAGACGGCGAGCTGCGGCCCTTTCAGGCCGGCGCGGCGTATCTCGCCATCCGCGCGCAGGTTCCCATCGTTCCCATCGCGCTCTCGGGCGTCTACGATCTGCTTCCCATCCACACCAAACACTTCTATCCGTGCCGGCTCACCGTCCGCGTGGGCGAGCCGATTGAGACCACTGGAATGAGTGTGCGCCAGAACGCCGAGCTCACCGACCGCCTCCGCAACGTCATTGACGAAATGCGGATCCCGCCGGAACGCGCTCGCGCAGAATCGCCCGCGCCCGTTGCGTAACGCAGCGCCTGCGCCGTAGGCGCAAAGGACATTAGCCCCGCGCTTCGGCGTGGGGAAAGCGATGAGAAATTGATTTTCGGAGTCCCGTAGGGACGATGCCGTCTTGAAACGACACGAGCCGGGCACCCATGCAGCGTGGGCCGCGAAGTCGAAGGACTGCATTTGCCTTTCGTCAGCTTGACCCACCACAAAGAATGGGTGCCCCAGGTCTCGATTTTGAGACCTGAGATTGCACGAACCCGACTCGCCTTTTTTTCAACTCAGCACGAAGAACGAATCACCGATCCTATTTTTCCGTATCCGCCCATTTCACCCCGCATGCCTCACAATGCCATACCTCTTTTCGTGGTGGCACCGGAACCCCGGCCACCGCAAGCGCTACAAGTGACCGCCCGCTCTCCATCCCATCGCCCAACACAATCTCACTCGACCCGCACTTCGGGCACCTCGGCTGTTGGTACGTTTCGTTCTCGCCGTACTCAATCGTCTGCGGAGCCTGCTGCTCCAGAATCTCCTGCGCGGCCGCTTCATCCTTTTCTGCAACCTGCAAACGCATGCCGCCCACCATATTCGAGTAGAACCAATCCATCCGCACGAGATTTTCATCTGCAATCCAGGCTTCAATCCCAGCCGATTCGAGCACGGCGCGGGCCACCATCGCCTCCGCCAGATCGCGATAGCGCCGCAACGTGACCACGCTGCGGAACTCCAGTACCCCTTTCTCTTCCACCTCCGGAGGCTCAAGCCCTCGCCGCGCAAACTCCGCACGCAATGCCGCCTGCGCATTTTCCAGCAGGCGATCGTACGACTGAGCCAGTTCCATCAACTCCATCTCGCCCATCTGCGTATACCGCGCTGCAAAATCTTCTCGGCCGTTTGTCATCGATTGGAATCCTAACAGCAACCAACAGCCGGGTGCCCAGGTGCCTCGCACTTGGGCACCTGGGATACCTCGATCCATGAACCGCACACTCCCCCACACTCGCACTACACTTGTTCCATGCCCCCGCGCATCGCCATCCCGGAGCCCACCAGCGACGATCCCGAATACAACGCGCGCTCGCTCCCGCAATACATCGCCGCCGTCAAGGCCGCCGGTGCGGAGCCTGTTGTTGTGCCGCTCGGCGAGGCTCAGGAACGCGTCGCAAAATTGCTTGCCTCCGTGCAGGGCATTCTGCTGCCGGGCAGTCTCCACGACGTCGATCCCGCGCGCTACGGCGAAGCGCGCGCGCCGGAGTGCGCAGACGACGATCCCGTCCGCGCGGCCGCTGACGAGCTCCTGTTGCAGGACGCATTCGACAATCACAAGCCAGTCCTTACCATCTGCCATGGCACGCAGACCCTCAACGTCTGGTGCGGTGGATCGCTGATTCAGGATTTGAAGACGCCCGTGAATCACCAGCCCGGCCGCGAGGTTGTCCAGGCGCATCCGGCGCGCATCGAGCCTCACTCGCGATTGTCGGGAATTCTTGCGCAAACCGAAGAGCCGAACGCGCACGTCAACTCGAGCCATCATCAGGCCATTCGCGAGGCTGGGAAAAATCTGCGCGTCACTGCAATTTCACCAAACGACGGCGTCGTAGAAGCGGTTGAGCTTGATCCCCCGAATCTTGCCACGCCCGATCATTTTGTCGTTGGAGTGCAGTGGCATCCCGAGCGTACCTATGCGCAGAGCGAATTTTCGCGCGCGATCTTTGCCGCGTTCATCGGGGCGGCAGAGAAGTGGCAGAACAAAGAAAAGTCCAGGACCGGGACGGCTTGAATCGGTTTTGAAAGGGCACGGATTTATCCGTGCCGCTAAGGCCACGGAACCAGCGCGGCTTTAGCCGCTGAGGAATGTTCTCTATGACCGCTGATGCCGCGCCTGGTCGGCTCAATCAACTGCTTGAAAACGCCGGCCTCGATCCACTGGACGACAAAACAGTCGACAGATTCTCCGCCTATCTTTCGCTCTTTGTTCGCTGGAATAGCCAATTGAATCTGAGTTCTGTCCGCGATGAGGAAGAGATCATCTCGCGGCACTTTATTGAATCAATTGTAGTTACACGCTTCCTTTCCCGCCAGATTGCCACGCTGCTCGATTTTGGCTCCGGCGGCGGCCTGCCTGGCATCCCTATCGCACTCTGTCGGCCCGAGATCGTTGTGACGCTGGCCGAGTCGCAGGGCAAAAAGGCCGCGTTCCTCCAGGAGGCTGTGCGGGTTCTGGGAATCGCGGCAACAGTTCACGCAGATCGGGCCGAGAACCTTCAGACCAATTTTGACTGCGTGATTTTGAGGGCTGTCGAAAAAATGCCGAAGGCCGTCGCCGCCGCCGTGAACCTCGTCGCTGCTCACGGCTGGCTCGCGCTGATGACCACAGATGCGGCACAGGCCGAGCTTCAAGCGGCTGCGGGGGTGCAGTTCAACTGGGACCCGCCGATTCGCCTCCCGGAGAGTGACTCCCGCATTCTCGCTCTGGGCCAGAAAATCAATTCGCCAACTTGATTTCGACCAGCTTGCGCACGGCGGCCAAATCTCCAGGCTTCCGAATCATGAGCCGGACGCCAGTCCCCTCGGCGTAGCGCTTGGCCTCCGCGATCTTTTTCCGCAACTGTTTCGGCAAAGCGCTGGCTCTTGCCGCCGCAGCCGCCTTATCGCCAAGAACAAAGCTCACGCGAAAACAGCCCTCGCACGGGCCAAGATAGAGAATTGTGCGCTTCTTCACGCTCGGCCGTAGCGCCCAACCGTATTTCTTGGGAGATACCGACTGCCAGTCTCCTGTGGCGATCCCCTTTTCGCCGAGCCACGCGATCAACTCTTTCCAGGTGGGCAGGGAGGCTCCAAGCTTGTCGTCGAGCTCTTCGGCTTTGGGAGGAGTTGCATTGCCTTTAAATGCATTCGGGAGATCCATTCTTACCTTCTTTCTGGACTCCGAAACGAGTTTACTCCTCGATGTCAATGGCGCGTGTCAAGAGCTGCCCATCGTGCTTAAGGGCCTAAGTCGCTGAAAATGCTCGCGAGAATAATCTCGCGAAGTTTGCCGATCATTTCAGGTCAAAAGCGCATACTAAGAGCAATTCGAGTGCTTAACGTAAGCAATCTGTTCTCGCGGCTCATAGCCAAGGGAGGCGAAGACCTAACATCAATGTTTCGACGACTTTGCAAAAATGGCTGTTTAGAATCAGGAGTTTGCAGGGGAACCGCTGACGCAACCTCTTCTTTATGACGAGTTTGGCTAAAAGGGGTAGGGGGGTGGGGGGGGAGTGGGGGTGGCACCCCTGCCACCCACCGATGTTCGTTCCCGCCCGTCCACGCCTTCAAACTGCAGCACTGTTCCACGTGGAACAGGTCGGGCCCCGCCCAGGCGTCAGATGTTCCACGTGGAACAAACTTCCCAAATCGGGTCAATTCCCAAAGTGATTCGCCGCCCGTAAACTGGCTGTCCAAACTCCCGACTGACAGAAGTTTTCCACCGAGGCCCCCTTTCTTCGCCCCTGAATCGGCTCTCGCGCACGCCCATCCCGAACCCTCTCCAGCCAAAAGAGTTGCACGCCCGCTCCCCTCCCGGAAAAAAGCTGCTTTCCACAACTCTGCCCCGTTCTCCACAATGCAAGTCCCAACGCGCCCTCCCGCTCTCGTTTTACTCTGAAAGGCCATGGGCAAGATCGTCGGACTCGTCAACCAAAAAGGTGGAGTGGGCAAAACCACCACCGCCATCAACCTCGCCGCCTGTCTCGCCCTCGAAGGCCTCAAGATCCTCCTCGTCGATTGCGATCCTCAGGCCAACGCCTCCTCTGGCCTCGGCCTCCAGCGCGACGACACCCGCCGCTCGGTCTATGACGTCCTCATGGGCGAGAGCAGCGCCGATCAGGTCATTCTTCCCACTGAAATCGACACCCTTTCGTTGCTTCCCGGCTCGAAGAACCTCATCGGTGCAACCATTGAGCTTGCCTCCCTGGAAGATCGAGCCCTTTGCCTTCGCAAAAGCCTCGAGCCTATCAAGGACAACTACCAACTCATCTTCCTCGACTGCCCGCCTGCGCTCGACCTGCTCACGCTGAACGTTCTCTCCGCCGCGGAAACCCTCATTGTGCCTATGCAGGCCGAATACTTTGCCCTCGAGGGAATCTCCGAGCTGATCTCGACCCTTGAGCGCGTACGCTCTGCCTACAATCCCACATTGGCCATTGAAGGCGTTGTGCTGACCATGTACGACGACCGCACCAACCTTGCTCAGCAGGTGACAGAAACACTTCGCGAGCACTTCCGCGAGATCATTTATCGCACCGTGATTCCCCGTAACGTCCGCCTTGCTGAAGCGCCCAGCCACGGCAAGCCCGTCGCGCTCTACGACGCACGATCGCGCGGCGCCGAGGCCTACTTCGAGATGGCGTGGGAGTTCCTGGCTCGTAACCAGATGGAAAGTCCGCGCGCAGCGGAACGGCAAGCTGGTGCTGGTGAGCGCTCAGGCGAACATCACAGGGCGAAAGGCACTTTCTGGCCCTATTCGTGACTCGTTACCTGACGAAAGGCGCCTTCAGACCCGAATTTCGATCACTTTGTTGTCATCAATCCTTTGAGGTTTCAGCACCATGACCACAGCCGCCATTGACCCAAAGCGCCGCGCACTCGGCAAAGGCCTGGATTCGCTTTTGCCGCGCGCACAATCCGCCCCAGCTCTTGCTCCCGAGACTGAAGGAGGAAAGCCGCGCGAGATTCCTCTTGATCTCATCGACCACAATCCGTTCCAGACCCGTTCGGCAGTCAACGAAGAACAGCTGGCTGAGTTGGCTGCTTCCATCGCCGCCAATGGCGTTGTGCAACCTGTGCTCGTTCGTCCGCTGGCCGGCGGCCGCTTTCAGCTCATCGCAGGCGAGCGCCGCTGGCGCGCATCGAAGATCGCCGGCAAGACCACCGTCCCAGCCATTCTGCGCCAGGTCTCTGACGAACAGGCGATGGAGATCACCATCGTCGAGAATCTCCAGCGCGCTGACCTGAACCCGATGGAGCAGGCTCGCGCCTTTGAGCGGCTTTCGCGCGAGTTCCACATGACCCAGGAGCAGATGGCGCAGCGCACCGGCAAGGACCGCGCAACGGTATCAAACTTCCTTCGCCTTCTCAAGCTCCCGTCGTCCGTGCAGTCTCGCGTTGAATCCGGCCAGCTCACCTTCGGTCACGCACGGGCCCTGCTCGCGCTTCAGGAACCAGAGGAGATGGAAAGAGCCGCCCAGCGCATCGCCGACAATTCGCTATCTGTTCGCCAAACGGAAACCCTCGTCCAGGAACTCATTGACCCGAGCCGCAAGGCGAAGAAAGCTCCCAAACCACTCGCCCCTGTCGACGCAAACGTCCGCGATGCCCAGGAACGCCTGCAGCGCGCTCTCGGCCTCAAAGTCACAATTGAGGACCATAGCGGCCGCGGCAAAGTCATTATCGAATACGCCCGCCTCGAGGATTTTGACGCGCTGATGGAACGGTTTGCAGCGGAATAAGTGGCCGGGGCCGAACAGGTTGCCCCTGAAAATCTGATAATCTGATCTCCATGAAACCGGTTCCGATCAGCGTGACCGAAGCTTCGAGGAATTTCTCCGACTGCATCAATCGCGCCCGCTACAAGGGCACAAGCTTCATTCTGCAAAAAGGCGGCGTGCCGGTTGCGCGAATCGAGCCGGCAGAAACGCAGCCCAGGAAAGGCAGCGAACTGGCAGCCGCGCTCAAGCAGGCCGTAGAGGGCGTTCACGTCGGCGTGGATGGAGCGACTTCATGGTTGCATGATCTGGAACAGGCGCGCGGTTCGTTACAGCCGCAGGTGAGGCCGTGGCGTTTCTGATCGATGCCGATGTGATCATTCAGGCGCAGCGAAGGGCGCTCGACCTCGAGGCGTGGATTCGCGCGCATCCCGACGAAGAGATCAAGCTCGCAGCGATTACGGTGGCAGAGTTAAGTCGCAGCGTGGAGCGCGCTACCGGCGCACACCGCGTCAACCGGCAGAAATATCTGCAGGCAGTTCTCTCCGTATTCGAAGTCGTTCCTTACACCGAGAAGGCAGCCGTAGAACATGCGCGGCTGTGGGCAGACGTTGAGGCCGCGGGACAAAGGATGAGTCCTCACGACTTGATGCTTGCCGCAACAGCCCGCGAATCCGGCGCCACCATCGTAACCTTCAACACGCGGCGTTTCGCGGCGGTTCCAGGATTGACGGTGCTCAAACCTTAGCCCGCGCTCGTGAGAGGTCAGAACGCAATGATCAAAACCTTCGCTTTGTTCCTTCTCGTCGCGCTCGCCGCAGGCCCTGCGCAAACGCCGGATCCGACGCTCGCCAACAAGCCTGTCTCCATCCACGTCGATCTCGCCAAACCTCTTGGTGCCTACAAGCCAATCACCAGTTGGTTTGGCTACGACGAGTCCAACTACACCACCATGAAGTACGGCAGGCAACTGCTCGGAGAATTGCATGATCTCAGCCCAGTTCCCGTGTACATTCGCGCTCACCATCTTTTGACTTCAGGCAACGGCGTGCCCGAGCTCAAGTGGAGTTCCTCAAACGTCTTCAGCCTCGACGCGAATGGCAAGCCGGTCTACGACTTCACCATCACCGACCAGACATTCGATGCTTTTGCGAAAGCCGGCGTACGGCCGATGGTGGAACTCGGCTTCATGCCGCGCGATCTTGCCGCCGAGGTTCCGGGCATCACCGAGTATCAGATCCACTATCCGCATCCAGCAATGGCTGGCGCGTCCAACAACCCGCCCAAAGACTACAAGATGTGGGGCGAGCTGGTTCGGCACTACGTCGCGCACCTTGTTGATCGCTATGGCCGACGCCAAGTGAGCACCTGGTACTTCGAAGTCTGGAACGAGCCCGACATCGTCTATTGGCACGGCACACCACAGGAGTATTTCAAGCTCTACGATTACGCCGTCGCAGGCGTCAGAACCGCGCTGCCCAACGCGAAAGTTGGTGGCCCCGCCAGTACAGGCCCTGCCGGCCCAAAATCGACCGCCTTCCTCCAAAGCTTCCTCGAACACTGCGCGCACGGCAAAAGCACAGCCAACGGCAAGCCCATCCCCCTCGACTTCATCTCGTTTCATCCCAAGGGCAACACGATCATGGCTAATGGCCACGTTCAAATGGGCATCTCAGGTGAACTCGAAGCGGCGCAAAACGGATTCCGCCTTGTCGCCGCGTTCCCGCGGTACCGGCGCCTCCCGATCATCCTCAGCGAAGCCGATCCAGAAGGTTGCGCAGCCTGCTCCGTCAAAGACAATCCCGCCAAGGCTTACCGCAACGGCCCTCTCTACGCGAGCTACACTGCAACCGCAATCAAAGCCCTCTTCGAGTTGCAGGATGAGGCCAAGGTGAACCTGATCGCCATGCTTTCGTGGTCCTTTGAGTTCGAGAACAAGAACTACTTTGAAGGATTCCGGACTCTCGCCACCAACGGAATCGACAAGCCCATTCTGAATCTCTTTCGCATGGCCGGCCTCATGTCCGGCGAGCGCGTCGCTACCGCAAGCACAGACGAGGTTTCCCTCGCCGACCTGGTCAAGACGGGAGTACACCAGGCTCCCGACGTTGACGCGTTTGCGACCAGAGCCGATCACGAAGCCGCCGTCATGCTCTGGAACTACCACGATGACGACCTGCCTGCGCCTTCCGCGGACGTTCAAATCACCGTCAGCGGAATTCCGGCGGGCGTCAACAAAGTTCTCTTCGAGCACTATCGGATCGACGACACGCACAGCAACGCATACACGGCATGGAAAAACATGGGATCGCCGCAGTCGCCCACGCCCGAGCAATACGCCGAGCTCAAGGCGGCCGGCCAACTGCAGCTTCTCAGTTCACCCGCCTGGCTCGACGTCGACGATGGCAAAGTCACCATTGATAGCAGCCTGCCCCGTCAGGCAGTCTCGCTTTTGCGCCTCAAATGGTGAGCGGCGCGCCGCACCGCTCCCGTAGGGAGCGCCGAAAATAGCCCAGGCCGAAGTCCGCATCGGCGGACTGAGTCCTGGGTACGGGATGCGTCCACGATTCGCCCGCCCCGTAGGGCCGGACGGACACTCCCGAGTCCCCATTTGCGGGGCGTGCCGGTTGCTTTGCGTCGGCGAGAGATTTATCCTTCATTTCTACCCGAGGCTCCTCCGCCTGAACGCGAGGAGCCCGTCTTTTCTGGCTGAATTCAGTTCTTCAGCGCCGTTGCGGAGTCGCTTTATGGCCGTCCAACCCGTCACCTCGAATCACAAACCGCTCCATGCGGTTCAACCCATCCCCGTTGTCCTGAATGGGCGAACCCTTGAACCCAACCGTCGCATTCCGCTCAACCTGGATTGGGTTGAAGGCGTGCGCGTCAACACCAGCGCCGTCGAGCGGCGCGCGGCGACCCATGTTGCGCGGCGCACCGTAAAGAAGGAAACGCAGGCTGCATGGCTTCTGCGCGCCATTGCCTGCATGGACCTGACCACTCTGAGCGGAGACGACTCGGCCGATCGCGTGCGCCGCCTCTGCGCCAAGGCGCGCAATCCGCTGCAACGCCACATCGTAGAAGGCCTCGGCATCGAGGATCTGCATCTGACGGTCGGCGCGGTCTGCGTCTATCACGCCTTTGTAGAGACGGCAGTAAAGGCGCTCGAAGGTTCCGGCATTCCCGTCGCCGCTGTTTCGGCGGGTTTCCCAGCAGGCCTTTCGCCGCTGGCCGAGCGCGTGGAAGAGATTCATCGCAGCGTCGAAGCAGGCGCGCAGGAGATCGACATCGTCATCACCCGCGCCCACGTCTTCAACGGCGATTGGCAGGCGCTCTACGACGAGGTTGCGGCCTTCAGGCAGGCCGCGGGCCCGGCGCACATGAAGGCTATCCTCGGCACCGGCGACCTGATGACGCTGCGCAACGTAGCGCGCGCCAGCTGGGTCGCGATGATGGCCGGTGCCGACTTCATCAAAACGTCAACCGGAAAAGAAGGCGTCAACGCCACGCTGCCCGTTTCACTCGTCATGGTCCGCTGCATTCGCGACTACGCTGAGCGCACGGGCAGCGCAGTCGGTTTCAAGCCGGCGGGCGGCATTCGCACGGCCAAGCAGGCGACGGATTGGCTGGCATTGATGAAGGATGAGCTCGGACGGCCCTGGCTCGAGCCGTCACTCTTTCGGTTCGGCGCCAGCGGAATGTTGGGCGATATCGAGCGCCAGTTGGAGCATCATTTAACTGGGCGCTACTCAGCCACGTACCGTCATCCCATCGCGTAGAGGTCTCGCTGAGGGTAACAAGGAGACGCTGTGAGCATTGCGGAAAAGTTCTACACCATGGAGTATGGCGCCGCGCCGGAAGATCCCAAAGAAGTGACGCAATGGCTCGACCGCCATCACCGCCGCTTCAACGAGTTCATCGGCGGTGCCTGGGTTGCGCCCGCAAGCGGCGAATACCAGACCACCAGCGATCCTTCCACCGGCGAAACCCTCGCCGAGGTAGCCAAGGGCAACACGGCCGATGTCGAAGCCGCAGTCTCCGCCGCGCGCAAGGCTCTGCCCGCATGGCAAGCGCTCACCGGCCACGAGCGCGCGCGCTATCTTTACGCTCTCGCCCGCCAGGTGCAGAAACATTCGCGACGCCTCGCCGTTCTCGAAACCATGGACAACGGCAAGCCCATCCGCGAAAGTCGCGACATCGACATTCCGCTCGTGGCGCGCCATTTCTATCACCATGCCGGCTGGGCGCAGCTTCTTGAATCCGAATTTCCCAACTATCAAGCCTGTGGCGTTGTCGGCCAGATCATTCCGTGGAACTTTCCGCTGCTGATGTTTGCTTGGAAGGTCGCGCCCGCCCTCGCAGCCGGCAACACCGTCGTCATCAAGCCCGCAAAATATACTCCACTCACCGCGCTCGCTTTTGCCGAGCTGGCCATGGAAGTGGGCCTGCCTCCGGGCGTCCTCAACGTGCTCACTTGCGACGCAAAGACCGGGCAGGCGCTCATCGAACATCCCGGAATCGACAAGGTCGCGTTTACCGGATCGACCGAAGTGGGTCGCACCATCCGCAAAGCCACCGCCAACTCGACCAAGAAACTTTCGCTCGAGCTCGGCGGCAAATCGCCGTTCGTCGTGTTCGACGATGCCGATCTCGACTCCGCAGTCGAAGGCCTGGTCGACGCTATCTGGTTCAACCAGGGTCAGGTGTGCTGCGCGGGCTCGCGCCTTCTGGTGCAGGAACGCGTGGCCGAAACTCTCTATGCAAAAATCCGTACTCGCATGGAATCCCTCCGCGTCGGCCCGCCCCTCGACAAAGCCATCGACATCGGCGCCATCGTTTCGCCGGTGCAGCTTGAATCGATCCGCAAAATGGTCGACGCCGGCGTGGCCGAGGGCGCGCGCTGCTGGCAGCCCAGCAATCCGATGCCTGAGAAGGGCTGCTTCTATCCGCCCACCCTGCTCACCGACGTTCATCCCGGGTCGACGGTCGTTCAGGAAGAAATCTTCGGCCCGGTCCTCGTCGCCATGACATTCCGCACGCCGGCCGAAGCCGCGGAGCTGGCCAATAACACCATCTACGGCCTCGCCGCGAGCATCTGGAGCGAGAACATCAATGTGGCACTCGACCTTGCCTCGCAGGTAAAGGCCGGAGTGGTCTGGGTCAACTGTACCAACCAGTTCGACGCGGCCTGCGGATTTGGCGGCTATCGCGAATCCGGTTACGGACGCGAAGGTGGACGCGAGGGCATGCTCGAATACCTCACGCCGAAGTGGCTGCACACGCTCCCTGCCGCTCCACAATCCGTGGGTGCCCCCGGTCTCTCGCAGTTGGAGACCGGGGAGGGAATCTCCGCCCCCGATAATCGCGAAGAAGCTGATGACAGCGATGCCGCACCGGCCTCACCTTTGGCGCCGCTCTCAAGCGCCAGTATCGACCGCACCGTTAAGCAATACATCGCTGGCAAGCAAGCCCGCCCCGACTCCGGCTACTCGTTCCCCGTCTACGGTCGCGAGGGTGAACTGCTCGGCGAAGCGCCGCTCGGCAATCGCAAAGACATTCGTAATGCCGTCGAAGCCGCACGCAACGCGTCTGGCTGGGCCAGGACTTCCGCGCACAATCGCGCGCAGATCCTCTACTTCCTCGGCGAAAACATGATCCAGCGCCGCGACGAAATCGCGCATCGTCTCTCTCGCGCCGTTCCTGAAGACCAGGCCGCCGTTGAAGTCGATCTCTCCATCGAGCGCATCTTCACCTACGCCGCGTGGGCTGACAAGTACGACGGTCTGGTCCATAATCCTCCGGGCCGCAACATCGCCATCGCCATGAACGAGGCCATTGGTGCCATTGGAATTCTTGCGCCCAGCGAGGCGCCGCTGCTCGGCCTGCTCTCGCTCGTGCTCCCGGCCATCGCCGTCGGCAACACTGTAGTCGCCGTTCCTTCTGACCGCTATCCGCTCATCATCAGCGACGTGTATCAGCTTCTCGACACGAGCGACGTTCCCGCCGGCGTCGTGAATCTCGTCGTGGGCCGTCCTGTGGAGCTGGCCAAGACACTCGCCGAGCACGACGGCATCGAAGCCATCTGGTGCTTCCGCAGCAATGAGGAAGCTGACGCCGCGCGCGCCGCTTCCATCGGCAACATGAAGCAGGTTTGGACCAACGACGGCCATGAATACGACTGGTTCAATCCCGCACAGGCCGAAGGCCGCTGGTTCCTGCAGCATGCCACGCAGGTGAAGAACATCTGGGTGCCCTACGGCGAATAATCAAAGGCAGGAATCTCCGCACAATACGAAGGAAAGGCCACTCTGTTGAGGCGAGTGAAAGAAATCCTGTTGCTTGCCGCCGCAGCACTCGTCCTGTCGCTTCCCGTCTTTGTTCACGGGCCCATGCTTGCAGCGTACGACACGAAAGAACATCTGGGCTTCGGGAAATACTTCGCGGACCAATTCTGGCAGGGCGATTTGTATCCGCGCTGGCTCCTGAATATGAATCACGGCCTGGGAAGCGCGTCGTTCTTCGTCTATCCCCCGTTTCCTTCCTGGGTATACGCATTGCTCCTGCCCGTGGAGCGAATTCCTCATGTAAATGCTTTCAGCCTTGGGGAATACCTGTGCCTCTTGACGTCGGGGCTATGTGCATTCCTGTGGATGACGACGATCGCCAGCAGGCGAGTTTCTCTTGTCGTTGCTGCCATGTATATGCTCTTGCCCTATCACTTGGCGGTCGATTTCTATCGGCGAGATGCACTTTCGGAGTGTTGGGGTCTCGCGTGGATGCCATTGGTGTTGTTTTTCACCACGCAAGCCGTGAGAAAGAGACGTTGCGCGGTCGTTGGACTCGCTCTCAGCTACGCCCTGATGATTTTGAGTCATTTTGTCAGCGTCTTAATCCTTTCTGCACTGCCGCTTCTTCTTGCGCTGACCATCGCCGAGCGCGGCCGCAAAGCAAAGGCTGCTCTAGCAGTAACCGGCGGTCTCGTTCTGGGCGCGATTGTCTCGGCCGCTTATCTCATACCCGCTTTCGCAAACGCCAGGTACTTCCCGGTCTCGATGTTGGACATCCCGATCAATAACGGCCCGAACGGCGACCTTCTCGATTTTGGCTTGGATATGTTGACCGGGCGCTCGGGCAAAACTCGGCTCATTCAATCCATCTCGCTGGCCACGGTCGATACCGTCTTGTTTATCGCGCTCTGTGGCTTCATGGCGTTGCAGAAAGGCCCGCAAAGCCGCCGAGGCCAAACCTTGTTGTGGCTTGCTGTGTGCCCCATTCCAATCTTCCTCATGTCCGGCCCCAGCCAATGGATATGGAAGACTTTTCCCCGCCTCGCGGACGCCGTTCAGTTCCCCTTTCGGCTCGATGTTGTTTTGTGTATCGCGGCGCTTCCCCTCGTGGCGTTTCTCCTGACTGACCTGCTGCAACTGCCCGCTCGATCGAACATAGGATTGCTGGTGATTGTGAGCCTCTTCGCCACGTCTTGGTTTTGGGGATACGTTGACGCCGTCAAACGCCTAACGCGAGTTCCTGACAACGTAGGATCGAAATTCGCTGTGCATGATGGCTGGTTCGCTTCCTGGACTCCGCGGGGCACCGACCTCGTCAGCGCATATGACGCTTCCTTGGAACCTCGCGTGAGGTTCATCTCAGGAAAAGGGTCCGCTGCCGTGTTGCTTTGGAAGGCGCGACACATTGAAGTGCAGACGGACTGCGACCCGAACGGCCCTTCCTGCGGATCATTGATGGTCAACCAGTTCTATTACCCAAAGTGGCAAGCACATCTTGTTCCCGGGGGAGAGCCGTTGCCCCTCCAGCCGGTACTTCCGCAAGGCCTGCTTCAAGTCCAGGCGCCTCCCGGTCACCAGCAAATTCGCCTGGAGATACCCCGCGGTCTGGATGAACAAATCGGAAATTGGCTTAGCGCCCTCGGCATTTTGGTTTGTGGTGTCCTGTGCGTCTCAAGTCTTGTTCGCCGTCACGCTCCGCTTCCATCGGCAACATGAAGCAGGTTTGGACCAACGACGGCCATGAATACGACTGTTTCAATCTCGCGCAGGCCGAAGGCCGCTGGTTCCTGCAGCATGTCACGCCGGTCAAAAACATCTGGGTGCCCTACGGCGAATCATCGCCGGTCGAATCATGCTCCCTGCATCGAAGGATCCGCCAGACTCGTTACAAATTCTTTAGGACCGGCCAGATGCATTCAGTAGAAGTACCCAGTCGCTGTCGCCTGCGTGGTTGTTTCCCGGCGGTGTGAACTGCCTGCTTCCTTTGTTCGGAATTCGCCCACCCGGGATTGCATGGTAAGACCCATCGGTTGGGTCGAACCATGCGCCAATGGCAGAACCTCTAAGGCTATTCAAATTGACCGTGATCCGGCGTGCTGTTGGCATATAGACAGCAACATACGATCCGTCAATTGTTCTGGCGGCAGTCGCGTAGTCACTTTCGCTCACACGAGGGGTCATCCTGGTCCTAAGCGTCCTGGAATCGAAGAGAATCGCGTCGTTGCCAAAGGTCCCGAAGCCAGCCGTAAGCACGGTGTGCTTCTGGTCGGGAACCAAGTCCTGCCACGCCAGCGACGAAAAGAAATTCTTCCAGATTGTGAGCTGCGATGCTCCAACCGTATCGATATGCGAGTCCCAATCTGGACGAAGGCTCCAGGTGTAGTCATTGCCATAGAATTGCCCCACCCCGCCGCTCAACATGGTCCAGTATTCCTGGCGCCGCAGCACATTGGGTGTTCCATAGTCCGAGGGTGTGCCCACGTCCTCAAAATCGTAATGCGCCTCCTCAAGATAAGTGGGCATCACTGGCGTCTGATTGTAGCCATGCAGCACCTGAATATAGGTTGCCGAATAGGTATAAGTGCCGTTGAGCGAAAGGATCGATGCCCAGGATGGGTCGTCCAGCGATGAGCTCGTGTAGTAATTGATTTCAACACTCTGAAGTTGTTCCGGAGCAACTGACCGAATCCCCTTTGCCACCGCTTGCACCAGTGCATCGTCAGAGGGCACGCGCCAGCTGAGAAAGTCATTCCCATTCATCCACGCGACATTGGAACAGCGCTTGTAGCGGCGGCCAAGATACTGCCCGTAAGCGTATGCCGCGGCGAGGCCATTGTTGCGCAGTGTTTGCAGCCAACCATTGGTCTCCGCTGGGTCGATGAAGACCAAAATGCCGTGCTTCGCGGCAATTTGAACCATGTGGTCGAGGCGCTCAAAGTAGGCTTCGTTGGGCTTGGAGAGATCGTAGTCCATGTGACTCATCTCTTCCTGCGCGAATCTGGTAAAGGGAAGAAGATCCTTGTAACTGAGGAGTGCCCCGTAATCCGGCGCGCCCGCCACGAACCCTGTAAAGGGGAGAATGCCGTCGTAAGTGCTGCCGGCTTTATTCGTTGGGAAATCGCTCCCTGCACAGGCAGCATCCATCCATCCGGCTGTGTTGAATCCATGCGCCTGACGGTCGGCAAAGTACTTCTCAGCATCTTCCTCGCTCAGCATGCAGACTAAGCCCTGCGGAGAATCTCCCACGATCAGAAAGGGCTTATTGTTCTGGTCAACCAGGTAACGACGGTTTGCACTCAGCTTCAAAGGGTAAGCGGGCAGGGTGGCGCGGGGAGTTTGGGCGAATGCCACATCTTCCCCCCAACCCACCACAACCAAGCCCAGGTAAATCAGCGATAAGAGCGCCGCAAGTCCGATCGAGAGTGGATAACGCTTGAAGGTTCCAATTCTCACTTCGATTTACCTTCACCCACATAACCCGGTACTAAGAACCAGCAGAACCGCGATAGTAAGCTTGGATTTCAGAAACCCCAAAACGACACATCTGCGAGCCGATCGATGATCGATTGGCGGTCATGCGCCCGTCCTCAGTCTAAACGCCTACGTATTCATCGGTCAGCCCGATGGAGAATGACGATTCCTTCATTCTTGCTGGTTCAGGCAGCCAATTGATCTCTTAGCCGGTCAGATAATGCATGAGGTTAAGGCTCGGCGCTATTGCCGTTAGATTCGCTATTCCATCGCGACGATCAGACAGTCACTCGAGAACCTCGATCCAAAGAGGCGTTGACCGGATATCGCGAATTACCCCATTGATCAGGCGGCCGTCCTTGGCCGGCGCCCTTCTCCTGTTTGCTGTATTCAGCCCGGCACAGTCGACCGCCTTTGCGCAAGAGTGTGCGAACGCTTCAGCCAATTGCAGCCCTCTCCCCGATGCACCGATGCCTGCGGAAGCCATGGGTCAATTGAAACTCGATGGCCCGCCGCAGGCAGACGCCGGAGAGATTTCCGGAACGGTGCTCGATACAAACAGAGACGTGGTCGAAGGCGCGCACGTGAGTCTGTCGGGTTCGGCTGGCTTCAACAGACGAACGACAGTCTCCGGCAGTGACGGACAGTTTGCGTTCACTGCTTTGCCGCCTGCCGTTTACACGATCACGGTGTCGGGTCAGGATATGGGCACATTCACCTCATCCCCAATCCCCTTGCGAGCTGGCCAGGCATTCATTGTGCCTGAAGTCACTTTGGCCGTTACGGCAGGTTCAACAAGTGTGACCGTGAACGGAAACAAGGATGAATTGGCTGAGGAGCAGGTGCGAATCGCGGTCCAGCAACGCGTCGTGGGGATTTTTCCTAATTTCTACAGTTCTTACGATTGGAACGCGCCACCGATGGAGGCCAGGCAGAAACTTCAATTGGGCCTCCGGTCTGTCCTCGACCCCGTGTCGTTCCTGGGAGTAGCCGCCACTGCCGGCGCCGAGCAATACGAGAACGTCTTCCCGGCGTATGGAAGTGGAATTGAAGGATATGGAAAACGATACGGCGCTGCCTTGGCCACCCACTTTTCGTCCGACCTTTTGAGCAGAGCAGTTTACCCTGCGATCTTTCACCAGGATCCACGTTATTTCTATAAGGGCAACGGAAGTATCCCGTCACGCGTGTTGTACGCGATATCTGCCGCCGTGATGGCCCGAGATGACGATGGACGATGGAGGCCAAATTATTCGAATGTGCTCGGCAACTTTTCTGCAGGCGCTATCTCGAACCTCTACTATCCCGCTTCCGACCGTGGAGCGTCGCTGGTCTTTTTGAATGGCCTGGCCGATACGGGCGGAGATGCGGCGGCGAATCTGGTCCGCGAATTTCTGCTAAAGCGGTTTACTTCGCACGCCACCAGAGGAGCGGCCGGTCAGCCCTAATGTAAATGTGCAACATCGATGCTCTAAGATTGCCTCATGCGTCTTCTGCTTGTGGAAGATGAAACGGATATTCAAGGTTTCCTGCGGCGCTCGCTTCACGAGGCGGGATACGAAGTGGAAGTTGCGCCAGACGCAAGAACTGCTGAGCGGCTTGCCCTCGCAAGCCAATTTGACATTTTGGTCGTCGATCTTGGATTGCCGGATCGAGACGGAATCAGCCTCATCCTGCGCCTGCGCGAAATGGGCCTGAAGGCACCGGTGTTAATTCTCTCGGCGCGGCGATCGGTCGACGATCGTGTGCGCGGGCTGGAACAAGGCGGTGATGACTACCTGACCAAACCGTTCGCGCTGGCGGAACTCCTGGCACGGTTGCGAAACCTGCTGAAGCGCAACGGTCCGCCGCAAGGCGAAGCGACCCGGCTGCGAGTGCAGGATCTCGAGCTCGACCTGCTGCGCAGGGAAGCCACTCGCGGCGGCCAGATCCTGCAACTCACTCAGCAGGAATTTGTGTTGCTTGAGTACTTGAGCAGAAACGCCGGACGTGTTGTGACCCGCTCGATGATTTTGGACAAAGTGTGGGGAATGCGCATCCTGCCCGACACGAACGTGGTGGACGTGCACATTTACAGGCTGCGTGGCAAAGTGGATGGGGCCGGCCAGCGGCCCCTGATTAAGACAATGCGAGGCGTGGGATATGTCCTTAACGACCGATAAGCCGCCGTTGCGCAGTGCAGCCTGGCGCATCTCCTTCCTGGCTACCATTGCCTTCGCTTTCGGTACTCTTGTCATCTTTGTGTTTATCCACCAGTTTGTGTCCAGCGATATCCAGCGTCGCACCGATGCGTGGCTCTCCGGCGAGGTTGGAGTACTCGGAGATGTTGCGGGGCGGACTCCGAGGAATGCACTCTATGGCCGCGTCGTAGGTGAGATCGCAGAACTCGCCGCGCGCGAAGTTCCCAACAAATCCGCTCCAGAAGGCAACGCCAATCATTCCGTGTTCTTTTTGCAAACCAGCGCCGAGGGGCTCCCTCTGCTTTGGGTCGGAACGGGCGATGGAAAGTCTAACCTTGAGGCGATCAAAGAGACTAAATTCCTGGCGGATCAGCCAACCGATGTTCGCGTATCGGGATTCCCGGTCCCGTTCCGAGTAGCCTTCCTTCAGATGAGTGACGGCAGCCACATCTATCTCGGAATTTCAGAGCGGGATGAGTTGCGAGTACTGGGCAAAATGCGGCTTCGGTTCTTCCTGCTATGGCTGCTGATCGTGCTGCTGGGCTTTGGAGTTGTGTTTCTGACATCGCGCCGCATGCTCAGCCATGTACGCAAAATCACTGAGGCGGCTTCCAGAATCGGTCACTCCGATCTGAGCGAGCGAGTTCCGGCAACACGCCGCAACGACGAGGTCAGCCAGCTGGCCCACACGCTGAATCGCATGCTCGATCGCATTGAAAGCTCGATGCATCAGCTGCACACAATTACCGATGCGTTGGCACATGACATGCGGAGCCCACTCACCGCAATTCGCGGAAAACTCGAAATGTCGTTGGCGGCGATGAACAACGAGGAAAGTGCTGAGCCGATCGTCTCGGCCATCGATGAAATCGACCAACTTACTGACTTTCTCAACAAGTCCCTGGATGTCGCTGAGGCCCGCGCCGACGCACTGCGGCTTTCGCGGACTGAGATTGACCTGAGCAAATTGCTGGAATCAATGGTGGGCCTCTACGAACCGTCGATGACAGATAAGGGAGTTCAAATCCGATTGCGAAGCGACAGTGGAGTCATCGTTTTCGGCGATGAGGGCCTGATTCACCGAATGATCGCGAATTTGCTTGATAACGTGCTGAAGCATCTGGTCCCTTCATCGGGCGTCGTTGTTTCTTTGCATATCAAAGACAAAGTGGCGCTCCTGTCGCTTGAGGATGATGGCAGCGGATTTGAACCGGAGGTGCTGGAGCATCTCTTTGCTCGCCGTGTAAGAGGTAAGACTTCAGCGGGCCATGGGCTCGGCCTGGCCTTTGTCGACGCGGTTACCCGGGCTCACGGCGGGACCGTAGAAGCCACGAATCGCCAAACAGGCGGCGCACTGATTACCATTACCTTGCCCTTGGCCGCGACGGAAATTCAACGTCAAGTGGAATTGGCCGGGGTAGAGCAGACTGGTTGATCCGATTGAAGGGAATATCCCGATCCTCGGAGAATAGCCTGCGAACTCGCACTCCATCGCCCTCAATGTTGGATAAGAATGAAACAGACATACCCGTAGTTCCGGCGTGAATCTCGAATCGTATTTGAAAGAATCCGAGAGGCAAAATGAACACCTCAGTGCAAACGCAGGATTTTCTGAAAGCCGCGGGGCTTGTCGGCCCTGAAAACAGACCCAGGTCAATTTCGGCGGCCGGTGTACGAGAAACACTTCTCGAAGATCTCGCATTGAAGACGCTCTATCTCTCAGGCCCATTTTCAGTTCTTGATCTCTCCCAAAGGACTCGGCTCAGCTACGAAATAGCAGAGGAACTTTTTCGCCGCCTCCGATCGAAATTGCTCGCAGAGGTGACTGGAATGAGCGCCACAGTTGCCAATATTGCCATCACGTCTCAAGGCAGAGCACGGGCGTTGGAACTTCTATCCCAGAGCCACTATGCGGGCGCTGCGCCTGTCACTCTGGCGAGCTACGTTGAGCAAGTTCGGAAACAGAGCGTCCGCCATGTGAAAGTTCACCAGGATGATGTTGAGCGGGCCTTTGCGCATCTGGTAATTGACAGCAAGACCCTGGCGCAGTTCGGAGCAGCAATCAACTCCGGAGCGGGGATTTTTCTGTATGGTCCTCCTGGAGTTGGAAAAACCGCCGCCGCCGAGACTTTGTCGCGCGTGCTTGCTAAGGACGCGGTATTTATTCCCTATGCTCTGGAGGTCGATGGCCAGATTATTACTGTCTACGATCCGGCGATTCATAAGCGAATTGAGGAACCCGAATCTGAGAATCGAGACGAGCGTTGGGTACGCTGCCATCGACCCTCGGTTACTGTCGGTGGAGAGTTGACGATCGAAATGCTGGACCTGCAATTCAATCCAATTTCAAAATGCTATGACGGGCCGCCGCAGATGAAAGCAAACAATGGGGTCCTGATTATCGATGATTTCGGGCGACAGCGAATTCCTCCTGACGAATTGCTGAATCGCTGGGTTGTCCCGCTTGACCGCGGGATTGAGTTCCTGACTCTCGTAGGCGGAATGAAGATCGAGATCCCCTTTGAAATGCTGGTCGTATTTGCGTCGAACATCGATCCTGCCAAGGTGATGGATCCTGCGTTCTTGCGGAGGATCCAGACGAAAATCAGACTTGGTGCAATTTCGGACGAGCAATTCTGCGAAATATTCCGCCGAATTGCCGGCGACCACGGCCTCGAAGCCGATACGGGCCTGCTTAATGAGCTGATCGTCGTCATTCGCGACACAATGCGGCAGGAGTTGCGGGCGTGCTATCCCCGGGACCTCGTGAATCAGGTCTTGTGGGCCGCTCAATATGAAGACCGAGCGCCGCAAATCGATCGCGCTGCCTTGATGCTTGCAATCGACGCCTATTTTTTGCCAAACTCCTGACGATCGCTTGATGTCATGAGTTCATTTGCCGATGCAGAAAGTCGAGAAGATCAATTTCAGGATGTCGTCGGAAGTGGTTTGCCCGGTGAGCGAGTCGAGAGCCCATAATGCGCGATAGAGGTCGAGCAGGATCATTTCGTGAGGAATGCTGCCCTCGTTGGCTTTCGCAGCGTCGGCGAGCGCCGAAAGTGCCGTGGTGACAGCCTGGTGCTGGCGAAGGTTGGTCAACATACCGGGCTCCGCGGCGGCCCCGCCGGTCGCGAGCGCCAAAATCCGTTCCCGCAGCGCGACGATTCCTTCGCCGGTTAGCGCGGAAGTTGAGATCGTCGGCGACCCGGGCTCGGATATGGAAGCCGTGCCCTTCTCGTTCGCCACCAGGTCGCTCTTATTCAGCGCAACAATCGCCGGCCTGCCGTCGACAGCAGCGAGCAGGCGATGATCTTCATCGTTCAATGGCTGTGTTGCGTCGAGAACGATCAGCACCAGCGCTGCATCGGCCAGCGCTTCGTGGCTGCGGCGAATTCCAAGTCGTTCGGCTTCTTCAAGAAGTTGGCCTGCGCACTCACGGAAACCCGCCGTGTCCACTAGCTCAATCGGAATTCCTTCGATCGAGATGCGTTCGCTGACCAGATCGCGCGTCGTGCCGGGCGACGCCGTAACGATGGCCCGGTCGCGCTCGACGAGCCGGTTGAAAAGCGAGCTTTTGCCCACGTTAGGTCTGCCAACAATCGCCATCGTCAAGCCATCGTGGACAATCCGGCCGCGCGCGAAAGACCCCTCCAGTGCGGCGAGCGGCGGCATGATCAGCTCGATGCGCCGCGCGATCTCGGCCTGCGGCGTCACGTCGATGTCGTCTTCCGCAAAGTCGATGCCCGCTTCGAGCAGCGCGATCAGTTCCACAAGGGATTGCTTGGCGGGCGCAGCGCGGCGGCTGAGCGCGCCGCCCATCTGGCTGGCGGCCTGCCGCGCCTGCGTCAGGGTCTGCGCATCGATCAGGTCGCGAACCGCTTCGGCTTGCGTTAGGTCAACGCGGCCCGCCAAAAAAGCGCGTTGAGTAAATTCGCCAGGCTCTGCCAGGCGCGCGCCCAGCTCCAATGCGCGTCGGAGCAGAAGCTCCAGCACCACCGGCGAACCATGCGCCGCAATCTCAATTAAATCTTCCGCCGTATATGAATTTGGTGCGCAGAAGAAAGTCACCAAAGCTTCGTCAATCCGCGGGTCATCTGCGTCTGCCGGGTCGAGTACATCGGCCAATCGCGCATGAGCGTGCTCCAGGGGTTGATGCGGGTGGACGAGTTGAGCCGCGATCGGCGCGGCTTGCGGCCCGCTCAGGCGCACAATTCCGATGCCGCCACGCCCAGGTGGCGTGGAGATTGCGGCAATGGTATCCGTTAATACTTCAGGCGCGGCCATGGCTTCACCCAGTGTAGTGTTCGCGCGGTACTCCATTTGCGATCTTCTACAATAAGTCGATGCCGGAACTGCCCGAGGTGGAGACAATTGCTCGAGGCGTTGACAAGCGCATTCGCGGCGACCGCATCGTCCAGGTCTGGTTTAGCCGTCATCCTCAACCCTTCAAATCGCCCCGTCCGCGCCAGGCAAAAGGGCTCCTAGGCCAAATGATCCTGGCGGTCCACCGCACTGGAAAGCACATCGTCTTTGAGCTAGGTCCGTCGGCGTCCGAGCCCAATGCGCAGTGGATCGTGCATCTTGGCATGACGGGGCGCTTGCTGGTCACTTCACCCGAAAGTCCGGTCGCGACCCATACTCATGCGCGCCTCTTGCTCGAAAGCGGCCGTGAGCTGCGCTTCGTCGATCCGAGGAGATTCGGGCGCCTCGAATTCCTGGATCTTCGGCGCGAGGCCGCGTTCGGCGCATCGGGCGATGAACCCCTTACCATTGGCGAGCGCGAATTTGCTTCACTTTTCCATGGCCGCCGCTTACCGATAAAGGCAGCTCTGCTTAACCAGACTCTGCTTGCAGGTGTCGGCAATATCTATGCCGATGAGAGCCTTTTTCATGCCGGCATTCGTCCACGGCGACGTGCCAACCGCTTGACGCTTTCCGAGCTTGACCGGCTCCGGTTTGCGTTGCGCGAAATCCTCACGCACGCGATCCGTTTAGGCGGCTCGTCGGTCTCTGATTACGTTGGCGCCGATGGCGAGCGTGGTTTTTTTCAGCTTGAGCATTGTGTTTACCAGCGCACAGGCGAGCCCTGCCGCCGTTGCCAAACGCCAATTCGCCGCGTGATCGTCGCCGGCCGCGGAACTCATTATTGCCCTACCTGCCAGCGCTGATCGAATGCGACGTGTGATAGCACACACATCCGTCTATGCTTTTTTGAAGGGTTTTTGCCCATTAACTTCCAGAATCCAGACAACATGAAGCCAAAGCACGCGCAAATGATTGCAAAGAAACAATGTTGCGAACGGTACATCGATTGCTACTCTATCGGTGCCAGTGATGTGGGGTCGCTCTAAGGAGCGAACACCTGATCAACACAGGGTACCCGGCAGAGCAACCGCCAACGAGCGGCTCCCAAAAAAGGAGATAAGCCAGCCGGGGAGCCCGAAAATGGAATCGAGCGAGTAGCTCGCTCTCTAACTCGCTGGGAGGCCAGTGACCAGCGCAGGACTCGGACGCCGCAGTTTGAACGCCACTCTCAAAGGAGTGGCGTTTCGCGCTTGAGGGCTGATTTCCTATGGGGATCCGGGTCATCTATCCGCCAGACCTGAAGTTCATGACGCTTATTACTTAAGGCGGTTCCCCCTAAAACCGCCCACTTGCCAGAGGGTGACCTTCCCTGTACTATCGGAGTTGCCTATCAAGCGGCTGACGCAGGCCACCCGGGTATGGGTAGAGCAAGCTCGCCGCGGAGCAAGCAAATCATCGTCTAACAGTCTGATTGCTATCAAGCTGCGCACGATGAAGGCTCACATAGGAAAGGGCATTCTCCGAGATAAGCAGAGGCTGCGCTGGGAAGTTCCAGCGGTCGGATGGAGTTGATTGACGACTCCCGCGTATGAAGCAGCAATCGCATTCTCTAAGACGCTCAAGGGGTTGAACCAGAGAATCTGAGGCGCGGGCCAGCTTGAGGACCATTCGCGCAGCATTTCGTCGCTCCGCAGTCGAGCGATTCGTTTCTCCTCGAGGAGAAGACCTCGCGGGGAAGGAAACGGTCTGCACCAGTTTAAGAAGTGGCCAGTGGATTGATGGGTCTGCGCCACATTCCCGAGGAGTCCGGGGGCATTTGCGCACGCTCATACAACGGTTCAACCAAGAGTAAACGCGCGATTCAATACAACGAAAGCAAAGTATCAGGAAGCATACGCATTATGACAACAGAACCGACGCAGCCCCAGTCTGAACAGGGGCCTTCTCCTGACAATGGTCAGGTGCAGTCGCATGGGCATCGGCGCCGTCGCCGCCGCCGCAAGAACAAGTCCAGTCAGCAGCCTGGGATGCAGGCGCAACAACCGCAGGGACAGGCGCAGGAAGCGCCTCAGATCCCGGCGCCGCATCAACCGCATCCCGTGCAGCACAGGCCTGCCCACCCGCACCAGGGCCGCAAGAAGAAGAAATTCTTCCAAAAAAGCTCGGCTCCTCCAGTGCAGCCCGGAAACAGCATCTCGGGCCCGCCGCAAGGCAAGCGTAGAGGACGCCAGAAGGGTCCACGCGCTTTTGTCGGCCCCATGGACCACAGCTATCGCGTGGTGAATGGCAATGTCGCCGACGGTCCTCCCTCCACGATTCCGACTGCGGGCAACGGCCATAGCAGCGGGTACTATCCCGACGTTTATTCCGGACAGCCTCCGGCGCCCATCCGCGAAGATGCTCCCACGCGCATCTTCTGCTTCATTGAGGATCTCTTTTTCCTGGCCAAGATTCAGGAGACGGCGCGCAAACTGGGCGTAAAAGTGGAGTTTGTGAAGGGCGAAAACAAGGACGCGATTACGCGTATCTACGAGTCGCCGGAAAACGAGAAGCCCGCGCTTCTTGTCTTCGACCTGAACAACCTGAACGCGAAGCCAATGACGCTGATTCCCAAATTCAAATCCAAATTCAAAAAGGCCGTCTCCATCATCGGCTTCTTGAATCATCTGCAAGGCGACCTCAAGATGAAGGCCGTCGAGGCGGGATGCGATTCGGTCATGCCGCGCTCGGCCTTCTCGCAGAGCCTGCCGATTCTTCTCCGCCGCTACGGCGTGGAAGAAGAAGAGGAAATCTCTCAACAACCCACTATGTAATTGAGTGACTGGAGAACAAGAAGGGCGCGCCGATTCGGCGTGCCCTCTTTCTTTTGAGTAACTCTTTTTTCGGTCCTTCTTCCTAGCCCGGCGGCCAGGTCATCTGTCGGCCGCCCATCAGGTGCACGTGGAGATGGTCCACGGTCTGGCCGCCATCCTCGCCGGAATTGATCACGACACGGTATCCCTTCGCCAAACCTTTTTGTCGAGCAATCTCTCCCGATACACCTATAAGGTGACCAAGCAGCGCTCGTTTTTCCGCGCCCGCCTCGGCGAGCGAACCAATGTGCTCGCGCGGAATGACAAGGATGTGCACCGGCGCCTGGGGGTTGATGTCGGCAAAAGCGTAGATTTGCCTATCCTGATACACAGCGGTTGTGGGAATCTCTCCGGCGGCGATTTTGCAAAAGACGCAATCCATGGCGTGTCCAGTGTACAGCGCGGCAAGGAACCGACCACAGCTTACAATGACGCCATGGCTGCTTCCCCTCCGCTCCGCGTAGTTCACACAGTCTGTTCGCACGATTGCCCCGACTCGTGTGCGGTACTGGTGACGGTGAATGAGCAAGGCCGCGCGGTAAAGGTTGAGGGCGACCCATCGCAGCCGGTCACTCGCGGATTTCTGTGCGGCAAGGTTGCGAAGTATCTCGATCGCGTCTATGCGCCGGACCGGGTTCTCTATCCGCTGCGGCGCAAACCCGGCGTTGCAAAAGGTCCGTTGATCCGCGGAAGGGAGCATGAGTCCTTTGAGCGCGTGAGCTGGGACGAGGCGCTGGGTGCAATCGCCGCACGGCTCAAGGAGATCTCCGACCGTTACGGGCCGGAGTCGATTCTGCCCTACAGCTACGCGGGCACCATCGGCGTTCTCGGCTACGGATCGATGGATCGCCGGTTCTTTCACCGCCTGGGCGCGAGCCAACTCGACCGAACTATTTGCTCCGAGGCGGGCGGGCAAGCATGGAACCTTGTTTACGGCAGGAAGTATGGGACGCCGACAGAAGACGTGCGGTTCGCCAAGCTCGTCCTCGCGTGGGGCGCGAACATTCACGGCAACAACATTCACTTGTGGCCGTTCGTTGAGGAAGCGAGGCGCAACGGAGCGCGGCTGATCGTGATCGATCCCTACCGCACGCGCACAGCTGCCGTGGCTGACTGGCACATCGCGATTCGTCCGGGGACTGACGCAGCGCTGGCGCTGGGCATGATGCACGTGATCCTGAACGAGGGCCTCGAAGACCGCGCGTACATTGCGGAAATGACTCATGGCTTCGATCAGCTGGCGGAGCGCGCGCGTGAATACACGCCGGAGCGCGTGGCCGCGTGGACAGGAATGACTGCTGCCGAGATCGAACAGCTTGCGCGGGAGTACGCGACAAGTTTGCCCTCTATGCTGCGCCTGAACTACGGCGTGCAGCGGAGCCAGAACGGCGGCACGGCGGTGCGCGCCATCGCCATGCTGCCCGCGCTCACCGGCGCGTGGAAAAATCGCGGAGGCGGCGGACAGCTTTCGACGTCGGGCGCGTTTCAGTGGGACAGGAAAGCACTTGAGCGGCCCGACCTGGCGCTTTCTTCGCCCATCGGACGACTTGCGCGCGTTGTGAACATGTCGGAGCTTGGCCGGGCACTCACCGAACTGGGAGGAGATCAGAGAACAGAGACCAGAGATCAGGGAAACAAACCAGCTGCCGATGGGCCGGCAGTTCACGCACTCTTCGTCTACAACTCGAATCCCGGCGCAGTGGCGCCGAACCACAACGCGGTTTGCCGCGGAATGATGCGTGACGATATGTTCACTGTCGTTCATGAGCAGTTCTTTACCGACACCACCGACTATGCGGACTACATTCTGCCGGCGACGACATTCCTTGAGCACACCGACGTGCAGGGCGCATACGGCCACTACTTTGTGCAGCTTTCAAAACAGGCCATCGAACCGCTTGGCGAATCACGCTCCAACGTTTGGCTCTTCGGCCAGCTCGCACAGCGCACGGGATTCACGGAGGCCTGCTTCCGCGACACGCCGGAAGAGATGATCCGGCAGGCGCTCGCCATCGGTGAAGACGGCCACTCGAAAAATGCGAACATGGAGCACATCACCTTCGACGATCTGGAGCGCGAAGGGCACATTCCGCTCGCGTTTCAGTTGGATCCTGAGAAGCGGCCGTTTCTGCCATACACTTCCGGCCCGCTCGCGACACCTTCCGGCAAGATCGAGTTTTTCTCTGAGACCTTGGCGGCAGCCGGCGCCGATGGACTTCCGGGTTTCGTTCCGCCGGTTGAGTCTCGCTGGAGCGAAGGTGCGAAGAAGTATCCGCTGGAATTGTTGGCGCGCAAGAACGACAACTACATGAATTCGACGTTCGCGAACTTGCCCGGGCACCGCAAGATGGAAGCGCGGACCAATCAGCGCATCGAAATGCATCCAATCGACGCGGCGTCGCGCGGCGTCGTGGACGGCGAGCGCGTGCGCGTCTTCAACGATCGCGGGTCGCTGGAGCTGACGGCGATGCTCAACGCGAGTTTGCCCGCCGGGGTGGTGGCCGCGCGGCTCGACTGGGCCAAGCTGCACCCTGCGGCCGTGAACATCAACGCGCTCACCAGCGAGCGATTGACCGACATTGGCGGCGGGGCGACGTTTTACTCAACGCTGGTGGAAGTGGCGAAAATGCAGGAAACTGAGACCGAAGGAACAAGGGACCGCGGCCCGTTTTGACCGTGCGGCAAGCTGAACGTCGACCGCGCATCCCCAGCTGCAGCGCTCACCCAAGGAGTGCACCTCAAGCCCGTGTCAAGCCTCCTGAGCCAAAATAAATCTGTCGAGATCCACTAAGTTACTTCTTTTCTATCATTTATTCCATACCCCCTGTTTACCCAAGTTTGCCGATAATTAGCCGCCTTTGGCGCATACTTAATCCATAGACCTGCAAAATTAGAATGGCTCCGCAAACCCGAAGAAACCCGCGGCATGGGCGTACTTCTCGGGCGATTTCCGCGCCCCATGGGCCCGGAACCTTTCAACTCCGGAGCTCCGGAAACGAAAGGAGTGATTTTTATACCCCCTGGGGGTATATTTTGTTATATAAACCGTTTGTAATCAACAAATCATCCTCAAAATCGTGGACAAATTTTGTCGTTTTTTGTCGACTTTGCAACCGCAATCGGCCAGATTTAGCCCCAAAACCAGCCCCAGCGGATCGTGCTTCAAATTCACCCCGACGCCGGTCGCTTACCGTTTATCGTTTGCGGGCGCGTTCGCGCTGGAGTTCGCGGTAGACCTCGCTCTTTGACCGGCCCAGCTCGCGGGCCAGGCGCTTGAGCGCTTCTTTTTCGTCGATGCCGCCTTCGGATTGAAGGCGCGCGACGCGGGCAGCTATGGTTTCGTGCGCGGGAGCCGCGCCGGACGCTCCGGCCGCCGATGTTCGAGCGGGAAGTTCGATGAGCAAAGTGATTTCGCCGCGGATGCGGTCGCGGGCGGCGAGCCCGCGGCGAACCTCGGCGACGGTTCCGCGCAGAAACTCCTCGTGAATCTTGGTGAGCTCGCGGGCTACCGCGATGCGCAGGCCAGGTCCAAAAACCGATTCAAGGTCGGAGAGCGTGTCGAGTAAACGGTGCGGCGCTTCGTAAAAAATCAGCGTGCGCGCGGCCTCATGCGGCTGGGCGGCGAGATCTTCAAGTCGCGTCCGCCGCGCGCCAGCCTTCTCCGGCAGGAATCCTAGAAACTCAAATTGATCGGCAGGCAGCCCTGACGCAATCAGCGCGCTCACAGCCGCATTAGCGCCCGGAATCGGAAACACAGGCACTCCGGCGGCAATGGCCTCGCGCACCAGCCACGATCCAGGGTCGCTCACACCTGGGGTTCCAGCGTCAGAGACCAGCGCGACAGCGCCCCCGGCCTTGATTGCCGCGATCAGCTCCGCCGCACGGGAATGCTCATTGTGCTCGTGGCAACTGATGGTGGGTTTCGCGATCTCAAAATGATTCAGCAGCTTTTGCGTTTGCCGCGTGTCTTCGCAGGCGATGCGGTCGACTGCGCGCAAGACCTCAAGCGCGCGCAAAGTGATGTCTCCCAGGTTGCCGATGGGAGTGGCGACGAGGTACAGGCCGGGTGCGAGTTGTGGTTGATTATCAGAGCTGGATATTCTGGTCATTTTTTCGCCATCGAACTGCGTTGCAATGGGCAATTACAAATCACGGCTTGACGACGATGGGGTTCTCGGAGAACTGATAAGGGGAAAGCGCGTGCTTGGTGCTGTATTTGGAGAGCTTAACTAGCGTTTCATTCTTCCACGCATAATTCGCAACCTCGTAATGATGTGTGCACCAAACGCAGTTATCCCCGTCGTCAGAATTCCAGATCTGGAAAACGCTCTTGGGTCGAATCTGAAACTGAGCCTGCGTTGTCCAGTCGCTCCAAGCAAAGGAGTATTTTCCTTTCTTTTCGGTGATGAGAGCAAAGACAGTAGCTGAGCCATCACCGATGTTTCGGAATGCCGCCAACAGTCCCATGCGGTCGGGCTGCAAAGGGATTTCAGCTGCTTGAAAGAGCGCAACACTATCGACGAAATCGTCGAGAGATTCGCCGGGATTCAGAAGCGCCTCGGCAAGCCTGAAGTCTCCGACCCGGATTCCGTTTCTTACGAAAGCAAAGTGCGCCTTTGGCTCGAATTCATCCCCGTTGTCATAAATCAAAGAGATTTCGCCCTGGTTCGAAAGATGAGTCCGCTGCATCCAGCGAACAACTGCATTCGCAGGAATCGTCCTCTGAATCTCATCGGGCACCTTGATTTCTTTTGCGGGATGCACAAGTACGCCGAGCGGGCTCCATGTGGAGCTCTGGGAAGAGCACGCGCAGGAAAAGCCCGCAAGCAATAGGACGGCAGTCGCGCGAAGCATGAGACATATCTTACAGGGAATGTCTTTTGTAAGCAGCGCGCTAGTTCTCAGCTTCCTGGCGCTCGATGCGGCGCTGCTCGGCGAGCAGAGACATTGAACTCATCAGGTTCTGCACGCTGACGATGCCGACGACTTTCCCGCTCTCGGTGATGGGAATGAGCGCGAGGCCGTGGCCGGCGGTGAGGCGGCGAATCGTGGTGCCAAGCGTGTCCTCAGGCCGGGCCACTTGAAACGCGCGCGACATGACGGACTGCACGTAGCCGTTGCCTTCGCTGCGCAGAGCCTCAAGAATGCGCTGGCGCGAGACGATGCCAACCAACTGCGGGCCGCGAACGACAGGAAAATCTTCCTGCAGAGAATGCACGCAGCGGTAAAGCGCGTCGGCGAGCGTGTCAGAAGGCGAGAGCGTGGCAAAGTCGGTGAGCATCACCTCGCGCATCCGTACGGTGTCAACGACCGACTGGAAGAAGACCCCCTGGTCCTCAATCTGCGCGCCGATCATGATGAAGAAGCCGGCGAGGATGAGCCATGGCTCCTGCGCCAGCATGCCGCCAAGGATTGCAGCGAGGGCCAGCACCTGACCCAAGCCGGATACGGCGCGGCTGGCGGGAGCAGAACCGTGAGTCTGCGCGAACTTGTTACGAATGAGGCGGCCGCAATCGAGAGGATAGGCGGGGAAGAGATGCAAAATGCCCAACGACGCCTGCATCCAGACCAGCGAGCGCAGCAGATGGCCGGCAGTGATGAAGGGGTGCTCGAAGAGCGACACATTTCCGCTGGCGCCGAGGATAATGCCGGCAGCGGTGAGCGCCGCGCCGATATTTGCCAGAGGCCCGGCGAGCGCAAGAACAAACTGCCCGGTGCCGTGATTGGCGATCTCCTGGCTCTCGGGATTGGCGTAGGCAAACAGGCCGCCGATGGGCAGCAGCAGGATGGCGCGGAGGCGGAGACCCAGCCAGGCCGCTGCCACGATGCGAGCCGTTTCACGCACGGCCACGGCCGCTACAAGAACAAGAAAGAGTGCCAGCGCGCGCGGCCAGCCGTCAGAGCCGCTGATGGCGAAGAGCACAAGGACGAGCAGAGGGAAGAAGATGTGGACGCGCATCTCCACACCAAACCATCGGCCCAGCGGGATTGACCAGCCACGCATACACCGATTGTAGAGCGTGGGACGGGGAGAAGCAGCTTCCAGCCTCAAGCTTCCAGCCGCTAGCAATTCGTGCGGGTGCGGTTTCTCGGTTTAGGGGAGAAAGCGCCGCCCCTACGGGGCTCATGATTTTTTCTTTCGCTTACCCCACGCTTCTACCCCGACGACGAGGACCTGTCGTTGGGGACCCCGGTGAAGCGCGGGGCTAACAAGCTTTGCGCCTACGGCGCGGTGGCGTGGAGAGCTGATCTCAGCGAAAAAGCGATCTTGGGTGAAGATTGGTTCTAATTTTCTGCAGCGAACTCCTATGGCGCGGAATCCGGTTCCTCCACGACCTGGATTCGAAAACCCTCCTGGAATTCTGAGGAAAGGCGGCGTGCGCGTCCGATATGCTGGTTGGCGATGCGCATCATCGCAGGAACGTATCGCTCGCGCACTCTGGTGGCTCCGCCGGGAATGAGCACACGGCCCACCAGCGACCGTCTGCGCGAAACTCTTTTCAACGTGCTCGCAGCGCGAATTGTGGGCGCGGCATTCTTGGATTTGTATGCCGGCTCGGGCGCGGTGGGGTTGGAGGCGCTGAGCCGAGGGGCCGCGCATGTCGCATTTGTGGAACGTGCGCCGGCAGCACTGAAGGTTCTCGACGGAAATTTGGCGCGGCTGGGAATCAGCGAGGGCGTGAGCGTGCACAGGAAAAGCGTGGGCGCGTTTCTTAAATCGGTGACGGGGCCGGATCCAAAACTTGAAAAAAGTCCAAAGCAAGGAAAAAGTCCAAGACCAGAACGATACGAAGTGCTGTTTCTGGATCCTCCGTATGAGGCGGCCGAGGAGTATGAGATCGCTTTAGGGCTGCTGGGCGGAACGGCCAAAGAAATCCTGGCGCCCAATGCGGTGGTGATTGCCGAGCACCGGCGCAAATACGCCCTTGGCGAGCGGTACGGCAGCCTGAAGCGAACCCGCCTGCTCGAGCAGGGCGATGCGGCATTGAGCTTCTACGCGGTCCAATCCTGAACCCGCAGGCGAGCCATCACGAATGCCCATGAGGCAATCTGGGTTCTGGAAGTTGCCTCTCGCACGTAGACCTGTGAGCGGGGTCACTTCCAACTGCATTGACAGCGGAGGAAAGTAGATGAAAAATGGCGGGGCGAAAGATTTCGAGCCGTTCAGTGTTGTCTATTCATGCCGGCCACTCAGGTGGTTGAGGGAGGGAATTTGAAAAACGCGGTGAAGTTGCAGGTTTTGGGAATCCTGGTTTCGCTCGGAGTTGGGCCAGGGATGGCGGGATGCAAGTCATCGCCGGAGCTGACGCAAGCCCAGGCGTTGACGATGATTCAGGCCAAATACGACCAGGCACCCGCGGCGCCAGTGAGCATTACTGTGAACGACACCGGCATGCAGCAGGGAGCGAGGGCCAAATACTGGCTCGAAACCAAGCGATATCCGAACGGGTATTGGGGGGACTTTACGCTGACGCCCGATGGCAAGAAGGTTGTGACATTGGCGGGCGGGGCAAGCGTGATTCAGTGGCGCCCCGACAGCCCGACCGACCCGCACTTTGTCGTCGTCATCCAGTCCGTGGCGACGAATCATTTGAAAGCGCGGGAAGTGGGTGAGATTCAATCGGTGGGAGATACAAGGATCGCCTCGTTCACCGAAGGCGTGAATCTTGATGGGCTTCCACAGCCGCTCGCGGAAATGGCGCACAATTCCGGCAACAAACTGAGCGCGCTACGGCAGGCCACGTTTGTCCTGACCAACGGAGCTTGGACGCTGCAGTCAGTCGAATAAGGCTATTGGGGCGGCGCGTTGCTTGGAACTTGCGGCGCCTGGCTGCGAGGGACCGAAGGCATCTCGCCACCCGATCCGCCAAAAACGCTTACGTTGGCGGCGGTGAAGACTCCATCCTTTAGTGCGCCGTCGGCGCGCACGGTGTCTCCTACCTGAATATCGGCAAGAGTGATGGGATCGCGGCGCTTGCGGAATTCAGTGTTTTCATCGGCAACAACGGCGTGCGGTGCACTGTCGAGCGTTCCGATCAGCGTAATTTTAGTGCCGTCGATGGCGGTCACTTTTCCCATCAGCCAGGTTTTGCCGAAGTTCGCTTCCATGGCGTGGATCTGGTCCACGGTCTGCTGATCCATGAGCGCGACGGCTCTTGCATTCACGCTTTTCGCCGCGGCATCGGTGTCGCCCATAACGTTGATGACGTCACCGGCTTTGATGTCTGTGGCTCCGATCTGTTGCGGAGGATTACCGTAGCCCCCGCCCATCCCGCGATGATCGCCACCGGCCGGGTCGCCGGCTTGGCCTTGCCCCTGGCCCGGCCCTCCGGTCCTGGCCTGGCGCTTGAACATCCGTGTGTCCGCGGTGAAGTGAACGGTGTAGACGTCGCCCGCATCAGTCTTGATGGTGTAGTGATCGGCTGCGACCTCGGTGACTGTGCCCATGAGGCCGCGGCCCATCATCCCCGCGCCCCCGCCCATGCCGCCATGCTGGCCGTGGCCGCCGCCCGATCCGGGGTTTCCATTCTGGCCTGCGCTCTGGCCTGGGATTTGGCCGGAAGGCTGTGGAGACACGGGCTCCTGAGCGTATGCAGCAGCGGCGAAGGCAAGGGCAATCACGAAGGAGAGAAAGGGGCGATTCATCATCGAAGTCTCCGGGGAAGGCGGATAGCCAACCTATCTGATAGACGCCTGAGATGCGGCGGGAGACGACGACCGAACCGAAGGGGGCGCAGTTTGATCGGCTTACTGGCGGCGCTGCTCTTCTTCAATCAACTGCTTGAAGGCAGGGTTCGAGCGCAAGCTGGCGAACTCAACGTCGATTGCAACCTTTTTTCGCGTGGTAAAGCCCTCGTCGAGTGCCATGCGCAGATACTGAAGAGCGCAATCGGCGTATCCTGCACGCGCGCAGCCTGCAGCCATGTAGTAGTTCATGGCGCCTCGCTCCTGAAGGGAAGATGGATCAGCCACAGACGGAGTGTCGTGATTAGAAAAGATCTCGGGATCAAGAGCCAAAGCCTGCTTGTAGGCTTCCCAGCCCTTGTCGTACTTATGTTCCGCCAACAGGTTGGTGCCGAGATTCTTGAGGACGAGCGCGGACTGAGGATTGAGCTTGAGTGCCTTGCGGTAAAGGCGATCGGCCTGGCCATATTGCTTGAGCGAGGCATAGACGGTGGCGAGATTGTTCAGGACCTGCGGATCGCTCGGATCCAACTGAAGCGACTGTTTGTAGCAGCGAGTGGCGTCTTTGGAGTTGAACATCATCTGGTAGGCGATGCCCATCTTGTTCCAGATCGGCGCGGTCATCTCAGGCGCCTTGGAGTAGGCGGCAATGGCAGCCTGGTATCGCTGGCGGGCAGAGAGGGAGTCGCCAACCTGTTCAGCCGTGGGGGGCGTGTGGACGGGGACTGTCGATTCGGCGGCGGGTGGGGCTGTAGCAGAGGGGGACTGGGCGCTTGCCTGGGCCGGCAGACTCGCCGGAACCGCCAGGGAGAGCGCGAAAAGCCCCGCAACCGGAATCTGCCACGCGCCGAACCTCAACATACTTTCTCCTGCCCTGGGAGCGAGCGATCTTTCAAAATCTCTGGCACGAATTAAAGCACCATTGACGAGCAAATGCCAGTTCGCTGGGGTTACCAAATGACCTGTTACGGGGGTTACAAAGGCGCTTCAGGCTCCGTTAGCTGCTCTCCAAGCGCGAAACCGGGGTGAGGGGAATGGGCCGACTCTCTCTGAAGTCGCTCCATGATCGAGCCGCCGACGGGCGCAAGGCGCTCGCGACCTGGTCAAAAAAATAGAGCCGGGACACCCCCCGAGCCGTCTAAAGGCTTTAACTTTAACCGGGAAGGGCTACACTGGCCCATGACCGGAGGGTGGACGATGAGCATAACCACTTTTACAGGTTCGGGATCGGCGATTCTGAGCCGTTTTAACGGTGTGCGGCGCAGCACGATGGCCCTGTGCGAGCCGCTTTCGGCCGAGGACATGATGGTGCAGTCGTGCTCTGAGGCCTCCCCGGCCAAGTGGCACCTGGCGCACACCGCCTGGTTCTTCGAGTCGTTCGTCCTGCGGGAGTTTCTGCCCGGTTACCGGCTGTTCAACGAGGACTTTCCCTGGCTCTTCAACAGCTATTACGAGGGTTTTTCGGCGTTCCCTGAGAAGCGGCTGCGGTCGTCGTTTTCGCGGCCAGGGTTTGAGGAGATTCGATGTTATCGGGAGCACGTGGATGCGGCGATGGAGCGGCTGTTTGAGCGTGAGCCAGAGCCGGAAGCGCTGCGGCGCACGGAGCTTGGAGCGAACCATGAGGAGCAGCACCAGGAATTGCTGTTGACCGACATTCTGAATGCGTTTTTTACTAATCCGCTGCGGCCCAAATACAGAGAACAGAGAACAGGGGAAAGAGAACAAGCCGGTCCGATAGAATTCGCTCAGTTTGAGGGCGGATTGCGGGAGGCTGGCAATGCGGGTGACGGCTTCGGCTTCGACAACGAACTGCCTCGGCATCGTGTTTGGATGGAGCCTTTTGCGTTGGCCGACAGACTGGTGACCTGCGGCGAGTTCGCGGAGTTTATGGCCGATGGCGGCTACCGCAAGCCGGAGCTTTGGCTCTCGGCGGGATGGGATGCGGTGAAGGCGAATGGCTGGCGAGCGCCGCTCTACTGGACGGAGAACGATGGCGCGTGGAGCGTATTTACGCTGCGCGGCGAGCTGCCTCTCAAGGAACTCGAAGCGGTCCCGGTGAGCCAGGTTAGTTTTTTCGAGGCCGACGCTTTCGCACGCTGGGCGGGCCGACGGCTACCCACGGAGTTCGAATGGGAGGCTGCGGTTGAGGGTCAGCCGGTAGAGGGGAATCTGCTGGATTCCGGAAACCTTACTCCAATTCCTTCTACAAATCTCGTCCGAGACCCGAACGGTGCGAAGTACTATGGGGACTGTTGGGTATGGACTAGCAGCGCGTACCTGGGCTATCCGGGCTTTAAACCGCTGGACGGCGCGCTGGGCGAATACAACGGCAAATTCATGAGCGGACAAATGGTTTTACGCGGTGGATCATGCGTAACGCCGGAACGGCACATCCGATCAACCTACCGTAACTTCTTCTCCCCCGAGACAAGGTGGCAGTTTTCCGGCATTCGCCTGGCGACATAAGCGCGCCAGCCGCATCCAATTGAGAACACATGACTGCAGCAGCTTCCCCAGCCCCAATCCTGCAATTCGATGAACGCGTCGCCATGGCGGTCCGTGAAGGACTTGCCGCGCGGCCCAAGCGATTGCCCGCATGGCTCTTTTACGATCAGGCCGGTTCGCGCCTGTTTGATGCGATCACCGAACTCGACGAGTACTACCTGACGCGCACGGAGCGCGGCATCTTTTCCGTGGCTTCGGAGGAGATTGTGGATCAGGCGAGAGGCGGCCGGCGGCTGCGCGTCGCGGAGCTGGGCGCGGGATCGGCGGAAAAGACGCGGCTGCTTTTGCGCGCCGCGGTCGAGCGCCAGGATGCAGTCGTTTATGAGCCGGTGGATGTTTCAGCGAGCGCGCTGGAGCTTGCGAAACGGCGCATCGAGCGCGAGATCCCCGGCGTTACAGTGACGCCGCGCGTGATGGACTACACGGACGGCGACGGCAGCAGGTTTCATCTTGGAGCCATGGACCCCGGCGAAAAACGCCTGATGCTCTACATCGGATCGAGCATTGGAAACTTTGAGCCAACCGAGGCGGAGCGGGTGCTGCGGCGCGTGCGTGCCGGACTGGAGATGGGCGATTGCATGTTGCTGGGCGTGGATCTGGTGAAGGACGAAGCCATGCTCGTCGCGGCCTACGATGACGCACAGGGCGTGACGGCGGCGTTTAATCGCAATATGCTGGTGCGCCTCAACCGCGAATTGGATGCGGAGTTCGATGTGGAGGCCTTTGAGCATCGAGCTGTGTGGAACCGGGCGAAGGCCCGCATGGAAATGCACCTGGTGAGCCCTTGTGCCCAGCAGGTACTTGTGGGCGAACTGGATATGACCGTCGAATTCGCGGCGGGCGAGACCATCCACACGGAGAACAGTTACAAGTACCGGCCGGGACAGGCCGAGGCGCTGCTCGCGAAGACGGGGTTCCGCGCCGAGGCAACCTGGACCGACGATCGTGGCTGGTTTGCGGTGTGCCTCGGGCGCGCTAGCTAGTTTTAACCCGCCGACGAATCGTCGTCGACCGGCGCCTCTTCGACTGGAGCATCTTCTACGGGTGCTTCCTCTGCCGGAGCTTCCTCGGCAGGCGCCTCTTCCGTTGGCGTATCGACCGGCTCTCCTACGGGAGAGCCATATTCTCCCGCTTCGGCGTTGGAGTCGGCACTCTGCTCCTCGCTTGCGGCTGCGCTGCCGTAGAGCTCGGCGTCGGCGGCATCCGTCGCCGGATTCCCAGTCGGGTCGTTGAGGTAACTTTCGGCAGTCTGCTCATCTGCCTGCGCGGTCTGCTGGTCTGAGGCGGCCCAGCTCTCGTCCAACTGCGCGTGCCAGGTATCGTCGGTATTGTCGGGGCCGCCTTCGCCGGCCACCGTCTCAGATTGTTGATAGGCCTGCTGAGAATCGTTGTATGCGGCTGTATAGTCGCCTGCCTGGACGTCTTGAGCCTCTTTATCCTCTTCCTGCTGGAGAGTCTGCTGGTCGTCGGTCAAGGTGCTGCTCTGGGATGAGCTGTCAGGGTCAGTGGAGCTCGTTGAAGACGGGTCGGTGCCGAGCGTTCCTCCAGCCGTGGGATCGTCGGTACCGCCGGTGGTCGGGTCAGTTGGATCGCTGCCGTCCGGTGAAGTGCCAGTCGAATCCACCGAGCCAACGGATCCGGGGTCTTCCGTTGTTGGTCCATCGCCGGGATCGGATGGAGACGTGCTAATTGGATCGACTGAACCCTCGGGCCCGGGGTCGCTTGAACCGTCTCCCGGAGTAGTGGAAATGGGATCGACCGAGCCCATGGGATCGCTGCCCGGATCAGTCTGGCTCGAGGGATCCGCGGTGGGATCCGTTTGAGCGCCCGGGTCTGCGGCGTTTGGATCCATGGCGTCAGGGTCGACGACGAAGACTTCTTCCTGGCCGTTCGGAGCCTCTTCAACGACTACGACTTCGGGATCGGTGCCTCCAGTTGGGTCAGAGACGGCCTCGAAAACTTCGACAACGACCGGCTCGTCGGAAGGGGTTGAGCCGTCGGGTGAATTTGCAGTTCCATCGGCGGGGGCATCAGGGACAATCACGACAACTTCATTAGGATCGTCTGGCATACATCAACCTCTCTTTTCGTTTTTGGGTCACCTGGATTGTTTATGAGCGGCGGCGGCACCCTGCGGCTTGGAGGGCAGTTTTGCTTTTGCACTCGAAGGCGCGGGCGCGGCAACCGGCTTTTGCTGTTGAGATGCGAACGGCGGGGGGGCGACCGGTTTTGCCGGTGCGGAGGGGGACGCCGGCGGGTTCGTTGGATTCGTTACAGCAGCGGGAGCCGATGCTTGAGATGCCGGCTTTGGCCGCAGCGTAAAGATGTTCTGGCATTTAGGACAGCGGACGTTCAGCGACGGTTTGCCGCGCAAGGCGCTGAGCGGGATGCGCATGGCCGTCTGGCACTTGTTGCAAAGAACGCGAACGGAATCTGAGGGCGGCGCGGGAGCTTGCGCAAGTGCGGGACCCTGAGCTGCCGGAGGACGCCGGACGGGCGCGGCGGCCGTCAGGCCGGATATGGGCGGCTGCGGAGGCGGCGTGAGGCGTTTGCGAACAGGCTGGATGGTCTGGCTCCAACGCATGAGCTCGGCCTCGCGCGCCGATTGGCTGAGGAGCCGCAAGCGCCGCGTGGTGTACATCGAGGAAGTGGTCGTCATTTCGGAGAAGCGCGTCATCTGATCGTCGCTCGCCTCTTCCTGCTTCATCCATTCTTCGATGTTGACTTGCTTGAGGAGCCGAGCGGAGCGGATTGACCACGCCAAAATCACGCGGCGAGCCAAAGCTTCGTCTCCAATGGCGAGCAGCGCTGCGCGGTCCGCGGTGATATCCGCCTGGCGCGACCAAGCCATCAGAGGCAGATCCACAGCGTCCTGAATCCATTTCGTTGGGCTGAGGCTGATGGCGTTTATGACTCCGCCGGAGAGCAGACCTTTGCGCACGCTATCGTCGCCGACAAGGAAACGAGCCACTGTTTTCCAAAGGGCGTGGCCGGCGCGGCAGTGTCCCATCTCTCGCGCGAGGACGAAGAGCAGATCGTCGTTCTGAAAGTTGTTGAGGATGGCTGTGCCCAGAACAATGAACGCGCTGGTGTCGGTGCCATAGGTGTAGGTGTTCCATTGTGAATCGCCGGAGATGTAGACATCGGGCATCCTGGTCAGGCCGAGGATGCGCGCCGCCAGAACAGCCCGTATCCAAATATCAGGGAACTGCCTTGGGCCGAGGCGAATGCCATTGAAGGTCGATTCGATCCACGGACGGCCCACTTTCTCCGAGACGGACTTCGCGGCCGTATGCAGTGCGGAGATGCTTTGCAGATGGGTCATCGCCTGGCCGTCTTGCGCCCAAAGGAATACTGAGCGATCGAGATTGTAGCCGGGAAGCAGCGGACGCAGCCAACTACATTCCGGGCAAACCAGGACGTCTTCGCTGAGCCCGGCGCCGGTATTGCGACATGTTTTGCAGGGGACTGGCTGATTCGCGGCGATCGGCGCTGCCTGTGCAGGAACTGGACCTGAAGGGGGCTGCGGAACAGGCGCCATGGGCGCAGGTTGCCACTGCGGCGCAGCAGGTGGTTGGATTGCCGTCGTTGGCGCCGATTGCCACTGCGACGCGGCTGTCGGTTGGGCGGGCCCGGTATTGACCGGTTGCCACCCGCCCGCGGCTGGCGGCGGCGCCGTTGCTATAGGATTCGCGGGCACGGGCTTTCCCGGCGCGAGCGGCGCGATAAGCGTGGCCCCGCAGAAAGTGCAGAACCGCGAACCAGGCACTCCAGGCCCATGTCCCTGCGGACAAATCAGCGGAGGAGCGTCGGTGATGGCCATGAGCCCTCCTGTTGCGGTTGCGCAGCCAAGTGGAAAAACCGCGCGAATCAATGAGGTCGAGAACGGACAACACGCCCACAGCGGCGCAGTCTAGGCGTCACAGGTGGAGCGGCGGGAGGGAGCCGTTGGGGTTACTCTAACCGGTTTTAGCGGCAAGTAGAAATAAAAATCTGCGATTCCTGCTCGAAGGCTGTTGGCCCAATGAAAAGGGCGTGTGGTGTTCGGCAATTCGGCCTATCTGGGTGACGGAATCCGTACCAGCAGGATATCGTGGCTCGCGATTTCGAGCGGCATGTTGTTGGAGAGCACGATCTTCTCGCCGGTCCACAGGTCCATGCACTTTTGCGTTCCGTGCAGGCCAAGCCTGGTAAGGCTCAAGTGAAACGGGTGCGTGGCGTAGCGGTCGGGACCGGCGTTGATGACAGCGATGGCCATGGCTCCGCCGGAAAGGTGCCGTGTCCATACGTCCACCTCGCCGTCGGAGTAAGAGCGCGTGGCTTCGCGGCCCAGCCGATCCTGATCGATGGCGATGACGTCGCGATTGGTGAGGATGGCGCGGATCTGCGGCGTCATGTTGGGCAGGTCGTTGCCGGCAAGCAGCGGCGCGGCCAGCATGGCCCACATGGAGAAGTGCGTGCGATTCTCGGCGAGCGACAGTTTGCCGTTGCCGACCTCGAGCATGTCGGGATCGTTCCAATGGCCGGGTCCGGCATATGGGGCTAGCCCGCCCTGCTGATTCAGGATCGAATAAATACTTTGCCAGTTGGGCTGGATATCGCCGGTGGTGCGCCACGCGTTCGCGCCGATCTGCGGGCCCCACTCCCACACCGCATCCCAGCCGTACTGGCACAGCGAATAGACGATGGGGCGGCCGGTGGCTTTGAGCGCCTTGTCCATCTTGTCGTAAGCCGCGATCATCAAGCGCATCTGCGCGGCTTTGTCGTCGGGCGCCTGCTTCTGCATGACTGCGGGAATATAGCTGCACAGGTCGTACTTCAGATAGTCGACGCCCCACGATGCGTAAAGCTGGGCGTCCTGCGTTTCATGATCGAGCGAGGCGGCATAGCCTGCGCAGGTCTTTGGCCCCGGTGACGAATAGATGCCGAGCTTGAGCCCCTTCGAGTGCACGTAATCGGCGAGCGCTTTCATGTCGGGAAACTTTGTATTCGTGTGCAATACGCCATCGGCGTCGCGGTCGCCTTCCCAAGTGTCGTCGATGTTGACGTAGACGTAGCCGGCGTCTTTCATGCCGGTTGTCACAAGCTGATCGGCGGCGGCACGAATGTCCTTGTCGGTCACGTTGCCGTGAAAGAAGTTCCAACTATTCCAGCCCATGGGAGGCGTGAGCGCCACCTGCGACCCCTGCGGTGGGGCAGCCTTTCGGACGATTTCCCCGGCAAGTTTCGGGGCGGTCTGCGCGGCAGCAGTGAGGGAACCCAAAGCAAAAACGCAAACAGGCACAACGGAAAATGCACGCACGGCGGATGCACCTCAAAAACCTTTTCACGGTCATCGTATCTTGCCGATGCAAAGCTCATCAATGGGTGTCACGAATCATGGGCGACTCGGGATCTTCGCGCGGCATGCGAGATACTTGAAACAATGCCTTTTACGTTCTCGCACGCAGCCGCCGTATGGCCTTTTCAAAAAACGCGCCTTGTCATGCCGGCACTCCTTGTCGGATGTTTCGCGCCGGATTTCGCCTATTTTTTCGCTCTCAGCCCGCGCGGACTCGCTGCTCATTCACTGCACGGCATGTTTCTTTACGATTTGCCCCTGAGCCTGGTTACATTGTGGCTCTTTTACACCTTTGCCAGGCGGCCGTTCGTCATGATTCTGCCGAAGGGGTTTCGGGCGCGGCTGAATCCCGCTGAGAACGGTTTCTCGTTCTGGCCACCCGCGCGGCTGGCATTGGTTGTGGTCTCCATCCTGGTTGGAACAGCGACGCACATTTTGTGGGATTCGTTCACGCACCCGTTCTATTGGCCGTACCGGCATCTGAGCTTCCTCAGGCAGCCAGTCTACTTACCCATTGAAGGAGACGTGCACGTGTACAAGGTGCTGCAGGACGCCAGCAGTGTGTTCGGTCTGGCTTTGGTTTTGGTATGGATATGGATGTGGTATCGCGCGACCCGGCCGCGTGGGTTGCAGAACGCGGAGTTCTCTACGCGCGCACAGATTTTCGTCATTAGAATGGTCGTGCCGGGGCTCGCGCTCGCCGGCGGAGTTTTGAAAGCATATTCGGATATGGGGATTCCGGACATTGGATTTCGACCCATTCTGCACTTCGCGGTCATCACGGGAATCGCGGCGACCTCGTTATTGGCGGTTGGGCTGCTGATCTGTGGCGCAGTGTTGCGGAAGCGGGTTGCCGTGACCGAGCCAGCCTAGGCCGGACCGGGGATCTGCTCACGGCTGCTTGCCGGGCGTTTCCTTCTCTTTGGGCCCCAACATAAGCTGGAGACCGACATAAGCGATCCAGCTCGGCTCGCCGTTATCGCGCGTCACCGCTTGGATGGCGCGTCCACCCATAAAAAGCAAGCGAAGATGGCCGGATCGGCCGAGGGTCTGCCGCCCACCGAGATCGAGCGTGAAAGAGCGCTGCCTGGGCTGGTCGCCGATGCGATTGATGGCCTGCAGGTCATAAAGCTCGGCGTAGAATTCCGTTCGATCGCTGAATTCGTGACCCGCGATCAAGCCGCGTCCCCACTGATCGGGCGCATTCTTGTTGCCGATCCATCGGCCCACCTCGCCATTGAGCGAAAGCCATCCAAGTTGTGCCGTGGCCTCGATGGGCAGATAGTATTGCGGGCCAGGCTGAACAATGCCGCGACGCACGGAGCTCGTCGGATTGTTGATCATGACCTGTGGATAGGTGCCCAGCGAGAAGAGTAGATTCTCATCCGTTTTGGGCTGGCCGGCACGATGGTACTCAAAGTAGCGCCACTTGATGCCCGGATACGATGCGCCAAGCCCCACGCCGGTTGAGTTATTGGGATCAGTGCCGGCGGCAAGAGAAAGCTCATATTTGAGCTGGATGCGATCGCCCCAGCCGTAGTTCAGGTCGACGTCGGGAATCTCGTAGTACGACTGGCCGGGATTGTGGTTGGCGATCCAGCCAAAGTTGATCTCCCAATGGTGATTGCCGGGCGTGCCGGGGTCGTCTGTAATGAAAGGCGGCCCACCTTGCGCGCGAGCCAGCGCCGCGCCGGCAAACGGCGTGAGCAGCAAGAGAATTGGAAACAGGCGGCGCATCGACAGGTTGAGGGACTTGCGCAACACCGGGATTTGGGCAATCGCAGGGGTCCCGAGTCAACGTTAGCATTCTGCTGCCGGTGGGGCCGCACCGGTGGGCTGCCAGTCGGTGCGAATCCGGAGAATTCAGAAATTGTCTTACAATGCAGACATCAATTACAATGTAAGCATGTCATCTCCGCGATCCATCGTCGTGAGTATGCGGCTGCCCTCAGAGAGCGGACGAAGGCTAAAGCGCATGGCCAGCCGCCACGGATGGACTGCGAGCGACGCCAGCGCGCGCCTGGTGGAGGAGGGCCTGCGCCGTTCGGAGTTCGCCTTCATCGATTTTCGCGATTCTGGCGCTGGCCGCCAAGCTTTTGTGCAAGGCAGCTCGTTGGCAGTATGGGAAGTGGCATTGCTGCTTCGCTCCTATAAACAGAACCCAACGGCGGTCGCCCGGCACCTGGGCTGGCCTGAACCAAGAGTTCGCGCCGCGGTTCACTACGCGGAGGCATTTCACGATGAAATTGCCGCAGCGCTGGCCGACAACGACGCCGTCGACTTGAAGGCATTGAAACGCATGCTGCCCCAGGCGGAGGAGTTTGTCCCGCGTAGCAAGCGGAATCGCTGAAATGCTCAAGCTGCTTCTCGACGAGCACATTTCGCCGAGTGTCGCGGTTGGGCTGCGGCGCCGGATACCTTCAATTGTCGCCTGCGGGCTGGCGGAATGGGAGGCGGGAGCATTTCCAGGACAAGACGATGCGACCTGCCTACGCCACGCGGCCACACATCGTTGGACAATGGTCACATATGACCGGCGCACCATTCCCCCTCTGCTGAAGATTTGGACTGAATCCGGGCAAGATCACGGGGGCGTCATTTTCGTAGATGAAAAGACAATTTCACCATCCGACATCGGCGGCCAGGTACGCGCTCTTGCGGCTCTGAGCAGGGAAGGCGCCGTGTGGGCCTGGACAGACCGTGTGTGCTTCCTCGGGCGGTGAGCGGGGACCTTTAGCCAGCGCGGACTTTCTTTCCCATGGACGCCATGCGCCGGGTCACCCCTCTCTGCGATACTTATTTGTTATGCCGATTGACGACCTGCAACAGGCTGCACAAAAAATCGCCGGATTCCTGAATACCCTGAACAAGTTGGGCGGGCTACGCCTGAAATACCGCATCAGCGCGAGTGAAGGCGCGGGCGAAGGGGAAGGCGCGGCGCCAAGGCAAATCTCGGTTGAATTGGCCGGGCCCGATGTGCCGCTGGTGATCCAGCACAACGGCGAGCTACTGCGCGCGCTGGAGACCCTGGCTGCGCAAATGTTGCGCCTGGACCACCACGAGCACCACATGGTCAGCTTTGACGCCGGCAACTTCAAGGCGCGGCGCGCCGAAGAGCTGCGCCTGGCCGCCGAGGCCGCCGCGGAAAAAGTTCGCCAGACCGGAGTTCCCTACAGTTTTCCGCCCATGAACAGCCGTGAGCGGCGCATGATGCATCTGGTTTGCAAGTCGCTCCAGGGTGTTGAGACGGCCAGCGTGGGAGAGGGGGCAAACCGCTTCCTCGTGGTTTATCCCGAGGGCAAGACCGATCTGCCTGTCGCGCCGCCGTTCAAGCCGCGAGGGTTTGCGCGGAGGTAGGAGAACAGGGACCGAGGGAACAAGGGAACCGGCCGACTTTTGCTTTTTCCGGACGAAGTGCTGTGCCACAATCCAGATTATGAAGAGACAATTGCTCGCGCTGATTGCGTTCGCCTGCGTAACCATTTGTCCCGCGCAAAAGCGGATGGTGCTGATCGATCAGGATGGCGCCGGCCCGGGCGGATCGGACCAGATGGCGATGCTGGTGCTGTTGCAGGCGCCGGACGTGCAGGTGCTGGGCATCACCATGGTGACCGGCGACGCGTGGCGCGATGAAGAGACGCTGCATACGCTGCGCATGCTGGAGCTGACCGGTCACACCGATGTTCCGGTCCTTCGTGGAGCGGTTTTTCCTCTCGTCCGAGACGAGGAAAAGACCCGCATGGAGGAGGCGCTTAATGGAAAGGTGGCGTGGCTCGGCGCGTGGGGAGGAGTCGTTGCGACGGCGGCCGGCGCAGTGAAACCGGAATCGCATGGGCCATACGAGATTCCGCCCATGCCCGAAGGTCTGCCAGCCACCAAGCCGCTCGACGAAGACGCCGCGCACTTCCTCGTTCGCCAGGTACGCGCGCATCCGCACGAGGTGACGATTTATGTGGCCGGCCCGCTAACGAACATCGCGCTCGCGGTCTCCATCGATCCGGAGTTTGCGTCGCTGACCCAAGGCATCGTCATCATGGGCGGCAGCCTCAATCCGCAGACGAATGACATTGAGACCGCGGATCCGCGGCACGAGTTCAACTTCTGGTTCGATCCCGAGGCCGCGCACATTGTGCTGCGCGCCAACTGGCCGCGCGTCGACGTTACCACCGAGGACGTTTCCGCGAAGGCGCCCTTCACCCAGGAGATGCTGGACGCAATTTCGAAGTCGCAAACGCCGGCGGCACGCTACATTGCCGCATGGAGCCGGCGGCGCACGGATATGTGGGACGAGCTCGAAGCGTGTGCGTGGATCGATCCCGCGATCATCACCAAAGAAGTGGATGTCTACATGGATGTCGATCTGAGCCGTGGCCCAAGCTACGGCGAAACGCTTGCCTGGCCGGTGGCGCTGAAGCCGGCGACGGGGGCCCGGCTCGTCCACGCGCAGATGGACCTGGATCTGCCGCGTTTCAAAAAGGAGTTTGTCGACCTGATGACGCGGACCGACTCAAAATAGACCATTCGATGGGAATTCTCGGGGGAGGTGCAGGATGCCGCAGCAATCGGTTCTTGGAAAGTGCAAGCTTGTGGCGTTTGTCGCGACCACGGATTCTGCCAAAGCGCGGGCGTTCTACGAAGGCGTCCTTGGACTCGAGCTCGTTGAAGATCAGAAGCCGTTCGCGCTTGTCTTCGACGCAAATGGCACGATGCTGCGGGTGACGTCAGTACGCGAGCACAATCCCGCTCCATTCACAGTGCTGGGATGGGATGTGGATTCGATTGAGGAAACTGTGGCGCGGCTGACGGCCGCGGGAGTCGAATTTCAGCGCTACACCGGAATCAACGACGGCGATCCGAAGGGAATTTGGACAGCGCCCAGCGGGGCGCGGATCGCCTGGTTCAAGGATCCCGACGGGAATGTATTGAGCGTGACGCAATTCTAGGGCCTGTTAACACTACCCGAGGTGGACGGCGTTGCGAGTGAAAAACCGCTCAGACGAGGCGGAGGACGACGGCTGTGGCGGGTCCACCGCCAAGGACGACAACGAAGTATGAGCGGTTTTTCG
>Ga0265342_10000342_pt1 | contig 52184 bp, 49 predicted proteins | sample 4CB327metaG_FD_203125 | JGI IMG/M metagenome (GOLD analysis project Ga0265342, IMG submission 203125) | Rhizosphere microbial communities from Carex aquatilis grown in University of Washington, Seatle, WA, United States - 4-CB3-27 metaG | ecosystem: Host-associated > Plants > Roots >... | reverse complement strand
GCCTGGGCGACGCCGAGCTGCGCCACCGCCTCGGCGTCGTCGCGGCGGCGGTCGAGCTCGGCGAACAGCGCGGACGGGATCGTCGCACCGCACATCTTGGTGAAGCGTTCGATCTGCGCGACGTTCCGGATCGGCATGATGCCGGGGACGATCGGCACGGTGATGCCGGCGGCGCGCGCGCGCTTCACGAAGTCGAAGTAGAACGCGTTGTCGAAGAACAGCTGCGTGACGATGAAGTCGGCGCCCGCGTCGACCTTGGCGCGCAAGTGGGCCATCTCGCGCTCAGCGTTGCGCGTCTCGATGTGCATCTCGGGATAGGCCGCGCCGCCCACCGACAGCCGGTCGCCGTGGCGCTGGCGAATGAAGCCGATCAGGTCGGCGGCGTAACCGAAGCCGTCGGCGTGCCGCTGGAACGACGTCTGACCCTCGGGCGGGTCGCCCCGCAACGCCATGATGTTCTCGATGCCCTCGTCGACCAGGCGGTCGAGCACGCCCGCGATCTCGTTGCGCCCGGCGCCGACGCAGGTCAGGTGCGCCATCGCGCAGATGCCGGCCTCGCGCTGGATGCGGCTCACGATCTCGACGGTGCGCTCGCGCGTCGAGCCGCCGGCGCCATAGGTCACGGAGACGAACGAAGGTGCGAGCTCGCCGAGCTCGCGGATCGTGCGCTCGAGCGTGGCCACGCCCGCCTCGGTCTTCGGAGGGAAGAACTCGAAGGAGAAGACGCGGCGGTTCGGGTTGCCGAAGAGATCGCGGATGCGCACGGGCTACCTGGACACCTGCGCTCTTGCCGCGGGGCGCTCACTGGCGGCGTCGTCGCGGTCGCGTGGCGGATCGTTGCGGGCGGCGCCGTCGGCCAGGCGCTCCAGCCGCTCGAGCGCGAAGGCGGGCTCGATGGTGATCGTCTCGCCCTTGCGCTCGGGCGCCTCGAACATGATGTCGTGGCAGATCTCCTCGATGAACGTGCGTAGGCTGCGCGCGCCGGTGCGGCGGCGGATGCAGAAGCGCGCGATCGCATGCAGCGTCTCGTCGGAGAAGCGCAGATCGATACCGTCCATCTTCAGCAGCGCCTGATACTCGCGCACGACCGAATCGGGCGGCGCGGTCATGACCAGGTACAGGTCGTCCTCGGACAGCGGATCGAGCTCGACGCGCACGGGGAGGCGACCGAGGAACTCGGCGAGCAGGCCGTAGTCGAGCAGCTCCTTTTCGGTCACCCGGCGGCTCTCGGGGCGCGCCGCTCGCCCGCCCGCGGCGCCGAAGCCGACGGTCTTGGCCTCGTCGTGCAGGCGCAGATCGGAGAACGTGCCGGCCGCGATGAACAGGATGTCTTGGGTGTCGACAACCACGAAGTCGTGCTTGTTCCAGTGCTGGGTGACGTTGAGTGGAACGAAGCTCTCGCGCCCCTCGAGGACTTTGAGCAGGCTCTGCTGCACGCCCTCGCCGCCGATGTCGCGCGAGCCGGCGCCGTTGCGCGCGCCCTGAGACCTCCGCGCGATCTTGTCGATCTCGTCGATGAAGACGATGCCGCGCTGGGCGAGCTCGACGTCCTGGTCGGCGTGGTGCAGGAGCTCGCCGATCATGACCTCGACGTCCTTGCCGTAGTAGCCGGCCTCGGTGTACTCGGTGGCGTCGGCGACCACGAACGGCACCTCGAGGCAGCCGGCCAGCGTGCGCGCGATGTGGGTCTTGCCCGACCCGGTTGGGCCGATCAAGAGCAGGTTCGACTTCTTGATCAGGCGTTTTTGCCCCGGCGTCTTCTGAGCGCACCGCTTCAGGTGGTTGTAGGCGGCGATGGCGACCGTCCGCTTGGCGCGCTCCTGTCCGACGACGTAGCGGTCCAGATATTCGAAGATCTGGCGCGGCGTGGGGGGGGGCGTGACGCTGCGCTCGACGCGGGGATTGGGCTTCATCTGCGCGGCAGTATCCCACCGGAGTTGGGGGTCCGCTACATTCCGGCACCCGTGTTTCGCCCCTCTGTACAGAAGCCTTCGATCCGTATATGAAGCCGGGCATGAGCAGCGTGCACCAAGCCATCATTGAGAGTGTTCAGGCCCGCGAAATCCTCGACTCGCGCGGCAATCCGACCGTCGAGGTCGACGTGACGTTGGAGTCGGGAATCATCGGCACCGCGGCCGTGCCCTCGGGGGCGTCGACCGGAGAGCACGAAGCGCTCGAGCTTCGCGATGGCGACAAGGGGCGGTACCAGGGCAAGGGCGTGAAGAAGGCCTGTGAGAACGTGGCCAACCTGCTCGGCCCGGTGGTGTGCGGGCGCGACGCGCTCGACCAGGCGGGGCTCGACGAGGCGATGCTGGCGGCTGACGGCACGCCCAACAAGGGCAAGATCGGCGCCAACGCGATGCTGGGCGTCTCGATGGCGGTCGCGCGCGCCGCGGCCGAAGAAGTCGCCTTGCCGCTCTACAAGTACCTGGGCGGCCCGAACGCCCGCGTGCTGCCGGTGCCGCTGATGAACATCATCAACGGCGGCGCGCACGCCGACAACGTGCTCGACTTCCAGGAGTTCATGATCGTCCCCAAGGGGGCGCCGAACTTCGCCGAGGCGCTGCGCGCCGGCGCCGAGGTGTTCCACACGCTGAAGAAGCTGCTGCACGACCGCAAGGCGTCGACCGGCGTCGGCGACGAGGGCGGCTTCGCGCCGGACCTGCCGGGCGCCGAGGCGGCCCTGGCGGTGGTCGTCGAGGCGATCGAGAAGGCCGGCTACAAGCCGGGCAAGGACGTCGCGCTCGCGCTCGACGTCGCGTCGAGCGAGCTCTGGGACGCGAAGAAGAAGACCTACAACCTGGAAGGCGAGGGCAAGGAGCTCGACAGCAAGGGCCTCGTCGACTTCTACGCCAAGCTGTGTGAGTCGTTCCCGATCGTGTCGATCGAGGACGGCATGGCCGAGAACGACTGGGACGGCTGGGTGGCGCTGACCAAGGCGCTGGGCAACCGCGTGCAGCTGGTCGGCGACGACCTGTTCGTCACCAACGTCGAGCGCATCCGCACCGGCATCGAGAAAGGCGCCAGCAACAGCGTGCTCGTCAAGGTGAACCAGATCGGCACGCTCACCGAGACGCTGGAGTCGGTGGAGATGGCCCACCGCAACGGCTGGACGACGATCATCTCGCACCGCTCGGGCGAGACCGAGGACACCTTCATCGCCGATCTCGCGGTCGCCTGCCGTTCCGGCCAGATCAAGACCGGCTCGCTCGCGCGCTCGGAGCGCGTGGCGAAGTACAACCGCCTGCTCCGCATCGAGCAGGAGCTGGGCAGCGCCGCGATCTGGGGCGGCTCGCTCGGCCGGCTCTAGTAGAACCCCAGATAGAAGTCGCCGGCGGAGAAGCCGGTGTCGACGTCGATCTTCAGGACGTAGGCGCCGGCCGCGGGGAACGTGTAGTCGGCGCGAAAGCAGGTGCCGTCGGCGCCGGGGTCGGTCGTCACGGCCACCCACACCACCGGGAGCGGCGTGGTGTCGGGCGCCACCAGCTGCGGGTGCAGCGCACGTCCGGAACGAGTGGCGGGATGTTTGTGCCACGGACCAGTTTCGTCCTGACTCATCTCCCTCTTCCGTCCGCGGGGGAGGGCGGCGGAGAGGGCAGGCCTTGCGCGGGCGCGCCGGCGTCGTCGCGGTCATCGACCAGGAAGCCGCCGACCTGGCGGCGCCAGAGGCTGGCGTAGATGCCGTCGCGTGCGAGGAGCTCGGCGTGGGTGCCGTCCTCGACGACGCGACCCTGCTCGATCACCAGCAAGCGATCCAGGTGGGCGAGTGTGGACAGGCGGTGAGCGACGGCGACGACGGTCTTGCCGGTCATCGCCTCGCTCATGCCGGCCTGGATCGCCGCCTCGGACTCGCTGTCCAGCGCCGACGTCGCTTCGTCGAGTACCAGGATCGGCGCGTTCTTGAGCAGCGCGCGCGCGATCGCGATGCGCTGGCGCTGGCCGCCGGACAGCTTCACACCGCGTTCGCCGACCAGCGTGCGGTAGCCCTCGGGCAGCGCGCTGATGAACTCGTGCGCGTGCGCGCGCTCGGCGGCGCGCAGCACCTCGGCGTCGGTGGCGCCGGGGCGGCCGTAGCGGATGTTCTCCATCAACGTGCGGTGGAAGAGGATCACGTCCTGGGGGATGAGCCCGATCGAGCGCCGCAAGCTCGCCTGAGTGACCTCGGCGATGTTCTGGCCGTCGATGCGGATCGTGCCGCGCTGGAGCTCGTAGAGCCGCATGAGCATGGTGATGAGCGTGGTCTTGCCAGCGCCGGAGTGCCCGACCAGCCCCACGCGCTGGCCGGCGCGGATGGTCAGGTTCAGCCCGGCGAAGACGGGCCTGGCGTGATCATAGGTGAAGGTGACGTCGTCGAACGCGATCTCGCCGCGGGGCACGGCCAGCTCGCCGGCGGCCGGCTCGTCGCGGATCTCGCGCGGAACGATCAGCATCGCCAGCGAGTCGCGGATGCTGCCGATCATGTCGTAGGTGTCGGGCAGGCCGTTGGCGATGTCGAAGACGTTGCGGATGAGCTGGATCATGAGCGTGGTGACCAGCAGGAAGTCGCCCACGCTGATCCGGCCGTGCACGAGGCGGCTCAGCGCCAGCGGCAGCAGCACCGCATAGATCGCCAGATTGAGCCCTTGCAGCAGCATGCGCATGCGCACGAAGGCGCGGTACTGCGCGCGCTGCGCCTGGAACGTCTCGGCTACCGACGCGTGCACGATGCGGTCCTCGCGCTCGTGCGCCGCGAAGAAGATCACGTTGCGGATGTTGGTGAACGAGTCGACGATGCGCCCGGTCAGCTGGGCCTTGGCGTCGCTGTGGGCCGCGCCGAACGTAGCGATCCGCCGCCCCATGACCACCGCGATGGTCACGTAGACCGCCAGCCACACCAGCAGGATGGCCGCGAACGTCGGCTGCGCGCGGAAGAACAGGACCAGCAACAGGCCGCACTGGACCGCGAGCGGTACGTAGTCCCAGTTGGTGCGCTCGAACAGCGTCACCGTCTGCTCGGGCAGCAGCATCGCCCGGTGCGCGACCTTGCCGGTCAGCATGTTGTCGAAGTAGGTCGGGCTGTGCCGCTGCGCATACGTGAAGACCAGCTGCCGGGCGCGCGCGAGGACCGGGATGCGGCTCGAGTACGAGCCGTACCAGGAGCCCCACTCGGCGACGATCAAGACGCCGACCACCGCAAAGAAGCCGAGCAACGGCGATCGCAGCTCGCGCCACACGCCCGGCGAGCGCAGGTCGAGGCGCACCGCGGTGTCGACGATCCGCTTCATCGCGTAGAACTGCATCACCAACAGCGCGCGCAGCGACAGCGATGCCACCATCATCAGCACCACGGTCGTGCGGTGCGGCCGCGCGAACAGCCAGAAGAGACGCAAGATGGATCGCGGAAGCTCGTCCGGAACTTCGGCGGCCGGGAGCCCGGCTGTGGGGGATGACTCGGGCTCGACGCTGGCGGAACGCATGCGGCGGCTATTTTAATCGGGCGTTGCCGCTCGCAAGGTTTGCTCTCTCCCGCGGACGGGAGAGGGGACCGGAGATCACCTTTCTTCAACGAGTCACCCTCCCCCGTCTGCGGGGGAGGGCCGGGGAGAGGGCAGACCTTGCGAGAGTCAGCGTTCGCCGAGGATATTCCGCGCGATGACCATCCTCTGGATCTGGCTCGTGCCCTCGTAGATCTGCAGCAGCTTCGCGTCGCGCATCAGCTTCTCGACCGGGTAGTCCTTGGTGTAGCCGTAGCCGCCGAACACCTGCACCGCGTCGGTCGCAACCCGCATCGCCGCGTCGGCACCGTAGGCCTTGGCATAGCTCGACACGATGCTGTCGACGTTGCCCTCGTCGATCGACCAGGCCGCCTTGTGGCACAAGAGGCGCGTCGACTCGTACGCGATCGCCATCTCGGCGAGCATGAACTGAATGGCCTGGTGCTGCGCGATCGGCACGCCGAAGGTCTTGCGCTCGAGCGCGTAGGCGCGCGACTCGTCGAGCGCGCGCCGGATGATGCCGGTCGCGCCCGCCGCGATCCAGGGTCGCGTGCGATCGAACGTCTTCATCGCGACCTTGAAGCCCTCGCCCTCGGCGCCGACCAGGTTCTTCTTCGAGACCTTGACGTCCTCGAAGATCACGTCGGTGGTGTTGGAGCAGCGCTGCCCCATCTTGTTTTCCTTCTTGCCGACGCTGACCCCGGGCGTCTTGCGGTCGACCACGAAACACGTGATGCCCTTGTGCCGCTGAGTGCCCTCGGCGCGCGCGAACACGGTGTAGAAGTCGGCGACGCCGCCGTTGGTGATCCAGCGCTTCTGGCCGGTGATCACGTAATCGTCGCCGACCTTGCGGAAGCTGGTCTTCATGCCGGCGACGTCGGACCCGGCGTCGGGCTCCGAGCAGCAGTAGGCCGCGAAGATCGGTGCCGCGAGCAGCCGCCCGAAGTACTCCTTCTTCTGCTCGTCGGTGCCGGCGATGATGATCGGCATGACGCCCAGCGAGTTGCCCGCGAGCGTCGTGTTCACGCCTGTGCAGCCGTAGGAAATCTCCTCGAGCACCAGGCAGTGCGACAGACACGAGAGCCCGAGGCCCCCGTAGGCCTCGGGAATCTCGCAGTTCATGAGCCCGGTCTCCCAGCCCTTCTGGCAGATCTCCTTGGGGAACGTCCCTTCCTCGTCGAGCTTTCCCGCGACCGGGACGATCTCCTGGCGCGCGAAGTCGCGGGCGGTCTGGATCAACTGCTGCTGCTCGTCGCTGAACGCGAAGCTGGGCATGGGGACCTCCGCCTTGAGTATATCGCGTCGCGCCTCTTCAGCGAGTCACCCTCTCCCGCGGTCCGCCGCGGGAGAGGGCCGGGGTGAGGGCAGGCCTTGCGAGCGTGCGACGCTCGCAGCAGGCCTTGCGAGCGGGCGACGCTCAGCTCTGCTTGGTGTCGCTGCCCGACGCCGCCGCGTCGGCGTTGCGCGCGGCGCGCTTCGCCGCCCGCTCGGCGCGCTCGGCGGCCTTCTTTTCTTCGAGCGCGAACGCGTCGCGCGTCGCCTTTGACCCCATGATGAACCCGAGCACGATGCCGAGGATCAGCACCGTCGGGATGAAGATGAAGTGCGCCGACGAAGGAACGCCCAGCGCCAGCGCCGCGATCACTTGCGGGCCGCCCCGGCTCCGTCGAGCTTCTTGCGGAGCTCATCCAGGTCGCTGTTGACCCGCGCCAGGCCGCGCGCGACGGAGATGACGTAGATCAGCACCGCCAGCCAGATCACCCCGTAGGCAATGCCCACGAACGGCACCGCCGGAACGTTGTCGGCCAGCTTCTTGGTTTCGTCGACCTTCTGGAACTCCTGCGCCAGCGCCGCCGCCGGCGCGGCCAGCACGACCGCCGCCATCGAGATGATCTTCAGCAACCGGGACAGCTTCTTCATCGACGTTGTGCCTCCAGAAAGTCTTCGGCTTCCAGGCGCAGCTCGGCCAGCAGCGCGCGCGCCTTTTCCAGGCGCATGCGCAGCGCGAGCAGGATCCCGAACACCAGCGAAATCAGAACGAACGATGCCCAGAACGCCGGCCGCATCCCGGGATCGAGCGTGCGCACCACGGTGGTCTGCGGGTGAATCGTGCGCCAGATGTCGACGCTCTTGTAGACCAACGGCACGTTGACCGCCGCGAACAGGCCCAGCGCCGCCGCGAGCCGCCTGCCCCCCGGCCCGCCGTACTTGCGCGCGAGCAGGTAGGCGATCAGCGTCAGGAACAGCAGCAGCGACGTGGTCAGGCGCGCGTCCCACTGCCAGTAGACGCCCCAGGCCTTGCGCCCCCAGAGGGGACCGCTGATCAGCACGCACACACCGAACAGCACACCCAGCTCCCCTGCGGCCGCTGCCAGCCGATCGCCCGCCTCAGAGCCCTTGAACAGGTAGGCGATGCTGCCGCCCGCGCACACGAACGTGGCGACGAACAGCATGATCGCGCACGGTACGTGGAAGTAGAAGATCTTCTGGACCACGCCCATCACCGGCTCCAGCGGGGCCGTCGTGATCAGCTGCGGGACGATCAGGAAGCCGACGGCCGCGATGAGCGTCGCGACGATAAGTCCGCCACCGAGGGATTTCATACGCGACGTATACTACGACACAATCCGCATGAGCGACGACTCTCACGCTTCCGCATTTCGCGCCGTTCCACGCACTGGTGTCATCTACGTGACCACCGAGGCGGCGCGTCTCGGATTTCGCAGCGGCGATCCGGAATGGTGCAACCTCGGCCAGGGCCAGCCCGAGACCGGCGCGCTGCCGGGCGCGCCCGCGCGCATCGAAGACGTCACGATCTCCGTCGGCGATCAGGAGTACGCACCGGTGCCGGGTCACGCCGAGCTGCGCGAGGCGATCGCTGCGCTCTACAACCGCCTCTACCGGCGCGGCATGCCATCGCAGTACAGCGCCGAGAACGTCAGCGTCTCCGGCGGCGGGCGCGCGGCCCTCACGCGCGCCGCGGCCAGCCTCGGCTCCGTCAACCTCGGGCACTTTCTGCCCGACTACACCGCCTACGAAGAGCTGCTCGACATCTTCAAGGCGTTCACGCCGATCCCCATCCTGCTCGAAGGCGACCACAGCTATGCGTTCTCCGTCGAGGACCTGCGTCGCGAGGTGCACGGTCGCGGGTTGTCGGCGTTGCTCCTCTCGAACCCGTGCAACCCGACCGGCAAGCTGGTGCAGGGCGAGGAGCTTGGCCGGTGGGTCGACGTCGCGCGCGAGCTCGACTCCGCGCTGCTGATCGACGAGTTCTACTCGCACTACATCTGGACGGGCCGCCCCGGCCAGCTTCCGGTCGAGAGCGCCGCGCGCTACGTCGAGGACGTCAACGCCGATCCGGTGGTGATCTTCGACGGGCTCACCAAGAACTGGCGCTACCCGGGCTGGCGCGTGACCTGGACCGTTGGGCCGCGCAGCGTGATCGACGCGGTCGCCAGCGCCGGCTCGTTCCTCGACGGCGGCGGCTCTGCGCCGCTGCAGCGCGCGGCGATCCCGTTGCTGGAAGACGCGCACGTCGTCGCCGAGACCAACGCGATCCAGACCGTGTTCCGCGAGAAGCGCAACCGCCTGCTCGCCGGGCTCGAGCGCATCGGCGTGCGCACCGACCGCGCACCCGACGGCACGTTCTACGTCTGGGGCAAGGTCGACGGGCTGCCGCCGCCGCTCAACGAGGGGATGGGATTCTTCCGCGCGGCGCTCGCGAAGAAGGTGATCACCGTGCCCGGTGAGTTCTTCGACGTGAACCCGGGCAAGCGCCGCCACCAGCGGCTGTCGCGCTTCCGCTCGTATGTGCGTTTCTCGTTCGGGCCGTCGCTGGCGACGCTGGAGACCGCGCTCGCGCGGCTGGAGTCGCTGGTCGCTGAAGCCGGCGGCCGCGCGCGGTGAAGAACCCTCTTTCTCCGCGCTTCATCCGCAGCGCCCTGACCTCGCTGCTGACGACCGTGTTCGACTTCGCCGTGCTCACCGGCTGCGTCGAGCTCCTGCACGTCAACTACGTGCTGGCGACCTGGTTCGGCACGGTGGTCGGTTCGCTGTCGAACTTCACCATCAACAAGCACTGGGCGTTCAAGGGATCGGTCGTGCCGCTCCCGCACCAGCTGGGGCGCTTCGTGCTGGTGCAGGCGGGCTCGTCGGGCTGGAACACGCTGGGCGTGTGGCTGCTGACCCGATACGGCGGGCTTCCCTATCAGATCTCGAAGCTGATCGCCGCGGCGGTGGTCGCCGTCGCCTGGAACTACCCGATGAACCGCGTGCTCGTGTTTGCTCGCAAGGACCCGACGGCAGGCGAACCGAACGATCCGTCAGGTGCCTAGCGCCGCGACCTTGCTCTTGAGCTGCGAACGGATCTGCAGCAGGTTGTCGCGCGCCTCGACCAGCGCAACGGTGCCCAGGTTGGAGTAGGGCAGCGACGTGCTGAGCACGCAGTCGACGCCGCAGTTCTCCTCGCAGCCCTTCTTTCCGCGGTTACCCGCGAGGATCTCGTGCGTCATGTCGGCGAACGCCATCTGCGGCGGGACGTGGAAGCAGTAGTGAAAGTTGCCGTCCGGCGAGACGTAGTAGCACTTGTTGCCCGCCTGGCAGGTCCACTCCATCGGCTGGCCCTCGAGCGCCTTTTCGTAGTAGTCGATGAGGAAGTAGTTGGTCGAGATCGGGCGGCCCTTCAGCTTCTGCTCCTTGAGCCAGCGCACGCGATCCAGGTAGAGCGGGTTGTTGAGGCTCTTGGTGAGGCGCCCGCGGTTGTGCACGACCGAGAAGTTCACCGCCACGCCGAGGTTCATGCAGAACTCGGCGACTTGCTCCACCTCGTCGACGGTCTGCTCGCAGATCACCGTGTTGACCCGGAACCAGATCGGGTACTTCGCGACCATCTCGATCTTCTTGCGTAGCGTCTTCAGCGACTTCGGCGTCCCGGGAGTCGGGTTCAGCGCATCGAGCGAGATCTGGATGCGCCCCATGCCGGCGTCCATCATTTCTTTCAGACGGTCCTCGGTGAGAAGGAAGCCGTTGGTGGTCATGCCGGTCGTCATGCCGTTGCTGGTCACGTACTTCATGAGCCGCACCAGATCCGGGTGCAGCATCGGCTCGCCGCCGATCATGTCGGTGTGCAGCGTACCCAGCTCCTTGCACTTGTCGATGCGCCGGATCAGCTCGTCGTAAGGGACGTGATCCTTGGAGTTGTCGTACTCCGTGCAGTAGACGCAATCGAGGTTGCACTTCCAGGTGATGTTGAGCTGGGCCCAGATCGGCAGGTCGTCCCAGGCGCGCGGCAGCGAGCGAAGAATGGCGCCGGGCGCGGTGGGATCGTTGACGCGAGACATCTTCCGAACCTAACCTCCCGGGACCAAGGTGTCCACCGCGTAGGCGTGGGCGATCAGCACGCGACCAGGGTCTGGAACAGGTGCCGCAGTGTGGCGGCGGGGTCCTCGGTCACGCCGCCGTGGACCGCCGAGATCTGGATCGCGGTGCTGCGCGGGGCGACCAGCCAGTGAAAGCGTTCGGATGGCGGCAGGCGCGCGATGGGTCCGGCGCCGGCGTCGCCCGCGCAGACGTCGCGCATCGCTTGCAGGTGCGCCGACAGCGTGTCGAGGTCGACGTCCAGCGGCGCGGCGCCCGTGAGCGCGCGCAGCCGCGCGGCGTCGAGCGCGATCTCGCAGCCGAGGAAGCCGCCGGAGCGCGCGAACATCACCACGCCGACGTTGAGGAATTCCTCACGCCCGACGTGGGGGACCACGCGGACGACCGCATATTCAAACGCGTGGCGCGCGGGCACGGGCCGCCTCCTCGATCAACGCCGGGATCGCGCTGCGCCGCGCGCGCAGCCAGTCGCCGTAGGCGCGCCGTTGCGCGGCGGCATCGGCCGCGCCTGGCAGCGGTGCCAGCCACTCGTCTGGAATCGCCGCCGCGATGCCGTCGACCAACTCGTCGGTGAAGGCGCGCGCCGCCTCGGCACCCGCGGCCTCGAGCGCGCCGGCCCAGGGCAGAAGCACGTGGTCGCGCACCAGCGGGAAGCTGCGCTCGGGGCGCGCCGCTGCGAGGCTGCCGTCCCAGTCGTGCTGCCAGTAGAGCGCGGCGCCGTGGTCGATCGGCGCGAGCTCGCCACGCCACCACAAAAGATTCGGGTTGCGGGCGGTGCGGTCGACGTTGGTGGTGAACGAGTCGAGCAGCACCACGCGCGAGGCGACGTCGGCCTCGAGCGGCCGGCGCGCGCCCGGGTCGAAGGTGAGCGCGCCGTCGAGGTGCTGGAGGCCCAGGTTCACGCCGGCGCTCGCGCGCAGGATGTCTTGAATCTCCGTGTCGGGCTCGCTGCGCGCCAGCGCCACGTCGACGTCGACCAGCGCCAGCGCCGGCACGCGCAGGCCCAGCGCCTGCCCGAGGCGGCCCGCGATCCACTCGGCGATGAGCACGCGCGCGCCCTGGCCGGCGCCGCGCAGCTTGACCACGTAGAGCTTGCCGTCGTCGGCCTCGACCAGCGCCGGTACCGAGCCGCCCTCGCGCAGCGGCGTGACGTAGCGGACCGCGGCGACGCGCGGGAGCGCCGCGGTCGGGCCCGCGCTCGCGGTCATGATGCGTCCCGCAGCATCTCTTCGACCAGCGCCCTCCACTCGGTGGCCAGCGAGGACGTCGGGACGGCGCGCCCCGCGCGCTGGTACCAGTAGCGCGCGTTGTCGAGGTCGCCTTCCTTGCGATGCAGATAGGCGTGGATGATCGCGCCCTGCGTCGACTCGATGTCCTGCGCGATCTCGTGCGCGCCGGTCCAGTCGCCCTTGCCGTCGCGCCAGAGCGCGAACAGCGGGCGGGGCGTCCCCGCGGGCGGCGTCTCCTCGCGCAGCGAGGCGGAGAATTCATCGTACGTCATGGCCGTCACTATCCTATCAGGACTGCGACCATGGGATATTCCACCTCCCACGTCCCGGCGCGAGCGTGTATACCGACGCCGTGATTTACATCCTCGGGCTCCTCGCGCGGTCGGGCCACGGCAAGACCACCGTGGCGCAGCACCTGGTCACCGCGTACGGCGCCGAGATTCGTTCGCTCGCCGGGCCGATGAAGCGCGCGTTGCAGAACGTGTTCGGCTTCTCGACGGCGCAGCTGTGGGGCTCGCAGGCCGAGAAGGAAGCGACCGACCCGCGCTACGGTTTCTCGCCGCGCTGGCTGCTCCAGCGCCTCGGCACCGAGGGGCTGCGCCACGAGTTCGGCGACGACGTGCACGTGCGCGCGCTCGCCCACGCGCTCGCCCGCGAAGAGGCGGCGCGACCCGCCGGTTCGCCGCCGCGGCTGTACGTCGTCGACGACGTCCGCTTCGCCAACGACGCACGTTTCATCGCGCGCGGCGGGAGCGACCACTGCGGCGCCGTGCTCAAGATCGTGCAGACCGACGTGCCGCCGAAAGAGCACGGCGGCCACGCTTCGGAGCGCGCGATCGACGAGGTTGCCGCCAACGACATCGCGGCCACCGTGGTCTCGTCGCGCGGGCAGGGGATCGCCCACATGCTCGGGGCCGTCGAGCGCGCGTTGCGCTCCACGCCGCGCCTCGAGCCGCTGCGCCCGGCCCTGCGCGCGCGCAGCTGAGTTTTTTCCCCTTCCGGTCCCCTCTCCCGTCTGCGGGAGAGGGTTAGGGAGAGGGCAGACCTTGCGAGAAGCGGTGTCCGCCGGGCCCCGCGCGCTTTGCCTCTGGCTCAATAGAGCTCACTTTTCGCAAGGCTCGAGCTGTTACAATGGCTATCGTCGAGGAGTGGATGAGGCGAAAATTGAGAGAGCTTAGATCGTGGGCGTCCGGTGCGTTTTCGGTCCTGGCGCTCGCCGCCGTCGCGTCGTGCGGGGGCAAGAGCACGCCGGCGTCGCGGTGGGAGCTGGTGGCCAGCGAGCTACCCGAGGCGGTGCTGTCGATCGCCGGGCACAGCGATCACGATCTGTGGGCGGTCGGCGCGGATCAGGGCAGCGGGCCGCTGGCGTTGCACTACGACGGCAGCGCCTGGACGCGGGTCGCGACCGGCAGCCGCGGCACGCTCTGGTGGACGCAGTCGTTCGCCGACGGCACCACCATGATGGCGGGCGCGCAGTCGACGATCCTGGTGACCACCGACGGCGTGACGTTTCAGCGGCAGCACACGCCCGGCCTGGCCAACGCCACGATTTTCGGCCTCTGGGGCGCGGCTTCGAACAACGTCTACGCCGTCGGCGGCGTCGCCGGGCGTGACGGCTTCATCTGGCACTGGGACGGCACCACCTGGAGCGCGATCGATCTCTCGAGGATCCTGCCGCCGAACGGGTTGCCGGCGACCGAGCTCGGCGACTGGCCTGGCTTCTTCAAGGTTTGGGGCGACGGGACCGGGCGGATCTACGTCGTCGGCGGACGCGGTGTGCTCTTGCGCAGCGACGCCGCTGGGCCGTTCGTTCTGGTTCCCACCGGCGCCGGCGACGACACGCTGTTCACCGTGCATGGCACGGTCTTCGGCGCGGTCGCCGTGGGTGGCGGCGCCAGCGGCCGCATGCTCGAAGCCACCGAGAGCGGCGGGATCAAAGACGTCACGCCAGCCGGCGCGCCGCTGCTCCAGGGCGTGGCAATCGCCTCCAATGGCCGCGGCTTCGCCTCGGGAGCGATGGGCGCGATCTACGCGCGCGCCACCGGCGGCGTCTGGAGCGCGGTCGACACGAAGCTGACGTTGCCCCCGATCGAGTCGTTGCACGCGGTCTGGATCGATCCGAGCGGCGGCGTCTGGGCGGTCGGCGGCAACGTCGTCACGCCCGCGCTGGACCACGGCGCGATCCTGCATTTCGGTCCGCAAGACCCGGCGACCTACACGGCGACGCCGGCCGCAGACGGTGGAACCGACAGCGGCCCTCCGCCGGCAACCTGCCCATCCGACCAGATCGATCCGGCGCCGTCAGGCTCGATCGCGCGGCGCTGGAACGAGCAGGCGGTGGGCGCGATCCGGCGCGACCTGCCGCGACCGATCGTTCACGCGCGCAACCTGTTCCATGTGTCGGCCGCGATGTGGGATGCCTGGGCTGCCTACGACGGCGTCGCCGACGGCGTCTTCACCAGCGAGCGCCAGACCGCGCCCGACATCGCGGCCGCGCGCGCCGAGGCGGTGAGCTACGCGTCGTACGGCCTGCTCATTCAGCGCTACCAGCACGCAACCGGCGGCGCGACCTCGGTCGCTTGCTTCCGCGCGTTCATGACCGCGCTCGGATACGACCCCGATGACGCCACGGCGACCGGCGACACGCCGCGCGCGCTCGGCAACCGTATCGCGCAAGCGATCATCGCCGCGACGCTCGACGACGGCTCCAACGAAGCACACGACTACGCAGACACCACCGGCTATGCCGCGGTGAATGCGCCGCTGGTGGTCGACGAGCCAGGGGTGACGCTCGCCGACCCGAATCACTGGCAAGAGCTGAACCTGGCGGTCGCGGAGACCCAGAACGGCATCGTCACGGCGGCGGGCGTGCAAACGTACATCGGCAGCAACTGGCAGCTGGTGACGCCGTTCGGGCTCGCGCGGCCCGCGCCGGACCAGGCCTACGTCGATGCCGGCCCTGCGCCGACCTGGGATCAGGCGGAGATGCAGACCTGGATCGCCGACCTGCTCGGAAAGTCGGCCGCGCTCGATCATACCGACGGTGTCACCATCGACATCTCGCCAGGGGCGTACGGCAACAACACGCTGGGCGCCAACGACGGTGCGGGGCGCCCGCTCAATCCGGTGACCGGCGCGCCCTACGTAGCCCAGGTCGTTCCGCGCGGCGACTTCGCGCGCGTGCTCGCCGAGTTCTGGGCTGACGGGCCGAAGAGCGAGACCCCGCCTGGGCACTGGTTCGTGATCGCCAACCGCGTCGCCGACAATCCGGCGACGACGCGGCAGCTCTTCGGCGCGGGCGATGCGCTCGACCCGCTGGCCTGGGACGTTCATGTCTACCTGGCGCTGGGCGGCGCGGTGCACGACGCCGCGATCGCGGCCTGGGAGCAGAAGCGGATCAACACGCCGCTCCGGCCGATCTCGACGGTGCGCTACCTCGCACAGATCGGCCAGAGCACCGAAGCCGGCGCCTCCGACTACGACCCGCGCGGGCTGCCGCTGATCCCCGGCGTCATCGAGCGGATCACCGCCGAAAGCTCCGCGCTCGGCCAGCGGCACGCGCGCCTGGCCAGCTTTGTCGGCCAGCTGGCGGTCTTTAGCTGGCGCGGCGAGCCCGGCGATCGCGCGAGCGAGGTCGGAGGCGTCGGGTGGATCCGCGCCATCGACTGGATCCCCTATCAGCGCCGCACGTTCGTGACGCCCGCGTTTCCGGGGTTCATCTCGGGCCACAGCACCTTCAGCCGCGCGGCCGCCGAGGTGCTGGCCGCGCTCACCGGCTCGCCCTATTTCCCGGGCGGCCTCGGTGAGTTCTTGGCGCCAGCCGGCGCCTATCTCGTGTTCGAGGAGGGGCCCAGCGTCGATGTGCGGTTGCAGTGGGCGACGTACTTCGACGCGGCGGATCAGGCGGGTCAGTCGCGCATCTACGGCGGCATTCACCTGCAGCCTGACGATTTTCGCGGGCGCATCGCCGGCAGCGCGGTCGGCCTCCGCGCCGTCGACCACGCGCGCGCGTATTTCGACGGCACGGCGCGTCCGTAGCTGCGGGCGCTGCGGCTACGCAAGGTCTGCCCTCTCCCTAACCCTCTCCCGCAGACGGGAGAGGGGATCGGAGACCACTCACGGCTCGACGGCACTGTCGGGGACGACGGTCATCGCCACGTAGCCGTCGCTCGCCGGGTCAGGGGCGTGCACGTAGAACGTGACCGGGATGTTTGTGCCGTCGATCGCGTGGTTGTACGACAGCAGCCCCAGCAGTGCCGGCACGTGATAGGTCGCGCTGGTGCCGTCGACGCGTTCGCCGAGCAGGCCCTGCATCAGCGAGGTTATCGACGCCGAGCCACCTGCGAGCATGGTGACACGCAGGCAGGTCTTGTGCGCGCCGTCCTCGGGCAGCGGCGCCGGCGCGGTCACGTCGAACGATGGGCGGATCATGAACCCGCCCTGGCCACCGCCGATTAGCGGGACGTGATCGCCGTCGTGCCACGCGGTTGTCACTTGCATCTGCGCCGCGTTCTCGGTGCCGACCACCACCGCCAGCGTCGCCGGTGACTCGGGAGGCGCCCCGTCGGGAAGATCGCTGGTGACCGTGGAGCAGAACGCCGGGGGTGGCCCGCCGTCGACGCCGCCGGGCACGCGGCACGCGATCGCCCCCAGCGCCAGAGCGGCGATCGGTATCAATCCCATCGGGCGCACCCCTACGACCTTAACAGAATCGAAACCGCGGCGTCGTCCACTGCTCTTGCGGAGTCGCGGATCGTAACCATTGTTAGGTGCGCATTCCTTTCCTTCCGCGACGGTAACAGTCTGCTAACGTCACCTCGCTTTTTCGTCGTCACCTGGGACCCTCGAAGGGTTCCAGACCTTCGCACCACCCACAACAAAGAGAGGATCGTTCAGCCATGCCGTTTTCATTGCCACCGCTTCCGTGGGCCAAGGACGCCCTGGCCCCCGTCATCAGCGCCGAGACGCTCGACTACCACTACGGGAAACATCACCAGGCGTACGTCACCAACCTGAACAAGCTGACGGAAGGCAAGCCCGAGGCGAATCAGTCGCTCGAGCAGATCATCATGTCTTCGTCGGGTGGGGTCTTCAACAACGCCGCGCAGGTCTGGAACCACACCTTCTACTGGAACTCGATGAAGCCGAATGGCGGCGGCAAGCCGACCGGCCAGCTCCTCGAGCTCGTGAACCGTGACTTCGGATCGGTCGACAATCTGCTCCAGCAGCTGGGCGAGGCCGCCAAGACCCAGTTCGGATCGGGCTGGGCCTGGCTGATCCAGGACGGCGGCAAGCTCAAGGTCACGCAGACCGCGAACGCCGACCTGCCCATGAAGCACGGTCAAAACGCGCTGCTCACCTGCGACGTCTGGGAGCACGCGTACTACATCGACCACCGCAACGCGCGCCCGAACTACGTCGACGCGTACCTCAAGAGCCTGGTCAACTGGGACTTCGCGGCGAAGAATTTGAAGTAGTTCGCGGCTCGCAAGGTTTGCCCTCTCCCTAACCCTCCCCCTGCGGACAGGGGGAGGGGACCGGACTCACTCGCCGCCGGCGGCGACCGGTTCGAACGCCCATAGCCCGACGGTAATGAAGATGGCGTCGAGCGTGGCCAGGAATTGCGTCCAGAAGAACGCGCCATCGAGGTCAGGCGTCATCGGATCCAGCAGTTGGCTGGTGCCGCGCGCGCCGGCGATCACGATCGGCACGATGATCGGATAGAGCAGGGTCGAAAGCAGCACGTCGCGGCTGCGCGAGCGCAACAGCGCCGCCGAGAAGACGCAACCGGCCGCCGCGAAGCCGATCGTGCCCAGGCCGAGCAGCAGCGCGATGCGGCCCGCCTGTGCGGCGATGCCGGCGGTGAAGAGGAATCCGCACAGCGTGGTCAGCACCAGCTCGACGAGCAGCATCAGCCCCACCGTGGCTGCCAGCTTGCCGAGGTAGATCGCCGCGCGCGGCGCGGGCGACAGCAGCAACGAGCGGATGGGCTCGCCCTCGCGCTCGCGATCGAACGTGCGCCCGAGCCCGACCGTCCCCGACACGATCACCGCGATCCACAGGATGCCGGCGGTGACGGGCGGCGGCGGCTTGGCGTCGCCGACGACGAACGCGAAGCTGAAGATCAGCACGACGACGACGGCCAGGAATGCCATCGTGTAGAGGATCTCGCGGCTGCGCCACTCGATGCGCAGATCCTTGGCGGCGATGCGTAGCATCTGCGCCAGAAACGACGGGGGCGCCGGCGCGGTCGCCGGTCGGTCGGGCGCGGCTTCGGGCGCCTCAGGCACGTGTGCGCTCCTCGTAGATTGCGCGCACCGCCGTGGCGTCGAATCCGGAGGCGCGCGTCTCGTCGAACGCGACCCGCCCGCGCCGCAGCACCAGCAGGTGGTCGGTGATCGACCCCGCCGCGTCGAGGTCGTGGGTCACCAGCACCACGATGCGGCCGGCGGCCCGCTCGGTGGCGAGCTCGCGCGCCAGCCAGGCGGCACCCGCCGGATCCAGCGCCGACCCCGGCTCGTCGAACAGCAGCAGCGACGGCTGGTGCAGCAGCGCGCGCGCCAACGCCAGCCGCTGCTGCATCCCGCGAGAGAAGGTGCGCACAGCAGCATCTGCAGGCACCTCGCCCAGCCCTACGCGCGCGAGCATCGCGGTCGCGCGCGCGGCCGGCCGGTCGAGACCATAGAGCTCGGCGAACAAGATCAGATTTTGCGTGGCGCTGAGATCGCCGTACATGCCCGGCTCGTGCCCGACGTAGCCGATCGCCGCGCGCGCCATCGAGCCGCGCGCCAGCACCTCGGCGTCCCAGCGCAGCTCGCCGGTGGTCGGAATCACCAGCGTCGAGAGGATGCCGAGCAGCGTGCTCTTGCCGGCGCCGTTGGGGCCGACGATCGCCGTGACTTGCCCGGAGGCCAGCTCGGCGTTGACGTCGACGAGCGCGCGCCGCCCGCTGTAGGTCTTTCCGATGTTGCGCAGGCGCAGCGCGCTCATGTCGCGCGCGGCTCGTCGAGCGCGGCCAGGTCACGGTAGACTGACTCGAGCTTGGCGACGAGCTGGTTGCGCCGCTCCTTCGCGCCGTCGCCCGCAGCGCCGGTCTGCGTGCGCCGCTCGCGCTCAGCCTCGACCAGTTGCTGGAACAGCGCCTCACGCCGCTCCATCAAGCGATCGCGATCGGCGACCACCTGGTCGCGACCGCCGGCCGGCTTGCGCCCGAACACCACCGACGCGACGACCAGCAGCAGCGCCAGCGTCCCCGAGGCGATGCGGCCGGTGTAATCGGGCGCGGGAAGGCCGGTCACGAGGAAGGAGAGCTTCTGTCCGGGTGCGATCGCCTCGATCGGCATGACCCAGTACTTGTGGCCGTTGAGCTCGCGCTCCTGGCGCGCGCCGATGCCCGGACCCTCGACGCTCAGGTTGCCGTGCTCCTCGACGATCATCGTCGTCGCGCCCAGGCCGTTCGACATGAGCTGGTGAAAGTCGTAGGTCGAGCTGTAGTAGGGAACCGTGAAGGCGAAGGTGATCTCGTTGCTCGCGCCACTGGCGCCGCGGGTCGGCGCGATGGGCCCGTGAACGGCGATGCCGTAGTTCTTGCGGATCTCCAGCTTGGTGCGATCGGCCTCGCCAACCTCCGCGTTGACGAAGCCCTTGGGCAGCGGGATCTCGACGCCGCCCGGTCCCGGGTCGAACATCTTCTCGGTGCGGTTCTCGATCGGCAGCATCTCGAGCACCTGCAGGACGTCGTCGTGCATCTGCAGCACGACACGGCCTCCCGAGCCGATGCTGAGGATCGACGGATCGTTGGTGCGCGGGAACGCGCGGATGTCGGCGCGCACGCCGCCAGCTTCCGGCATTGTGAACGGCTGCGTGCCAAGACGCTGTCCCTGATAGTCGACGACGGCGGCGTAGCCGACCGAGCTCCCGGTCACGAGGCCGGTGAAACGCGCGACGCCGTCGGCCCGGGTGACCTCGCGCATGACCTTGAGCTTGCCGTCGCCGCCCGGCGCCGCCGTTCCGAGTTGCACGGCCATGTTGGGCAGCGCGCGTCCGTTCTCGTCGAGCACGCGCACTTCCAGCGTCTTCGCCGGCAGATCCGGCGCCGGGATCGCCGCCGCGGTCGCGGCGCCGAGGAAGTTCTCGGAGCCGGGCGCGCCGCCGCCCTCGGCCGCTTCCCCGCCCTCGTCCTGGTCCTCGCCGCCGGCAGGCGCCGGACCCAGGCCGGCGATCAGCATCGTGCGCACGCCGCCGCTCGACGGCACGGTGATCAGGCTCGATTTGATGGTCTCGCCGTCGACCTTGACCTCGGCCTGGAACCGGTTGCCCGCTCCGACCGCCTCGAAGATCGCGCGGCCGCTGGCGTCGGTGGTCGCGGTGCGCTTTTTGGACTCGCCGCCGGCGTTGGTGACCAGCGCGGTGACCTCGGCGCCGACGACGGCGTTGACCGGCATCTTGCGCGCGACGCGTACGCTGACCGTACCGGCGGGCAGCCCGGGATCCGGCAGCGGCTTGCCGTTCATCATGCGCAGGTCGGGCATCCCGCGGCCGCCGGCAGGCGCGCCACCACCCGCAGGAGCGGCGGCGGCTCCGCCCGCCGAAGCGGCACCCAGGCCCGCGATCAACATGGTGCGGACGCCGCCGGCGGGCGGCACCTCGAACTCCGTCGATTTGATCGTCTCACCGTCGACGCTGACCTCGGCCTGGAATCGATTGCCGCCGCCGACCGCGTCGAAGGTCGCGCGGCCGCTGGCGTCGGTGGTCGCGGTCCGCTTCTTGGTGTCGCCACCGGCATTGGTGATGAGCGCCGTGACCGTGGCGCCGACGACGGCGTTGACCGGCATCTTGCGCGCGACGCGTACGGTGACCGTCCCGGCGGGCAGCCCCTGATCGGGCAGCGGCTTACCGTTCATCATGCGCAGGTCGGGCATGCCGCCGCCGCCGGGCGGACCGCCGCCGCCGAACATCGGTTGCGCGCGAACCGTCCGCTCCGCCACCGGCAGCAGCGCCGCCAGCGCGAGGAACCCCGCGAGCGCCGCCCGTATCACGCCGCGAGCTTCAGACCGCATTTCTTGCAGAACTGTGCGTCTTCATCGTTGGTGGTGCCGCAGCCGATACACGCGTTGGGCGCGGTCGCGCTCTTCGCAGGCGCCACGGCGGGTGCCGCCGCCACCGGTGCATCCGTTGCAACAGGCGCGGTCGCGTTCTTGGGCGCCGGCGCGTTCTGGGGCGCCGGCGCGTTCTTATCAACGCCCAGGCGGTCCTTGAGCTCGCGCTCGATGAGCTCGCGGAAGTTGTCGCCCGCGTCGATCTCGCTGATGAGCCGCATCGCGCGTGTCCGATAGCGGTCGATCATCTCGCGGTAGTCGGCGTCTGCGATCTTGCGCATCTGATAGTCGAGCTCGATCTCCTTGATCGCCTTCAATACCAGCTGCTTCTCGCGCTCGAGCTCGCGGGCGCGCCCGCGGCCTTGCGCCTCGCGCACCAGCGCCACCTCGGGGCGGGTCAGCGGGTCGATCACGCGCCACAGCGCCAGCCCCGACAGCGCCAGGGTCATGCCGCCGAGCGCGACCATGATGAGCGGTGGTCCGAAGAACAGCCTCTCGACGCCGGCGCCGAATCCGGCCCCGAGCGCCAAGCCGACGAGCGCGACGATCCAGGCGCGCGCGCGGCGGGGCGGGGCCACCGGCGCAGCAGGGCCGTCTTCGCGGGCCAGATCGGCCCGCTGTCCCTTGGCGGCGGAGGTAGCGGTCTTGGGCGGCAAAGTGGCGTCCAGATTAGCTCACACGCGGCGAATCCGCGAAGCTGGCTGCAAAAGAAGCTGGGTGCAAAAGAAGCGAGCGTGCAAGAGCTAGTCGAGGTTGCGCAGCTCGTCCTCGAGCTTGTCCTGCAGATCCGGATCGCTGAGCGCGAGCGACGGTCCCGCCGGAGCCAGCGGTCCCGGGCGGCGCGCCAGCCGATAGCCCCCGTAGCCGAGCAGGCCCGCCGCCACCACGGCCAGGCCGTACGGCAGTCCCCAGGCCAGGCGGTTGAATCCCTTGTCGATCGGCGACGCGAGCGCGATCTGGCTGCCGTACTTGGTGATGTAGTACTGGATGACGTCCTGGCGCGTCTTGCCCTGCGCGAGCAGGTTGTGGATCTCGATGCGCTCCCGCGCGCCGTAAGCGCAGCCGTCCGACTCGCACTCCAGCAGGTTGTGACGGCACGAGCCGCACTGGCAGATGATGTTGCGCACCAGCCAGTTCTCGTCGGCACCCTCCGGGCTCGGCGGATGGTCGTCCGTGACGGCCATCGGCCCCGCGGGCGCCGCGGCGGCGGATTTCGCGGCGGGCGCCTGCGCATGCGCCACCCGCTCGCCCAGCCCGGGGAGCATCCCGGCGGCGGCAGCACCCACCGCGAGGAAGACGATGAGCCCCGCCAGCCCGCTGCCGCTCGCGCTCGCGCCAATTCCCTCGCGCGCCGGCGCGCGCGCGGTCAGTCGATCGAGCACGGACTCGGGGATGAGCGCGATGGCAGTGCCGATCGCCAGCATCATGAAGCCGAACCAGATCCAGTCGACGACCGGGTTCACGACCACCTTGAGCGTGGCGTTTCCTTCGGCGAGGTCGTAGCCGCCGAGCGTGATGTAAAGGTCCTCGGCCGGCGAGCGGCGGATGGCGACCTCGGTGGTCGGCTCGCTCTCGTGGTTGTGGAAGAACCACTTCGCGGGCCGCATGTGATCGATCACCTTGCCGTCGACCAGCGCGGTGACCTCGCCGGTGACCATCTCTTTCTGGCGATCTTCCTCGTGCGCCAGCCGCTCGAAGCGCACGGTGTACTTTCCGACCTTGGCCTCGGTGCCGGGTTCGACGCGAACCTCTTTCTCTTTCTGGTACGCGGTGCCGGCGAAGCCGACGAACATCAGCACGATACCGACGTGCACGATGTAGCCGCCGTAGCGGCGCCGGCCGCGGATCACCATGCCCAGCATCGCCGACACCGCGTCGGAGCCGGTGTTCTTCTTGCGAATGGTGATGCCGCGCACGAACTCCTGCGAGATGGTTCCGACCACGAACGCGCAGAAGGAGAAGCAGATCACCGCCGCCCACGAGGTCTGGATGCCAGCGACGAAGCAGAGCACGATCGCCACGGCCGCCGCCGCCGCGGGAAAGGCGAACTGGTAGCGCAGGTGCGACAGGCTGGCCTTGCGCCACGCGATCAGCGGGCCGACGCCGGTGAGGAAAAGGAGGATGAGGCCGATCGGCACCATCCACTTGTTGAAGAAGGGTGGGCCGACGGTGATGCGCTCGCCGGTGATGGCGTCCGACAGCGTCGGGAACATCGTGGCGAACATGATGAAGAACGCCGCGAACAGCAGCACCCAGTTGTTGATGGTGAAGGCCGCCTCGCGGGATAGCCAGGATTCGAACGTCGCGCGCGCACGCAGCTCGGGTAGCCGTTTGATCACGAAGCCGAAGCTCACGATCAGCGTGAGCGCCATGAAGATGGTGAAGATCCACGCGAGCTGCGTGTCTTGCCCGAACGCGTGCACCGACTGCACGATCCCGGAGCGGGTCATGAACGTGCCGAAGATGGTCAAAAAGAACGTCAAGATGATCAGCGTGACGTTCCACACTTTCATCATCCCGCGCCGTTCCTGGATCATGATCGAATGCAGGAACGCGGTCGCGGTCAGCCATGGCAGGAAGCCAGCGTTTTCGACCGGGTCCCAGCCCCAGAAGCCGCCCCAGCCGAGCTCTTCATACGCCCAGAGCATGCCCAGCGTCAGGCCCATCGACAGGAAGAACCAGGCGCCCAGCGTCCACTTGCGCACCGACGCGATCCAGGCGTCGTCGAGCTGGCCGGAGATCAGCGCCGCCAGACCGAACGCGAACGGGATGCTCATGCCGACGAAGCCGGTGTAGAGCGACGGCGGGTGCACCACCATGTACGCGTTCTGCAGCAGCGGGTTCAGGCCCTTGCCGACGGTGGGGATGTCGGCGACGTAGGTGTCGAAGGGGTTCTTGTGAAAGATGATGACGTAGAGAAAGAAGTCGGCGATCACCATCAGCACCGTCACCACGTAGGGCAGGAGCTCACGGTGGCGATTGCGGTTCGAGTAGATCGCGATCGCCGAGAAGACCGACAGCAGGAAGACCCACCACAGGATCGAGCCGTCGAGACCGCCCCAGTACGCGGTGATCTGGAAGAAGAGGGGCGACGCGGCGTCGGAGTAGCGGTGGACGTACTTGATCGAGTAGTCGTGGGTCAGGAACGAGTACTCCAGCGCGACCGACGACATGCCCAGGATTCCGGCCAGCGCGTAGGCGGCGGCGCGGCCCGACACGATCAACCGCCGGTTTCCGCGGCGCGCGCCAATCAGCGAGGCGGCTCCCGCATAGGTCGCGACGACCAACGCGATGAGCAGGGTGAGAGTTCCAAAAGCAGCCATGTGATCTCCCGCTGGCATTCGCGGCCACCACGACGCTTTTGGCGACGGGGGGGCGACAGCCGTTTGGGCCCTAACGTAGCACAGATACGCGGAGCGGCGTGGGTGGTGCTGGCCGGGATCGCGGCGCTGCTGGCCGCGTGCAACAGCGGCGGTGTGCGCGCCAGCGGACCCGACGCGGCGAGCGACACCGGGCCGGTCGATAGGGTCGACCCGCGTATGGTGCTGTGCGACCGCTACCGAGCGCAGATCGGAGCGGCGCCGGCCCCGCCCTTTGACGTCGTCCAGCAGATCTTCGACGACAACTGCACCGGATGTCACGGCACCGGCGCGCTGATGGATCTCTCACGCGGGCTCAGCTACGCCCACATCGTCGACCACGCGGTGCCTCCGATCGAATCCTGCGGTGGCACTCTGGTGGTTCCCGGAGATCCGGCGTCGAGCTACCTGTACCAGAAGCTGACGCTCAGCCACCCGTGCGCGGGTGGGCAGATGCCGCTCGACGAGCTCTTCACCTCGCAGCCGTTGCCCGACTGCATGACGTCGATCGTGCGCGACTGGATCCAGGCGGGCGCGCAGCCTCAGCCGGGCGAGCCGACCGATGGCGCCGCACCGGGCGGCTGAGGTCACGTCCGACACGTCTTCAGGCCGCGGGCGGCGGGGGTGGCGGCGGCACGCGCGGCAGCGCCCCCAGCTTGGCCTTGACCACCACCTTGAAGTCGGCGGCGCCCGTGCCGTCGAGCGGCAGATCGATCCAGAGCAGCGTCGGGCTTCCGTGCGCCAGGCGCTTCGCCTTCTGTCCCACCGGCGAGAGCGCGTTCCAGTCGACGGCGGCGGTCGCGGCCGGATCCAGCGCGACCACGCCGACCAGGTGCTCGTCGTGGATCAGGATCGAGCTGACCGACTGCTGCGCGTCGCGCAGGTAGCGATAGGCCCAGCCGGTCTTGGGCCCGAAGAAGAACAGGTCCTCCGCGACACCCTTCTGTTTCTTCAAGAAGGCGCGCAGCATCTCCAGCCGCCGGCCGCTCGCCACCGGCAGGCGCGCGCTGAACTCCGCCTCGGTCGGCGGCGCGTTCTTCTTGGGAAAGGCGATGCGCGGGCGGCGCGCCTTCGTTTCAGGCTTGGCGGGCTTGGCGGGCTTGTTGGCCTTGGAATCGCTCAGGTGACCACCGGTGGCGTCGAGGGTTTCTTGTTGCGGTTCGAGAGCCAGCTGATCGCGCCGGGCATCAGCGACACGGCGATGACCACGATGATCACCTTGTCGATCTGCTTGGTGATCGGCGGGTAGGCGGTGCCGAGCAGGTACCCGAGCATGGTCATGCTCACGACCCAGCCGATGCCGCCGAAGACGTTGAACGAGAGAAAGCGGCGGTACTGCATCTTGCCGACCCCGGCGACCACCGGCGCGAACGTGCGCACGATCGGCATGAAGCGCGCGATGATGATCGTCTTGCCGCCATGGCGCTCGTAGAACTCCTTGGTGCGCAGTAGATGCTTGCGTGAAAAGAGGAGCGACTGTTCGCGCGTGAACAGCGCGGGCCCGGCCTTGGCGCCGATCCAGTAGCCGACGGTGTCGCCGACGATCGCGGCGACGATTGCCAGCAGGTTGAGCCACACGATGTTCAGCAGCGGCGCCTCGCCGGTCGCGGCGCTGGTGCAGAACAGGCCCGCGGTCACCAGCAGCGAATCGCCGGGCAGGAAGAAGCCGACGAGCAGGCCGGTCTCGGCGAAGATTACCGCGGTCAGCGCGACCAGACCGCCCCAGCGGATGAGCCCCTGGACGTTGTAAATTTTGTGAAAGAGGTCGATGAGGTCGTGCATGGGCGCACGACTTTGGGGCAATTGGCCGACTTTGTCACGTGCCGGACGTGTGTCATCCCGCCGTCATCCCACGATCTTCGGACGGTCTCCGGATAGGCCTCCCCGCGGGCTTTGGCGAGGAAGTTGGGTAGAATTCCTGCCATGTTCGAGCTCATCGTAGGGGCGGTCTCGGTGTTTGCGGCAGTCTCGATCCTCACCGGCGTGCGGCTCCTGCAGGAATACGAGCGCGCGGTGATCTTCCGCCTCGGGCGCGCCAAGAAGCAGCTGGCGCACCCGGGGCTCAACTTCCTGTTGCCGTGGGGCATCGATCGCGCGCGCGTCGTGGACATCCGCACCAAGGCAATCCAGATCCCGCCGCAAGACGTCATCACCCACGACAACATCTCGATCAGCGTCGACGCCGTCGTCTATGCGTCGGTCGCGTCGCCGAGCCACGCCATCCTCGAGGTCGAGCAGTTCATGCCGGCGACGCTGCAGCTGGCGGCGACGACGCTGCGCGCGGTGCTGGGCAAGATGGAGCTCGACGAGATCCTCGCGCACCGCGACCGCATCAACAACGAGATCCGGACGATCCTCGACACGCGCACCGAGCAGTGGGGCGTCGAGATCTCGGCGGTCGAGATCAAGGACATCCAGTTGCCGCGCGAGATGCAGCGAGCGATGGCGCGCCAGGCCGAGGCCGAGCGCGAGCGACGCGCCAAGGTGATCGGCGCCGAGGGCGAGGTGCAGGCGGCGGCCAAGCTCGCCGAGGCGGCCGCCATCATCGCCGGCCATCCCGGTGCGTTGCAGCTGCGCCTGTACCAGACGCTGGTCGAGGTCTCGGGCCAGGCGTCGTCGACGATCGTCTTTCCGGTGCCGATCGATCTGTCGGGAGGCGGCGTGGGCGCCTCCAGCACGCAGCAGATCCAGGGCATGATGCAAAGCGCGGTCGCGCTGGCGTCGAGCGAGAAAGCCAAGCAGCTGGCCGCGGCCAGCGCGGATGAGCAGCTGGTCGGCGGAAAGCAAAAGGCGGACGCGGACGAGAGCGCGCAGTCGGACGACCGGTACGCTCCCGCACGGCGTCGGTAGATCCAGCTCCGGTCCTCTCCCGCGGACGGGAGAGGGGACCGGACCTCAGCCGCTCGGCACCTCGACCGTCACGTCGCCGTCGCTCACCAGCTTCGCCTGGCACGAAAGCCGCACCTTCGTGATGAAGTAAACGTTCCCCAGGTGCTTCCGCTCATCTGAATTGAATGCGGAGAGGTTCGCCTCGCCCGCGACGACCTTCACCCGGCACAACCCGCAGGTCGCCTTTCCGACGCACGCGGTGGTGATCGGGATCTGCGCGCGGCGCGCGGTCGCGAACACCGAGTCGCCCACGGCACACTCGACCCGCTGGCCCAACGGCATGAAGGTGATCGACGGCAAGTTCAGTCGCCCGCGGGCACCGGGTAGTGCGAAAGGCCGATGCGATTGCCCTCGGGGTCGCGCACGTAGATCGTGAACGCCGTCTGGTGATAGACCACCACGCCCGCGCGCGCGAAGCGCTCTTTCCAGGCGTCTCGGTCGCCGGCGTCGATGCGCAGCGCGACCAGGTGCAGGCCGGCGGGGTAGGGCGGGGCACCGGTGTCGCCGTCGGGCGCGCGCGCCGCAGCCGCCGTGACCTCGAGCGCCAGGAACGCCCCGTCGCCGGTGTCGACCCAGATCGATCGCTCGCCCGCGCCGCCGGCGGCCGGCCAGCGGTGCAGCACGCGCAGGCCCAGGGTATCGCAGTAGAACCGCTCGGTGGCAGCCAGGTCCCGCACCTGGATCGCCAGGTGGTGAACGCCGCGCGCCGCTATCAATGCTTGGTGCCCATGGCGACGATCGTCTTCCACTCGTCGGATGTGACCGGCTGGACCGACAGCCGGCTCCCCTTGCGCAGCAGCACCATGTCGCGCAGCGCCGGCATCTCGCGCAGCGCCGGCAGCGGCACGAATGTCGGGAAGGTCTGCGTGTGCTTGATGTCGACCATGAACCAGCGCGGCTCTTTGGGGTTGGCGTCGGGGTCGTGGTGGTTCGACTTGGGGTCGAACTGCGTGGGGTCGGGGTAACCGGCGCGCGCAACCTCGGCCGTTCCGGCGACGCCGGGCGGGTCGGCGCTCGAGTGATAGAACAGCACACCGTCGCCGACCTGGATCTCGTCGCGCAGCAAGTTGCGCGCCTGGTAGTTGCGGACGCCGTCCCAGCCGGTGGTCTTCTTGGGCGCGCGAGCGAGATCCTCAATCGAAAACGTCTCCGGTTCCGACTTCATCAGCCAGTAGCGTCGCGCCATGTCCAGCGCAGCTTACAATCCTGATGGGAACCCTCAAAGGGTTCCCAAGCCTTCCCGCGACGAGGCCGCCGTCTCGGCGGGGTGGGGTGTCCGTGCCGAAGTCCCCGAAGGGGATGAGCTCCTGCGGGGGACCCGCCTCCGCTCCACGCGAATCTGACTAAGCGAGGTCGAACACCAGCACCTCGGCGCCCTGGCCGGTGCCCGTCAGCGACAGACCCGCCTGCGACACGATCGCGGCGCCATCTCCCTCAGCCATCGGCCGGCCATCGAGCTCGGCCGTGCCTGAGGCGACCTGCACCCAGGCGCAGCGCTCCTGGCCCAGCCGGTGCTCGACGCGCTCGCCGGCGCCCAGCACCGTGGCATAGAGCGAAATGTCCTGGTGAATGGTGACCGAGCCCTCGCGCCCGTCGCTGGAGCCGATCAAGCACAGCCGCCCGCGCTTGGCCGCCGGCTCGTAGCGCTTTTGCTCGTAACCCGGCTGGAGGGCGCGGCGCTCGGGGGTGATCCAGATCTGCAGGAAGTGAACCGGCTCCTCGCGCGAGGCGTTCTGCTCGCTGTGACGCACGCCGGTGCCCGCGGTCATCCGCTGCACGTCGCCGGGAAGGATCACCGAGCCTGTGCCCATGCTGTCGCGGTGGGCGAGCCCGCCTTCGAGCACGTAGCTGAGGATCTCCATGTCCGCGTGACCGTGCGTGGGAAATCCGCCGCCCGCCGCGACGCGGTCGTCATTGATGACCCGCAGAACACGAAAGCCCATGTGGGTCTGATCGAAGTATTCGCCGAAAGAGAAGGTGTGTCGGCTGTCGAGCCAACTTGTCGAGGTGTGGCCCCTCTCGGCCGCGGGTCGCAGGGTGATCATGGTAGACGGCTAACGATATCTCTTTTTCGGCCGGCGTGCGCGCGCGTCAAGTCACGGGGCCGGCAGCCGGAGGGACCGACCGGCCACATCGACCCTTCGTCGTGGACACTGTACGTCGGTGCGAGATAGCATCAGTCCCCTAGATCCCGCCCCTTTTAGAGGTTGCGTGCATGCTTAAGCCGAGGTCGTCCGTTGTTCGCCCGCTGTCAATCTGTCTGTGGCTCGGGTCGATTGCAACGCTAGGGGTCTGTGGGGGCTTCTTGGGGTGCCAGGGGCCCGACACGTTTCTGCGCAGCCCGGGCGGAGCCAGCGGTGGTACTCCGGGCTCGGGCGGGACCTCGTTCGGCTCGGGGGGGCACGTGGGCGCGGGCGGCTCGTTGGGATTGGGCGGCACCACGTCGGGCTCGGGCGGCACCACGTCGGGCTCGGGTGGCACCACGTCGGGCTCGGGCGGACGCATCGGCTCGGGCGGCTCGTCGATGGGCGGCACGACCGGCGGTGGCGGGATGACCGGTAGTGGCGGCGTGCGCGATGCCGGCGCCGACATGACGACCGGAGCCGGCGGCGCGATCGTCGACGCGAATCGCGATTCGGAGGGCGGGATCGTGAGCAATGGCATGGGGCCCTGCATGGGTCTGTGCGCTCCAGCCGTCGTCTACTCACAGCCGCCGAATTTCGGATCGCCTCAGTTCCTGGCGAGCCAAGCCGCTTGCTACGAGACATTGTCGGCGGTCAACGGAGGTGGGTGCAGCAACTGTGGCGGCAGGATTAACTCCATCAATGGCGTCTCAGTGCCCGTCACTGGCTGGCCCTCGCCCCTGCCCGCCCCGGTGCGCGGCGGATACTGTATCCAAATCAGCATTGGCCAACCGGATGGCGGCGCTGTCGACTACGCGAGCTTCTATACGTTCTGAGCCGTTCCGGAGCACCGTCGCGCTTTTCCGATTTGACGCCGCTCGTGTGGCGATTAGCCTTGATGCAAGCGTGAGGCATGTTGCCCACGCGGACATAGAACCCGCCGGGACGCTGATGGCCCCGGCGAGAGGAGAGAAACATGCATCCGGGAATGATGTATTGGTGGAAGGCCCGCCAAGCGGGCGGCGACGGCTGCGGTACGAGCGCAGGTTGCGGACCAGGTGGGAGCGAGGGTCGCGGCGGCCATGGTGGCGGCTGGCGTCACCAGGGCGGCGAGGAACGCCACGCCGGTCACGGCGGTGACGGCGACGACTTCGGCAGCGGGGCTTTTGGAGTGCGGCGACCGCTGCGCTTCCTGGCCTACAAGCTGGAGCTCGACGATCGTCAGGTCGCTGAGCTGGCGCGGATCCTCGACGAGCTCAAGACCGAGCGCGCCCAGGCCGAGGTCGACCGCCGCCGCACGATGTCGGCGTTCGCCGACGCCGTCGCGGGCGAGGCCTTCGACGACGCCAAGGCCAAGGACGGGGCCGACCTGCGGGTCAGCAGCGCCCAGCGGCTGCGCGACGCCGTGACCAAGGCGCTCGGGCGAATCCACGCGCTGCTCGACAAGGAACAGCGCGAGCAGCTCGCGTACCTGATCCGCACCGGCACGTTGCAGCTCTGAGAGTAACTGCGGCGCGCGGCGGCTCCGGTTGGGAGCCCGCGAGGCTTTTGACCGGGTCCGCCGCGCGTTGATCCGACGAAGTCAGAAAGGACAGCCACAATGGACATGCAAACGGAATCGTTGCGTCCGCATGATCCCGAACTGGTCGACCAGGTGCGCACGGACGTGCCGGCAGATGCGGCGCTGCTCGACGCGTACTCGGCGACCATCAGTGGGGTCGCGGAGCAAGTCAGTCCGTCGGTCGTGAAGATCGACGTCCAGGGGGCGCCCCCGCCTCCCGGGCGCCGGCGCCCGCGTGGGCCGGAAGAGGCGCACGGCAGCGGCTCCGGTTTCATCTTCACCCCGGACGGCTTGGTGCTCACCAACAGTCACGTCGTGCACGAGGCGAAGAAGATCGACGTCTCGCTCTCCGACGGGCGGCGCCTGCCGGCGCATCTCCTCGGCGAGGACCCCGACACCGACATCGCGGTGCTGCAGGTCCACGACTCGGCGCTGGTGCCGGTGTCGTTCGGAAACAGCGGCAACCTGCGCGTCGGCCAGATCGCGATCGCCATCGGCAACCCGTATGGGTTCGACTGCACGGTGACCGCGGGTGTGGTCAGCGCGCTCGGGCGGTCGCTGCGCACCAACACCGGCCGCCTGATCGACGACGTGATCCAGACCGACGCGGCGCTGAATCCCGGCAACTCGGGCGGGCCCCTGGTCGACGCGCGCGGTCGGGTCATCGGCGTCAACACGGCGATGATCATGCCGGCGCAGGGGATCTGCTTCGCGATCGCCATCAACACCGCCAGCTTCGTCATGGCGCGGCTGGTGCGCGACGGGCGGATCCGGCGCAGCTACATCGGCCTCGCCGGCCAGAACGTGCCGTTGCACCGGCGCATCGTGCGCTACCACGAGCTGCCGGTCGAGACCGGCGTCTTCGTGGTGTCGCTGGAACCCGACGGTCCGGCGGCCCGCGCCGGCATCCGCGACGGCGACCTCGTCGTCGGGTTCGCGGGCAAGCCGATTGCCGGGATCGACGATCTCCACCGGCTCCTGACCGAGGAGCAGGCCGACGTCCCGGCCGAGGTGGTCGTGATCCGGAACCAGCGCCAGAAGGAGACCCTGACCGTCCGGCCCAGTTTCCGACATTAATGCGCCCATAAGCTGATGCGCCCATAAGCTGACCCCGCACCTATAAGCGGTCTTCGTGGTGCGCCCGGCAGTCGTGCGATATCCTTCGCCGACTGCCGGACGGGACACCATGATTTCAACTCATCTGACGACCAATCGGAAACCACGCCCCAAGGACGCCGAGCTGGTGTTCGGGCGGACCTTCACCGACCACATGGCGTTGATTGACTACGACGCCGAGCGCGGGTGGTACGACCCGCGCGTCGTCCCGTACGAGCCGCTGGCGCTGGATCCGGCAGCAGCGGTGCTGCACTACGGCCAGGCGATGTTCGAGGGGCTCAAGGCCTTTCGCGGCGCGAACGGCAAGGTGCAGCTGTTCCGCATCGATCGTCATTGCCGGCGCATGGCCGACGGCGCCGGGCGGATGTGCATGCCGCCGGTCGACATCGAGCTGACGCGCGAGGCGATCCTCGCGCTGGTGCGCGTCGACAGCGTCTGGGTGCCGTCGTCGCCGGGTACGTCGCTGTACCTGCGGCCGACATTGATCGCGACCGAGCCGTTCCTGGGCGTGCGCCCGTCGAAGAAGTACCTGTTTTTCTTGATCGCGTCGCCGGTCGGGCCGTACACGGGCGAGGCGTTCGCGCCGGCGCGCATCTGGGTCGAGGACCGCTATACCCGCGCAGCTCCCGGTGGCCTGGGCAGCGTCAAGGCGGGCGCAAACTACGTCGCCAGCCTGGCCGCCGCCGAGGACGCGAAGAAGCGCGGCTACGCGCAGGTGCTTTGGACCGACGCGCGCGAGCACCGAAACCTGGAAGAGGTCGGCACCATGAACATGGTGGTGCGCATCAAGGACGAGTTCATCACGCCGCCGCTCGAGGGGACGATCCTGGGCGGCATCACGCGCGATTCGATCATGACGCTGCTGCGCGAGTGGGGCTTTCGCGTGAGCGAGCGGTCGATCGGGATGGACGAGATCATCTCGGCGCACCAGCGTGGCGACCTGCTCGAGCTGTTCGGTTGTGGGACGGCGGCGGTGATCACGCCGGTCGGCGAGCTCGGTTGGAAGGGCGAGTCGCTGATCGTGAACAACGGTCAGCCCGGCGAGGTCTCGAAGCGGCTCTTCGACGCGATCACCGACATCCAGTACGGCCGTGCGCCCGACAAGCACGAGTGGATGACGGCGGTCGACTGAGGGGCACGAGCCCGCACGGGGGGGGTGACCAGGAACGGTTGCGGTGGCGGACGTGAGGACGGCTTCGCTCTCTCCGTTGTGGGGCGCGAGAGGCGTGGGGCTCACTGGGGTGGGGGGGTATTGCCTCCGCGGGGACGCGCCCTTACGCCGCCGCAGAGAGGTTGGCTCTTGATGACTGAATCTGCCTATGCGAGGCGCGGACCCGACCTTGTTTCCGATCCAGCGGCGGCACGGGGGCGTTCCGCTTCGGGCTGGCAACCTGCCTGCGGACAGGCAGGAGTGCCCTCAGAGGGCCCGCTGCGCCAATACCCCCCACCCCAGTGAGCCCCACGCCTCTCGCGCCCACAACGGAGAGAGCGAAGCCGTCCTCACGTCCCCGACCGTCGCCGTTCCTGGTTATCCGTCCCGGTGCGCGCCCAACGCCTCCACCACCCGCTCCGTGAACAACGACGTCGTCCCTTGCCCACCGAGGTCCGGCGTCAGGTCGCGCCCCGCCGCCACCACCTTCCGGATCGCCGCCTCCAGGCGCACGCCGCGCTCTCGCTGGCCCAGCCGCTCGAGGAGCGCCGCGCCCGCGAGCATCGCCGCCGTGGGGTTGGCGATGCCGCGCCCCGCGATGTCGGGCGCGGTGCCGTGCACCGCCTCGAAGATCGCGGTCTCCTCTCCGATGTTGGCGCCCGCGACCAGTCCTAGCCCACCGACCAGCCCTGCGGTCAGATCGCTGAGGATGTCGCCGAACAGGTTGGTGGTCACGATGATGTCGAACCGGCTCGGGTCGCGCACCAACTGCATCGCGCAGTTGTCGACGATGATGTCGGTGAACTCGATATCGCCGTAGCCGCGCGCGATCTCGCGCCCAACCTGCAGGAACAGCCCCGACGTCATCTTCAAGATATTCGCCTTGTGCACCAGCGTGACCCGACGCCGCCCGCGCGCGCGCGCCAGCTCGAACGCGAAGCGCACGATGCGGTCGGAGCCGAAGCGCGTGATGATCGAGATCGACTCCGCCGCGTTCTTGGTCGGATCGATGAAGTGCTCGATGCCCGAGTACTCGCCCTGCGTATTCTCGCGCACGACGATCAGGTCAACGCTGTCGTAGCGGTTGGCCAACCCCGCGAACGTCCGCGCCGGGCGCACGTTGGCGTAGAGATCGAACTCCTGGCGGAGGGCGACGTTGACGCTGCGGTAGCCACCGCCGATCGGCGTCGCCAGCGGTCCCTTGAGGCAGACGCGGTTCCTACGGATCGACTCCAGCGTCGACTCCGGCAGTGGCGAGCCGTGCTGGGGAATCGCGCCCGCGCCGGCCGCCGCCTCTTCCCATTCAATCGCGGCGCCGGTGGCCTCGACGGCGCGCACGGCGCCGGCCACCACCTCAGGTCCAATCCCGTCACCCCGGATCAACGTCACCCGCGTCGCCATCGCGACGCTATATTACGGCTACGATGACGACGGGGCTCGCAGGAAAGCAGATTGTGGTGACTGGCGGACACGGCGCGCTCGGCGGCGCGGTCGTCGAGGCGCTGTCGGCGGCCGGTGCCACCTGTCACGCGCCGGCGCAGCACGACCTGGAGCTCACCGACGAGGCGGCGGTGGTCGCCTACTACGCGCGCCTGCCGCCGCTCTGGGCGTCGGTGCACGTGGCGGGCGGCTACGCCGGCGCGCCGTTCGTCGACACCAGCCTCGCCGACCTGCGCCGGCAGATCGACATGAACCTGACGACCTGCTTCCTGTGCTGCCGCGAGGCGGTCAAAAGCATGACGCGCGCCTCGTCGTCGGGCGGCGCGGGTGGCGGTCGGATCATCAACGTCGGTTCGCGCGCGGCGCTGGCCCCAGTCGGCGGCTCGATCGCCTACAGCCTCTCGAAGGCGGCGGTCGTGGCGCTGACCCAGTGCCTGGCCGACGAGGTCAAGGGATCCCGGATCCTGGTGAACGCCGTGATCCCGTCGACGATCGACACGCCAGCCAACCGCGCCGCCATGCCCAACGCGCATCACGACCGCTGGCCGAAGCCCGCAGAAATTGCGAGCGCGATTACCTGGCTGGCGAGCCCCGACAACGAGATCGTTTCCGGCGCGTTACTTCCCGTCTACGGAATGGCGTGACGAGCGAATTCTCCGTCGGTGACGCGCGTCCGCGGCTGCGGCAAACAAACACATTGAATTACAATTCGATGACAATTGCGGGCGTATTTTGCCCCTCATGGGAATTGCTGGTCTGGTCGTAGGGACCTATCTCGTCATCCTCCTCGCGCTCGCGTTCTACGGCTTCCATCGCTCGTCGCTGGTCTTTCTCTATTATCGCAACCGCGACAAGCGACCGCGCCCGATCGGGACCTTCTCCGATCTGCCGGCCGTGACCGTGCAGCTGCCGCTGTTCAACGAGATGTACGTCGTCGAGCGCTTGCTCGACGCCGTCGCCGAGATCCGCTACCCGCACGATCGCTTCCAGGTGCAGGTGCTGGACGACTCGACCGACGAGACGCAGGAGATCTGCAGGCGCAAGATCGCCGACCTCCGCGCGCGTCACGCCGACCTGGACATCGAGTACGTCCACCGCGTCGACCGCTCCGGCTTCAAGGCGGGCGCGCTCGAGAACGGCCTGCGCACCGCCAAGGGCGAGTTCATCCTGATCTTCGACGCCGACTTCCTGCCGCAGGCCGACGTGCTCGAGCGCAGCATCCATCACTTCCTCGACCCGCGCGTCGCGGTCGTGCAATGCCGCTGGGACCACCTGAACCGCGACTTCTCGTCGCTGACCGAGGTGCAGGCGCTGATGCTCGACGGCCACTTCATGATGGAGCACGCCGGCCGCAATCGCTCCGACCGCTTCTTCAACTTCAACGGCACCGCCGGCATCTGGCGCCGCTCGGCGATCGCCGACGCGGGCGGCTGGCAGCACGACACGCTGACCGAGGACATGGACCTGTCCTACCGCGCACAGCTGCGGGGCTGGCGCTTCGTCTACCTGCCGGAGATCGCCGCGCCCGCCGAGCTACCGGTCGAGATGTCGTCGTTCAAGTCGCAGCAGTTCCGCTGGGCCAAGGGCTCGGTGCAGGTGGCGATCAAGCTGCTGCCGACGATCCTGCGCTCGAAGAGCGCGACCTTCGCACAGAAGTCCGAGGCGTTTTTCCACCTTACCAATAACCTCGCTTATCCACTCTTGCTGGTGCTGTCGCTGCTGCTGCTGCCGAACCTGGCGCTGCGCCCGCACCACGGCTGGCGCGAGGTGCTGACGATCGATCTGCCGCTGTTCTTCGGCACCACGCTCAGCATCGCGTCGTTCTACCTGGCGTCGCAGCGCGAGATCGCGCTGCTGCGCAGCCCCGGCACGCCCGCGCGCTCGCAGTGGTCGGTGATCAAGCGCCTGCCGCTCGTGATGTCGATCGGCATCGGCCTGTGCGTGAATCAGACGCGCGCGGTGCTCGAGGCGCTGTTCGGCCGCGAGACCGAGTTCGTGCGCACACCCAAGCACGGGATCCGCGGCCGGCTCGAGGCCTGGTCGGGCAAGAAGTACCGCGCGGCGAAGTCGATCACGCCGTTCATCGAGCTCGGCATGGCGGCGTACTTCGCCGCCGCGATGCTGGTCGCGCTCGACCACGGTCACTACCTTTCGATGCCGTTCCTGGCGCTCTTCCTGTGGGGCTTCGGCTACGTCGGCTGGGTGTCGCTGTGGCAGGGCGGTGTCGGCGTCGCGATCCGCGCGTTCGGGTCGCGCTTCATCCCCACGCGCCGTCGTGCCGTGCCGATTGTGCCTCCGCCCGCGTTCCCCATGCTCGGCTCGAAGCTCACCGACCTGGGGCTCGACGCCGGACCGGGCGACGTGCATGTCAACGAGAGCGGCGCGCACCGCATCGCGCGCGCCTGAAAACGCGCAGATTCTCTTAACCGCCAGGACGCCAAGGGCGCCAAGTCCGGATCTTCAATACTCCGGATCTTGGCGTTCTCTGCGCCTTGGCGGCTGGCTATTCTGGCGCTACAGCGCTTTCTTGATCAGCTCTTCGATCTTCGCGCGCGGCGCGGAGCCGACGATCTGGCCGACGACCTTGCCGTCCTTGAAGACCATCAGCGTCGGGATGCTGCGCACGTCGTACTGGCTCGGCACGTTCGGGTTCGCATCGATGTCGCACTTACCGACGCGGACCTTGCCGTCGTACTCCTTGGCGAGCGCTTCCACGTGGGGCGCGATCGCGCGGCACGGGGCGCACCAGACCGCCCAGAAATCGACCAGGGCCGGCACGGAAGAGTTGAGGACCTCGGACTGAAAGTTCGCGTCGGTGATTTCGACCATCTTATCGCTCGCCATGGCGTTGGCTTAGCACGCAGGCGCCGCGCGGCCAAGACGCTCAGGGTCGAGCCGTGCTAAAAACGTAACGTGGCGACCTTCACCGAGATCCAGATCGGCGTGTATGCGATCGCCTCGGCGCTCTATCTCGGATACCTGCTCGGATTCCGCGAGCGGTCGGCGCAGCTGGGTCGCCTGGTCCTGGCGCTCGGCGTGTTGCTGCACTTCGCCGACATCGGCGCACGTTGTATCCATCGCCAGAACCCGGTGTCGTCGACCCCGGAGGCGATGGGGTTCGTCGCGTTCCTGATTGCCACCGGCTTCCTGGCGGCAAGCTTCCGTTATCGCCTGGCAGCCGCCGGCGCGTTCGCAGTGCCCGCGGTACTGGCGCTGCTGGTCCTCGCGCGCGTCGTGCCCGCCGAGCCGGGAACGCCGGCGATGGGGACCCTCGGGCGCACCCACATCTTCCTCGCCACAGTCGGCGTGGCCGTCTTCACGCTGGCCGCCGTGCTCGCGGCGATGTACCTCATCGAGGATCGGCAGTTGAAACGAAAGCGCTTCGGCGAGCTCATCGACCGGCACGCCGCGTCGCTCGAGACGCTGGATCGCCTGGCCGCGCGCTGCGTGTCGTTCGGCTTCCCGATCTTCACGGTGGCGCTGGTGACCGGCGCGCTCTGGATCGCTCGCCTCGGCTTGCTTTGGGGCGCCGCGGCCATGCGGCCCGAATATCTGCTGGCGGTTGCAACCTGGGTCGCCTTCGGCGTACTGCTGCTGGCGCGCGTGGGCGCCGGATGGCAGGGGCGCCGCGCCGCGTGGCTCACTCTCGGTGGGTTCGGCGGGGCGATGCTGGTTCTGGTAGTCTATTTCGTCCGCCACGCAGCGTGAAAGATGGAGTCGCTGACTGACGTCATCGTGCTCGGGGTGTCCCACCGGACTGCCCCGGTTGCCGTTCGCGAGAAGCTGACCGTCGCCGAGGAGCAGGTCGAGGCCACGCTGCGCCAGGTGGTGACGCTGGCGGGCATCCGCGAGGCCGCGCTGCTCTGCACATGTAACCGCGTCGAGATCTATGCGGTCGCCTCCGATCGCGAGGCGGCACTGCGCGCGCTCGGCTCCGACCTGGCAGTGCGCGCGTCGGTCGCGGCGGCCGAGCTCGAGCCCCACCTTTACGTACGTTCGGACTCCGAGGCGGTGCACCACCTGTTCCGGGTCGCGTCGAGCCTGGATTCGCTGGTCGTCGGTGAGCCGCAGATCCTCGGCCAGGTGAAGACCACGCACGACCTCGCGGTGAGGTCGGGGACCGCGGGGCCGATCCTGAACCTCTGTTTCTCGCGCGCGTTCCGCGTCGCGCGGCGCGTGCGGCGCGAGACCGCGATCGCGCGCAACCCAGTCTCGGTGAGCTCGGTGGCGATCGATCTCGCGCGCCAGGTCTTCGGCGGCTTCGAGGGGCGGCGCGTGCTGATCGTCGGCGCCGGCAAGATGTCGGACCTGGCGGCGCGCGCGCTGCGGGGGCAGGGTGCGACGCTGACGGTGACCAACCGCACGCCGGGCCGCGCGGAGGAGCTGGCGTCGCGCATGGGCGGCGACGTGCACGCGTGGGAGGACCTGGTGGGCGCGCTGGCAGCCGCCGACATCGTGATCGCGTCGACGGGCGCGCGCGAACCGGTGCTGACGCGCGCGCTGGTCAGCCGGGCGCAGAAGCTGCGCCGCGGGCGCCCGCTGTTCCTGATCGACATCGCCGTCCCGCGCGACGTCGAGCCGTCGTGTGGGGAGTTGCAAGGCATTTACCTCGCCGACATCGACGATCTGCAAAAGGTCGCCAGCAGCCACCGCGACGGCCGGCGCGGCGAGGCCGAGCAGGCGGAGAGCATCGTCGAGCAGGAGCTCGGCCGCTTCATCGAGAGCTTCCGCGGGCGCCAGGTCGGGCCGACGGTCGCGGCGCTGCGCGCGCGCGTACTCACGCTCGCCAGGACCGAGGCCGAGAAGCTGGTCGGCGGTATGCCTCACCTCAACGAACGCGACCGGCGCGCGATCCTCAATTTTGCGGAGTCGATCGCGAACAAGCTCCTGCACACGCCGCAGGTGGCGCTGAAGAAGGACACGTCGGGCGATGGCGTGCCGCTGGTGACCGCGGTGCAGCGGCTGTTCGATCTCACCGTGGTCGAGGCCGTCGAGGACCCCAGCGACGCGCCCACCGGCGAGGAGCCCGAGGCGGCGGCACCGATCGCGGCCAATCAGAAGAAGGCTTCGGGTTAGTGCCCCGGTGAGCAGCGCAGAGAAGATCGTCATCGGCACGCGCGGCAGTGCGCTCGCGCGCTGGCAGGCCGACCACATCACCGCCGAGCTGCGGCGGGTGCACCCCGGCCTGATCGTCGAGCAGCAGATCGTGGTCACCGAGGGCGACCGCAAGCAAACCGGTCCGGTGATCGAGCTCGGCGGCAAAGGGGTCTGGGTCAAGGAGATCGAGGAGAAGCTGCTCGCGGGCGAGATCGACCTCGCGGTGCACAGCCTCAAGGACGTGCCCGCGCACCTGCCCGCGGGCCTGTCGCTGGTGGCGATCCCGACGCGCGGCGATCCGCGCGACGCCGTGGTCAGCCGCACCGGCGCGACGCTGCACGAGCTGCCGCCCGGTAGTCGCGTCGGCACCTCGAGCTTGCGCCGCGTCTGCCAGGTGCGCGCGGCGCGCAGCGACCTTTCGATCGAGCTCCTGCGCGGCAACGTCGACACGCGGTTGCGCAAGGTGGCCGAGGGCGCGGTCGATGCCGCGATCCTCGCCTGCGCCGGGCTCGACCGCCTCGGCTTCGCGGCGCGCATCAACGAACGCCTGCCGACCACGCTGATGCTGCCGGCGATCGGCCAGGGGGCGCTGGCGCTGGAGGCACGCCTCGCCGACGCCCGCGTGCGGTCGCTGGTGCGCCCCCTGTCGGATCCGGAGGCGGAGATCACGGTGGCGGCCGAGCGCGCGTTGCTCGCCGCGCTGGGCGTGGGCTGCCGCACGCCGGTCGCCGGCCACGCCATCGTCGAGGCAGGGCGTCTGATTGCGCGCGGCTTGGTGGGGCGGCCCGATGCGAGCGAGATCTTGCTGGAAGAGATCAGCGGCCCGCCCGATCAGGCGGCAGCGTTGGGCGCCCTCCTCGGGGCGCGGCTGATAGCCCGGGGGGCGGACCGCATCCTGGCTGAGCTCGAGAGCGAGTAGGCCCCAGCCCACCCGACGGCCCGCCTACTCTTTCCGGTCCCCTCGCCCCGTCCGGCGGACCGGGGCGAGGGGACCGGACAAGGACTGCAGTTTTCCGTCGACATGCCGATGAGACCACTGACCCCCAGGGTCAGCCATGTCTCACCCACGCAAGTTCTTCTCTCTCCCGTTTTTCCGCTCCACCATCGCCAGCGCGTGGCTCTTGCCATTTGCGGCACTGCTCGCGCCCGCGTGTGCGACAGCGCCAGCCGTGCCCTCGCGGTCGGCGGAGGTGGAGCGCAACATGGTCGAGCTGCGCGCGCAGAACTCCGGCTACCTGCGCCAGATCGACGAGCTGCAGAACCGGATCTTCATCCTGGAGAACAAGCTCGAGGACAGCCGCCGCGTGGCGGTCGACAACCGGCGCACGGGGCCGATCTCGCGCACGCTCGGTCAGGACGACGCGCCCGCGAGGCCGGTAGCCGTCGCCCAGGTCCAGGCGCCCATTGTCGTTCAGGACCCCAATGTCCCCGATGTCGAGTACGCCGGCGAAGCGGCGCTGCCGCCTCGGCGCAGCGGGGCGCGCCCGTCGCTACGCCTGTCGGGCAACGGTCGGGCCGTGATCACCAACGTGGCGGCGAACGAGCCCGCGTCCGATCCCACCCGCATGAGCCTGAAGGAAGCTCATGCGGCCGTGAGACTCTATCGCGATGGCCTCGAGTCGTTCCGCGGCGGTCATGTCGCCGCCGCGATCAACACCTTCCGCAAGTTCCTCAAGAAGTACCCGCAGCATCACTACGGCGACAACGCGCAGTTCGCGCTCGGCGAGTGCTACTACGATCTCGGGCAGTACCGCGCGGCGGTGCGCGAGCTCCGCCTGGTCGGTGTGCGCTACCCGCACGGCAACAAGGTGCCGGACGCGATGCTCAAGCTGGGCGATGCCAACCTGGCGCTCGGCGACGCGCGCGAAGCGCGTCAGGTCCTCGAGGCGCTGCGCCGCAGCTACCCGCGTCACCCGGCCTCGCAGCTCGCGAGCGAGCGACTGGCCACGGTCGAAGCGAAGAGCTCAACGAATGTCGCGCTGGGGATGAACGGGCGATGACCGTCGCGCGCGCCAGCGCGTGGTCGCTGTTGCTGGTCGCGGCGCTCTCTCAGGTCAGTGCGGCTTCTTCTTCTGAAAGGCCAGCCGACGACAAGGACGCGGAGCAGCGGCGTGCGCTGCGCGGCCTCGGCGAAAAGGACAACCGGCCGCCGCCCGACGAAGAAGCGGACGAAAATGAGGCGGCAGCGACGCCCGCCGGGGCGGGCGATCAGGCGCCCGATCGATATACAGTGCAGAAGGGCGACACGCTCTGGGGCATCTGCGATGCCTATTTCCACGATCCTTGGCGCTGGCCCAAGGTCTGGGCGCTGAACCCCGACGTCACCAATCCGCACTGGATCTTCCCGGGCCAGACCATCCGCATCGGCGGTATCACCCAGTCGGCGCCAGGCTCGGAGCAGGGGGCCCGCCCGAGCGTCGTGAAGCCCACGTCGGAGCTCACGCGCGTGGCGCCGGCGCCCCCGCGTCCGCCGGGCAGCGGCGCGCTTCGCGAAGTCGGCTTCGTCGACACCGAAGAGCTCGCGTTCGCCGGCACGATCAGCGGATCGCGCGAAGAGAAGATCATGCTCGCCAGCGGCGACCAGACCTACGTCGAGTTCGCCAAGGACAAACTCCCGCGGCTGGGCCAGCGCTACACCGTCTATAAGGTCGACTCGGACCACCCCGTCAAGGATCCGGAAGCGGGCAAGGTGCTGGGTTACCTGGTGCGCATCTTCGGTGACGTCACGATCGAAGGCGTCACCGACCGCACGATCGCGACCGGAACGCTGCGTGATGTGGTGGAGCCGATCGAGCGCGGCTATCGGGTCGGCCCGCTGTTCCGGCAGTTCAAGACCATCAAGCCGCGGCCGAGCGCCACCTCGGGCTCGGCCCGGGTCGTGGCGGCCGTGCAGCCGAACCTCCTCATCGCCGAAGGGATGTTCGTGGTGCTGAACCGCGGGCGGCACCAGGGCGTCGAAGCCGGCAATCGGCTGCGGATCCTGCGCCAGGGCGACGGGTACCGCCCGGTCATGGAGGCCTGGGAGACGAACGACGACCGCTTTCCCGCCGACGCCGTCGCTGAAGTCATCGCGGTCGACGTACGCGAGGACGCCTCGGTCGCCTGGGTCACAGGTGGCAATCGGGCCATCCGGATCGGGGACATCGCCGACCTAAAAAAGGGCTATTAGGGGCCACTAACGGGTGGCCCCCCAGGCTAGGCTAGGATAACTCGCGAATTTTACAGGGTCTTTGCCCTGGTTGCTTGACCGCGTCCCCGGCTGGCGCTATCTGCAACGGCTCGGCATGTTGCGATTCCTTGGTGACAACCCGGCTGGAGAAGTCTCGAAAACGACCGATATGTCCCAAGCCATGCGCTTCGCCCCCGCCCTCGATCCTCGTTTCCCCGTTCGTTTGCGGCATCTCGCTCAGGTGCCGGCGGGCCTCTGGTGTCGCGGGCGCTTGCCTGCCGCGAACGAACGCGGCGTAGCGATCGTCGGTTCGCGAGCGACCAGCATCGCGGGCGCGGCGCGCGCCACGCGTATCGCCGCCACGCTGGCCCGCACGGGTCATTTCATCGTTTCGGGCGGCGCGCTCGGGATCGACGCGGCCGCGCATCGCGGAGCGCTCGAGGTGGGCGGCGTCACTTTTGCCGTGCTCGGTTGTGGTGTGGACGTGGTTTATCCGGAGCGCCACACGAAGCTCTTCGATGAGATCGCGGTCGCGGGCGGCTTGCTCTCGGAGCACGAGCCAGGGACGCCGCCGAAGAAGCGGCACTTCCCGGTGCGCAACCGCATCGTGGCCGCCCTGGCCGAAGCGGTAGTCGTGGTCGAGGCGCGGCGGCGCTCGGGCGCGCTCATCACCGCGCGCCTCGCGCATGCCGCAGGACAGATGTTGATCGCGGTACCGGGCAGCCCCGGAACCGACGACCTGCTCGCGACCGGCGCGGCCACCCCGGCCGAGAGCGGCGAGGAAGTCTTGCGGCGGATGGCGGGAGAGGTGGTTCCTGAGCGGGGTGCGCCGGCGGAGCTGGCTCCGCTGCTGGCGGCCCTGGAAGATCGCTCGGACAGCGCGGTTGGCATCGCTCAACGCCTCGGCGTCTCTCTGCCGGCGGCGCTGGGCGTACTGGCCGAAGCCGAGCTCTCCGGCTGGGTTCGACGCCTGGCCGGCGGTCGATACGAGGTGCCCCATGTCAGCTAGCAAGATGCCCAAGCCGGCGCCAGCCACCAAGATACCGGCGGCGGCAGCGAAAGCCCCCGCCGAAAAGGCTGCCGCCCCCAAGGCCGTGGCTGAAAAGGCGCCGGCCAAGAAGAAAGTGGTCAAGTCAAAGCCCGAGGTGGGTGCGGAGGCGAAGGTCGAGACCAAGACCGCCGCTCGTGCCAAGCCGGGCAGCAAGACCGCGACCAAGGCCGCCAGCAGTAAGAAGAGCGCGGCGGTCAAGGATGGACCCGAGGCAGACGGCGCACCCGTGAAGAAGGTCGCCGCGCCCCGGCGCGGGAACGACAACGCCTTGGTGATCGTCGAGTCGCCCGCAAAGGCGAAGACGATCAAGAAATACCTCGGGGCCGGCTACACCGTGAAGGCGTCGGTCGGTCACGTAAAGGACCTACCCAAGAAGAAGCTGGGCATCGACATCGAGCACGGCTTCCAGCCCGAGTACGTGGTCATCGACGGCAAGAAGAAGGTGCTGGCGGAGATCATTGAAGCGGCGGAACACGCATCGCAGATCTTCCTGGCGCCCGACCCCGATCGCGAAGGGGAGGCGATCGCCTGGCACATCGCCGAGGAGATCCGGCCGTCGAACCCCAGAATCCATCGGGTGCTCTTCAACGAGATCACCAAGAAGGCGATCATCGAAGCGATCAGCAAGCCGATCGCGCTCGACGTCAAGAAGTTCGAGTCGCAGCAGGCGCGGCGCGTCCTGGACCGGCTGGTCGGCTATCAGATCAGCCCGGTGCTGTGGACCAAGGTGCGGCGTGGGTTGTCGGCGGGCCGCGTGCAGTCGGTCGCGGTGCGCCTGATCTGCGAGCGCGAGGACGAGATCACGGCGTTCAAGCCGCAGGAGTACTGGTCGGTCGAGGCGAACGTCGAGGGCAAGAACCCACCGCCCTTCGTCGCCAAGGTGCAGCGCATCGACGGCAAGAAGGCCGAGATGACGAACGAAGGCGAGGCGCAAGTGGCGGTCGACGCGATCCGCGGCGCGACCTTGCGCGTGGCCAGCGTCGAGCGCAAGGAGCGCAAAAAGTACGCGCCGCCGCCGTTCATCACGTCGAAGTTGCAGCAGGAAGCGTCGAGCAAGCTGCGCTTCTCGCCCAAGCGGACGATGTCGCTGGCGCAGCGGTTGTACGAAGGTGTCGAGGTCGGTGACGAAGGTCTGGTCGGTCTCATCACGTACATGCGTACCGATTCGACGCGTCTCAGCGACGACGCGGTCACCGATGCGCGCGCATACATCGCCGAGCGCTTCGGCGCGGCGTCGGTGCCGGCGGCGCCGATCGTCTACAAGACCAAGAAGAGCGCACAGGACGCGCACGAGGCGATCCGCCCGACGTCGCTGAAGTTCGACCCCGAAAAGGTGCGCCAGGCGTGGTCGGGTGAGAAGGGCGGGGGGCGCGACGCGCGCGAGACCGAGGACCTGATCAAGCTCTACACGCTGATCTGGAATCGATTCGTGGCTTGCCAGATGGTGCCGGCGATCTTCGACCAGACCAGCGTCGACATCGAGGCGGGGCGCGTCGGCCTGCGCGCGAGCGGCCAGGTGATGAAGGTGCCGGGGTTCCTCGAGGTCTACGCCGAGACGATCGAGGAGGGGAGCGCGGGCGCCGAGGACGATCTCGCGGGCGCGCTGCCCGAGGTCGCCGAGGGCGAGGAGCTCCGCCTGCTCGAGGTGAAGCCCGAGCAGCACTTCACGCAGCCGCCGCCGCGCTTCTCCGAGGCGTCGCTGGTCAAGGAGCTGGAAGAAAAGGGCATCGGGCGGCCGTCGACCTACGCGGCGATCCTATCGACGATCCAGGACCGCGGCTACGTCGAGAAGAAGGAGAACCGCCTGCATCCGACGGAGCTGGGGGTGATGGTGAACGGGCTGCTCGTGAAGAGCTTCCCCGACATCGTCAGCACCGACTTCACTGCGCAGATGGAGGAGCAGCTCGATCAGGTCGAGGACGGCACCGCCGACTGGGTGAAGCTGCTGGGGGCGTTCTACACGCCCTTCAAGCTCGACCTCGACAAGGCGAAGATCGAGATGCGCGACGTGAAGCGCGAGGAGCAGAAGACCGACGAAGTTTGCGAGAAGTGCGGCAAGCCGATGGTCATCAAGTGGGGACGCAACGGCCATTTCCTCGCCTGCTCCGGCTACCCCGACTGCCGCAATACCAAGGAGTACACGCGCAACTCCGATGGAACTCTCACCGTGCGGCCGACGACGCGTCCATCGGATCAGCTGTGCCCGACGTGCAACTCACCGATGGTGATCCGGCGCGGGCGTTTCGGCGAGTTCCTGGCGTGCTCGCGCTATCCCGACTGCAAGACCACCAGCCCCGTGTCGCTGGGGATCAACTGCCCCAAGGAGGGGTGCGGTGGATACCTCACGGAAAAGCGTTCGAAGCGCGGTAAGGTCTTCTTCGGGTGCTCGAACTACTCCAAGACCCAGTGCGACTTCGTGTCGTGGGATCGTCCGATCCCCAAGCCCTGTCCGACCTGCGGCGCGCCGTTCATCGTGCAGAAGGTCAGCAAGGCGGGCACGCGCCTGCGCTGCCTCAAGCCCGAGTGCGACTACACGGCGGACGCCGAGGCCGAGGCCGAGGCGGGCAGTGGCGCGGAGGTTCCGCCCGCATCGACGCCGCAGGGGCCCGCGTCGTCGGTCGGCTGAGCGTCCTTTTTCTGGAGGGCGAGCGGCCTTCTTCCGATCTCCCTCTCCCGTCTGCGGGAGCGGGTCGGGGAGAGGGCAAGCCTTGCGAGCGGCGGAGCTTGCAGCGCACCGTGCGTCGCGCAAGGTCTGCCCTCTCCCTAACCCTCCCCCGCGGACGGGGGAGGGGACCGGAGGTCAGTCCATGCTCGTAGTCGGTGGTGGTCTCGCGGGCTGCGAAGCAGCGTGGCAGCTCGCCGAGCGCGGGGTCGACGTCACCCTGCGCGAATCCAAGCCCGAAGTGATGTCGGCCGCGCACTCGACGCCGTTGCTCGCCGAGATCGTCTGCTCGAACTCGCTGCGTTCCGACGCCGTGGAATCGCCGGCAGGGCTCCTCAAGGCGGAGCTGCGCCGCGCGGGCTCGTTGATCCTCGCCTGCGCCGACGCCACGCGCGTCCCCGCCGGCGAGGCGCTGGCGGTCGATCGCTTCGCGTTCGCTCGCCTGGTCACGTCGCGCATCGCGAACCACCCGCGCATTCGCCTCGAACGGCGCGTGGTCGACCAGCTGCCCGACGGAGACGCGATCATCGCCACCGGTCCACTCACCGGCGGCCGTCTCGCGCGCCAGCTCGGCGAGCTGTGCGGCCGCCCGCTCTACTTTTACGACGCGATCGCGCCGATCGTCGACGCCGAGACCATCGATCGCACGATTGCCTTCCGCGCCTCGCGCTGGGGCCGAGATACGAACGAGACGAAGGTCTCGGATGGCGCCGGCGCCGACGGCGAGCCCGTCGCCGAGGCCGAATCCGGCGACTACCTCAACTGCCCGCTCGATCGCGACGAGTACGCCGCGTTCGTCGCCGCCGTACGCGCCGGGCGCAAGGTCGCGCCGCACAGCTTCGAGGAGGCGCGCTACTTCGAGGGCTGCCTGCCGGTCGAGGTCATGGCCGATCGCGGCCTCGATGTGCTCGCGTTCGGGCCGATGCGCCCCGTCGGGCTCGTCGATCCGCGCACCGGCAAGCGCCCGCACGCCGTCGTCCAGCTGCGCCCGGAGACGCGTCACCTGTCGTCGTACAACCTCGTCGGCTTCCAGACCCGGCTCGCCTACCCCGAGCAGCAGCGCATCTTCCGCATGATCCCCGGCCTCGGCGCCGCAGAGTTCCTGCGCATGGGCTCGATCCATCGCAACTCGTACGTCGATTCGCCGCGCTTGCTCGGCGCCGAGCTCGAGCTTCGCACCCGTCCGACGGTTCGCCTCGCCGGGCAGATCACCGGCGTCGAGGGCTACATCGAATCGACGGCGATGGGCTTGCTTGCCGGCCGCTTCGCCGCCGCGCGCGCCCAAGGAACGGTCGCGGCGCCCCCGCCGCCCGAGTCGGCGATGGGCGCGCTCTATGTGCACGTCACGCGCCCGCGGGCCGCACGCGAGCCGTTCGAGCCGATGAACATCAACTTCGGCCTGCTGCCGCCGCTCGCCGGCCGCGCGGCCAAGCGTGACCGCCGGCGCCTGTACGCGCAGCGCGCCGTGGCGGCTTTCGGTACCTGGGTCGGGTAGCTGCTAAGCTTCGTGGCATGAGGCCGTCGCCGCCGGAGCAGCGCCTTTTGCCCGCGCTGCCGTTTCACACGCGGGTTGTCCGCTTCGACGAGCTGGCAGCGGCGCTGCGGCTCATCCGGCGCGCGATCGATCGCGGCTGCCGCGACCATTATGACCAGCAGCAGCGCGACGCCGTCTTCGTGAGCTACGCGTCGACGCTGTTCGGAGAGGCGCTGGCTCCGTTCGAGACCATCGCCGTCGAGGGCGCACGCGGCGACATCGTCGCGGTCGCGCAGCTCGATCCGGGCGCATCGCGCCTGCGCGCGCTGTTCGTCGACGGCGATCGCCAGCAGCGCGGCCTCGGCAGCCAGTTGCTCGCCGTCGTCGAGGCCCACGCGCTCGCGCACGGGTGCACCAGCCTCACCGGCGCGATGTCGCTCAACGCGGTCCCGTTCTATCGCCGCGCAGGCTTTCGGCCGTGCGCGGGCGCCGAGCGTTTGACGACGGCCGGCGTCCATGTTCCCGTCGTACGCATGAGGAAGGATCTGCGTCGCTGATGTCCGGCGCTCGCGCCGGCTGGCCGCTCATCTCCCTCACCGCGTTCGCCGTCTCCTGTACCACCACGGCGACCGGCCCGCGCCCGACCGCGCCGAGCCCGATCCTGCCAACCGCGGTGGCGCCGCCGCCTGCGACAGCGCCGCCCTGGTCCGTGTCGCCGGCCCGTACGGAGGTGATCGCGCGGCTCGCGCGCCTCAATCAGTCACGGCAGTTCCTGTTCGGTGAGGAGAACGCGACGCTGTGGGGCATGTACCTCGACGGCGCGGTCGTGTCGACCAACACCTGGTTCGAGAGGACGGCGCGCGTCGGGCGCTTCACTTCGGATGGCGCGGCGATCGTCGGCGATGATCCGGCGGTGCTGGGGGTGAGCGTGGGCATGCTCGCCTTCGAGCCGCCCGAGTGGAACCGGCGTTCGGCGGTCGCCGCCTCGATCAAGCACCAGATCGCCGAGGGCGGTCTCGTGACCATGGATTGGCACGCGGCCAGCTGCACGGCATACGCGCCCGCCGGGCAGCATTTGGCCACGATGAGTGTGAGCGGGCGCGACGTCCCGATTCACGCCGTCGCCGGTGGCACGCTGTTCTATGCCGAAGAGGAGTACACGCGGCCGATCACCTCGCGCGCCGACGTGCCCGAATCGCTGAAGTGCTTGTGCGAGCTCGCCAACGATCGGCCGCTCGGCGCGGGCGCCGATGAGGGCGTGCCCGGCAAGACCTGGCTCACCGCGCAGGCCAAGTACATCGCGCAGGTGATGCGCGACGAGCAGCTCGCCGGGCTGCCGATCATCGTTCGCCCCTTTCACGAGCACACGGGTTCGTGGTTCTGGTGGGGACAGCCGTACTGGAACTGCGCGGCGCTGCTCGGCGAGCTGGGCGCGGTCTCGGGGCCCGACGCGTACAAGGCGGTCGTGCGCACGTTCATCACCGCGCTGCGCAGCGAGCCGGGGATGGAGAGCCTGGTGTTCGCCTACTCGCCGGATCGGCTGCTGGCGAAATCCGAACAGGATCCGTTCGCCGCGGCGGAGAAGAAGGTGATGGATCCCGTGGGGCGCGCGCGCGATCTGCTGCGCGAGCGCATCGTGCGCGAGCTCGAGGCCGCGGGGCTGGCCTACTCCAGCGCCACGGAGCGGGCGACGACGCTGACCTCGGCCGAGGTCGGCACGTCGCCGGCGCGCGCGGACACCTACGTCACGCAACGCCGGCCGCGCTACGTGGAAGGCTACGCCGGCGACGAGTATTTCGATCTACTGGGGATCGACCTCTATCATCCCGTCGCCCGCGCCGCGAGCCAGGCCGACCTGGAGCGCTTTCGCCTGCAACTGCGCGTGCTCGCCGAGGAAGCGCGTGCGCGCGGCAAGCCCTGGGCGCTGACCGAGGCGGGAACGTATCGGTTGCATCTCGCCGAGCTGGCGGGCGCGACGCCGGCGGGACAACCCTTCACGGTTCACGGCGCGGCGACCGTCGCGGAGGCGCTCGCGCGCCTGTTCGATCCCGCCGATCGCGCGGCGCTGCTGCGGCATTTCGGGCTCGCGGCGCCAGGCCCCGTCGTGCTCGACGCCGCCGAGCGCGCCGCGGTCGTGCCGCGTCCGTCGGAGGACTGGTACAACCAGCAGCTGCTGGTGCTGGCCAAGGAGGCCCGCGTCGCCTACGCGCTCGTGTGGCAGACCTACCACGACGCCTCCGCGAAGGACCGTTACGTCTACTACTACGTCCCCTTCCCAGGCCATCCCGACGCCGACAGCTTCCAGCGGTTCTACGCCGATCCCGCGACCTGCTTCCTCCGCGACAAATGCGGCGCGCGTTGATCTCGGCGCGCGCTCGAAGCTAAAACTTGAAGCGAGAGACGAGCGCGATGTCGCCGAAGATGAGATCGATGCCGGGGCTGGGATCGAGATCCTGAGTTCCGGAGCTGGTACCACCGACCGCGAACGCCGTCGCGTTGCTCGCGGCCGACACCAGCACGACCGCAGCGTCGCTCCCGACCGGGAACGTCCAGACCGATACGCCGCTCTCCGTGAGACGCGTCGCGAAGCTCCAGGATCCGCGCCCGACGGCGAGCACGCCGCCGTCGGGCGTGGGGGCGAGGGCTGAGATCTGCGAGGCCGAGCTGAGCACGCGCGCCCACTGGTACGTCCCGTCGGCGGCCAATTTGAGGATGAACCCGCTCGACGAGTAGAGCGGCCCAAACCACCGCCGCGCAACGCCCGGGCCGGGGTCCATGTCGGTGTCGGCCGAAGCTGTGCCGCCGATGTAGACCGTGCCGTTGCGGCCGGCGGCGATCGCGGTGACGCCCGAGCTGGTCCCATCGCCCAGCGTCCAGATCGTACGCGTGTCGCCCGCGGCGTTCATCTTCATGATCAACACGCTCGCGTACGGCCCGTTGGGCGGCGCCAGGGCGCAGGTGCTCGACTGGGACACGAGGCCAGTGGTCCAGGCACTTCCGTCGGTCGCGACCGTCACCGACTGGAAGTTGGTCTGGCAATCGGTGTCGTCGACGATCCTCGACCAGGCGTGATCGCCGGTGTTCGTGAGCTTCACGAGAAACGCCTGATTCAGGTTCAGTGAGGCGGTGTGAAGATCGCTTCCGGTGCCGGGGTCGAAGTCGACGGTGCCGAAGAACGATCCCACCACGTAGACCGCTCCGGCCCCGTCCACCGCGACTCCACTGCTCGCGCTGGTGGAGCCGAAGGACATTCCGGGGAAGGTGCGGCCCCAGACCTCCGCTCCGCTCGCGGAGAGCTCGAGGACGTAAGTGTCGTCGTTGGAGGCGTCGTTGGTGACGCGGACGTCCTGCGCGGCACTGGGGTCGAGATCGATCGTGTCCGTGTACCAGCCGCTCGCGACCACGCCGCCGGCCGGCGTCGCCGCGAGCGCTTGCAAGGAGAGCACGCCGCGTCCGCTCAGCGTGGCCGTCCATGCGTAGCTGCCGTCGGTGTTGAACTTGGTGACGTATCCGTCGACGTCTTGCGCGGTGCGGATGTCCTTTCCTGTCGATGATGGGTCGAAGTCGACCGTGCCCATGTACGTGCCGGCGATGAAAAACGATCCGTCGGCGCCGAGGGCGGTGGCCGTGAAGCTCATCTGTTGGGTGGCGAGCCCGACCGAGCTGACGTACTGCGGGAGGCAGCCGCCGCTCGTCGGCGCCGTCGACGCGACCACGGTCTCGCAGTCGGGGTTGCTGGTGTCGCAGTTCGCGAACCCGACCTCGCACACCGATGCGGTGCAACCGAGCCCATCGCTGCACGTGTACATGGTGTTGGGCAGCGTGCAGGCCGGGTCGTTGCATCCGCCGCAGTTCGGGTCGTTGCCGAGCAGTGTCTCGCAACCGGGAGTGCCGTCGCAATCAGCGGCCGTCGAAT
>Ga0265342_10000341_pt1 | contig 52213 bp, 47 predicted proteins | sample 4CB327metaG_FD_203125 | JGI IMG/M metagenome (GOLD analysis project Ga0265342, IMG submission 203125) | Rhizosphere microbial communities from Carex aquatilis grown in University of Washington, Seatle, WA, United States - 4-CB3-27 metaG | ecosystem: Host-associated > Plants > Roots >... | reverse complement strand
CTCTCCCAGGATGGCGCCGTCCTCTCTCGGGATGGCGCCCTCCTCTCCCAGGATGGCGCCGTCCTCCCTCGGGATGGCGCCGTCCTCCCTCGGGATGGCGCCGTCCTCCCTCGGGATGGCACCCTCCTCTCCCAGGATGGCGCCGTCCTCCCTCGGGATGGCACCCTCCTCTCTTCGTGTGGCGCCATGCGAGGTCGTCTTGGTGCCATCCTCGTCAGTATTGGCACCATCCCAAGCCTGATTGGCTCCATCCGATGCCTGGGTGTCACCCGGCGAGCGCATACCGTTGCCAGCCCGGGCGCAGGCGGCGCCACATTGGGGGGTGATCTGGCATCGTCGTGTAGGGACGGAGGACAATTCGCCCGAGCAGCTGCCGCATCGATGAGGTCGTATGCCCGGCAGAGGCCCGTGCGGTGCACATCGTCGCGTGCGGATGCCCCGTGCCGAACCACCTCGTCCACGTCGAGACGCGGCTCTTCCAAGGAGCGTCGGTCGGCGTCGCAGTCTGCACCGGTTGAGGAGCATTGCGATCGCCGCCTACGCATCCGCTGTCAGCACTTGGTCGCCGACGACCAGTCGCAGACTCGCAACGTCGAAGCGGCGGACCGCGAAGCCCAGGGGTCGTGGAGGAGTTGCGCGCAATGAGGCTCCGGCGGCGTTCGAATCGAACCATGGGCAGCGTATGGAGGCGCGCACGAATACAGACCATCCGGACAGAAGAGGCGCGACTGCTCGCCGCGCCGACGCTCAACCTCCGCCGTTCGACCGCGCCGACGGCTTGGCACTTGCACTTTGGGATGAGCGCCTCGTGCATACCAAGGAGAAGAACGAGATGAAAACCCAAGCTGTCATCGCGCTCCACTCGGCTTCGGCAGTCCTTGCAGCCTTTGCCTGGACCGGGCCTGCACTCGCCCAAACGAGCGTCGTCACGGAACCAGCCCCGCAACCTCAGCCAGTGGTCGTCACGCCAGCCCCGATACCTCAACCCGTGGTGGCGGAACAGACGACCTACAGGGCACCGAACCTCCCAATCCTCGTTGGAGGGTTGGTCATGTTCGCCGGGGCCTACGTTCCGTCCGTGATTGTCGCTGCGGCCAACGACAACTCGTACGACAACCATCTCTATATCCCCGTCGTCGGACCTTGGCTCGACCTAGGCGATCGTCCCGGCTGCGGTGGATTCAATCAGACTTCCTGCAGTACGGAGGGGTGGTACACGGCGCTGCTCATCGGCAGCGGCGTTTTCCAGGGGCTAGGTGCCATCTCTACGGTCGTGGGTCTATTCGTGCCCGAGAGGCGTACGACGATCGTCACGGCCCGGGCCGACAAGCCCAGCCTGCACGTCCTTCCGGCACAAGTGAGCCGGGACGGCTACGGGGTGGCGGCCCTCGGCACGTTCTGAGCCGCGTACGTCGTGTTCGGAAAGCGGCGCGTGTTGCCTCCCCCGCCGGCCCCGCCGGGCGGGGGAGGGCCCGATTCCGACGAGTATCGTCAACCGCCGCGTGCCCCGCGTTCAAGGGGCGGCAATCAGCGAGAGCCGCCGTTCTGCATGGCGAGAACACGGTTCTCAGCGATATCCGCGGTCGTGCGTCCAGTCTTCCGCAGCGCACCGTAGCCCCGCTCGAATGCCGCATCGAAGGAGCTTTTCATCTCGTTGCCGAGCGTTACGAGTCGCTCCTTTCCCAGGGCTCTTTCGACTTTCGGAAACAGTGACTCTTCTTCTTCTTCGATGTGACGCTCGAGAAGGGTCCTGAGCACCGTCACCCGAGCTACGAACGCCTCGTCCTTCGGATCGGTCGCAAGAAGCCGCCTCAGTGCGAGCTCGGCCAGCGCGTGCTCCTCGAAGCTCTCGATCACGAGCTCTTCGTCCGCTCGGCGCGCAGCCGGGTAAAAGATGTTCTGCTCGATCGCCATGTGAGCGCTGAGCGAGTTCGCGATCTCGATCAGCAGGCCGCGCTTGTCGGGGCTCACCTGGAGCCTCTTGAGGTTGGCCTTCACCTGCCGGTGTTGTTGCATGAGGAATAGTATCGCGTTCATGACGTAGTCCTCCGAGATGCTCGCACGGAGGGCAATCTTCGCGCCGCGCAGAGCGCCCGGAATGGCCCGGATCTCAAAGGGTGGCGCGCACCCGTCGCCGCTTCAGACAACCGCTCGTCGGCCGAGGAGAAGCGATATGCCGGCAAGCACGAGAAAGACGACAAACAGGACTTTGGCGACGCCAGCGGCGCTGGCGGCGATTCCGCCGAAGCCGAATGCGGCTGCGACGATTGCAACGACGAAAAATACTGCGGCCCAATACAGCATGGCGTGCCTCCCTTCGGCTTCATCGTCCTGGCGGTGTCGGTCGTCTCAGCAAGCATTGGGCCAACCTGACCGGTAACGATTGCCGCTGCATCGCTTGTCGCGGTCCTTGCGCCCATCCGATGCCGCACCCGCTCAGCAAACCCCCGTTCGCTGGAGGACGGCCGCGTTCGGGCCGCCGCTCGGGTGGCCTCCGTCGTCTCGCGGCTGCCCTCGCACGCGCCAAAGCCGCACCCGCGGCGGCACGGAGGACGGTCATTTCACGAGCTGGGTGATGACTCCGCCCGGTTGACCCGCGGCCCCGAAATTCGTCGTGGGAACGCCCGCTGCCGTCAGCAGCGTGTTGCACATCTGATTCGTCGTCGCACCCGCACCGGGCAAAACGACGTATTGTCCGGTCTTGAGGTATCCGTTCGCGGTGCCCGCGATGATCCAGGGCACTCCCTTGTACGAATGGGCCCCGTTGGCGACCTGATTCGTCCAGATTGCCAGCCCCATATCGAGGAGCGTCCCCGTCGGGGTGGTGACTGCCGCGAGAGCGTCTAGGAAGTACTTGTACAACCCGAAGTGCGTCCGCACGATGCGATCGTGCTTGGTCACCGCGTTCGGAACGCCACGGTGACTGATCGTGTGAAAGGTGGTTCCACCATCTTCCGTAAACGGATGATCGTCCTCACGGTCGCCGATTTTCAGCGTGATGGCCCTCGTGTAGTCCGAGCTCAAGGCGAACACCATCAGGTCCATGTGGAGCTTGATGATGGCCAGGTGATTCGCCGTGTCGTACGGAGCCGGATCGACGGCCTGCATCGAGGCGACTTCGGTCGCGGAAAGGCGGTTCGTCACCTGCACTTCGAGGTCGCGAATCGCCGCGAAGTGTTGGTTCAGCCGCTGGATGTCGCCACTCGATAGATCCTTTCGCGCAAGCAGCTGTTGAATTTGGCCCCTGACGAGGTCGTTGACACTCTTGCGCCGCGTCGCGATCAGCTGCTGCGCAGTCGCAGAGACGTTCGCGCTCGCCCCATTGCCGACGATTTGAAGATACGCCTGGTAAGGCGACGCCTGCGGAGACCGGGGCTGCGAAGCAGCAATATAGGAAATATAACCGGGAATGTCGAACCCAGTGCCACCGGGCGAATACCGTCCCGCATGGAGCGCCAGAGGATCCACGGTGCCGCCAGGAGGGTTCTTCTGTGTAGCAATGATCGTGTCGATCGATGGGCCGCCCGCGAGCGCCTTGTTGGAAGAGCCCACCACGGTCGAGCCCGTGAGAAGCTGAGCGTCGCCGCTCGCGTGCATGCAGCCGGTCGCAGGAAATGAGTGGTTGACTCCGTTGACGATCAGAAGCTGGGTGGCATAAGCGGCGAGCTCGCCCGTTTCTCTCGTGGGCTGGTCGGCCGTCATGCCGGCCTGGGTCAGCGCTCCTGCCGTCGTCGGCCAGAACATCTCCGGGTCCGTCGAACCGCCGATGGCCATCCCGGCCTGGACGACTCCGTTGCCGTTGACGACGACGGCGACATACGGCGAGCGGACCGCGGCCATTTGCGCGCGGGCCGATCGCGCGACCAGCCCCTCGAGCAGGGGCAGGCCCAATGTCACCCCACCAAAGCCGCGCAGGAAGTGCCGACGGTGCATCGTGACATTATTCCGTGTGGCCATGTCAATTCACCTGAGGTGAACGTGCGAGGAACGTATCGTTGGTCGAGATGGACAAAACCAGGTTCTTGATGGGCAATCCGTTGTGCAACGATTCTTGCCCCAGGTAGGTGACCGTCGGTGCGTCGGCGTCGAGAAGCACGCCGGTGGTCACGTCGACGACGGAGCGAGCGTAAAGGTAGCTAGCCCAGTTTTGCACGTAGCACTGGTGGCTCTGCCTACTCTTCGCGATGTCTTGTTCGAAGTCGATCGCGTTTTGGAAGCTCGTCGGAGGGTCTCCCGGCGCGAAGGAGTAAGAATCGGCCGCATTCACAAGTTGGCCCTGATCGGTCGTGCGATAGGCCCCGATCGAGTCGTAGTTTTCGAAGGCGAAGCCGGGCGGGTTCAGGATGGTGGCGTGGCACGACTCGGCGCACGTGCCCTTCCCGGTGAAGCTGTCGACCCGAACTCGGTCAGGCAGGTTCGCCGTCGTGACCGGGAGGGGCTTCGCGAGAGGCGACGGAGGCGGCAAGACAACGCACAGGACCCTGGTATTCACGAAGACCCCGCGGTGGATCGTGTCGACGTCGTTCGCCGTGGCCTCGGAGGCGAGGAATCCGAGCTGGGTCAACAGGCCAGAGCGCCGCGTCGGGTCCAGGTTGACTTGTTGGAAGTCGCTCGTAAACGAGCCCGCCAGCCCATAGGTCGGGGCGAGAAGGTTGTTCACGAACGTTACGGGCGATGTGTAGATGTCGGCCACCCCTTTGCCGTTGGTGAAGACCCAGTCGAGAAAGAGCAGACCCTCCTGGCGCATCGCCGGCCCCGTCGCGCTCGTGAACTGGGGGTAGACCGCGGGGTCCTTCGTTATGGTGTCGTATACGCCGAGCCGATACATCTGGAAGTGAAAGTGCTCTTCCGCCGCGATCGCGGCGGGCGTCGCAAGCAGTCGCGTCGCCTGCGCCGCCAGATCCGTCGGATTGGCCACCTTTCCCTGCGCGCCCGCCGCGAAGAGCGTCGCGTCCGGCATGGTATTCGTGAGCGCGTACGAGAGCTTCGAGGCCGCTTCGTAGTCGTTGAGAGGAATACGATCGCCGACGACCTGATCGCTGAGCTCCATCCGGTAGAGAAAGTACGGAGACTGGAGAAAGAGCTCCAGGACCAGCTCTGCGCCAGCAGCAAAGGCGTCGGTTCCGCCAATCAAAGTCAGGCCTTGATTGAACAAGGTGAGGGCTTCCTGCAATTCGGCTGCGGCGAGCGGCCTTCGGTAGGCGCGCAATCCCAGGCTCTGGATGAAGGCCGTCGCCTTGCCAGTGGGGTCCGTCGGTGCGTTCGCAGGAACGAGCTGCGCGAGCACCGTGGGGGTGGTCGCGACCGTGTGGGCGTACTGCTCGGCGACCTGCTGGAGGTTCGACCAGAGTTGATCGGTCACGAAAAGCGAGCTCGCCTCGTTGTCGAAATTGACGACGGCGTCGAGCGTCAGCATCGTGTCCGCTGCGCTCACGTCCTTGAGGCCCAAAAGGTCGCGGTAGGTATTCAGGAGCTGGGTATGACTGAGGCGCGCGAGCCGCGGGCTCGGCGACAGCACCACCGCTGGTGCCGCGCTGTCTCCGAAAGCCACGCCGCCCTCGGCCGAAACCGTTTGCGCTCCAGACGAGGTCCCTGCCGAACCGCTGCCCGAGCCTCCGACACCGGCTGCGCCCCGGGACGAGCCCGGGGGCGCTCCAGTCGCCCCGGCGCCGCTTGAGGAGCCGGAAACGCCCCCGCCGATCGCTCCTGCGCTGCACGCGGCGAGCGCCAACGCAGCGGCGAACCATAGCAGCAGGCCGCGAGCCGGATGCTCGACGAGACCAGTCTCGGAGCGCCTGGGCGCGCTCTCATGAATCAACATGGGCTTACCTCTTCGCGGCAAGCGGCACCCGAGGGCGAGCGACGCATCTTGGGCACCTGCATTTTTCTCTTCTTACGCTGCGACTGGTCCGGATTGATCGAAGCCCGCCTCCCTACGTGGCCGGGAGCCAAGCTTTTCATGATGAAATATCGGCGCCAGGAAAGAACGACCAAAGCGGGCACCCGCGCGTTCATGCCTCGCTCGCCGGTGTCGTCCTCGGTCGCCACTACGGCGCGGGCGTCGAAAGGGTGCCGCCGCACGAGGCTCGAATAGGCCCGGCATGCGGGGACTGCGGCGCCGCACGCAGGAACCGATCCGCGGTCTCTCGAGCCTCCGCCACGCGACCGAGCGCGCAGAGCGCCGCGATTCGGGCCGCATCGCGCTCCTCGCCGAGAGCGCCCTTCGGATAGCGGCGCGCGTGCTCGTCGAGAAGAACGAGCGCACGCTCTGCGTCGCCCCTGCGCATGACCGCGTGCGCTTCGCCGATCAGTCGCACCTCGGCGGCCACGTCGCCGGTGGCCACTGCGGCGCGGGCGGACGATGCGACCGCGGGGGCCACGACCGGCCCTGGAACCGCTCGCGCACCCGAACGAAAGCCGACCCCATGCGCGTCGTCAATCGGCGGCGCCGTTGGGTTCGTGGCGCCAGTCGGCGACCCCCTCGCCGAAACGGGCGCATCGAATCCGACTGCCACTGTGGGGTGGGCAGGTGCCGGCAGAGGTGCGACGGGACGGGGGAACGCCCGATGGATGAACACGGCGCTCGCACCGAGCGCGCCGACGAGGGTCGCCACTGCCAGCGCCTTGGCCGCCAACCCGACAGGAATGGCCGCTGACGCGGGAGCTCCACCAGCGGCTCCGAGCGTCGAGCTAGCCCATTTCCCCGCCGCCATCACTCCAATCCCCGCGGCCGCGCCGGCCGCCACGCGCGTCGCGATCGCCGCGCGGACCCGTTCCCGATCCGCATCGGTCGGTTCGTCGCCGCTCCGCGCCGCCTCGAGAAGCGCGCTGGCTTCTGGCCCTAGCCCTGTCATCGGATCCTCCATTGGTCGGTCGCTCGCGCCCTGCTGATCGCTCGCTCGAAGTCCGCTCGCGCCGCGCGCAGGCGGGAGTAAACTGTGTTCGTGTTCGCCTGCACGGCGGCGGCGATGTCTGCGACGGTCATCTGTTCGAGCTCGGCAAGGATGAAGACTTCGCGCCGCTCCTTGCGCATCGCGTCCAGCACGGTGTGCAGGGTACGCACCGCTTCCCCGTTGGCCGCGGTGTCGTGCGGGCTCGGCGCGATGTCGGCGACGAGGTCGACGTCGTCGGCGACCCGCCCACGACCCCCCAAGTTGCCCGGCTTGCGCCGCAGCGAGCGTCGCGAATCGCGCACGATGCGCGACGCGATGGCAAACAGCCAGGAACGAATGGACGAGTCGCCGCGAAAGCGGGGAAGCTGGCGGTGCACCACGAGAAACACGTCTTGCACCACGTCGTCGACCGCACTGTCGACGACGCCGAGGCGGCGTACACTTCGCCAGACGAACGCGAAGTGCGCGTCGTAGACCGCAGCAAACGTCCACGGGACAGCTTCGTCGGCGGTCACCGCCGCTCCTCCGTGAAATCTCGCGGCGCGTGTGGACACTGCCGATAAGTGGCCGGTCATGCGCTCCCTCGTGTTCAAAACCGCAGCTCTAGCCCCAATGCGCCTCGTGCAGTGTAGCGGGCCGGCCGGTGGATGAGCCCTTGTTCCGCGCCCGCCGACACGAACTCCGGTTGGGTCACGTCGAACCCGCCCCCCAGATCGGCCCGGATCGCCCACGCGGGGAAAAAGGCATACGCCGCCGTCGCGCGAACGCGGAGCACTGCCCATTCTGCCTCGCCCCGCGACACGGCGCTCTCGTACAGGCCGGCGGCGGACAGCCACGCAAGCTCGACATTCGCGCAGGCGCCGAGCTCCAATCGCCCTACTGGGGTGACCATGCACCCACCCGCGTCAAACGTGCGCAGCGAAAATGTACCGCTCCGTGTCCGCGGGCTGGTCGTTGCATCGTCCGCAAAGATGCCCGCGCCGAGCTCCAAGCGCAGCGAGGACAGCGTCGCCGGAGTTGCCGCAAGTCTAGCGGCAAGTCCCGCGGCAACCGCCGGTAGTGTGCCCGTATCGAGGACTGCCGATGCGGCCACCGCAAAGCGGACCGGCGGTGGGGAGGTGGATCGCGGCACGTCTTGCTCCGGGTGTGTGGGGGTCTGGGGGCTGGCCGAGGGCGAGGGCCCGCCGGTACTTGCCGATGCGGCGTCCGGGACCGACTGCGCAGTTGCCGAAGGGGCCGCCGTTGTAGTCGACCGATTCGCCGCCACGCGCTGGGGATCGATGGCAAGCGCGAGAATCAGCGCGGCCGCGTCCGCGAGCGCAGGGCAGGACTCCGCGGTCACCGTGCGAACCCCGGGACCTTGACGGCCCATGGTCCGGAGCTCGATGTGCCAGCGACCGGACTTCTCCTGGCGCACTTGAGCGCGCGCCTGCATGTACGGACTGCCGGCGCTCGCGTCCCCGAGCAGTCGATGCACTTCGCGCTCGACGTACGCTCCGTCCGGACACCCCTCGGGAGCTGCCCATTCGAGCACAACCAGAGCCGCTGCATCGGACGCCACTGCGCGCCCGGCGGCCAACCCGACGCTGGCGAGACCCAAGGCGAGCGCGCAGCGCAGCTGCCGACTCAGGTACCGCGGGCACTCGGCCATCATCCGCGTGTGTACCCCGAGTCACGGTGGCTCGGGGAGAACGTTCTTCGGATCGCAAGGTCGACGCGCAGGCGTTATGGTCACGCGAAGGCGACCGGATGTCTCATCCCGTGCACGCGAATCGTAGCATTGTGGCGCGCCTTGCCGTCGGCCTGGTCTCCGTCGGCTGCTCCAATGGGCCAGTGGTTCTCGGCTGGAACGCGACCGATGCCAGTCTTTCCTCATCACTCGACGGACCACCGGACGCGCCGCCCGATGATTCCGGGTCATTCGATGGATCGCCCGACGCGCCGCCCGATGATTCCGGGTCATTCGATGGATCGCCCGACGCGCCGCCCGATGATTCCGGGTCATTCGATGGATCGCCCGACGCGCCGACGATGGATTCTGGCAACATCACCGCGCCGAGTTGCCTGACTGGTGGGCCCGGCTCGACCAATTGCGGAGGGGGAAGCGAAAGCTGTTGTACGAGCCTGCCGGTCGCGGGTGGCACGTTCAACCGGACATACACCAATACGGGAAATGGTGCGACTGGCCTGGCGGATCCGGCGACCGTAAGTGACTTTCGACTGGACAAGTACCTGGTCACCGTGGGGCGGTTTCGCCGGTTCGTCGCGGCATGGACCGCTGGCTGGAGGCCGGTCGCCGGGTCGGGCAAGCACACGCACCTCAACGGAGGAAAGGGATTGGCTACGATGGGGGGAGCCAACGAGCGGGGCTGGATGGCGGCGGACACCCCGAACGTTTCTCCGACGAGCACCAACCTCGCGTGTACCGGAACTCTGTATCCTGACCTTGCGGCCGGGTCGCATTACGATACCTGGACGCCCTCGGCGGGCAGCCAGGAGAATCTGCCCATCACGTGCGCAAACTGGTACGAGGCGTATGCATTTTGTATTTGGGACGGAGGTTTTCTGCCGAGCGAGGCGGAATTCGTTTATGCGGCAGCGGGCGGTAACGAACAGCGCCAGTATCCGTGGGGTTCGGCGAATCCGGGCGTTGGTTACCAGTACGCGGTGTACGCTTGCTACTTTCCGAGCCTGTCCGGAACTTGCACGGGAGTAGCAAACGTCGCTCCCGTAGGAACCGCCGCCCTGGGCGCTGGCAAGTGGGGTCACGTGGAACTTGCGGGCAGCCTTTGGGAGTGGAACCTTGACTGGTCAGGCCCTTACGTGAATCCTTGCGTGGATTGCGCGAATCTTACGACGGGATCTGTGCGCTCGACCCAGGGCGGCAACTTCAATACAGGGACATCCGCCTTTCCGCCTCTTCGACACCCCGACAACCCCGCAGATACGGGCGCGTATGCCTACGGCATGCGGTGCGCCAGGACACCATAAGCCGCGAGCGCCAGACGGGCCAGCCCGACACATGTCGCGGGCCGGCCCACGGGCACGCATTGTGACAGCACCGGCCAATCAGGAGCCGATGGCCGGATCGCTGATGCTGTCGCTCCCAGTCTCAACGTGGCCTGCGAGCTGCCGTTTGAAGGTCGAGTCCGACTCGACCTCAACCGTGAGATCATACCAACCGTGGGAGTCGTCCAACGTCCAATGCCAAGTCAGAGTCTCGCCGGCCTCGACGGACCGCGGAATGGTGCGCTTGGTATAAGCGTCGAAGATGCGCACCTTGGCCACGTTGTTGCCCCGATTTTGGATCTCGAGCGTAATACCGACGCAGTCTGTTTGGTAGGTGCTCTTGACGGTCAGGTTGGCTTTGTCTTCGCCGGAGACGCTGCCCTTGAACGCGCGAAAAAAGCCGTTCGGACCGTAGACGGAAAGATCGTACGCGGTCTGCCCGGTTGCACCCAGAGCCCATGTGTCGAAAAGGCGCGCGTTGGCCTCGACCGTGTACGTCCACGGGCCAGTTCGGCCTGAACGAACCTGAAATACCGCCGCCGACTTGCCCGAGTTGCCGAAGTGGAGCTTCACGGCGGCCTCCGAGAAGTCGACCTCTCCGAGCACGTGCAATTCGTAGGGAACTGGGCGCGCCGGCCTCGTCCCCGGTTCCTGCTTCGGCAGCGACTGCGCCGAGGGCGGAACCGGCGAGTAATCCGGGTGCCTTACACTGTCCGGCGGCACGTAGCCGGCGGTGGTCGGCAACGAGACCACTGCGTCGTTGGGCGACTTGAAGTTGAACGCCGACGTGAGGTCTCCGGAAACCGCGCGACGCCATGGGGTGATATTCGACTCGCTCAGTTCAGGGCAGTCGCGGCCGAAGCGCCGTTCGATGAAGCGGATGAGCGACGTGTGATCGAACACTTCGGAGCTCACCCAACCTCCCTTGCTCCAAGGAGAGATCACGATCATCGGGACGCGCACGCCCAGCCCGTACGGACCAGCCGCGTATTGAGAATTGCCCTCAAAAATTTCGTTGATCGTGTCGACCGTGGACAAGCCCTGCGCACGCGACTCTGGCGGTGTGGGCGGCACCACGTGATCGAAGAAGCCGTCGTTCTCGTCGTACATCAGGAAGAGTGCCGTCTTGCTCCAGACCTCAGGATTGGAGGTCAGCGCGTCAAGGAATTGCGAGATGTACCACGCCCCGTAGTTCGCGGGCCAGTTGGGGTGCTCGGTATAGGCCTCCGGGGCGACGATCCACGAAACCTGCGGGAGCTTGTTCGCAAGAAGGTCCTCACGGAAAACGTCGAACAGCGTGCCGCCTTGCGAGATGTTCGTGCCAGTCAGGGCTCCTTCGAAGAGCGGACTGTTGGGTTGCGCGTTCTGGTACTGATGAAAGTAGAGGAGCGAATTGTCACCGTAGTTGCCGATGTACGCATCGTCTCCCCAGCCCCAGTAGTGCGCCGCGTCGAGTCCCGCGCCGACGTCTTGATAGATCTTCCACGTGATGCCCGCTTTCTGAAGACGCTCCGGGTAGGTCGACCAGTCGTAGCCGGCTTCGGCGTTGTCGAGAACGGGCCCGCCGTTCTTGCCGTCGTTGCCGGTCCAACCCGTCCACATGTGATAGCGGTTGGGATCGGTCGCCCCCATGAACGAGCAATGGTATGCGTCGCAAACCGTAAACGCGTCGGCCAGTGCGTAATGGAACGGTATGTCGCTCCTCGTCAGATACGCCATCGTCGTGGTGCCTTTGCTCGGCACCCACTGATCGTACTTGCCCGCATTCCAGGCCTTGTGCGTGTCCGTCCAGCCGTGCGGCAGATCCTCGAGAAACTGTAAACCTAGATCGGGCGCGTTCGGATGGAACGGGAGGACGCGGCCGGTGCCGTCGGGCTGGAACCATACCGGCTCTCCAGACGGGAGGGAAACCGCTCGCGGATCGCCGAAGCCCCGTACGCCTCGCAGCGTCCCGAAGTAATGATCGAACGAACGGTTCTCCTGCATGAGGATGACGATATGCTCTACGTCGGCGATGGTGCCGGTGCGGTGATTGGCGGGAAGCGCCAGTGCTCGCTTGATGCTGGACGGGAAAGCGGACGCGAGCGCGCCTGCGCTCACGAGCTTGAGGAATGTGCGACGGTCGTTGGCCATGTGGAAACCTCCGGCGGACACGCGTTTCGTTGCTTGATCGACGGCGCGACGCTATCCGCGGTCTGCTTCGGCCTTCCGACGATATCGTCGCAATCCTGCAACGGGTCGCCGATGGCCAGGAGTTCAGGTGAGGCGGCGCGCGTGCCCCCGGGCCCACTACCGGGACCGCAACGTGGTCGCGTTCAATCCCCGCTGCGAGAGTTGCGCATGCTGCAGCGCGCAGCGCCCCCGGAGCTCGGATGCCTCCCGACGACATGCACGGAGCTCGAGCTCGCCCGCCTGGCCGCGATCGCTGTCCCTACGCTTTCTTGCCGCGCCCGCGCTGACCGGGCGGCGTGACCGGATACGTGCCCCCGTCGCAGCGATCGCAGGGCGCATTCCGCGTCGTGGGTGCGAGGCGCCGCAGATGACGATCAGGCACGCACCGAGCGCCCCCGTGTAGAGTGTCGGCCTTGATGCGCCCCACAAGAAACGCCGCCCTCGCGCTCATCACTCTGTGTGTCTTGTTGCTCGGCGTTCGAGCGTTCGTTCGCAGGCGAACCCCCGAGATTGGGCGCCCGGTGCCCAGCGCCGCCGGTTCGGTCGTCACCGCGCCGCACGCCACTGTGTCGATTGCCAAGCTTTCGAACGGCGGCACGCTCGACAACTGCGCGGACGTCATTTTTGCAGCGAGCCGAACGATCGACGTCAAACAATTGGAGGCGAGGGGCTTCGTGCTGCTGGCATCTCCCTGCGCCACGGCGTACCCGAGCTCGGTGCCACTCGCGTCGTGCACGCGAACCGAGCTTGAAGGCGAGGGGCAGCCCGTTCATGCGATTGGGTACTACTTCGACGCTTCGACGCTCCAAGCGGAAGACGACACCTATCGCGGACAGTGCCTTGGCAACAACGGCACTTGGGCGGCCAAGCCGCAAGACGACCCGAGTCTCGCGCGCGCGAGATTGACCCTCTCGAAGCCGCACCACGAGTTCGACAGCTTGATGGAGCTCGTGCCGTGAGTCGGCACGGATCAGGATGCCGACTCGGGTTACGGCGTCACGACCACCTTGAGATCCATGAAATTGGCCGAGTCGGGCGCCGTGAACGTCGCCGTCGTGGGTCCCTTGGTGAAGCTCACGAACGTGTTCGGGCCGGGCACGTTCTGATCGGTCGTCTCGAAGTACACGCGGTATGCCCCGTCCGGCATCGTCTTTCCAGTCGTGTCCGTGAAATTCCAATACACCACGTGAGTTCCGAAGCTCTGTTGGGTTGCGCTCGTGATCGCGTCAACGGTGTTGCGCGAGAGCCCCGCCGCCTTCGTTGCGGAGTTCCAGAGAACCAAGTGATCGATTCTTGTCTTCGCCCAGAGCTGGAGCGTCTTGACGAAGGCCCCCGAGCTCTGGGCGATCCAGATCGCGCCCACGTTTTGGGGGCTGTAGCACTGAAAGTCGTCCACCGTCGTGACGACGATCGTGGCCGCGTGCTGCCTCGGCGGTCCGGCATCGGGCGGCTGGTGGGGGGCCGCATCCACGACGACGACCGGTTCGGTGCCGCTGTCGAACGGTACCGCTGAAGCGTCCATTCCGGCGGGCTGGCGCTGCGGAGGCGGTCCAGAGTCGTCCGGCGGCGGCAGCGGAGCGATATACCAGACATCGAAGTATGGATTGCTGGTAGGAGTGGGCGAGGCGCCCGCCGCGTCGTCCACGACCGGGGTGCCGTAGTCGGACGGGACCGTCGACGCGTCGGGCGTCGCCGGCCAAAGCTCCAACTCCGGAGTGTACGGCGCCGTGCAGCTCACCAAGAGGCCAAGCAGGCATGCGCCCGACGCCACGACATGGTAGCCGCTTAGAAACGCCATGGGGTTCTCTCGACTTCGACGGGACGAACGACGCCAACGCACGATGGCTTCGCGGTCCAATGTAAAGCCCTCGTAGCCTTATAGCATGCTCATCTCGCGCAGCGCCGGCGTCCTCCCCGAACAGATAGTTTCATCGGGGCCGCATTTCGCGACCAAGCGCGCCAATCAGTTGACGAAGAAGCTCTTCGAGAGCGTGACATCGCCTCCTGCGAAGACGGGGACCATGGCCGTTCGCAGCTGATCTCCGATACACGCGAGAGCAGCGGGCGGCGGCGCCGTCGGGCTCTGGACGGCGGCGCGGACGACGCGTCCGCTGTCCTCAAACGTGACCCTCATGTGCAGATATCCTGCCTGCAGTCCCTGTTCCCGACACGAGGCCAGATCAAGCTGTCCGAGTGCGCCGTACCCGGCGCCCAGGCGGAAGAGGGCCGCGTCGGGTTGGCGTGGGGCGGGCGGCGGAGGGCTCACGGCATCCGGTTCCGGGGCCCCCTCGATGGGCTGGTCGGGCGGCAGTTCGACGGTACGGATCTCCATGGGCTCGGCCGCGGGTTCGGCCGACTCTTCGACGGGGAGGAAGTCCCTCGTCGTTCGACGGACGCAGCCCGGGACGATGACCAGCGAGGCGACGAGCGACAGGGGAATCGTCCTTCTCACAGGTCCGTGTCGTAGCACCGCAGCTGGGCCCCGGCACTACCGCGGCGATCCGGCGTGCGGGACGGCGGACGGCGGAAACCCCCCAGTCATCCGGCCGATTCGTTCGACAAGTTGAAGAGCACGTCGAGCGCCCACGCCCGGGGAGCACTGGAGAGCTCGGCGACCGCGACAGCGATGGCGCGTCTCGACGCATGCCGAGGGATCGCCAGCATCGCCCATGCTGCCCCGTCATTCCCCCACTTGCGCCCTTGCTCCACCCGCAGTCGCGTCGCATCCCGGCAGATCGCGACGGTCATTCGAGGCGGGCGCACCAGATCCAGCGCCCGGAGGGCGAACTCCCCGCGGTCGAAGCGTTCGTCGCTCACCTCCGCGGCTGCGGGGTCGTGCTCCAGCGAGATGTCGAGGGTATTCTTGGGATGCGACATCGGAAGAACTCGAGCCCCAGACTATCTCCGCGCTCGGCTTCGCGCACGGCAGCCAACCGCGGGGCGGCGGTCGGAAGCCCATCGGAAGGGGTTGCTGATGCTAGGAGAGCCGCATGCGCTCGACCGTCGTTCAAGATGCCTCCCTCGCCCAGCGCCTGCGCCTGAGCGGGATGTTGCTAGAGCGGCAAATAGCTATGCGTTGGCGCATGTGGGCGCCATTGTCCGTGCTCGTCGCTTGCGGGATCCACCCCGGCATGTCGGAGATGGCTACCCCCAGAGCCTCTGGCAGCGACCCGAACACTGCTAGAACCGCGGGGATGACCTCGGACGCGTCAGGTAGGCTCGAGTTAAGCCTCAACCGCGAGTGGAAGTTCGCGCTGGGCGACGTGGAGGGTGCGGAGAGACCCGGTTTCCCCGACGACGACTGGAACCCCGTGGGCCTTCCGCACTCGTTCAGCGAGCCCTACTTCCTATCTTCCGAGTTTTACACGGGATACGGCTGGTATCGCAAACGCCTGACGATCCCGAAGGAATGGGGGAAAAGGCGGGTCTTTCTCGAATTCGACGGGGTCTTTCAGGTCGCGGAGGTATTCGTGAACGGCCGCGTCGTCGGCGCCCACCGCGGGGGCTACACCGGCTTCTCATTCGATGTCACGGAGTCCGTTCATTCGGGCGAGAACGTACTGGCGGTGCGGGTCGACAACTCGTGGAATCCCGAGATCGCGCCCCGTGCCGGGGAGCACGTTTTTTCGGGCGGTATTTATCGCAACGTGCGTCTCGTGGTCACCGACCCGTTGCACGTCACGTGGTACGGCACGTTCGTGACCACGCCCCGAGTCTCCGCGGAGTCGGGCGCCGTGAGCGTGAAGACCGAGATTCGAAATGACGCCGGCAACGAGACGGCTTGCACGGTGGAGTCCGAGGTCGTCGACGGCAGCGGCCGGATCGTGGCGGCTGCACGATCGTCGCAATCCGTCGCGCCGGGTGCTTCGGTGACATTCGATCAGAACGCCCCGGACGTTCCCCGTCCCAGCCTCTGGTCTCCGAGCCATCCGAATCTGTACTCGTTGGTGACGAAGGTATTCGACGGAGACTCGCTCGTGGACACGTACCGCACCACGTTCGGTTTCCGCTGGGTCCAGTGGACTGCGGACCGTGGGTTTTTTCTGAACGGCGAGCACCTTTACTTCAAGGGCGTGAATGCGCATCAGGACCACGCCGGTTGGGGCGACGCGGTGACGGACGGCGGATTTGAGCGTGACATACGACTCATCAAGGATGCCGGGTTCGATTTTGTTCGTGGATCGCATTACCCGCACGCCCCGGCTTTCTCCGCGGCGTGTGACCGCCAGGGCTTGCTCTTCTGGTCGGAGAACTGCTTTTGGGGCACCGCACCCTTCAAGAGCCCATGGGGCGCCAGCGCGTACCCACCCGAGCGAAAGCATCGAGCGGCCTTCGAGAAGAGCGTCGAAGACAGCCTGCGCGATGAAATCCGCATCCATCGCAATCATCCCAGCATCGTCGTCTGGAGTCTGGGGAACGAGGCGTTTTTTACCGCGCCATCCACGTTGCCCGACGTGCGCCGGTTTCTGAAGGATTTGGTCGCTCTCGCCCACCAGTTGGACCCGACACGAGCCGTCGCCGTCGGCGGCGCGCAGCGCGGAGACATCGACAAGCTCGGGGACGTGGCGGGATACAACGGCGACGGCGCGAGCCTGTTCTTGAACCCAGGAATTCCCAATGTGGTGAGCGAGTACGGCTCCACCGTGGTCGATCGACCGGGCAGTTACGAGCCGGGCTGGGGTGACTTGCAGACGGAAGAGTACGCATGGCGAAGCGGCCAGGCGCTCTGGTGCGCCTTCGATCACGGCAGCATCGCCGGGCACTTTGGCAGCATGGGCATGGTGGACTATTTCCGCCTACCTAAGCGCCAATGGTATTGGTATCGGAACCAATACCGCCACATTCCGCCGCCTCCTTGGCCGGGTCCGGGAGCACCGGCCAGGCTGCAACTGACGGCCGACAAGACGGTCATTCACGGAACCGACGCGCTCGACGATGCGCACGTCGTGGTCACCGTTTTGGATGCCGACGGCCGACCGATCAACCATTCGCCGGAGGTCACGCTGACTATCGAAAGCGGTCCGGGGGAATTTCCGACGGGTCCTTCCATCACGTTTCGCGCGGACAGCGACATTGCGATTCGGGACGGTCAGGCCGCGATTGAATTCAGATCGTATCACGCGGGAAAGACGCTCATCCGAGCGCGCTCGACCGGGTTGGAGGAGGCGACCGCGACCGTCGTGACCGAGGGCTCACCCAGGTTCGTCCCCGGCGTGACGCCAGCGGTCGCCCCTCGCCCTTATCAGCGCTTCTCGACGTCAAGCGCGCAGTCCGCGACGGACGTCGCCCTCGGTAGAGACGCCCCGGCCCGGGCCTCTGGCGAGGCGCCCGATCATCCAGCACGGCTGGCCAACGACGGCAACGACGACACGTTCTGGTCCGCTCCCGGCGACGGGCCGAACGCCTGGTGGGAAGTCGATCTCGAGCGGCTGTGCGTGCTGAAGGAAGCGAGGATTGCCTTCCCGACTGCCGGAGACTATCGGTACAAGATCGAGGCGTCCGACGATCGGCGAGAGTGGCAGCTGGTCGTCGATGAGTCACGGGCGCCCAACGTCGATCGAACGCGCAGCGACGCCTTCACACCCGGAGCCGTCGGTCGGTTCGTCCGGATCACGTTCACCGGCTTGCCCCCAAACACGCCAGCTCGCATCAGCGAAGTGCGCATCGTCGGTAGAGTTCGCTCGCAGTGACCCGGCTTCCCCCCGGCGTGTGACCAACCGCCCCGGGTGCACGAGCGCGACCATTCGCAGGCCACGGCTCGTCAACGTGACGGAGAAGACCTACCGTACGAAAACGACGGAGGTGGGAAACATGGCTCTGGCATCTTTCGGCGCGCGCGCGCGTGGCCTGCGACTCGAACGCATGAAGTCCTCCCCGCGCCATGCGGATGGCGCCTTCCACAACACCGCGTCGGTGCCGCAGGGCCTCAAGAAAGGGACCGTCGCCCCGACGATCTCCGAGTTTCTCTGCGGAGGCCAGCGACGCACGCCCCCGGGCCCGCTGCCGTCGACCAGTCCCCTGCCGCATTGGTCGCGCCCGCCCGAAACGGGGCTGCGCGCGACGTGGCTCGGGCATTCGACGGCGCTCCTCGAGATCGACGGGTTGTGCGTCTTGACGGACCCGGTCTGGGGCGAGCGGGCGTCACCGGTCACGTTCGCCGGCCCCAAGCGCTTTCAGCCGGTTCCGGCGCCGATCGCCTCTTTGCCGAAGCTCGACGCGGTCGTGATCTCACACGACCATTTCGATCACCTAGACTACCCTACAATCCTCGAGCTCGCGCGGCTCGACGTCCCGTTCGTGACTTCGCTGGGCGTCGGGGCGCACCTCGAGGCGTGGGGAGTGCCGGCCGCGCGCATCACGGAGCTCGACTGGTGGGAGAGCGCGGAGCTGCGCGGTGGGCTGACGATCACCGCCGCGCCGTCGCAGCACTTCTCCGGCCGCGCGCTCAGCGGGCGCAACCTCACCTTGTGGTCGTCGCTTGCGCTGCGCGGACCGCGGCATGCGGTGTTCTTTAGCGGCGACACCGGCCTGACGCCCGAGTATGCCGAAATCCTGCAACGCTTGGGGCCGTTCGACCTCGTGATGCTCGAGGTTGGAGCCTTCCATCCGGCGTGGGGCGACATCCACCTCGGGCCCGAGAACGCGCTGCAAGCCCTGACGCTCCTCGGAGGCGGGACCTTCCTGCCGGTCCACTGGGGCACGTTCAACCTCGCGATTCATGCGTGGGACGAGCCGGCCGAGACGCTGATTAAGCTCGCGCCTTCCCGCGGCGCGCACCTTCTGATGCCGCGCCTGGGCGAGCCTGTCGAGCCCTCTCGAGCCGAGCGAGTGACGCCGTGGTGGCGCGCTACTGAGGCGCCCGCGGGGAGCCAGAGGCGGACGGTCGTCGAGGAGGAGCCCGTGTCGTTGCCCCCCGTGACCGAGGGTGGCGACACCGTCGCTTGGCCGATGGACTGAAACGCCAGATGCAGAGGCAGGGGCTCAGGAGGCGGCGCGACGTGCTGCCGGGCCTCGCGTCACTTCTCGAAGAGCGAGAGCTGGCGGCTATTCGCCGCCTTCTTGCTTCTGATCGCGCGGGCCGGAGGCGCCCGCTCCGGTCCGCCACGCTCGGGGACGCGCGCGACCAACGACGACAGGGGGTCGGCCTCGCTCGGGGACTTGTCCTCTCGATAACGGACAACGCGGGCGAAGCGCAGCGCGACGCCGCCGGGGTAGCGACGACTCCGCTGGACGTCATTGAAGCGGATCTCGACCACGAGCTCCGGTCGCACGTGCACGATGTGCCCATCCGTGTCGGTCGCGAGCGCCTGCAAGCGGTCGGTCTGCCAGCGCAAGAGCTGGTCGGTCAGTCCTTTGAACGTCTTGCCGACCATGCAAAGCGTTCCGTCGTCTCGCCGCGCGCCGAGGTGAAGGTTCGACAGAAGCCCCTTGCGTCGGCCGCTGCCCCACTCGGCAGCCAGGACCACGAGGTCTACTGTGGTGAACTCTTTGACCTTCTGCCACGCGCGGCCTCGGGCGCCGAAGCCGTAGGTCGAGGCCGGATCTTTGACCATCACGCCCTCGTGTCCCGCCTCGAGGGTGGCACGCAGGAAGGGCGTCGCCTCGTCCGCTGTCTTGGCCAGCACCGCGGGCATCTGAAGGGCCTGCGGCGCGATCTCCGCGAGCGCCTGGCGCCGACTGGAGAGCGGCTGGTCCACGAGATCGCGTCCATCGCGGTGAATGCAGTCGAACAGATACACGCGAAGCGATTCGCCCTGGCGGGTCGACCCCTTCGACGCGATCGCCGAGAACGTCTCCTGGAACGGTCGGGCGACCCCGTTCGGCCCGACGAGGACAACCTCGCCGTCGACGATCGCGGACTCGACCGCCATCGACGCGAGCGCGCCAAGCACTGGCGCGCAGCCTGCCGTGATGTCGTTTCCTTGCCGGGAGAAGACGGCGAGCTGCTCGCCGCGCTTGTGAATCTGCGCGCGGAGGCCGTCGACCTTCCATTCGACCAGGCGCTCGGCGCCAGTCGAGAAGACATCTTCCAGAGAAGGGGCCGGCGACGCGAGCATCGGCGCGACCGGGCGAAAGAGCTCGAGGTCTTTCGGCCCCGCATCGCCGGCGGCCGGCCCGAGCAGCGCGTCGGCGGCGCGTGGAGTCGAGCCGGTCACCATGACCGCGCGCCGCACGGCTCTCTCCTCGAGCCCGGAGAGCTCGACCAAGGCAAGCAACATCACTCCGCCGAGGCTCCCCTGGCGCGGCGAGCCGGCGAGCGCACCGACGAAGAGCGCGCGCTCGGGCAGGGTGAGCTTCGCGAAGAGCCCGGCGACGCGCGCGGCAAGACTCTCCCTCGGGCCGAGCTTAGCTTCCTCGAGCGTGCCCTCCACCTCGCGGAGCGTGACCGTCGCTTCACTTGTCGCAAGCGTCTGCGACAGCGCCCGTAAGTGCGCTGGCCCTACGCCGAGCGGACCGCAGAGTGGCTCCGCGACCAGCCAACCCACCGCCGGTGCGATCTCTTCGTCCGGCAACTTCGCCAGCGCTTCGACGAGGATGCGCACTTTCTGAAGCCGTGAACGCGTGCGCGCGACGCGCTCCGAGGCCCAGGCGATGTCCACGAAGAGCGCTGGCGAACGCGGCCCCTCCATGCGCCGGAACGGCTTCCCGGGGCTCGCTTCGGGCGGCTCGGAAAATGGCATTTCGGAAGATGGTAGCGCACCTCGCGAAGCACCTCGGGCGCGGCTCTTCATCCTGCCCCGAGGCCCAAATGTACCAGGTGACGGGCGTACCCATCGGCGGGTGCTCGAGCCGGGCCCCGGCCATCGCTCTGGCCACGCGCGCGAATGTCGGGACAAAATCGATTTCCTCTTGGACTAGACTATAGACTAGGACCGGCGGATCACGCTCCAACGAGTCATACCGGCTCGGAGGTGCCTCTGTCGGGGAGACGCGGCTCGCTGTCGACGGCGGGTCTCAGAAGCAGTTCGCCCAAGTAATGTCCGCGGAGCGCGAGAAATGGCCTCTCAATCAAGGCATACGTAAGCCCCGAGAACACCAGCGTTACCGGGAGCAAGACCAACGTCGATGCAAGAAAGGCGCTCCAGTTTGGATTGTCAGAAAGGTGGGGAAAGAAGCCGTTCGTGTTGAAGACCGCGGCCACCACGTAATGCAGGAGATACATCGAATAGCTGAGCTCTCCCACGAGCTCGAGAGCGCGACTGATCGCTCGCGGCCAGAGCCACGCGACCCGCATGTAGGAGAGGATGAAGAGCCCCCAGACAAGAGCCTCTAGATCCATCCAGACCAGCTTCCAATTGGCGACGCTGGCGAATCCGCCCGCCCGATGAAGCAATTCGGCACCGGCGAGGACCAAACCGACGGCCAAGGGAAATCCCCATGCGAGGACGCGTTCGCCACCTGGCTTTGTCGCGCGATGGACCCGCGCGAGGACCATACCAATCAAGAACTGATCCAGGCGGCCGAGGATGGTCCAATAGCATACGCTCGTGACATCGTTCTCCCCGGCGAGAACGACAAATGTCCGGACCACGACGAACAGTCCCAGGGACGCAACGATCCATTTGAATCCATGCCGGCAGTACATTCCGTGCAAAAACGGAAACAGCAGGTAAAATTGGAACTCGACTGTCAACGTCCACGCATTATTGAGGAACAAATCCCCGGAAAAATTGGAGCCGGGAAGATTCCCGAGCAAGAAGACGCTTTGCAGAAAGCTCGAGAAGCTGAACCGTTGGGGCGCGCCGTACGACGTCACCACCATCAGGAAGAGGAACAATGGATACGTGCGAAGGATGCGATTCCGCAAGAACGGCCAGTAACGCACCGATCGATCCCGCGCTCCGAATTCGAAAATGAATCCGCTCAAGACCAGAAACAACGAGACGCCCGTGTAGCCTTCTTGGATTAGATTCCAGATCGGATTCGAGGCGCCAGCTTCGTTCGTGTAGCCGACGATGGTACCACGGCCATGATAGAACATGACCAGCAGCGCGGCGAATGCGCGCAGATGAGCGACGGCCGGGATACGGGCGATGTTTTTGCTGTTCGAGAACATGTCGGGTGAGTCCGCCGGACTTTCCATTCATCTGTCGCTGGGGTGGGATCAGTAGATTCGCCTATGCACGCGCTGCCCGCCACGCAATCGAGGTATCAGCGTGTCCCCCACACGAAGAAGCATCCGCTCGTTGACGGACTCGCCGCCAAGCCCGAGCACGACATCGTCGCATCGTAGGCTGGCAACCCCGCCACGGTCCGAAGAGGCTTGCGCGCAGCCTCCCTCCAGCCGAGGCATGCGCGCCGCTTGGTTCCGGCGCTACCGAGGGGGGGACGGATTTCCGAGTTTGGAGAAAGATTCCACGGTTGGCGGACTGCTTCCCCGTCGACCTCGGGCGTGCTGTAGTCAGTCGAAGCTGGCAATTGCACCCGGTGTGAGCCAGAACGGACGTCAACGGCAACTGCGTGACGACGGTCGTACCCTTGCTCGCGAGTGCCCCAATATTCGCATGAATCTCATCCGCTCCCCCCATCGCATTCCTCTCACCTCGCCCGCGGCGCGTTCGTGGCCACTGGTGATCGCCGGCCTGTCCTTGCTGCTGGTCGATCCCGGATGCTCGCCGTCCGCCTCGAAGACCGGAGGCACCTCGCCCTCCACGACGCTCGAAGGTGGGTCGTCGAGCGGCGTGCCCGGCGGCTCGTCTTCGTCGTCGGGCAGCGGCTCCTCGAGCGGCAACCCTGTCACCGGGTCGAGCTCCGGCTCGGCGGGGTCGAACGGCAGCAGCTCGAGCAGCGGTGGGCCAAGCACCGGCAGCGGGTCGGGGAGCGGCAGCGGGGCGGGGGGAAGCGGCGGGGTAGGGGGAAGCAGCGGAACGGCCGGCAGCGGCTCTTCGAGTGGCAGCGGCTCTTCGAGTGGGCAGCCGGGTCCTCTTTCGGACGCCGCTGCGGGCGTCGACGGCAGCCTAGCGGCAACTGGATGCGCAGGGAAGACGTACAAGCTGTGCGAGGACTTCGAAGTGGGCACGCCGGGTAGCCTCGGGCCCATGTGGACCAAGTTTGCCGGCTACGGCGCGGCGGGGCCCACCGACGTCGCCCTTGCCAACGATGAAGCGCATTCGGGAACGATGTCGCTCAAGAGCGACTCGATGGCACGCGGCCAGACGCGGGCGCAGCGCAGTCTCATGGCCATCGGCGCGACGGCCTACAACCACTGGGGGCGGATCTTCTACAAGGTCCAAGAGCCGTCTCCCAAGCCCCTGAAGACGGCCACGAACACGGTGATTCACATCACGTGGACGTCGCTGGTCGGGCCAAGCGGCGAGAATCGCGTCGTCGACATCGTCGAGAACATGGCCGGAGCCCATCAGTGGCTCTTCAACATCCCGAGCGACGGCTGTTGCACGAGCTCGCCGTACAATTATACCTTCGACGCTCCGGATGCTGCGGCCAGTTGGCATTGCGCAGAATGGTGGGTCGACGTTGCGACCAATAGCTACCGCTTCTTCTCCGATTCGACGGAGGTCACGTCGCTAGCGTTCACCGGGAACACGAAGTCGACGATGTCCAACTACACCTCGATCGTCGTAGGGGCCACCTGGTATCAGCAGGACGGGACCATCTTGAGCCCGTTCGTGATCTGGTTTGACGACCTCGCCATCGACGACAATCGAATCGGTTGTCAGTAGCCGTCGGTCCGCGTGAAAAGCAGTAGCGGCGTGCCTCGCGTTGCCGCTTGACCTCGCCCGTCGCGAGGGGCATCGCGCACAGTTCGCCATGGCTCGACCGATGGCAACACGTTCCACCGCTCGGCGGGCGCTCGCCTCCCTCGGAGCCATCGCATGGTTCAAGCGCTACAACGAGCTGCCAGCCGCCAACAATCCGAGCGGCCCGACGACCATCGCCGAGGGGCGCGCCGACTGGACTCGGCGCACGGGGGCCACGTCGGCGGCGCGCGCCTTTGCGTTCAAGCTCGTCACGCGGTAGGCCCGGTTCATGGCAAAGGCGACTTGGTGTGTGTGGATCCAGGCGCTCATGACGGCCACGGCTTGCGTCGGTCCCAAAGGTCATGGACCATCCGCGCCGCCGCCCGCGGCCTCTACTGTGGCCGGGGCGCGTGCCGAGAGCGCCGCGCCGGCACCCGCGAGCTCGGCGATTGCGTCCGAGGCTGCGCTCCAGGTTGCCGACGAGCTTCATCGGTCCGCCATCGTCGTCGACACGCACAACGACGTGACGCAGCGCCTCACGCTCGAAGACGCGGATATCTCGCAACCATTCCCCGACGCGCAGACAGACATCCCACGAATGCGGGCGGGTGGGCTGGACGCCGAATTCTTGTCCGTCTGGGTGCCCCCGGAGCTCTATCCCGGTGAAAAGGCGTACCCGCATTCGATCGCGCAGTTTGACGCGATCGACCGGCTTGTCTCGCGGAGCGCGGGTAGCGCGGTTCTCGCGCGCTCCGTCTCCGAGGTTCGAAGCGCCGCTGCGGCGAACAAGGTCGCGTTCTTGATCGGCGTCGAGGGCGGGCACGGCCTCGGCGACGTCCCTGACGAGCAGCTGATCGCCCGGCTGCACAAGTTCTACGCTCGCGGGGCGCGCTACATGACGCTCACGTGGTCGACGTCGAATCGGCTCGGCGGCAGCTCCGGCGACGCGGGCAAGACGCGTGGCCTGACGCCGTTCGGTGCCCGCGTGATTGACGTCATGAACGAGCTCGGAATGATCGTCGACATTTCGCACGTCTCGGACGCCACGTTCTTCGACGCGGTGAAGGCATCGAAAAAGCCTGTGCTCGCCTCGCATTCGTCGGCCCGCGCGATCTGCGATCATCCGAGGAACATGACAGACGACATGCTACGCGCGGTCCGCGACAACGGCGGCGCGGTTTGCGTGAACTTCGGCCAGGATTTTCTCGACCAGGGCTGGCACAACCAGTGGGCGGAGCTGCAGAAGTCGCTCGGCGCCGGGATCAAAGACATCGCGAAAGACCACCCAGGAGACCCGAAAGCAGTCCAGCTCGCATTCTTGCCGAGATACAGGGCGCTCGCGGCACAGCTTCCGAGAGTCCCCGCGTCACGGGTCGTCGATCACATCGAGCACATCGCTGGCGTCGCGGGCGTCGACCACGTCTGCCTCGGGAGCGACTTCGACGGCATACCGCTTGGCCCCGCGGGCCTCGACGACGTATCGAAGTTTCCGTTCATCACCGAAGAGCTGTCGCGTCGCGGCTTCAGCGAGAGTGACATCCGAAAGGTCCTGGGCGAGAACGTGCTGCGGGTGCTTGCCGCGAACGAGAAGAACCACTGATTCCGACCCGGTTTCCCGGTCCCACGAGGGCCCCATTCGAAGTCCCGAAGTCTGCGGTGCGCGCCGAGCGGAACACATCCGCATACGACACGCCTATCGTATAGTTCCGTTCTTGGCGGCGCCGCTGTCGCGAAGGCCAGCCTCGGGTTACTTCATTGGGCGAGTCCCGCTTGGAGGAAGTACCGATGACGACGACGAGCACCACGATCGAGTCTCCGGTCGAGGCCGGACCGAGCAGCGAGCCGGCGGAGCCGCGTGTCGACATCGCGCCGAGCAGGGAGCCGGCCGAGTCGTGGGTCGACCTAGCGCCGAGCAGCGAGTCGGCCGAATGGCACCTCGAGCCGGTGCCGAGCAGCGAGCCGCCACCCAAGTCGCAGCCGCCCCCTCTCCCTGAAAGTGCGAGTCGTCCGGCGCCCGGGCGCGTCGCCGCCGACTCGGCGTGTGCGGATCGGATGCTCGAGCGGCTCGCCGCCAGCGACTATTCCGGGGCGCTGATGGCAGCGGACGCTCTACTCTTGCACCACCCTCTGCATGGCGACGCCCTCGAATGCGCGCAGATCGCCCGCTCCGAGCTTCGCAGGCTATACGTCGCGCGCCTCGGTTCACTCGACCGCGTGCCGCACGTCACCGTCGGGCTGCAGGGTCTCTCGACGTTGTCGCTGGACTTCGGCGCCGGATTTCTGGTGTCGCGCATCGACAACCGGAGCACCCTCGAAGAGATTATCGAGGGATGCGGCTTGCCTCGGCTCGACTCACTGCGCATCTTTTCGGAGCTCTACCTCCAGCAGATCATCGCGATGGCCGAAGAGCTCCATTCGTAGCTCTGTCGTCCCAGGCAAGCCGGGGGCCGGGCCTCTCCCAGAGAGGCGAGCGGCTATGAAACGACGCCAAGTGCTTCAGTCGCTCGCCGGGTTTCCGCTGGCGGCCTGCGCACGAACGAGGAGTGGCACCATGGAGTCCGTTGGCTCGAGCGAACCGGTAGTGAGCACGTCCTCGCCGAAGATGCCTGCGATCTTCGCAGCGCATGGAGCGCCGGTGCTCCTCGACGACGAAGTCTGGGTGGGCGAGCTGGCGCGCTGGTCCAAAGCGATGCCGAGGCCGAAGGGCGTCCTCATGGTGTCGGCCCATTGGGAGGAGCGGCCGACGACTCTCGGCGCGACGCGCTCCGTCCCTCTCGTCTACGACTTTTACGGCTTCCCCGAGCGCTACTACCTCACGAAGTACCCGGCGCCGGGCGCACCCGGGCTCGCCGCGCGGGTGCGCGCGCTCTTGGGGCAGAAGAACATCGACGTCGCCGAAGATCCTCGGCGCGGGCTCGATCATGGAGCTTACGTGCCCCTCGTCGCCATGTACCCCGAGGCCGACGTTCCGGTGCTCCAGGTGTCGATGCCTGCGCTCGACACGCAGGAGTTGTTCCGAATGGGGAGAGCCCTGGCACCGTTGCGCGACGAGGGGGTGCTCATCTTCGGCAGCGGGTTTCTCACGCACAACATGCGGTACGCGTTTCGCCCCGGAGTCCCCCAATGGGCACGGGACTTCGACAACTGGGCCGAGGACGCACTTTCGCACTTCGACGTGGACGCGCTGCTCGACTTCCAGGTGCGCGCGCCTGCGGCTCAGGTGGCGCTGCCCACGTGGGAGCACTTCGCGCCGTTGCTCGTCGCGTTGGGTGCCATCGGCGACGATCGGCCCGCGGTCTCGTTCCCCATCGCCGGCTTCTGGATGGACGGGGCGTTCACCAAGCGCTCGGTCCAGTTCGGATGAGCCCGCGAGCGCCGGCTCTCCGTGCCGCGCGACCGCCCCGGGCGTAGGCTGGTCGCGTGAAGAAAATCTTAGGGGTCGCACTCATCGGGGGAGTTCTTTTCGTTGTCTTCGTGTGGGCCGTCGCACGTGGCAGGAAGGGCACCATCAGTTCCGACGATCCTGCCGCGATGGCTACGTTGGCGCCGGGGACCGCGTCCGCCGCCACCTCGGGATCGTCGGTGCTGCCGGTGACGGCAGCGGCCGCCCAGCCGACCGATCCGCCGCGGAACGAAGCGACCGTCTGCGCGCGCCTGGAGGCGCTCTGCTCGACGACGGAAAAGAAGGTGGACGCCTCGGAGTGCGAACAGCAGTTCGCCGATGCGCGCAAAATGTCCGGCGAAAAGAACGTCGAGCGATCGGAAGCGTGCGTGGCGGACGCACAAACGTGCGCCGCCGCGACCGGCTGTTTGGCGGGCGGGGTCGGGATGGGCGCAGTCGGTGAGTTTCTGAAAGGCCTCGGTGCAGCCATCTCGAAGTGACCAACGACCCGCGCAGACGCTCAGTCGCCAGGAGCCGTCAATGATACGTTGCGGCCCTGTGGAACAGCCCGCGTCGCCGGTATGCGCCCGCTGTGGAGCGCCATTGCGGCGCGAGCTCGATGCGCCGAGCGCCGTCTGCACCTACTGCGGCGCGCAAACGGAGCTCGGCTCACCTGACCGACCGGCCGCCGGCGAGCCGCGCGCCAGGACTTTTCCGATCCCGACGCGGCACATCCTTCGCCTCAGCGTCGTCGTTGGCGCCTTCTGCGTTGTGCTCGCGCTGGTGGAGGCGATCATGATTCGCCGCTCGACGGAGTCGCGGGTCGATCCAGCTCCCATCACCGTCGACCATGGCACCATCCAGCCATCGCCGAGCGCTCCTCCCAGACCGCTCCCCAGGCGCCCTATCGCCGTGCGCCCCGGCTTGCTTCTGTTCGACGTCGACGACGACGGAGCGGAGGACGCCATCAGCGTATTCAAGAGCGACGGGGACCGATTCCAACTGGGCGCACTCAGCGGCGCAAACGGCGACGTGCTCTGGACATTGGACGACGACGTGCCCTTGTCCTCCGCCAGCGCGGAGCGAAGCCTCTGGGCCGTCATCGGGGATAGCCTGTTTTTGGTCGATTCCGGACGAATCGTGGCCGCGAATCCGAAGAACGGCCGGCCCCTCTGGCGCGGTTCGTTCTCGGGCGCGCCGCTCGACATTTGCGGGAGCGACGACGTGGTGGGGATTCGCCACGCCGATGGCCCGATGTCCGGTTTCGTCCGGACGACGGGCCTGCCGGCGCCGGTGTCCCCTTCGTCTTGTTCGCCGGCGACCACGTCGAAGTCCGAGGGCCCGAACTTTCGCGTCGTCGAGGGTGCCGATGCCGGCAAGATGTCGGGCCCGCTCCGCTCGACTCTCGACGTACGGCGCGCGCTCGTCCCGCTCGTCGGCACCGCGCGCGTGCTGTTCGGCGCCGAGCGCTCGGGCGGCGCTCCAGCGGTGGCGGTAGTGGCAGGGGGAAAGCTCCTCTGGCGCGATACGATCGCCGCAACTGCCTCCGGGCAGACAACGGAGGCGAGGCTCTTCGGCCCGGGGTATTCGACCGTTCGTTTCGACCGTGTGATCGTCCCGTACCTCGTCAAGAACCCATCGCCCGTACACGTCGCGGCCTTCGATATCGCCTCGGGAACGAGATCTTGGGATGTTTCCCTGGCCGGCGAATCGACGGACGCCGGGGGCGAGGTCGCCATCTCCCAAGACCACCGCGTCTTTCTGCATACCGGTGCAGGGCGCCTTCGGGTGCTCGATCTGGCCCGCGGAACCGTTCTCGTGGATGTCGGCGGGCCTTGAATCCGGACAGGGCTACCGACATAACCGCCGCATGCGTGACTCCGTCCTGGCCGCTCTCCTCTTCTTCGCCGCGGCCTGCACACCAGCGTCGACCCTCCCCGTCGTGGTGAACGATCACGTCACGGTGACGGTGTTCAACATCCGAGCGGACGGACCGAGCGCTCCGATCGTACATCCCGACGATCCTCGGATCGCCGCCTCGGGCCGCGCGATCGCGGAGCTCTTGGGCCACCCGGTCCGTTACGAAGTCGACGCGGCACTCGCGGCGAAGTTCGGCGCGGGGCTCCACGAAGAGTTCGTGGCGGCGATGGAGGCGACCGTCGACGGTCTGAAAGTGAGTCAAAAACGCTCGCCCGATGCATTCACCTTCGCGAGCCCGCTCCTTCGCACGATCGCGCTTGCGTATACGCCCGCGGCGGAAGGGCTGCCGCCAGCGCTCGATCCGCGGACCGGCGTGCTTCGCGTCGTCTCCCCGCCTCGCGAGGAGTCTCTCTTGACGCCCGGCGTGGTCGAGGACGCGATCGTGGACGCGTTCCGTGCCGCAGTGGCAAAGCGCTACGCCGACAAAGCTCCGGAATCGATTCCATCGTCCGAGCAGCGGGCTTACTTCGGCTACCTATCCGAGAGAGAACCGTCGACCCCTTACGATCAGCGCGCCGAGGACGCGAGCCTGTTGAAGCGGACGGCGCTTCTGATTCGGCTTTTCGATGCGGTCACCGACGAAACTCTCCGCGCCGACCTGCGCAAGGCGCTTGTCGACCACGGCGAACGGCTCGTGTACGTCGCCAAGAGAGGCGGTGAGAAGCTGCCGGCCGCCTGGGGCGCGGTCCAGTCCGCGTTCGTCCGCTGGGTGAACGCCCGTGGCCCCGACGAATGGACCCCGCGCGAACGGCGAACCTTGGTCGATCTCATGCTCCCGCGCGACGCCGCCGCGAACGAGCCGCTCCGACGGGGGTTCGATGCGCTTCGCTTCGGGCGGCCCGTCGTGCAGGCGTTCGCGCGATCGGGAGCCGGTGGACGTGCGTCCGCGGGCGATGACGAGTACGTCGAGCGGGCGGTCGTTTGCCCCTATTTCCGCGGCGGGAGCTCGCTGATACGCCCTGGAGGTTGCAGTCCGGTTTTTTACGTCGAGGTTCTCGCGTCGCCAAACGGAGCGCGCCGTCTGGCCGACCTTGTGTCCGAGGTGAAGAGCGACGCGTTCACCGAAAGCGCGGTCTTGAACGTGCTTGACGGAAAAGGGACCGCCGCGAGCCTCGACTTCATCGAGGGACTCGGGTCCGGCGGAGGCGCCCAGGAGGCAGCCTTGCGCGCGCTGGCGGAGTTCCGCGGCTGGAAGCGCAACTATACCCCCCCAGACGGGCAACCCGCACCGGACGGCAACCTGGTCGTCGCGCGGGTGCTTCGCTGGTGGACGTCCAGGCCCAAGCTGCGCGGGGCGCTGCTCTACGTCCTGACGGAGGTCGGAGGGGCGCAAGAGGGAACGGTGGTGTGGAGCCATCTCGCCCAGACGCTCGGCGGGCCCGTCACGGCCGACGAGTACGGGTCGTTTCTCGACCAGGATTCGCGGACCCTCTGGTCGGTCACCACTGTCGAGCATGGTCTCGGTCGTTGGCCGCGCGCGCCTGTTGTCCTCCCGAGGTTCCAGCGCTGGTTGGACGACTTTGCCAGCAACAGCGGCAACGGCCTCCCCGACCGCAGCGCGATCGCCCAGCGAGTCGTAGAGAGTTTTTGCGAAAACGGCATCGCCGACGTGACGGCGTTGCAGGCGTTCCTGCGAACGCGGTTCGATGCCCATCCCAGTGAAAAGTCGGATCTTGGACCGGTCGTCGAATCCCGCCCGGCCGATCTCTGCGCCGCCGACAGCCCCGCGGCGCGAGCCGCGAGAGCGACCGGTGCCAACCATGCGCAGCCGATTCTCTTCGGCAATTGACTCCCGGCAGGGGTTGGACGCTCGTACCGCGGTGACAGGTCACCCCGTGACGCGTCAGAACCTTGGGCCGGCGACTGGTGCGCGCGCGACCTTGCGCGATCCGCCGAAAGCTTCCTCGTGTCGCCCACTTGCCCACGATGGCGCTGAGGACGGGTACGAGATTTTCCAGTGACGCCAAAGATTTGTGGAAGGGAGAGACCGAGGGCCTTGCCATTGGGTCATACGCAAATCTCGCTCTCCGAGACATCGTCAAAACACGGCGTTCACAGTCCTGACTTGGAAGCGCGGTACGAAGGTACTCTTGTCATGACGTTCTCCATTTTGCTCTCGGCGGTTGCAGTGCTCGTGGCCATCATTAGCGACAGCGTGAGAAGCCTCTAACGTTTCAGCGAACGCGACGCTGCGGCGGCCGGACACCGTGTCGGAACGCTCGGCCAGTCCTCCCCGCGGCTCGAGATGCTGCTCCTATGGCAAGCAGCCCACGCGCTTGGTGTCGAGGACGATATCGTCGTAGTAAATGTCGATCGGGGCGGATGCCGGGTGCCAGGCGTAGTACCCGAACCCGAAGTCGGTGAAGCCGCCGACCAGCCCGGAGCTCACACCATTCAGGTTGATGCTGGGGAACGCCACGCTCTGCGCGCCATCGACATAAACCGTTTCCTGGTCCGGAGTGTCGTTGACCTCCCACTCCAGGCAAGCCCATTTTTGCACCGGGACTGTGCCACCGCCCGAGTACTTCTCTTGCGTGCCGGGGGAGCTCGCAGCTTGCCCATTGGCCACCATGAGATCGACGAACGTCAGCTGCCAGGCCGCGCCCGCCGCCGCCACTTCGATGTACCTGAGGTTCGGGAATCCTGACGTGCCCGCGAAGAAAAATTCCATGTGTGTCGCGGGCGGGTTGGGGGTGATGTAGAAGTAGGCGCGCCCAAAGAAATGCCTGCTCAGCGCGGCGGGAGCGCCCTTCGTGATGATGAAGTCGTAGCTGACGAGGTTCGGGGTCGCGTGGAATTGCACGGCGTACTTCCCGTGGGCGACCGTCGTGGACTGCACGGTCACGGTTTGACCGCCGAACGTCTTAATATCCCAAACGGCGGGGTCGATCTTGCCCGATTCGAAATCCTCGCAAAAAAGACCCATGCAATTCGGCTGGTCCGCAGATCCATCCGGGCTCATGCTCGGCAGCAGGGCCGCGTCGATCGGCGCGGCGGCATCCTCGTCTGGAGCCACGCTGGAACCGGCGTCTCCAGGGCCTTCCTTCACGTCCATAGCTGCGCCTGACCCGGCGTCGGGCTCTCGCGGGCCTACATCCGACGCGACGGTGGCGTCGCTCGTCGGAGCGCTAGTGCCGGCACTTGCCTCGGCAGCGACTCGAGTCGTCCCGCCTTCCGAAGCCTCGTGGCCGGAGCTGGACGCGCTCGCCCCGCCACCCTCGAGAAGGAGACCATTCCCCTGGCTCGCGGAACATGCAGCGACCAACAACGGAGCGCTGACCCAGGCGCGCTTCCACCCCGCGCTCAGCACCACCACGTTGCGAACCGCGCTTCGGATGAAATATCCAGTGCGAACGGGAGGCTGCACGGTTCTGCCCTTCGTGACGATAGTCCTTCTGGGCGTTGGTGGCCGGCGCTGCCACGTTTCGTGATGCAAACCTCGGGCAGATGACGCGACAGGTAACCCCCCGAACGACGCCGCGGCGTGTTCATTCGGTAGGACGCTCGATGGGTCCTAGCGTCGTCGCCAGGAGACCGCTCCGTTCGTCGATGGCGCGGCGAAACCGTTCGCTCTTCGCGAACAGACTGTCCAAACGCCGGAGCGAGACCTCGGCCAATTGGCCCTCTTGCGCCCCTAGCGCGCATTGCAGGAAGACCGCGATCTTGAGCAAAGGCTCGAGGTCGCCCGCGCAATGCCGCGACCATTCCCCATCGCTCAACGCGTCGCGCACGATCGCCATGTCGAAGTCGATTGGCACCACGTCGAGCGGTGCATAGCAGACGATGAAGTTGTGCAGCTCGGCGTCGCCGTGCGCAAGCCCGGCGTCGTGAAGCGTCGTCAACGCAGTCATGGCCCGCTCGGCCAGGAGCCACAGCCCAGCCGCGGCCGCCAGAGAAAGGCTGTCCGCGTGCCTGATGTTGCTGTCCTCGGGCTCGGTCCCGAAGGGCATGATTCGGTCGAGCGGTCGACCCGGTAGGAGGCAGCTTCGAAAGCTGCCCCTGGCGTAGCCGATCGGCGGAGGGATGCCGAGCACTTCACTGGCGCGCGTGTGGCGTTCGAACTCGACCTGCGGATCGCCCCGCAGGCGCCCCAAGAAATACGTCTTTCGGAAGTGGAGTGGGTACGTCGCCGCCAGCGGGTACCGATCGCGCGTTGCCCGGCCGGCGATCACCAGCTCGCCCATCATCAGGGGCGCGTCGCCTGCGGCGGTCTTGGCCAGCGTTCGCACCACGAAGTCCTGCTCGGGCGCCCGCTGGATCATCGAGTAATAGTCGTCGTCGACGGCGACCGAATGCCGAGGCGATACCCTGACCGTGTGAATCGTTTCCAAGGCTTCGCATGGCCTGTAGCACTCCTTGCGTTCGAGCGAACGTTTGGTCGCGCGGCCGCCAGTGTCGGGTTCATCGCCTTCGACGAGATGAGGCCGTTCCGCTGATGCGGGGTTCGGTCTCCGCCACGCGGGCGCCGCTCTACCCGGTGAGCGCACTGCGGGCGGCGGCGGCCAGTCGCTCCCTTCGGCGACGCACGCGGCGCCGGAGAACGCCCTGATGATGGTCGCCGTTTGAGGCGTGCGTCGCGGCGCCACGCAGATTGCGTCGTTCACTTGACAGCCAAAGGCGAACGCCCAATACTCAAGTCGATGCTAAACAATGACGCCGTCGATCGGGTCTTCCACGCGCTCGCCGAGCCCACGCGCCGAGCCATCGTGGAACGATTGAGCAGCGGACCCATGTCGGTCAGCGACGTGGCGGAGCCGTTCGATCTGACCTTGGCGGCAATCGTTCAGCACCTCCAGGTCCTCGAGCAAAGCGGCGTGGTCCGGACCGAGAAGGTCGGTCGAGTCCGGACGTGCAGCATCGATCCTGACGGCTTGAGACGCGTCGAACGGTGGATCTCCGACCGCCGTGCCCTATGGGAGCGTCGGCTCGACCGCCTGGGCGACATTCTAAGCGAGGACGAAAACGAACCAAAGCAACCCCGTTCCAGAAAGCAAAGGAAGAAGCCATGACCGAAAAGCCTGTCGTTCACAGCACTTTCACCATCGAGCGCAACTACACCGCACCCCCGTCGCGGGTCTTCGCCGCGTTCGCCGACCGGACCACGAAGCGGCGGTGGTTTGCTGAGGGAAGCAGCTTCGAAGTGAAAGAGTTCGCCATGGATTTTCGCGTCGGAGGACGCGAATCCACTCGCAGCCTCTTCCAAGGAGGCCCGGAAGGGGCGCCACCGAAGGGAACCGAGCTTCGCAACGACACCACCTACCAGGACATCGTACCCAACCGGCGCGTCGTGCTCGCCTACACGATGACCATCGGCGACAAGCGCATCTCTGCCTCGCTGGCGACGATTGAATTGCGTGCGTCAGGCGATGGCACGCATCTCGTCTTCACCGAGCAAGGGGCGTTCTTCGAGGGCGCCGACAGTCCGCAGATGCGCGAAGGCGGATGGCGTGATCTTCTATCGAAGCTGGACGAGGAATTGCGGACGTCGTCTTGAGCACATCGCTTGCGTGGGCGCAGAGAATGCTGCACGCCGGGGATCGCCTTGGGGGCTTCGCCCCGCGTGGGTCCAGCTACTGCACGTCGCTGCCCTCGCGACTTGGAAGGTGGAACTGCTGCTCACACGACGTGCAGTAGTACGTCGAGATCGACGGGTATCTCAGGCCACGGCGACGGGCACGGCCGGCGTTGCCGTGCGGCCGCCTTTGCCGAGCACCTTGTCTTCGAGCGCCGCGTCGATGACCTGGTCCATCCGGCTCGCGAAGACGAACTCGAGCGTCCTCTTGATCTCGTCAGGCACCTCGTCGAGGTCCGCGCGGTTGCGCTCGGGGACGATGACCCTCTTGATGCCGGCCCGGTGCGCCGCGAGGACCTTTTCCTTGAGGCCACCGATGGGCAGCACTCGTCCGCGCAAGGTGATCTCGCCGGTCATCGCGACGTCGTGGCGGACGCGCACGCCGGTGAGAACCGAGACGAGCGCGCTCAGCATCGTCACGCCCGCGCTCGGGCCGTCCTTGGGCATCGCGCCCGCCGGGACGTGGATGTGGATGTCGCTGTCGTCGACGAAGTTGCGCGAGATGCCGAACCGCTCGGCGTTTGCGCGCACGTAGCTGAGCGCCGCGGTGGCGCTCTCCTTCATCACGTCGCCGAGCTGCCCGGTGAGCGTGAGCTTGCCTTTGCCCGGCATTTTGCTCGCCTCGACGAAGAGAATCGCGCCGCCGACCGGCGTCCAGGCAAGGCCGGTCGCCACGCCCGGGTCCTCCGTGCGCTCGGCCACCTCGTTCGTGAACTTTCCCGGACCGAGGCTGCGCCGCAGGTCGTCCTCGGTGCGAACGACCACCTGGCCCTCAACTTGGTCCTCGGCCGCCTGGACCACCACCGCGCGGACGATCGCAGCGATGTGCCGCTCGAGCGAACGGACGCCCGCCTCGCGCGTGTACCGGTCGATGACCGTCTCGATGGCCTCGGCCGTCACGTCGATTTGCTCGGCCGTCATGCCGTGCTCGCGGAGCTGCTTGGGCACCAGGTGGCGCCTGGCGATCGAGAGTTTCTCGGCGGGGGTGTAGCCGGGGATCTCGATGATCTCCATGCGGTCGCGCAGGGGCGGGGGAATGGTGTCCCCGACGTTGGCCGTCGCCACGAACACGACCTTGGACAGGTCGTAGGGGATCTCCATGTAGTGGTCGGCGAAGGTGTCGTTTTGCTCCGGATCGAGCACCTCAAGCAGCGCGGACGACGGATCGCCGCGGTAGTCGCTGCCGAGCTTGTCGACCTCATCGAGCATGAAGACCGGCGTCGTGGTGCCCGCCTTCTTCATGCCCTGGATGATCTGGCCAGGGAGCGCGCCGATATATGTCCGCCGGTGCCCGCGGATCTGCGCCTCGTCGTGCACGCCGCCGAGCGACACGCGCACGAACTCGCGGCCGAGGGCCCTGGCGATGCTCTTGCCGAGCGACGTCTTGCCGACGCCGGGGGGCCCGATGAGGCACAGGATGGGGCCCTTGGTGTTGCCCTTCACCCTGCGTACCGCCAGGTACTCGAGGATGCGCTTCTTGACCTTCTCGAGCCCGTGGTGGTCGGCGTCGAGCACGGCGCGCACCGTCGCGATGTCGGGTTCGGGCGTGGCGCTCGCCTCCCACGGCAGATCGAGGATCCACTCGAGGTACGTGCGGACCATCCCTGCCTCGGGCGACTGACCCGCCATCGAGCGCAGGCGCTTGAGCTGCTTCTTGGCGACCTCCGTCGCCTCGGGCGAGAGCCTTGCCTTGGCGATGCGCTCAGCCAGTTCGTCGAGATCGTTCGACTCCTCTTCGCCCTCGCCCAGCTCCTCCTGGATCGCCTTGAGCTGGTGTCGAAGGACGTACTCGCGCTGGTTCTTGTCGTTGTCTTCCTTGACCTGCGAGTTGATCTTGTCACGCATGCGGAGGACCTCGGTGCGGCGGCTGAGGTGCACGAGGAGCCTGCGGATCCTTGCCTTCAAATCGACGAGGCCAAGCAGCGCGACTTTCTCCTCGACGGAGGCGTCGAGGTACGTCGAGACGACGTCGGCCAGCTCGCTCGGGGCCTGGATCGCTGCGACGCGCGCCGTGACCTCGCGGGGAACCGGCAATAGCTCGAGGAGTTTGCCCGTCGCCTCGCGCAGGCTCAGGCCGAGGGCCTGGAGCTCGTCGTCGCTGGTCGCGGCCGGCTCGACGGGTTCGACGCGAGCCTGTAGGTAGGGCGTGGTCTGCTCGATGGATCTCAGCCGCACACGGGCGACGCCCTCCACCGCAATCACATAGGCGCCATTGCGCTGCTTCTCGACGGCGACGACGCGCGCGAGCGTTCCAAGATCGTGCAGATCCGAGACGGACGGGTCATCGACGCCCGCCTCGCGTTGCGGAAAGACCACTACGTAAGGGATCCTGTCGGCTACCACGCGCTCGGCCAGGGCCACCGTCTTGGGGCGGCCGATCTCGTAGGGCACCGTCGCCATAGGGAACAGAACGTCGCCGCGCAGCGGCAGCAGCGGGAACGATAAACCGTAGTCGGGAATGGGCTGACCGGACATGGAGGCGCTCCTCGGCCACGCGCGATGCGCTGCGCGGCGGTTCGGGTTCGAGCGAAAAGCCTGGGCGTCGCGCGCTCGTTGGAAGCGTTCACCAAACGAAGGCGAGACAGCCCGGCATCCAGCCAGCGTAATCACGCGGCAGCGCGGCGGAAGTGTCGCCAATCCGACAACGCGGCTACCAAAAGAGTGCAAGCCTTGACGACTTCGGCTTCGAATGCACGTTGTACACGTGGTCGTCGAGTGCCGCTCCTGTGCGAAGATAAACAGGCTCCCGGCGGCGCGGCTCGCGGACCGCGCACGCTGCGGGGCGTGCAAGGCAGACCTGCTTCCGGCGTCTGCTCCTCTCCAGGTGCGTAGCGCCGCCGACTTCAACGAGTTGGTGAGGGACAGCCCCTCGCCCGTGTTGGTCGACTTCTGGGCCGCGTGGTGCGGTCCCTGCCGCTCCGTTGCCCCGGAGCTCGAGGCGCTCGCGCGCGATCGCGCAGGACACCTCGTCGTCGCCAAGGTGGACACGGAGGTACTGCCCGACTTGGCAACACGCTTCGGCATACGGAGCATCCCGTCTCTCTTGCTCTTTCGCGCGGGCCGCGAGGTGCATCGCGAGGCGGGTGCGATGCCAGCCCGTGAGATCGTCGCCCGCATGGGCCTTTAGGCGCCCGCGAGCTTGGCGATCTGCTGTGTCCGCAGCAGTCCACGAGATGCTCGTTGATCATGCCCACGCCTGCATGTGCGCGTGGACGATCGTCGACCCCACGAAGGTGAAGCCGCTCCTCTTCAGGGATTCCGAGCATCTCTCGCTTGCGTCAGGCGGCGCCGCGCTTGAGCGGTAGCCCCGCGGTCTCCCAATCTTCGATGCCACCGGCGTAGCGCCGCACGTTCGTGTACTCCTCCTGCACGAGACGGTGGTACGCGGCCACGCTCGCGAGGCACGGCGGGTTGGTGCAATAGACGACGATCTCGTCGTCCTTCCGCAGCGAGGACAGCATGTCGGACGCATCCTTGAAATGCAGCGATCCCGGGATGTGCTTGGTCCGAAACTCCCAGTCGCCGAGCGCCATGACGAGCTTGAACCGCGGATCTTTCGCCTCGACTTTGCGCCAAAGCTCGTCGCGCTCGATCGTTCGTACGGGCGCATCGGAAGAAATCGGACCTTGGATGGGGATGGGCATGGGTCCTGTTTCGGGTGCCTATTCGTGGGGTCAGTTTGAAGGCCGAGCGGAGACCAAACGGCGCGCGGGCAACGTGCGCCAGGTGCGACCAACGCGTCAATCGTGGCGCGCATCTGGGAGCGACGAATGGTACAGGTGTCGCCTGCGAAACCGTTCGTCGCCCATGTTTTGCCCGATCGATCGACGGCGGCGACACGGGATCGTCGCTCCGACGATGGGGTGGCCAAGATCCCCTGCAACGACCCATACCGTGTATTGAGGCGGTAACGTACTACGGGTCGAACTCCTCCGTCTTGCCGGGGAGCACCTCGCTCGGAGGCTCGTACCTCTCCCATCCCTCTGCGCCCTCGACCAGCCATGCCCAGTCGCGTCGCATCGACTGCACTGCGCGTTCCGAGAGGGCGTGCACCTGCGTCGGCGCGATGTTGAGCCGCGCGTGCGCTCTCTCCCGCGCCACCCTTCGAGCGGCGGCGCGCATCGAGGGCTCGCAGCCGCTCGTCGTGCAGAGGAAAAGCGCACGCTCGCCGCCGCCCGTGACCCATTCGCCCGCGAACGCGAGCGCGGCTCGTGGATCGTGAGCCGAGTCGCCAACCACGATTCGACGGTAGGTCTGTGGATCGCGACGCGCGACGAGCGCGACCTGGCCGCCACCCATCGAGAAGCCGGCGAGCACCAAGGATCGGGTGTCCTCGACCCACGAGCCGAAGGTCTTCTTCGTCGCGGCGACGGCGCGGGCGATGCGCTGGTTCGTGTCGGAAGCGTTTATCCATCCCAGCCGCGCTTCGTTCCCGCCCCAGCCGCGCGGGCAGATCACGAAGGGGTACGCCTCCGTGATGCCGCGCCACGCGGGACACGCGCGCTCGGGCTTCTCGCTTCCGCCGTGGAGCGCGATCACTATCGGCCGCGGCTCGCGCGCGCCGAGAGGCACGGAGACGACGCCAACCTTGTCCTTGCCGTCGAGCAGCTCGACCTGCTCGGGAAACCCGCCAAGCGGCGCGCTCTCGGCGGCGTCCCCGGCGGCGCCTGCATCAGACGCACCTTGCGCGTCGCTCCCGTCGTTCCCGTCCCTCGCATTGCTCGCATCGCTGACGACAAGCGGCGGCTGCAACCAGTCGCAAGGCGGGGTCGCCCGTTCGGCCGGCGCGTGCGGAGCGCACGCAACCGCGAAGAGCACGCCTCCGATAGCCGCAAGGTACTCGATCCGCTCCTCGGCGCACACGTTCTACGGCCTCTCGCGGATCTTCCCCCGGATCCCCAAGAAACTCAAAGTGCATCGTGTTGCGCAGAACGTCGTGGTTGAAGCCGATTGCAAACTTCCGCGTCGATCGGTCGCGCCAAGCGCGATCATCGTATGGATCCAGGGGTCCCACTCGATGCTCTCTCGCGAAGTCGTCCCCGACGACGGAGGGCGCTCTTGCACGTTCGATTTGGGGCACCGGCGGCGCGGGGGCCGTCCGGCGCCGTCGTGACGCCGTGGCTTAGAAGGCACACGGATTCGACCGCACGGGCGAGCCGGACACGCTTTCTACAAAGGCCCGGCGCAGCTCAACCCGCGTTCCGATACGTTGTACGGCGAGTCGGGGCGGGCAAGCGTCACGCGGTTCGCGTCGTTCTCCGGGGAAGAGCAGGGCCAGCGGGAGTAGAAGTGCTCGACCCACGGCATGACAAACCACTTCTCGGGCGGCGCAACGCGGATGACGACGGGTGTGGGCGCGGGTCGCTCCACTCCTGGGCACCGAGGAAATTGGTGGCGTAGGGGGCCGGCCCCAAGTCCGCGCTCGCACGAGTCCCGCCCGTTGGCGATGACGTCGTGGACGCTGGCGTCCGCGACCGGACTAGTGCTCAGCGCCGGCACATTGGCGAGACCCGGCTGTACCGTGGTGGCGCAGGCAACCGGCGTCAGCGACACCAACACTCCAACCAAGGCGGCAGCTCGAGGCATGGGACCTCTCCTCATGGCCTCCGTATGGACGTCTGCAAGACAGTCCGGCCCTGGACGGCGCCGTCTCGGAGGCTCAGCAAGCAACGTAAGCATCGACATCAGCGGGCGCCACGCCGTGTCGCAGCCGATGAACTCAGCCGTACCGATGTGGACGCAGGAGACGCGTGGCCCGCACGTCATGGCTCGCTGCGGCTGCGGCCTGCTCGTGCAGGTCGCGGCGGCGGACGCAAGCCTGTCCGGCCCTCCCATTCGTGCATTCGTGCGCTGTCGCTCGGGGGGACCCCACCCCGCCGGCGGCGCCAGACACGACGAGGGTGTCGCCCGCGCTGAGCGACCCGGCATGGACCGCAGCATACGCGGTCGTACCGGCCACGAAGAGGGCGCCGGCTTGCTCCTGGCACGTTGGGAGGGCGGGCGGTCAACTGGCTTCGGGTACGACGACGAGCTCGGCCTCGAAGGCACCCGCACGAATCGCCGCCTCGCCCGGCGTGGCAGGCAGGTAGCTCCATGGCCACTACTTCATGGGGTCGGTTCCCATCGCGTGCTCGATCTCCTCCTTCACTTCCATCTGGACCGGGTCGATGGGGAAACCGTGTGCCTCCCGCGCCGCGGGGTTGTCGAAGGCGAGCGAAACCTTGTACACCTCGAATCGGCCGTCGGCCGCCGTCGGCGCGCATCGTTCGCGGATGCGCTGCATCTCCTCGGCGCTCATCGGCCGGAACCCTTGCGCCACTCTGAGGTTGGCGCGAAGCGCTTCGAGCTTGTCCATCCCGCAGATGGTCGTCGCGACGGGGAGGCTCATCGCGTAGCGGAGCATCTCCTCCGGCGCGAGAATGCCGTGCGCGATGGGACCCGCCTTGCCCGTCATCGGCTTCATCCCGAGCACGGCGATACCGCGCTTGTTGCATTCGGGCAGGACCGATTCAGCGAAGCTGAAGAAGTGCGCGTCGTACGGGTTGAGCGGGAACTGACAGGTGTCCCACGGGTAGCCGCGCGCGATCATCTCCATGTGCACTGCAGGCCTCTTGTGGCCGGTGAAGCCCACGAAGCGCGTCTTGCCTTGGCGCTTGGCGAGATCGAGGGCCTCGAGGACACCGCCCTTGCGGTACGCGAGCTCCGGGTCGTTGTCGAAGACGACGCCGTGGACCTGCCACACGTCGAGGTGGTCCGTACGAAGTCGGCGCAGCGACTCCTCGAGCATCTTCATGGCAAGAGTCCCGTCGCGGCCGTGCGTGCAAACCTTGGTCATCAAGATGACCTTGTCGCGACGCCCGCCCGTCGACAGAGCGCGCCCCAGCCACTCTTCGCTGCGGCCGTTGTGGTACTCCCAGCAGTTGTCGAAGAAGTTGATTCCGCCGTCGATCCCCTCTCCGACGATTTGGTCGGCCAACCGGAACTCGACGGCGTCGCCCAGATGATGCCCGCCCTGGGCGAGCGCCGAGACCTGGAGGCCCGTCTTGCCTAGCGGGCGGCGCGGGATGGCGGGCGCGTTCACAGCGGCAGTTCCTGCTGGGGCGGGTACCCGTGCTGCTCGCGTCCCACCTTGGCGTCGAAGGACTTGGTCATCTTGTACAGCTCGAGCCGTCCGTCGGCGGCGAGCGGAAGGACGCGTTCGCGAAGGGCCTGCATCTCCTCCCCGCTCATCGGTTGGAAGGCACGCGCAATGGCGAGATTCTGCCGCAAGACGTCCAGGTGATCGATGCCGCTCACGGTCGTCGACACGCCAGGGACGCTCATCGCGTAGCGTAGCGCCTCCTCGACGAGGACGGCGCCCTTGCGGACCGGATCGCCTGCGCCGCCGAGGCTCTTCATCCCGATGACGCCGAGCCCCTGGCGGCGCGCCTCCGGGACGACGTTGCGCTCGAAGCTGTGGAAGCTTGCGTCGAACGCGTTGAGCGGCATCTGCACCGTGTCGAAGGGAAAGCCGTGCGACAGCATCTTCAGGTGGATGTCCGGATCCTTGTGCCCCGTGAAGCCGACGAACCGCGTCTTGCCCTGCTGCTTGGCCCTCTGGAGGGCCTCGACGACTCCATCCGCCTGGAAGTGAAGCTCCGGGTCGTCGTAGTAGATGCACTCGTGGATCTGCCAGAGGTCGAGGTAGTCGGTCCCCAGGCGTCGCAGCGACTGCTCGAGCTGAGCCATTGCAACGTCGGCCTTGCGCCCGTGCGTACAGACCTTGGTCATCAGGAACGCTCTGTCGCGCCAGCCGCCGGCGAGCGCGCGTCCGAGGATTTCCTCGCTCCGACCATCGTGGTACTCCCATGCGTCGTCGAAGAAGTTGATCCCGGCGTCAATGGCCTCATGGACGATCGCGATCGCTTCGCTCTCGTCGGGCACTGCCCCGAGGTGCCAGCCGCCGAGGCCGAGGATGGACACCTCGGCCCCCGTCTTGCCCAGCACCCTCCTGGGAATGGGCGCGTGAGCGGTAGGCTTGACTGGACCGCGCGGATTACCGGCGGCCTGCGCACCGCCGCAGCTCGTGAGCGTGACGCCGGCGCCCGCGGCGGTGATTGTCAGGAATTGCCTTCGAGTGGCGGGCATCGTCATCGAGATGGTCATCCGGGTCGCGGACCTTCGCAAAAGCCTCCGCAGAAGTTCCTCATCGCGCTGCGCCGCTCGGCCAGTTTCGTGAAACGCATCGTCTTGGCTCGTCTCCTCTCGATCGGTGTTTCGTCATGGACAAGGCGGCGCGGTGCTGAACGGCCGTGCCGTCGCGCAAGCGCGAGAAATGGTTATTAACGCCCGATCAAGGTCCCTTCGAGGCCTCGAGCGTGATTCGCACGCATTTGTGCGCGGGCTGATTGCTGCGGGCGGCCACCGAGCCGACGGGCACGAGCACATTTGCCTCCGGGAAGTACGTCGCGGCGCTACGCCGCGCGATCGGGTACGCGACCGCCTCGAACCTCCGCGCGACGCGCTTCTCCCCCTTGAAGTGGCTGGTGATGTCGACCCACTGGCCAGGCACGATTCCGAGCTCCGCGAGATCGCCGGGATGCACGAATACGACGCGCCGGCCACGGTAGACGCCGCGGTAGCGATCGTTCAGCCCGTAGACCGTCGTGTTGAACTGATCGTGACTCCGGACGGTCGTCATGAGCAGCTCGCCGGGCCCGAGCTCCGGCTCCCGCGCAGTGCACACCGAGAACACGGCCTTGCCCGACGGCGTGTTGAATACGCGCTCCCGCGCGCCGTTCGGGAGGTAGAACGGCCCCCCGCGAATGCGGGCGTTGAAGTTCGCGAATCCGGGGATGACACGGGCGATGTGGTCGCGGATGCGGTCGTTTTCGAGCGGCGACTTCCAGTCGACCGGGCCGCGGTCACCGAAGGTGGCGCGCGCGAGGCGGACGATGATTTCGACCTCGCTCAGGAGCTCCTGCGAGGTGGGCCGCTCGTTGCCCCGAGAGGGGTTGACGATTCCCATGGTGTCTTCGGCGGTCGCGAACTGCTCGGAGCCGCCGCGGACGTCGCGCTCCGCGCGCCCTAGGCACGGGAGGATCAGGGCCGTCTGGCTGGTCACGAGGTGACCGCGATTGATCTTCGTCGACACCTGGACGGTGAGCCGGCACCGCGTGAAAGCCTCCGCCGCGTACTGCGTGTCCGGTGCGGCCGAGAGGAGGTTCCCACTGATCGCGAAGAAGACTTTTGCGCGTCGCTCGTACATTGCGTGGAGGCTCTCGACGGTGTCGTAGCCGCTTTGGCGCGGCGCGCGTATCCCGAACTCGCGGTCGAGCGCGTCGAGGAACTCGGCGTGCGGCCGCTCCCAGATCCCCATGGTCCGGTCGCCCTGCACGTTGCTGTGGCCGCGGACGCATATGGGGCCCGTCCCGGGGCGCCCGATGTGCCCGCCGAGAAGGAGCAGGTTGACCACCTGCTGGACGTTCTCGACTCCGTTCGGATGCTGGGTGAGACCGAGGCACCAGAGGACCACCATGCGCTTGGCGCGGGCGATCCACTCAGCCGTGGCATCGATCGTCGCGCGATCCACACCGCTGCCGGCCACGATCGACGACCACGAAGTCTGCTCGACCGCGTCTCTGAACGCTTCGAATCCCGCCGTGTACTGGTCGATGAAATCCCGATCCACGACGGTTCCAGGCGCGGAGCGCTCCGCTCGAGAAGCGACTTCATGATCCCTTGCAGCAGCGCAGAGTCGCCGTTGACGCGAACGGGTACAAATACGTCCGCGAGCCCGGCGCCCGGCCCGAGGAGCGCGGGGACCAGTCACCGACAGGGCCCGCTCCGACCGGCGGCCGTGCACCCCGAAGGCTAGCCGGATCTCCAGCGGCTCTTCGACGGCAACCAAGTCGTCGTGGGACGCCGAATGTTCGCCGTCGACCCGAAGGACAGGAGCGCTGACTTCGGTGCCAGGAAGCATTCTGAGTATTGTCGAACGGAAAGTGTCCGGCGCAAGGACCACCTCGAGTGTGTCGCAATTGGGACCCACCGAGGCAGTTTGGCGCCCGCGGTGGACCGAGCCGATGCGCGCCGACCGGTCGGCCCTCTGGGTTCGCTCAGAAGGTTTGGCTCAAAAAGGTGACGCTTTCGGCGCATCGTACGTTTGCCGATAGGTGCCGTCTGGTCCCGATACCGACCGCGAGCATGAGGGGCGTGCGCTTGATTAGAGGCGTCCCGCCGCCCTAAGCGCTTTGGATGCCTCCGGAAGACTAAAAAGATGGATGCCCTGACCTGGAGTCGTCTGCAGCTCGCTTTCACGATTAGGTACCACCATCTCCTCCCGCAGTTGACGATGAAGCTCTCGCTCCTGACGAAAGCCTTTGCGCTCGAGGCGAAAGGGCGGCAATGGGACGATCCCGCCCGCTTCTGGGGGCGCATCTTCGCAATCAACTTCGCGGTCGGCGTCGTCACCGGCATCCCGATGGATGCCTTCGAAGGACCTCGTGTAGAGAAAGGCGAGCCGACGACCACGACTTTGGCAGGGCGACGCGACGCATGCTCGTCATGCCCCTCTTTCACGGACATGGGCTTATCGCTGGCCTGCTATCGGCGCTCGCGACTGGCGGCGCCGCCAACGCGCCGGTGGAGGGGCGGTTCTCGGCGCGCGCGTTCTGGAAGGCTATGGTCGACGCGCGCGCGACCTAGTACACGGCGGTGCCGGCCATTTTCCAGATCCTCCTGGCTCCGGTAGCCAGCGAGTACCCAAGGATCACCCTCCGAGAGCGGGCGTGCCTTGAACTCGCCTTGCTTCAGCCGACGCGGGGCCTCGCCAGCTACTGCGCGGGAACGACTCGACAACCGCCCGGACCTTGCGTGCTCCGGCGAGCAGCAACAGCTCGCACGTCGGCGGGCGCGTATCGAGGAGAGACCCGACGAACGGTCCTCTCTTCGACGAAGAAGGACTCTCCCGCCAGGCGAGGCGGAGGCTGAGACGCACGCTGCGAGCGTAGGACCGTTGGAACACTGCGTGCTCGCAGCGGGATGCCGTCAGCGTGTCGAGGAAGGAGAGCTCTCATGGCGAATTGGATGACCCACACCGCGGTCGTGGTCGGCGCCGGTGCTTGTGCGGCGACATGCCCGGCGGCGGCCGCGCCCGTGACGACGACGCAGCCGGTTCCCCAGGCGCAGCAGCCACCCTTGGCCGAGGCGCCCGTCGCGCCACCCGGAGTCCGCGCGAAGCTCATTGGGCAGCAGGGCGCGACTCGAACGTACCAGCTCGTCCTGGCGCCGGGGACCGAGGCCATGGGAGCGATCTCCGAGTTCGTGGTCGCCAACCACATCCAAGCGGCGCACTTCCACGGGCTGGGCGCCTGTACCGACGCGGTGCTCGCGTACTACGACCCAGGCTCACGGGCGTACCAGAAGACCACTTACCGGCAGCAGATGGAGATCGTGTCGATCATCGGCGACGCGGCGCCGACGGCCGGTGACGCTGCGGGGCTGCACGTTCACATAGGGGTGGCGTTCGCGGACGGCACGATGCACGGCGGGCACCTCTTCGAGACGCACGTGTCGCCGACGATGGAGCTCGAGCTGACGGCCTCCCCGAACCCGATTCACCGCGAATACTCGGAGACGTTCAAGGCCTGGTTACTGAAGCCCTGAAGGCCGGCGCCTCCCTTGAAAAGAATGCCGGGCCAGGCGTTCAGCTCGGCCGGAAGGAGACTAGCGCGGAGGTGACCCGTCGTCGCACGCTCCGCGGAATACCTCGCGCTGGCGAAGAAGCGGTTGTGGTCGATGACATCGGTTTCTCCGACTGGTCTAGCGATCCTCCGGCGACGCCGGTCGCGACGTCACTTATCCGGGAACCGAATTCCGAACATGGGTAGGCCGCTCTTCGAGCTGGCCCTTGTTGCTTCGTCCTGCATGACGTCCCAGTGCTCCGTGAGGCGCCCACCGTCGACGCGAAGGATGTCGACGACGATCCTCGTTGGCCGCCCACCTCCGCTGAGGCGTCCGTGGACCATGACGTAGTCGCCTTCCGCGACGGCCAGCGCACTCTCGTATTGCCTGTGGACGGATCGCACCAGAGCGAAGAGGCCATCTCGTCCTTGCCCGATCCCGGCGCTGTGCTGAATGTAATCCGGCGACCAGTAGCGCTCCGCCGCCTCGAAGTCCCTGCGGTTGAAGAGCGCGTCGAAAGCCTCGACAACGAGAGCCTTGTTTCTCGCTTCCTGTTCGAGATCTCGTGCCATCCTCGCACCGCTCCCGGCCGGCTACTCTCGAAAGCCGCCGCTCACCCACCGCGTGAGGATCGCCTCGAACTCGGGCGCTCGCTCCTCCCAGACGCAGTGACCGGCCTCGAGAACATCCAGGCGCGCGTGCGGCAGTCGTTCGCGCAGCACCGCCGCGTCACGAGCGAGCCCGTAAGGGTCGTTTCGACCGACGACGATCGCGACGGGTACCTTGATGGACGCAAGACGTGGCGCCAGGGCAGCCAGGTCTTTCGGGTACGCGCGCACGAGCGCCGCGGATCGCGTCAGCCGATCGCCCTCGTACGAGGCAAGGTAATCGTCGCGGACGAATCGCGGCACGGAGTACCCGCGAATCGACGCCAGGAACCCGCCCACCACTTCGACAGCGTTCAGCGGCGGCAAGGCCGGCGCTTCGATCATCGACTTGAGAACGCCCTCCGCGATGAGCGGATGCGTCGAAGCGCCGGCCCCCACGATGAGGCTGCGGAAGAGCTCTGGCCGCGCGAGCGCTGCGAACAGGGCGGACGGCGCTCCGACGTCGAGTCCGACGGCGTGGACCGACGTGAGCCCGAACGCGTCGATCGCCTTCGCGATGAACTCGCCCATCTTCTGCGGCGCGAAAAGATCCTCGCGGGCCTCGGATCGTCCGAAGCCGGGCAGGTCGAGCGCCAGCACCTCGAATTGCTTCGTCAGCCCTGCCCATACGGGAGCAAAGGCGAAGATGCTCTCCGGCCATGGGCTGAAGAGCACGACCTTCTCGCCGCCCCTCCCATTCGTCGCGTAGCGGATTTTCAGCCCGTCGACGGTCTTCCACGCGACGTCGAACGGCTGCTGCTCTTGGACGCCTTCCTTGCTCACGGCCCCATCCTTCCGTCGGGATGCCCGACTGCTTCGCAAACGGTCTGCGCCGCTACTTCTTCTTCGCAGCGAGCGCAGCGAACTCCTCGCGCCCGAAGGCTGTGCCGGCAATTCCCCAGCCGCCCTCGGCTGCCTCCGTTAGGAGCACCCAGGTTCTGCTCGCCTGGCTCGGGTCGCCCGAGATCCTCGCGACGATTTGCGTCGCCTCCGCAACCAGCTGCTTCTGGCCGTCCCGACTCAGCACCCCCGGCGGCGTCAGCACCTGGACGCGGACAGTGCGTGCATTGCCTTGCGCCGCCGTGTTGACGGCGGACGGCGGAAGGCGATGGATGTACGCGCCCGTGTTGTGCGTGTGCGTCGGTCCGGGATTGACCACACCCTCGGCTCTCAGGAGGGCGCCCGTGAGCTCCTCCGCGAGGCGCCGATCGGCGTCTGTGGGGAAAAGGTCAGCGACGGCGTACACGTCGATCATCGGCATAGGAGGCTCCTCGCGTCGTGCGGTGGCCGTTGCGGAGCAGCACCATGCATCCATGGCGTGGCGGCGAATAGCGTCGGATTCTGACGAACAATCTTGCAGCGGGTGAAAGACTCGCCGCCGCGTCGAACGGCCAATCATCCAGTGGGGACCGATCGGGATGGGCGGGCTGGTTCGGTCGAACGGATCCGTGGAGCTCCGCTGCAGCGCCCCGTTCAACATGTAGATGAGGCCCGGGGTCGTGTTGGTTGGCTTGGGCTTCTTCGCCATCACGTCCATCATCCACTGCATGCCCATCGGATCGGCGCACATGTCGGCCGCTCCGATGAGTTCTCGTTGGCGGGGACCCACACCCAATGGTTCGTACCTTGTCGCAACACGGTCATCTTGCCGTCAGCGCCCATCTCGACCACGGGGGTCGGCTCGTATACTGCGAGCGCCAAGCGCGGTGCGAGGCCGACGATGGCGAGATCGTAACCCACTGCCGCCTCGAGGGCCTCGAGCGCCAGCGCACCCGCTATGGCGAGGCCCGTGGGTCCCGCACCGACGACGGCTCTGCGGGCACGCTCCTCAGCTCAGTCTGTGAAGTTTCGCGGCCTGGGCGCGCAGCCCCGCGCCCAGAATATCGAGTACTGCCCGGACCGAAGCGGTCTGGCGCGCCTGCTTCGGCATGATCCCGAAGACGCGGATTGGCGGAAGCTTCGCCTCGGGGAGCAATCGGACCAGGCGGCCGTCGCGCAGCTCGTCACCGATGACGTAGTCCGGCAGCCATGCTGCTCCCACCCCGGCGAGGATCGCGTCGCGAATAATCACGACGTTGTTGGTGCACAAAGGCCCGTCCACGGTGATCGACTTCTGCCCGTCGGGCGTTTCGAAATTCCACACGGCGGGGCCGCAACCGTGGAGCACGCAGGGCGTCGCTGCCAAATCTGCAAGAGAGTCGATGGCGCCGTGCCGCGCCAGGAAGGTCGGCGCGGCGCAAAGCACGCGGTTGTAGGTCACAAGCTCCCGCGCCACGAGCGACGCGTGATCCGGCGGAAGCGCCGCGCGGATGGCCAGGTCCACGCCCTCCTTCACGAGATCGACGGCGCGGTCCTCGAGCCGAAGCTCCACGCGGAGGCGAGGATGCCTCGCGGCGAGGGACGGTATGATCGAAGAGAGCTGGTACGTCCCGAGCGCGTTGGGCGCCGTGACGACGACTTTTCCCGCAAGGCTCGGGCCCGGTCGCAGCGTCTGCTTCGCGTCGTCGAGTCCGAGGAGCAGCGCGCGCGCCCGCGTCGCGAACTGCTGGCCGGCGTCGGTCAAGTGAAGCTGCCGTGTGGTGCGGTGCACGAGCGCCGTGCCGAGCTCCTGTTCCAGCCAGCGCAGGTGACGACTCGCCATGGGCAGGGACAGTCCCAGGGAGCGCGCGGCGTGCGTGATGCTCCCCATCTCGGCGATGCGTACGAACGTTTTCATCTGCTCAAACATAGGGACTCCTCACTCCAGAGCCGTGTTCGACGTCGCGCTCCCGCGCCGTCGAGAGGCCACCGTCCGACTGCGGTCGCGCGTCTCGGCCCTGGTTCACGAGCAACAATGTCAGCGCGGCCAGCTCGCACGTGGCGCCGACGAACCCCAGATTGCGCGGGCCGACGTGAAAGAGCGCGAAGCCTCCGAGCGCACCTCCGAGCGAGAAACCGAGGTTCATGAACGACGCGTTCAGCGAGAGCGCGACCGGCGCTGACGGGACGCCGACAAGGGCAGCGGGCCTCCGGGTCGCGGGTGTCGCCAGATGGCGCGTGGACCGGCGGCGGCTGCTCATCGCGTCGATGTCGCTCTTTGCGCTTCTCAACATGGCGGCGGCGATGAGGCACAGTTTCCTGGGAGACGGCAGCGGTTGACTGAGCCTTCATGACTCTCTCCAACATGTACGGCCGTATTGAATGGGTCCAAGCTGAGACATGTCCCCGACGTAACGAGATTCAGCGAGCAGCCCGGCCACGCTGTTTTGACGCGGGATTGCCCTGGGAAAGTAGCTGCTGAAAGAGGACGCGCTCGAAGCGTTCCACGGGTACGGGAGTGCGCTGCGCCTTCGCTACGAGAATGGCGCCTTGGAGCGAGCTGACGATAAACCCTGCGAGGTCCTGTACGTCGGTGTTCGGTGCCAGCTCGCCCGCGTCGATCGCGGCTTCGAGGCAGTAGGCGACCGATGCCTGGTTCTCCGCGAACACTGACGCAACACGAGTGCGAATCGCCTCGCTTTCCTCGCTGGCTTCCGCGCTGAGGTTTCCGTACAGGCACCCTCGCCGCATGTCGTCCTTGCGAAGGTACTCGAGTTGCCCTTGCATCCACGCACGCAACCGGCGAAGTGGAGGCAGCCCGTCATTCCGCAGCGTCGCGCGGACATTGGCGCTCGTCATCTCCCGGTAGCGCTCGAGGATCTCGAGTCCAAACACTTCCTTCGATGCGAAGTGATTCGTGAACGAACCCTGAGGCACGCCGGCCGCCTGGACGATGTCGCGCACGCTGGACGCGCCAAAGCCGCGCTGGTGCACCAGCCGCAGCCCGTCGGAGAGCAGCTTTTCCTTGTGCGATGGGCGTGACATCACATGACACAATGCGTACGTCCGTACTGATTGTCAAGGGCGCTAGGCCCTCGTCGGCGTCGTTCGGTGCGCGAGAACCGCCGTGCCCTGGCGATGGCTTCGGTCCCAGCATCGAGCCCACATCGGTATATCCCAGCCCGGGAACGAGCTTATGAAAGAGACCATCGCGACGACCCAGACAACGACGGAGCCAAACGGCGCGGAATGCGGCACTTGTACCAACGCATCGGCAACGCTGTCGACTGCGGGCGGGTGATTGACCGTCACAAGGTGTTACGGGCTCTCCAGCCCCCGGTGACTTGGGTGTTGTCCTTTCCTTGAGCACGCCGCCGAAGACTAGAAATCGCCTATGCAACCGTTCCCAGCGTCCTGCGGCACGCGCGCTGCACTGCTCCACATCCCCGCGGGACCGCCGCCGGTCCACGAGCCATTCACGAGTCGATCGGTTCCGGGATCGTACGTCATAACGTCCGTCGCGGATGCGACGTTGCCCGTCGGTTGAGACTCGTCGAGTGTGATTTTCTGGGTCGCCGCGACGTACGAACCATGAGCAACTGTAGTCCCTTGGTACGTCGCCAGGTTTGTTGTCAGCCATGAGAAGCTTCCCACGATAGACGCACCATCGCAGGTTGGTGTCTCGGAGGTGATCGTAAGCGTGCCGGTCCAAATTTTTCCTGCCACGTCCAGAGCGTCGCATATGAGCCAGGCGCCACGGGTGAAGTCAGGCACCGTCGCCGACGCGTCGCAACTCGACTCCGCCACCGCGTCGACCGAACCGCCGCCTTCGGCGCCCCCATCGAGCGAAGTACCATCCAATCCGGTATCAACAGCCGCCTCTGCGAGGCCGTCGGTGGCGTCTGCGCGGTCCGCTCCCGTCGTGCTGTCGAGCGATCCGCCGCCATCTGGCGTGCTGCGCGTTCCTCCATCGGGCGAGCCTCCGCTGCTGTCGCTGGAGCAAGCCGGTATCGCGAGCGCCCAGGAGCACACCCCAACCGCCCATTCCCAACGAGCTGAGAGCGTCCTTCGTCGTTTGCGGTAAACCATCGACAGCCAGCCTTTCCGTAGAGAATCAACCCGTATACCCCAGCAACTGCACCAGGGTCATTATCGAACGCCACGGGGCGGTCGGAATTACGCCGGACGAAAAGGGCGCGCACTCCCTACAGGAGCTGCGACGCAAGCCGCTGGCGGAGCACCAGGTTTTCGGCAAACAGGATCGCTCGAGGACGCAGCGCTGCGAACAGCGCACCGACGACGGCCTCAAGGATCCTTTCAAGACGGGCGACCATCGCCCAGTCCATCGTTGAGGTGGACCCCATGGTTCGGACCAGAGAGGGCGGCCGTTAAGGTGG
>Ga0265342_10000338_pt1 | contig 52457 bp, 43 predicted proteins | sample 4CB327metaG_FD_203125 | JGI IMG/M metagenome (GOLD analysis project Ga0265342, IMG submission 203125) | Rhizosphere microbial communities from Carex aquatilis grown in University of Washington, Seatle, WA, United States - 4-CB3-27 metaG | ecosystem: Host-associated > Plants > Roots >... | reverse complement strand
CGCCCGGACCGTTTCGTCGCCTGTCACCTGTACGACGGCGAAGGGGGAGCAGCAAATGGATAACCAGCTTCTCGAGCTGAAAAACATCACCAAGACCTTCACCCGATCCGGTCTCGGCATGGGGGGAAGAAAGACCGTCCAGGCCCTGGACAATGTCACCCTGACACTTCCGGACAAACCGCAGGTATTCGCCCTCGTCGGTGAGAGCGGCAGCGGCAAGACGACACTGTGCCGAATCGTGATCGGGCTGGAACAGGCCACCGCGGGATCCGTTCTCTACAAGGGGAAGGAGGTGCGGGAATGGATTCGCAAGGACGTGCATGAATACCGGAAAGAGGTCCAGGTCATCTTCCAGGATCCCTATGCCACCTATAACCCCTTTTACCGTGTGGATCGGGTCCTCTGGTCGGTGGTGCGCAATTTCCATCTTGCCAAAACACGGGCGGAGGGAGAAGAAAAGATCGTGGCCGCCCTCGAGGCCATGGGGCTCCGCCCCGCTGAAATCCTTGGTCGCTATCCCCATCAATTGAGCGGCGGAGAACGGCAGCGAATAATGCTGGCACGAGTCTACCTGTTGCGGCCCAAGCTGCTTGTCGCCGATGAGCCGGTTTCCATGCTGGATGCATCGCTGCGCGCGATGTTCCTGGAACAATTGAGGTCCTTCCGGGACCTCGGCGTGAGCTGCCTCTACATCACCCACGACCTGAACGTGGGATACTTCATTGCCGATCAGATCCTCATCCTGTGCTTGGGGAGAATGGTCGAATGGGGCGAGTCGGAGCACATCGTCAAGGACCCCCTGCATCCTTATACGCAGGAGCTCATCTCTTCCATCCCGAACCCCGACCCCGAAAAGCGCTGGACGGAGAGACTGGAAGCCGAAAAAATCGGCCTGAACGAGCTACGCCAGGCAAAGACCGAAGCGGGATGCATCTATGCCCAGCGGTGTCGGCACGTCATGGAGAAGTGCCGCCACAACAATCCCCCCCTGCACCGCGTGAAAGGCCGGGAAGGCGACGCTCGGGAAGTGGCGTGCTTCCTGTACGAGTGATGCAGCCGGCGCCGATACCGACACTTCGTTGCTCTCGGCCTGGTCCCGACCACGTGCCGACCTGCCTCAGCAACGGTGTGGTGGGCGTGACCCCGGGGCTCAATCCGCTCCTGCTAGCACGCACGCTTGTGGGAGGATTCGTCTCCTCACACCCCAGCTACGGCATTGAAACACTCGCCCTGTCGCCGTACCCGCTGGGGCTCGATATTGCCGCCGGCGGCAGGCACATGAGGGCAAATGCCGGAGCCGTTGCGTTCCTGGACCAGACCCTTTCCATGGAAAACGGCGAGCTTGTCACGCGTCTCGCTTTCCTGCCCGAATCCGCAGAGCGCCTCAGCATCGCGATTCTCCAGTTCGCGAGCCGATCGGTGCCCTGCCTTCTCTGCCAGGAGGTACGCATTTCCTGCCAACGCGAACAAGAAATCCAGATCGTCACCTCCATCGATACGGATGGCACGCGCGGATCCGTGTTCACCGACGATACGGACGCCTTCACGCGGGGCTGGTATGCCGAGGACCTCGTTGATCGCTGCATGGGGTTTGCGACGGATCGCAGCAGACTGGGTCTTGCCACGGTCGTGGTGCGGGATCCGGCTCTTCGCAAAACGGGACGCGGAACCTATTCCGTGCACGTACGCGCCGGAGAAACGGTGGCGGTGAAAACAATCGCCGCCCTCGTGTCGGACGCTTACAGCCCCGACCCTCATCTCGAGGCGATCCGGATGGCTCGTTGGGGCGAAATGCTCGGGTTCGAGACCCTCCGACATGACAATCGTGATGCCTGGAGCGAGCTGTGGAAATCCAGGATCGTGATCATCGGCGCCTCCGATGACCAGAAGGGTCTGGATGCCGCCTTCTATTATTACCACGCCAGCATCCACCCCTCCTCAATCGGCGGCATCCCTCCCTTCGGGCTCGCTCAGGACGACAAGTACTTCGGGCACAATTTCTGGGACACCGACATCTGGATGTTCATCCCAGCGCTTCTGACCGCGCCACGTTCGGCCCGCGCCATCGCTTCGTATCGTGTGCGCGGATTGCACGCAGCCAGGCGCAAGGCGCAGCTGTACGGATTCCGTGGCGCCCAGTTCCCCTGGGAAGCGTCCCTCGACGGATGGGAAGCCACGCCTTCCTGCTGTCCCACCGGCTGGGCCGAGCAACACGTCACCCCCGGTGTTGCACTGGGCATCTGGGAATACCAGCGCGCATGCGGCGATTCAGAGACGCTCCGCGATATCGCCTGGCCGGTGCTCAAAGACGTCGCCAACTGGATCGAAAGCCGCGGCCGCATGACGACACGAGGATTCGAGGTCGCCCACATGATGGGTCCCGACGAGGGGATCACCAATCTTTCCAACCAGACCTATTTCAATCTCCTGTCAAAACTGGCCATGGAAGCGGCCATCGAGTGCGCCCGACTCATGAGGTTGACTCCCCCGTCATCCTGGGATCGGATCCGCTCATCCATCGTTATCCCGACTGATGAGGCAACGGGTGCCGTGCTGCCGTTCGATAGAGAATCCACCGCGCGCATATTCAATCCCGCTCTACAAGTCTTCGAGGAAGGTCCGGCCCCGCTCACCGGCGAGGGTTATTCGCTGGGCAATCTCCAGTTCCTCTTTCTCCACGGAGCGCCGGTCGACGAGAAAGTGTTTCGGGCGACGTGGCTCCAGGAGGAAAAGCTCCGTCTCGCACGATTTCCGACAGGCGGCGTTCCCTCCGCGGCGAATATTCCCGGGTTCACGACCGGCCCCTTCGCAGTCTGCGCAGCCCATTTTGGCGAGCGCGAGAAGGCGGCCGAGCTTTTCACCGCCGCATGGAAACCATTCTGGATCGAGCCCTTCGGGATGACGCGTGAATCACAATCTCACACGTGGGGCGGGTTCGTCACCAATAATGGCTCGCTCCTGCAGAGCGTGCTGCTCGGATTCACGGGTCTGCGCATCGGTGACGGCGTGCGGCCGGCTTATCCGGCTGCCCTGCCGAAGGGTTGGGAGGGAATCACGATCCAACGCATATGGAGCAGGGGCCGCCCAATGCGCCTGACCGCGACCCACGGCAAGAAAGCGGTCCTTTCCCTGCAGCCCGAGGGCTGATCTATGCGCGGCACGCCTCTTCCTTCAAGGATCATCGAGCTTGACGGCGTGTGGGACTTCTCCCTGGGAAACGACGGTCCGGTTTCAAGCATTTCGGTGCCCGGGTGCTGGGAAGCTCAAGGTTTCTCGAAACATGTGGATGGTCCGGCGGTCTATCGCAAGGTGCTTCCGACCATGCAAGATCGCGGCGATGCGCGTGTCATTCTCGAGCTCGATGCGGTGAGCTACGCCTGTGCGGTTTCCGTCAATGGCCGGGTCATGGGAAGCCACGAAGGCATGTGGACGCCATTTTTCGTGGACATCACGGAAGCCCTAGCGGCGAACACCGCCTCAACGCTTCAGATCGAAGTCTGGAAGCCGGGGAGTCGTTATCCCGTGCGTGAGTCCCTTGCCGGATTTCTCCCTGACGTCGCTACGACGTTCGGCGGGCTCTGGCAATCCTGTCGGCTGCGCATCGGGCGACAATTTCTGCGCGGCGTCGACCTGTCGGCGGATATGTCCCGTTCGGAGATCAGCTTCCGTGCCACGGCAGAAGACTTCGGCGGCACAAGCACCGGTCGGATCGAGATTCTCGTGCGTGACGGGGGAGCGGTCGTTGCGCGTTCCGAGGGTGTGCGGGACGAAGATGGCACGGTGCTCGCGGTGGCGACCGTGCCTGAGGCGCAAGAATGGTCGCCGTCGTCGCCGCACTTGTACGAGGTGAGCGCGACATGGATCGACGGAAAGGACATCCTCGCGGCATGGTCAGGCAAAACCGGTTTTCGCCAGCTTCTTGCCCTCGGTGACCGACTGCTCCTCAACGGACGTCCCGCTTTCCTCCGCGGTGTCCTTTCCTGGGGATGGGACCCGATGCTCTTGGCACCTCGCTTCGATCGGCAGAGCATCCGTCGAGAATTTGCGCTTCTCAAGAGCCTCGGCTTCAACATGGTGAAGTTGTGCCTCTTCATCCCCAGCCAGGAGCTATTCGAGGTGGCGGACGAAGAAGGCATGCTGCTCTGGGAAGAGCTCCCGCTCTGGCTTCCCGAGGTCACACCAGCCCTTGCCGAGCGTGCACCGGAGGAGTATCGCCAGTACGCGCGTCGTGTCGCATCCCATCCTTCGGTGGCGCTCTATACACTGGGGTGCGAAATGGGCGCCAGCGTCACGCCGGCTCTCCTCTCGGCGCTGGACGGCGCGGTCCGCCCCTACGCGCGTGGAGCGCTGGTATGCGACAATTCCGGGTCCGGTGAATCCTATGGTGGCAGGGATGCCGATGTCGCGGATTTCACCGACTATCATCCCTACTACGATATGCATTGGTTCGAGCCGCTCATGGACAACTGGAGACGCGACTGGAAGCCGCCGCGGCCCTGGATTTTCGGTGAGTTTTGCGACCAGGATGCGTTCCGCGACCGCGAGGCAATGAAGGTTCGTAACGGTGGCGTCCTGCCATGGTGGATGACGCCGGATCTCCCCGTTGCCGCGTGGCGCGGGGAGGCACAGGCGCTCCTTGAAGCTGACGAGCGTCTCGCGCGCGCCGCGCTACCCGTCCCCGCATCGCTCGTTGCGGCGGCGTCCGACGCGCACGCTCTGGTGACGCGCAAGTACACCCTCGAGTCGTTGCGCAAGAAGGCCGGCATGGGGGGGTACGTGGTCACTGGGCTCCGCGACACTCCGATCTCGACTTCCGGAATACTCGACGACGAAGGCCGGGCCCGCTGGTCTGCCGAGCAGCTACGAGCGTGCAACGATGAGGTCATCCTCTGTCTCGACGTGCCGCGCCGCCGCGCGTGGACCCACGGGGGAGACCGGCCGAGCAGGATCGACATGCACTGCTGGTGGGCGGGAGAAAAGGCGTCATGGACGGTGATCGTGAGCACGTACGCCCCGGTGATTCCCGCGGGTGCCGCCGTTACGTGGCATCTTGAACGGGCCGACGGGATCTCGCTTGCTCACGGCCAGACGCGCACCGACAGAGAGCTTTACGCAGGTACGACGAGCGCGCTCGCCGCTGTCGAGGTATCTCTTCCCGAAGTCGTGAGGGCGGAGAAAGCGGTGCTCAGCGTGAGGATGACAGGCGGGAGTCTTCGGGTTGACAATGCATGGCCGATCTGGATCTTTCCGAGGCCCGCGAGCATGGAGGCGACGACGGCGCTCTACGATCCCTCATTCCAGCTCGAAGGCGTGACGGAAGGGATCTCACTCGGCGCGCGCATCACGGACCCGGCCCTCACCCCGACGGACGGCGTCCTCATCGCCGCCTCGTGGGATGAGAAGGTCGCCGCCCATTTCGTGAACGGGGGTAGGATTCTGTTCTGGCAGTTGAATGCCGGCCCCTTCCCTTCGGCGCGCGGGCCCTTCTGGAGGGAGGCGGTTCCTCTGTTCATGCCTCACCGCCTCTGGGAAGGCTTCCCCCACGGGGATTCCACCGACATGCAGTTCTTCGGCATGGCAACGGATGTCATGCTCGACGCAGGCGCAACGGGCACCACGCTGGGCCCGGAGGCGCGAATTCATCCCCTCCTGCGACGGCTCGATGCCCGCACCTTTCTGATGCACGAATACCTCATGGAAGCGCACAGCGGCTCCGGCAGAATGATTCTCAGCACGCTGCGATTCCACGGCGGCGCCGGCGCCCAGCCGTCGGGCTTTCTTCGCAATGTCGCCGGGCACGCGCTTTTCGCGCAGCTCGTGGCGGACCTTCGGCTTCCCTGACGCACCGCTCAGGGTGAAATGCTCATCAGCGCGCCAAGCCGGAATACCAGATCGGCCGGCTCCTCGGGCCCGAACAGGATTTCCAGATCGGTGATGCGCGAGAGCTCGGGTGAGCCTTCCCTTTCCATCTCCGTCCACGCCGCGGTGAAGAAAGCCCAATCATAACGCTCCTCGCTTGGAGCCCGTTCCGCGCTCCAGCGTCGCCGCACATGGAATGCCCCCGCGGATCCGGAATGAAGACGCAGACCGATTATCCTGTTGCATTTCCCGGTATGAACGAAGAGCTCGCAGGCATAACGATAGAAGAAACACACACCCGTGCTGGAAGAGAGGTCCGCGGGCGCGGCCAGATGGCGCACGAGGGACAGCCCCATTGCTGCGCGGGCGCTGATGACGAGCGCCCCCTCTCCCTCTGCAAAGGATCTTCGGTCACAGCCGAGACTCCCCCGATCCGCGGGAAGGAGCCCCCATCCTTCGGCGGTGTCGCACGGTGCGATCGTGGTGCCGCGGGGGATGACCGGGATGACGCGGGTGGCGAGCCAGGCCTTGCCGCTTCCCAAAACGGTGGCAACCGCGCGCAGGGCGCCCGGCGCGGCGAATGTATGCGCGATTGACGGTTGATTGCTCACCGCGTTGGTGCCGTCGCCGAAGTCCCATCGATACAGCGCCGCCCCCGACCCATGCCCTTCGACACGTAACGTCGTCTGGCAACCTGCCACGACGGGCGATGGAGTCATGATTCGAAGCCCGTCTCGGTAGCGGGCGGATGACCCGTCACATGCGACCCGCGCGCTCGCCTCCCCGATCGCGAGAGGAGATCCCTCGTTGCCGTGCAGGTCATTGCCCTGAATGATCACCCCGTCGCAATGCTCCAGGAACAGGCCATGCCCGGCGTACCCGCGCTCGTCGTTGCTGTTCCGATTGATCCGATTGTCAACGATCAGCCACCCGCGGGCCGGCACCGCGGGTTTGTAGGCGAGGGCAACCCCCGGTCCCGCGTTGCTCTCTATGCGGTTGTCGGCGAGCACGAATCCGGTGGAAGGGCCGTGAACGACGGAGATGCCTGCGTTGCCGAAATGCATCGGTGCGTTGCGGAAATGCAGGCCGTTATGACATACCTCGTTGCCCACGAGCACGGTGTCGTCCGAGCCGCCGAGCCAAAAGCCGTAGCTCGACCAATTGGCCTTGTTGCGCACGTAGCGGTTCCCGGGCGACCACGATTCCACGGCATTGTTGTTCGCGTACGAGCAGTCGTTTCCATAGAATAGGTTGCCCGTGCTGCACCAGTGGTTGAGGACCCTGATGAAAATGCCGTCCCCGCCGTGGCTGAAATCGTTGCGAATGAACACGTTATTGTCTGATCCGGATTCCACGAGAAGGCTGACTGAATCTCGGGCGTGCACTTCACCCGGCGAAATTCGAATGCCCCAGGAAAAGATGTTGCGGATGACACGATTGTCGCTGCTTTGTGCCATTTTCAAACACGTGTTGGAACAATGGGAGATGTCGTTTCTTTCGATCAGAAGCCGGGCGCAACGGCGAAGAGAGAGCCCGTTCCACACGCGGTGGGCGCGATTACCCCGGATGACGCTGTCGGTCACCCCTTCCAGAAACATTGCCCCGTTGCGCTCGTCTCCTTCGCCCCAGCCGTATTCCGGGTCGTGATAGTTGTCCGAAAAGTCGTTTCCTTCGACGGTCCAACGCGTGCAGTCCCGCAGAGAGAGGGCTGTCAGGAATCCGGTGGCTCTGACGGCGCGGAGATGCACTCCGCGCCGCCCCTCCGCATGAAGCGCCACCCCGGCGTACGCGGCATGCTCGGCCCGTTTGAAAATCGAAAAACCGGTGGTATACCATCGCTGCCAATTCTCTCCTGCATCGCCGCGCCAGATCTCCTTCCCGTCGCAGAGCAGTTGAAACGCATCATAAAAGCACGGGGTGCTCCGGGAGATCGACGTTGGCGGAAAGACGAGGCGCAATCGAAACGAGCCGCTGCCCCATACGCCGAGGTCCCAAACGTGGGAGCTCCACTGATCGGAAAGCTGTTGCGTAACGGAAGAAGCCGCCGGCTTCCACGCGCCCCCAGCGAGGCAACAGGACACGGCCGACGGATCGGATAACGCTCCCCAGTATGCGTAGCAAAAGGACAGCCTTCCACCGGGCATGTCTATCGGCCTCATCAGAATCTCGTGCTCTTCGCGGGCAATTCCCATGTCCCCGGGCGTATACAGATGATCGTGCGTTTCCGGGACGGCGGGCGGGCGCTCCCCGGAGCGCAGGAGGGCACCATTGCCATGTATGACGATGTCGTCCGCTTCGATGCGGATGCCGTCGGGGCCAATATCGTACTGGCCCGGCTCGAAGGAGGTGTCTTCGAGAATCACAAGACCCGAGTGCGGCCGAATCGTCCTCATGCGCCCTCCAATGGTAGTTTTTGTCGATTGCAATCGTAGAGCATTTTCTTGTTATTCTTCAAGAGTTTCGGTATCCTATGCGCATGAAAAAAGCCGTGACGCTTGAAGACATCGGGCGAGCGTTGCATCTTTCCCGGAGCACCATCAGCAGGGCCATGAACATGAGCCCTGTCGTGAATGAGGCAACGAGGACACTCATTCTCGAAACGGCGAAAGAGCTCGGATTCATTCCCAATCGAGCGGCGCGTAGCCTCGTTCTCAACCGACAAACAAACATCGCTGTCGTGGTCTTCTCGGAGCCGGCCTTTTTCTGGCGCGACGTCAAATTCGGGGTCCAAAGGGCGGCAAAGGAGCTTCGGGACTTTCGCGTCAATGTCGAGTATTTCTCACCCGACATAAGCGACCCGGGAGCGCAAAATCGCATCATGCGCGAGCTTGCCGCCCAGGGCGTGGACGCCGTCGCCATATCCCCCACCGACCCCCTCGTGGCGGCGGAAGGGATAGAGGAGCTCTCGGCGAGCGGGATCCCCGTTCTCACGATGAGCGCGGATGTGCCGGGCAGCCGGCGCATCGGATACGTCGGTTGCGACTATTATAGAGCGGGACGTATTGCCGGAGATATCATGGCCCGGCTCCTCGCGGGAAGGGGTACGGTTGCGTGCCTCACCTTCTCCGGCACGATTCAAGCCATTACGCAGCGAATTGCCGGATATCGAGAGGTGATGAGCGCGTATCCCGGCATCTCCCTTGATTCCCCTTGCATCCTGTCGCGTACGGGCGAGGGAACCCAGGAATTCGTTGAGACGCTGCTTTCCAAGCGACCGGATATCGACGGCATCTTCGTCAGCTTCGGCGTGCTGGAGCAGGCGGGTCGAGCGGTACGCGAATTCGGAGGTGCAGGCAAGATCGTGCTTGTCGGATACGATATGTCGGAAGGTATCGCCTCGCTCATGCGCGAGCAGGCCATCGATGCCACAATCTGCCAGGAACCATTCAATCAGGGCTATTATTCGGTGAAAATTCTGGCTGATCGACTCCTGGAAGGGCGATTCCCGGCACGCGACATCATCAACACGAAGCTCGAAATCGTCACGCGGGAGAATCTTCCGTATTACGAACATTCCTCGGACGATTACGCCATGCTGTTCGACATTTAACGCACGTCGGCACAGGGAAACCAAAAAAGCTACACGATTGCATTGCATTCTGCCTACTCTATGCTAAAATACGCAACAATCGAGAAACGGAGATGGCAGTGCCCCCAATCATGCATGCGACTGTAGTTTCACATACGCACTGGGACCGAGCCTGGTACTGTACGTTCCAGGAATTTCGCGTCAGATTGGTGAGACTCATCGATCGTCTCATTGAGCTTTTGGAAAAAGATCGCACCTTTCCCGTCTTCATGCTCGACGGCCAGCTCGCGGTCCTCGAGGACTATCTCGAGGTCCGTCCCGACCAGAAGGGCCGCCTTATGAGCCTCATACGAGACGGCCGCCTCACCATCGGACCCTGGTTCGTCCTTCCGGACGAGTTTCTGGTAAGCCCCGAAGCCCTGATTCGCAATCTCCTCCTCGGTAAGCGTATGACCGAGGATTTGGGAGGAAGCGCGCGCATCGGCTACGTCCCGGACGGTTTTGGCCACATCGCGCAGCTGCCCCAAATCCTGCGAGGTTTCGGAATCGACAACGCCTTTTTCTGGCGTGGAGTCGGCCAGGAGGCGGACCGTCTTGGCACCGAGTTCAACTGGAAAGCACTGAACGGCTCCACGGTGCTGGCCACATTCATGCCGTGGGGATATCACAATCTCTCCAATCTGGGCTTCGTTCTGCGGTGGGGCGACACGTCTCAAATGCAGTTCGACCAGGAGTTGGGCCTTTCCCATATGCGAAAGGCACTCGACGCGCTTCAACCGTTCAGCCGCGCCGGATGCGCGCTCCTGATGAACGGGATAGACCACGAGGAAGCCGAGCCGCACATGCCCGCATTCCTCGAAGCGGCACGCGCTGCGTTCCCCGGCGTGACGATCAAGCACGGCTCCCTGTCCGATCATGTGCGGGCCGTCAAGGAGTCCGGCATCGCCCTCACCGACTATTGCGGCGAGTTCCGCTGGGGCCGTTATTCCGAAGTGCTCCAGGGCGTTTATTCCACGCGGATCACCCTGAAGCAGCTGAATCACGCCTGCGAGAATCTCTTGGAGAAGTACGCGGAGCCTCTCGATGCAATAGCCGGGATGATCGGGGCGCACCCAATGGACGGCTCCCGGCATCTTCTTGCCACCGCGTGGCATTGGCTCCTGCTGAACCATCCCCATGACGACATCTACGGAAGCGGGGTCGATGCGGTGCACGAGGAGATGCTTTACCGCTTTTCCCAATGCCGACAGATCGCCGAAGCTCTCCTGCGCGACAACCTTCGTCTCCTTGCCCGTGCAGCGGATTGCACGGGGTCGACGGGGTTGCCCATCATCGTATTCAATCCCCTCCCGCACGACCGGGAGGAAATGGCGATCGGAACGATCGATTTCGATTTCGCCGACCCTGTGGCGGAGAATTTCATCATCACCGATGAGCGCGGGACCGTGTTGCCTCTCCAGGTCATCTCCTCTCGAGAGGATGTCTGGATGGAGACCTTGAAGCCGAATCGCAAACGGCGCGTGACGGTCGTGTTCACCGCGAAGGTGCCTGCCTGCGGGTATTCCATCTTCTTTGCTCGATCTCCATCAGGACCCCACCAGGCCGCCGGAGCGGACGAGTTGGTGGTTTCGGCCCGCGGCATGGAAAACCGATTCGTGGCGCTCATAATAGAAAGGAATGGCAGCCTTACCGTGCACGACAAGACTACAGGCGCGGAATATCGAGGCCTTCACGTCTTTTCCGACGTGGAAGATGCCGGAGATGAGTACAGCTCGTCACCCTGCGCGGCATCATCGACGATAACAACGGAAAAACACCGGGCCCGGGTGCGCCTGCAGGAGTCGGGCTGCTGTCGCGCGACCATTCAGGTGCACACGGACTTCGCCATTCCCCGCGGGCTGTCATCGAAGGACAGGCGTCGGCGAAGCAGCGAGCTGGTCACGGTTCCCATCGACTCGGAGATCACCCTCTACGCGGACTCGCCGATAATTCACTTCCGAACAACGATTGAAAACACGGCCGAGGATCACAAGCTTTCCATTCTCTTCCCCACGGACCTCACGCCGCGCGAGGCCCATGTCGATGCGGCGTTCGCAGTGGTCGCTCGGGATGTCGAGTTGCCGGAATCCAAAGGCTGGGTGGAGGACCCGACACCCCTCATGCACCAGCGCCGCTTCACGGATCTCTCCGATCAGAGACGGGGCTTCGCGGTCCTGAATCGAGGGCTTCCTTCCGTGGAAGTGACGCGGCACGCGGGAGGAACCCGCCTCGCCGTGACCCTGCTGCGCTGCGTGGGGTGGCTCTCGCGGGACGACCTTGCCACACGACGCGTAGCGGCGGGACCGCTCGTTGCCACGCCGGGCGCCCAGATGAAAGGAATGCACGTCTTCGAGTACGCGATCCTGTCCCATGCCGGGGACTGGCAGACGGTCGCTCCGCTGGCCGCGCACTACGATGCGCCGCTGCTCATTGCACGCGCCGACACGCACGAGGGTATGGAGCTTCGCGAGATGCCGTTCATCGGAGTTGACCCCGCATACGCCAGCGCCACCATCAAACCTATCCCATGGCCGCGTTCTGGGCGAAACCCTTCTTCCCTGGCTTTCTTGCGCCTCGGCAGCGATCTCCTTACCTTGAGTGCTTTGAAACGCAACGAAGCTGCTGACGGTATCGTGGCGCGCTTTTACAATCCGGGCCCCACGCCCATTTCGACCACCGTGACGTGGGGGGTGAGACTGCGCGCCGCGTGGCGCCTGTCGCTCAGCGAAGATAGGATCGACCCATTGGCCCTGGTGGAGGCCCAGTCATTTGAAGCGACGATCGCCCCTTACGAGATCTATACCTGTGAGTTGATCCCGGAAAGGAGAACCGACGAATGAGCTCCACGCAGCTGTCCGATCCCGTCTTTCGACCGCTGCCCCTTGGTGTGATACGGCCACGCGGGTGGCTGGAACGCCAGTTGCGCATTCAGGCGGACGGGCTTTCGGGTCATCTGGACGAGTTCTGGCCGGACGTGCAAGGCAGCCAATGGTTCGGCGGCGCCATGGAAGCGTGGGAACGTGCGCCGTATTGGCTGGACGGCATCGTCCCACTCGCCTTCGCCCTTCATGACGATAGGCTGATCGCCAAGGTCACCCGTCACGTAGGCATCATCATCGACCATCGCCAGGAAGACGGGTGGCTCGGTCCTCGCGTGATGGTGGCCGAGGCGGGCGGCAAGGAGCATCCCCGTTACGATGTGTGGGCGCAGTTTCTCGCGTTGAAGGTCCTCGTGCAGTTCCATGACGCCACGGGCGATGTGCGCGTTCCCGAGGTGGTTCGTGCCTGCCTGAAGCGCATCGACGCCCACATCGACAAGGAACCGCTTTTCAATTGGGGCCAGTTCCGTTGGTTCGAAGCGCTCGTGGCTATCCAGTGGTTGTATGAGCGCAGCCCCGAGCCGTGGCTCGGTGACCTCGCCGTGAAGCTGCACGCGCAAGGATTTCATTGGGCAGACTTCTTCGCCCGTTGGCCCGAAAGCGCGGCCACCCTCCCGGGGAGATGGAACTTCATGGGGCATGTGGTCAATAACGCCATGGCGATAAAGGCGCATGGTTTGTGGTGGCGCCATTCCGGGGAAGAACGGGATCGGGCGGCCGTGTATGACATGATCGAAAAGCTCGATCGCTTCCACGGGCAAGCAACCGGGGTATTTACCGGTGACGAAGTGCTCGCCGGACGCAGCCCGATCCAGGGCACCGAGCTTTGCGCCGTGGTCGAATACGCCTATTCACTCGAGCTCCTCGCGGCCACGCTGGGAGATCCCGCACTCGCTGATCGCTTGGAGCGCATCGTCTATAACGCTCTTCCGGCGACATTCTCGACCGACATGTGGTCGCATCAGTACCATCAGCAGGCCAATCAGGTGGAGTGCAGCGTGCGCGAGGGTCGGCCGTGGCGCGCAGCAGGCCCCGAAAGCAACATTTTCGGCTTGGAGCCCAATTACGGCTGTTGCACGGCAAATCTCTCCCAAGGATGGCCCAAGCTCGCCGCGCATCTCTGGATGCACGCCGATCAGGGCGCCGGGCTCGCCGCCGTGGCGTACGCCCCGTGCGCTTTCACGACGGATGTGAACGGCTCGCCCGTGACGGTGGAAACCGTCACCGAATATCCCTTCCGCGAAACGGTGCGCATTCTTGTTACCGCATCGAAGCCCGTCAAGGCGCCTTTCCTGCTGCGCATCCCCGGCTGGGCGCATGAGCCCACGGTGCAGGTCGGCACCGAGAGCGCGCGGCGGGCCGCGGCCGGCACATTCTACCGCGTCGAAAGGGAATGGAACGGACGGACGGAGATGACCTTGCGATTCCCCGCACGGGCATCCCTGTGGCGCGGCATGAACGGCTCGGCGACCATCGTTCGGGGCCCGCTTGTTTATGCGCTTCGCCTGGGCGAGGATTGGCGGAGGATAAACACGGACAAAAAAGGAAGGGAGCTTCCCCACGGAGATTGGGAAGTTCATCCGACCACACCGTGGAATTATGCCCTTGCAACGAGCGAGGAGACCGCTTCCGGGGACGTTCACTTTAAAGACATTCCCCTGGGAGATTTTCCCTTCTCGCCGGACGGCGCGCCGGTGATCGCAACCTTGCGCGCGCGCCGTCTGTCCGGCTGGCAGGCGACGAACGGCACCGCCGAGGCGGTCCCGATACCCGTGACGCGGGGTGAAAACCCGGACGAGACGATCACCCTCATACCCTACGGTTGCACGCACCTGAGGATTACGGAGTTTCCTCTCCTGCCGGAATGAGCCCCCATGGTCCCCGAGGGGTGAAATTGCGGCACCCTGGCTTCTCCCTCCCGAACCCGCATGCTATAGTGGCCCGCGGAGACAGCACGTGAAGAACACCCCACCACCGACGGCGCTCCGCGCATGAGTCGACATCGCTATCCCGCCATGGAGCTGCTGACGCCGAGCACGCACACCGGTGTCGTGCGGGACATTTTTTCGACCGTCTACGGGCGATACGATTTTCTGAACCATCTCCTCAGCTTCCGCAGGGATATCGGCTGGCGGCGTATGACGGTGGGCTGCATGCGATTTCCGCGCGCCGGACGCTTTCTCGATGTCGCCACGGGCACGGCGGACCTTGCCATGGACGCGGCGCGGCGGTATACCGACATTCGCGTCACCGGAGTAGATTTCGCCGCACCGATGCTCGCGGTGGGCGTTGAGAAAGTTCACAAAGCGGGCCTCGCGGATCGCATCGAGCTGCGCGAGGCCGACGCCATGGCCCTTCCGTTTCCCGATGCTGTATTCGATGTCTCCGCCGTCGCCTTCGGTATGCGTAATATTCCGAACAAGCCGCAAGCGCTGAGGGAGATGGCCCGCGTTACCGTCCCGGGTGGTCGCGTGATGATCCTCGAAATGACCTTCATGCCTGCCCGCCTCTTTCGACCCTTATACGGGGTGTACCTGAAATACTTCCTGCCCCGCCTCGCGCGGCTTTTCCTGCCCGACGTGGCGACGTATTATTATCTGGGCGATTCCATACGGCATTTCCCCCCACCAGCGGCATTCGCGGATCTCATGCGCGCAGCGGGTCTCCAGGCGGTGCACTACCACCGCCTCACGTTCGGCACGGCGTATCTGCACATCGGGCGTACGCCAGGAGGCGCATGAGGATGGACTTGGCTCGCATTTTCGCTCCTATTGCGGAAGAGTTGAAGGAAGTGGATCGGGAGCTGCAGACGGTCATGCGGCGGGTAGGGGCGGAATCGGGAGCGGCGCGGGGCAAGGCCGGGATCCTCGACAGGATCGTCCAGCACCCGTTCGCCGTACCGGGGAAGCGAATTCGGCCCGCCCTCGTTCTCCTCACTGCGCGCGCACTCCAGGATGGGGGATCCGCGGCCCCCGACCACCCCTCCCTCGTGGCGCTCGCGGGAGCGGTGGAGGTATTGCACGCGGCCTCTTTGGTGCATGACGATATCATCGACAATGCCGATTTGCGCCGACATCAAGTGAGCCTCAACAAGAAGTTCGGCAACCGTGTCGCCGTGCTCGCCGGAGACATCCTCTATACTCATTTCTTTTCCCTGATCACCGGCCTTTCGGGAGTGCCGCCAATCACCCGATTCGCGCTTTTGGACATATTTCTCGATACGACAAAGTCGATGTGCATGGGCGAGATTATCGCTCAGGAAACCGCCGCCACCGGCTGTCCTCACCCCATGGCGGAATACATTGAAATCGCCAGCGACAAAACTGCCGTCCTCTTCGCCGCCTGCTGCAAAACGGCGGCCATACTCTGCGGCGCCTCTGACGCGCAAGTGTCTTCTCTGGGCGATTTCGGGCTCGATTTCGGCCTGACTTTTCAAATGGCCGACGACACGGTGGACAAGGACGACGGCCTGGAGCCGGGGGCGGACCTCCCGGCCATGGCGAAAACCTATGCCGCGCGTGCTCATGAGGGTGTTCGGCGACTCCCGGGGGGTTCACACCGTGATTCCCTCCGCGATCTCGTGGATTACGTGATCTTCTCCGCGATTCCTTGACTCCCTGAGAACTGTTTTATAGATTTGAGCACGGCGGCATGCGCCAGGAGTTGTGATGAGCGGTATAGTCTCCTTGGCCATCTATCTCGGGATAGTCGTACTCCTGATCGCCGTCTTGATGGTGGTTACCCACCTTTCCGGTGAGCGCCATTTCGAACGGGGAACCGGGGTTCCCTACGAGTCCGGCGTTCCTATTACGGGTTCCGCCCGGCTGCGCTTCGGCGCGGATTTCTACCTCATCGCAATGTTTTTCGTCATTTTCGACATCTCGTCGGTGTTCCTTTTCGCCTGGGCCGTGGCCGCGCGTGAGCTGGGCTGGCCGGGCTACGTCGCCGCGCTCGTGTTCATTGGTGAGACGGGTGCCGGCCTCGCGTATCTCTGGCGTCGCGGCGCTTTCGATTGGGGTGCGCGGCGTCTGCGGGAACATCGGGAAAGGCATGGGATCAAGAGTGCTCAATAGAAACGCTCACGGCCGGAAGGTCGCCCGGCATCCCGCGTACGGCTCCGACGGTTTGCCGCCCGCCGGAAATGATGTCTATCTGGCGAAACGTACGGATCTGATCGCCTGGGGCCGCAAATACTCACTGTGGCCATTCAATTTCGGCCTCTCCTGCTGCTACGTCGAGATGGCCACGGCCATCACGAGCAAATACGACATAGCGCGATTCGGCTCCGAGATCATCCGCGGCTCGCCCCGCGAGGCGGACGTGATGGTCGTGGCCGGCACCGTGTTCAAAAAGATGGCGCCCCTGGTCCTGCATATGTACGAGCAAATGATGCTGCCCCGATGGGTTCTCTGCATGGGGTCCTGCGCCGGCTCGGGCGGCATGTACGATATCTACAGCGTCGTGCAAGGGGTCGATTCGTTCCTGCCCGTGGACGTCTACGTCCAAGGCTGCCCCCCGAGCCCTGATGCATTCATGCGCGGGCTTGTCCTCCTCGGCGAGGCGGTGGCTACCGAGAAGCGGCCCCTCTCGTGGGTGGTCGGACCTCAAGGCGTGGTGCGCACGGTGAAGCCTTCGTTGAAAAACCTCATGCAGGCGGAACGCAAAGAGCAGACCGACCTGCGCTCACCTGACGGCATATAGCTACAGACGCGAAAGCGGGAGAGAGGGAGATGGTCGCAACTTCGGGAATCATCGATGGACTCTCGGAGCGCTTGGGCGCCGAGGCGGTAATTCCGCAAACGACACGGGACGATGTGCCCACGGCGTGGGTGCCGGCGTCACGTGTCCGTGAAGCACTTACCTGGCTGAAAAGTGCCGCGGGGGGCTCGCATGCGATGCTCCTGGACCTCACGGCCATAGATGAGCGCGAGCGCACGCATCGGGAGGGGCAGCCGGCCTCGGATTTCAGCGTGGTCTATCACCTCGTCTCTTTGGAAAAGAATCAGGACGTTCGGCTCAAGGTGGCGCTTGTCGGCGAGCATCCCGCGGTCCAGACCATCTCCGACATATGGCCCAATGCGAACTGGTACGAGCGGGAGATGTGGGACATGTTTGGCATCACCGTGGACGGCCATCCCCATCTGACACGCATTCTCACTCCTCCATGGTGGGAGGGTCATCCCCTGCGCAAGGAGCATCCGGCGCGCGCCACCGAGATGGAGCCTTTCCAGATGACGAGCGAGGATGCGCAGCGCATGCTCCAAAGCTACGAGTTCAAGCCCGAGGAGTGGGGCATGAGCCGTGAGAGCGGCGATCATCAGTATATGTTCCTGAACCTCGGCCCCCAGCATCCGGCCACGCACGGCGTCATTCGACTCGTGCTGCAGCTCGATGGCGAGCAGATCGTCGACGTAGTGCCGGACATCGGCTTCCACCATCGGGGCGCCGAAAAGATGGGTGAACGCCAGACATGGCACACCTACATCCCCTACACGGACCGCATCGACTACCTCGGGGGATTGCTCAACAACTTCCCCTATGTTCTGGCCGTGGAAAAGCTCGCCGGCATAGAGGTTCCCGAGCGCGCGCGGGTCATTCGCATCATGATGGCCGAGCTTTTCCGCGTCATCGCGCATCTGGTCTATTACGCCACGTACACCGGCGACCTCGGGCAAATGTCCACGATGTTCTGGATGTTCACGGACCGCGAGCGCGCCTTCGATATCATCGAGGCGGTCACCGGCGGGCGCATGCATCCGGCATGGTTTCGCATAGGGGGTGTAGCGCACGACCTGCCCATCGGCTGGGAAAAAATGATGCGCGACTTTGTAACCTACATGCGCAAACGGCTGAAGGATTACGACGGAGCCGTGATCAAGAATCGCATGGTGAAGGCACGGACCATCGGCGTCGGTCTCCTGAGCCCCGATGAGGCAATCGCCTGGGGCGCCACGGGACCCATGCTGCGCGGATCCGGGGTGGCCTGGGACCTTCGCAAGAAGCGACCCTACGGGGGCTACGATCAGATGGAGTTCGACGTTCCGGTGGGCAAGCACGGCGACTCCTACGATCGTCTCCTCGTTCACGTAGAAGAAATGCACCAGAGCCTCCGCATGATCGAGCAGTGCATGAAGAACATGCCCGCGGGAGACTACAAGTCCGACCACCCTCTCGCCACGCCGCCGCGCAAGGAGCGCACGATGCACGACATCGAGACGCTCATCACGCATTTCCTCAATGTCAGTTGGGGGCCGGTCATTCCCCCCGGAGAGGCATGCGTTGTCGCGGAAGGATCGAAAGGCAACCACGCCTACTACCTTGTGAGCGACGGGTCCACCATGAGCTACCGAACGCGCATCCGCACCCCCTCATTCGCGCACACGCAGATGATACCGCTCATGAGTCGGGGTCTCACGATCCCGGATCTCGTGGCAATCCTGGGGAGCATCGACTACGTATTGGCCGATATCGACAGGTAGGACGGAGGAGACATGCTGAGCCAGCAAGAGAAGGAGAGAATCGAAGAGGAGGTCCGACTGCACGAGCATGCCCGGGCCGCCGTCTCCGAGGCGCTCCTCATCGTGCAGGAAAACCGTGGATGGGTACCGGACGAGGCCATTGCCGACATCGCCGCGCTCCTCGGCATGAGCAAGGCCGAAGTGGAGGGTATCGCGACTTTCTACGAGCTGATCTTCCGCAAACCCGTGGGCAAACACGTCATCATGGTATGCGACAGCGTCAGTTGCTGGATCACGGGTGAGAAACGCATCCTTGCGCACTTGAAGGAGCGGTTGGGCATCGGCATCGGGGAGACGACGGCGGATGGGGCCTGTACGCTCCTGCCGATAGGGTGCCTCGGTGCTTGCGACAAGGGCCCGGCCATGATGGTTGACGGAAAACTCTTCGACTCTCTGACGCCCGAACGGGCCGACGAAATCCTCGCACAATACGGGATGGGATCACATGCTCAAGCCCCTCACCGATAATATTCGTTCCGACGGACAGCCCCTCGCCATCGACGCCTACGAGGCGGTCGGGGGTTACCAGGGCCTGCGAAAAGCCCTTGCCATGACGCCCGTCCAGGTCCAGCAGGCAGTGACTGCTTCGGGTCTGCGCGGCCGGGGCGGGGCGGGTTTCCCCACGGGCATGAAGTGGAGCTTCGTTCCCATGGGCGGCAGCCAGGGCGCGGCAGCCGCCCCCGCCGGTCATCGATACCTCGTGGTAAACGCGGATGAAAAAGAGCCGGGAACCATGAAGGACCGATGGCTCATGGAGGGCAATCCCCACCAGCTCATCGAGGGCGCCCTGATCGCCGCATGGGCGGTGCAGGCGGATATCGCGTACATCTTCCTGAGGCGCGAGTACACGCAATGCGCGCAGGCCATAACGAAGGCGCTCGCCGAGGCCCAATCGCGTGGCTACATCGGGCCGAAGGTGCTCGGCAGCGGCTGGGGAATCACCTTTCGCATGCACATGAGCGCGGGCCGCTATATGTGCGGCGAGGAGAGCGGGCTTCTGAACGCATTGGAAGGGCGCCGTCCGACGCCGCGCAACAAGCCGCCGTTCCCCCAGGTGAGCGGGTTGTGGGGCATGCCCACCATCGTCAACAACGTGGAGACCTTGAGCAACGTGCCGCACATCCTGCGCGAAGGGGCCGAATGGTACAAGGCGCTTTCTCCCGGCTCGGACCCGGGCACGAAAATCTACGGGGTGAGCGGCATGGTGAACAACCCCGGTCTGTGGGAGCTTCCGATGGGCACCACCGTGCGCGAGCTCCTCGACCGTGCCGGTGGAATGCGTGACGGGCTCACGCTGCGGGGTCTCATACCGGGCGGCGCCTCAACTGATTTCCTCTCCCCCGATCAGCTGGACGTCAAACTCGATTTCGACTCTGTGGCGAAAGCGGGAAGCCGACTCGGAACAGGCACGATGATAGTCCTTGACGATCATACCTGCCCCGTGGGCATGGTGCTGAGCCTGGAAAAATTCTTCGCGCGCGAATCATGCGGATTCTGCACCCCGTGTCGGGAGGGACTTCCCTGGGTGGCACGAATCCTCGATTCCCTGGAGCAGGGCACGGGCCAGATGAAGGACCTGGAGATTCTCGAGGATCACGTGAAGCTCCTCGCCCCCGGGCGCACCTTCTGCGCTCTGGCCCCCGGCGCCGTGGAGCCGTTGGGGAGCGCTCTGCGTCTGTTCCGCGACGATTTCGAGCAGCACGTAACGCAGAAGAGGTGCCCGCACACATGAAGACCTTCACCCTTTTCATTGATGGACGACGCTACGAGGTGGACGCCGAAGGGAAGAATCTCCTGCACACCTGCCTCTCCATCGGTCTGAACCTCCCCTACTTCTGCTGGCATCCCGCCCTGCACTCGGTGGGCGCCTGTCGACAGTGCGCGGTAAAGCTGTTCAAGGACGAGGCGGACACACGGGGACGCATCGTGATGTCCTGCATGACCCCGGTCACGGACGGCATGCGTCTATCAATAGATGATCCCGAGGCCCGTGCATTCCGCGGGCAGATCACCGAATGGCTCATGGTGAACCATCCCCACGACTGTCCGATTTGCGACGAAGGCGGCGAGTGCCATCTTCAAGATATGGTGGTGATGACCGGGCACGCCTATCGACGTTACCGCTTCACGAAGCGCACGCATGTCAACCAGAATCTGGGCCCGTTCCTCAATCACGAGATGAATCGGTGCATCGAGTGCTACCGCTGCGTCCGATTCTATCGCGACTATGCGGGCGGCACCGATCTCGAGGTGCTGGGGGCACATGACGACGTCTATTTCGGTCGTCAGACCGAAGGCGCTCTGGAGAACGAGTTCAGCGGCAATCTCGTTGAAGTCTGCCCGACCGGCGTCTTTACCGACAAGACCCTCAAGGCCCACTACACGCGCAAATGGGATCTGCAGACGGCCCCTTCGGTATGCGTGCATTGCGCCGTCGGGTGCAACACGATTCCCGGCGAGCGCTACGGCACCTTGCGCCGTGTTCGCACACGCTATAACGGCGAGGTCAACGGCTACTTCCTCTGCGACAGGGGACGCTACGGTTACGAGTTCGTGAATAGCGATCAGCGCCTCCGCCAACCGCTCACGCGTGTCGGGTCGGAGCAGACACAGACCGCCCCTGATGCCGCTCTCGCCCAGGCCGCCGCTGCCGTGGGGACAGGGCTGGTACTCGGCATCGGGTCGCCCCGCGCATCCCTTGAATCCAACTTCGTGCTTCGCAGTCTCGTCGGTCCCGACAACTTCTACCTCGGGGTGTCGGATTCCCGCTTCGCGCTGCAAAGCCTCATGATCCGCATCCTGCGCGAAGGCCCGGCGCCCAGCGCCTCGGTTCATCAGGCCGCCGCATCAGATGCGGTTCTCGTGCTCGGCGAGGACGTATGGAACACGGCGCCGATTCTCGCGCTGAATCTCCGCCAGGCATCGATGAACGTGCCTACAGCGGTGGAGATGAAACAGAAGAAGCTCAATCGATGGGACGACGCGGCGATCCGCGAGGCCATTCGCCATCAGAAGGGTCCCTTCTTCATCGCCTCGGTCGAGGAAACGAAGCTGGACGAGGTTGCGCGCGAGCTCCATCGGCTTGCACCGGATGACATCGTCGGGCTGGGAAACGCGATCGCTCACGAGATAGATGCGGGAGCCCCGGACGCGACGAGCCTGTCGGCTGAGCTGCGGGAAGCGGCGCATCGAATCGCCGAGGCAATGCGCGCGGCCGAGCATCCCTTGGTCGTGACCGGTGCCGGGTTGGGGAACGCGCAGATCGTTCAGGCTGGGGCGAATATTTCCCGTGCGCTGGTGAAGGCCGGCCGCGCAGCGCGGATCAGTCTCGTGTTTCCGGAGGCGAACAGCTTCGGTGCAACCCTAATGGCACGCGGCGGCCTGGAGTCCGCGGCCCGTGCGCTGCAGGCCGGCTCGAAGGCGTCACTCATCGTCATGGAAAATGATCCGCTTCGCGCCCTGCCCGAGCCCGCCGCCCGCGCGCTTTTCGCCGGATCCGCGCAGGTCATCGGCATTGATCATACGGCAACCCGCACGACACAGAGCGCGCAAATCGTGCTTCCCGCCACGACGTACGCGGAGTCATCCGGCACGATGGTATCCGGCGAAGGCCGCGCGCAGCGCTTCTTTTCCGTCATGCCGGCCATCGGCACCATCCGCGATTCCTGGCGCTGGGTGGAGGACATTGCGGTTGCCACGGGACGAAAGCCGCGCGCCTGGCGCGCTTTGGACGAGGTCATCGACGCGCTCGTGGCCGAGATGCCCGAGCTGCGCGGCGTGCGCGACGCGGCCCCGCGCGCGAGTTTCCGCATTGACGGGAGCCGTATTCCCCGCAAGTCATTCCGAGAAAGCGGGCGCACGGCGGTAACCGCCAATATCAGCATCCACGAGCCGCGCCCGACCCTGGATGTCGATTCTCCCCTCGCCTACACAATGGAAGGTGTCTCCCGGGGAGCGCCATCCAGCCTCAATGCTCGATTCTGGTCGCCGGGGTGGAACTCGGATCAATCGCTCAACAAGTTCCAGGCGGAAGTCGGCGGCCAGCTCATCGGCGGAGATCCGGGGGTGCGCCTGATGGAGCCTCCGACACAAGAAACGGGGACGTATTTCATCCCGGCGCGTTCAGTGGATCGGGGCGCGGGCATGATCCTCCTCGTGCCGCGCTATAACGTCTTCGGGTCCGAAGAGCTCTCCTCCCTGGCTCCCGGCGTGGCCGCCCGTACCGCGCAGCCGCTCCTCGAGCTGTCCGCGTCACAATCCGAGGCCTTGGGGCTGCGGGAAGGGCAGAGCGCCCATCTCACAACGGAGCAGGGCGTTTCTTTCGATCTGCCCGTGACGATCCGTGTCATGCCCAATGGCGTCGCGTGTGTTCCCGTGGGCCACGACGCGCTGCCTCCCGTGTCAGAAGCGGTCTGGGCACGACTTGCAGGAGGCGCTCAATGAGCGGCGTGGGAATCGGCATCCTGGTCGCCTTGGGAGTCATGGTCGGGGCGCTGCTCTTCTCTGCCGGGGTCATCTGGTTCGAGCGCCGTCTTCTGGGCGTGTTCCAGGAACGCTATGGTCCCAATCGGGCCGGCCCCTTCGGCGTTCTCCAAGTCGTGGCCGATATGTTGAAAATCTTCACGAAGGAGAACTGGATACCGCCGTTCGCCGAAAAGGCGGTTTTCGTAATCGCACCCGCCATCATCATGATCACGACGATCGCCTCCTTCGGTGTCATCCCTATGGCACCGGCGATTCTCGTCTCCGATGTCGATATCGGATTGCTTTTCTTCCTCGCAATGTCGTCCTTCGCCGTCTACAGCGTTGCCCTTTCCGGATGGGCCTCCAACAACAAATACTCACTCCTCGGCAGTATCCGAGCGGTCGGCCAGATGGTGAGCTATGAGGTGTTCATGGGCCTCTCACTCATGGGCGTGGTGCTCATGGCCGGTTCATTCAGCCTGAAGGACATCGTGGATGCTCAAGCCGGCCTCTGGAATGTCGTTCCGCAATTCGTCGGTTTCGTCGTGTTCTTCATCGCCGGACTCGCGGAGACCCGCCGTATTCCGTTCGACCTTCCCGAGGCGGAGAGCGAGCTCGTGGCGGGCTATCACACCGAGTACTCGGGCTTCAAGTTCGCCATGTTCTACGTCGGCGAGTACCTGGGGATCACCCTCATATCCATGATGATCGTGACGCTGTTCTTCGGCGGATGGCAGGGGCCCTTCCTTCCGCCTCTCATCTGGTTCCTCCTGAAAACCATCATTTTCGTCGCCTTCTTCATCCTCGTGCGGGCGGCGCTTCCGCGGCCGCGCTACGATCAGCTGATATCCTTTGGATGGAAGCTCATGCTTCCCCTCTCGCTGCTCAACCTCGCGGTCACCGGCGCGATCGTTCTCGCCCTCGGCCGCTAATATATGGCACCTCACGGTGCCTGATAGGAGTCTGATATGTGGAGCATCCTCAGGACGCTCTGGATCACATTCCGTCACGCCTTCAACAAGCGCGTGACGGTTCTCTATCCCGAGCGCAGACGCGTTCTGCCCGCCCGCTGGCGCGGGCGGATCGTGCTTACCCGGGACCCGGATGGTGAAGAGCGCTGCGTGGCCTGTCACCTGTGCTCCTCCGTTTGTCCGGTGGCGTGCATTGCGCTCCAGGCCGGAATCGATGAAAAGGGCCGACGTCGGCCGGACTTTTTCCGCATCAATTTCTCGCGGTGCATCTATTGCGGTCTCTGCGAGGAGGCCTGCCCGACATTCGCCATCCAGCTGACGCCTGATTACGAGATGGCGGAGTACGAGAGGAAGAATCTCGTCTACGAGAAGGAAGACCTCCTGATCGCGGGCACCGGCAAATATCCCGGTTACAACTTCTACAAGGTCTCCGGTATGGAGATCAGCGGAAAGAAAAAGGGCGAAGCCGAGAACGAAAGACCGCCCGTCGACGTGAGGAGCCTCCTGCCGTGAACATTCCCTTCGTCATCAGCGCCCTCGTGGCGGTCGCTGCCACGGCCATGGTGATCACCCGGCGCAACGCGGTGCATGCACTCTTGTATCTCGTCGTATCGCTTCTGGCGGTCGCCGTGATCATGTACATCCTCGGCGGACCCTTCGTGGCAGCCCTGGAGGTCATCATCTACGCCGGAGCAATCATGGTGCTCTTCGTGTTCGTCGTGATGCTGATCGGACACGAAAACGTGGCCGTCCCTCCGACCTCATGGATCGGACCGTCACTGCTGGCCGCCGTTCTGCTGGGTCTCTTGGTCTGGGTGCTGGGACAGGGAACGTTCGAATCGCGCGCGGTGACCGAGATCGGCCCCAAACGGGTCGGTATGACTCTCTTCGGTCCCTACATCCTGGCCGCCGAGGTCGCGGCCTTCCTGTTGCTGGCGGGGCTCGTGGGCGCTTTCCATCTCGGTCGGCGCGTCACGGCGGAGGAAGGGAGAAAGTAGATGACATCCGTCCCGTACGAATATGGGCTCTTGCTCGCCGGCGTTCTGTTCTCGCTGGGTCTCGTCGGAGTCATTGTCCGCCGCAATCTGCTGTTCATGCTCCTCAGCGTCGAGGTGATGCTCAACGCGGCGGGTCTCGCCTTTATCGTTGCCGGCGCCCGCTGGGGCGAGCCGGACGGGCAGGTGATGTTCATCTTTCTTCTCGCCATGGCCGCCGCGGAGGTCGCGGTGGGATTGGCGCTGCTTCTCCTGCACTATGGAAGACGAAAGACGCTCGACGCTGACGCGATGAGCACGGGGGGAGAGTGAGATGCTGAGCTGGATTTGGTGCATTCCCGCGTTTCCCCTGCTCGGGTTCCTCCTCCTCGCCATCTTCGGCGGCCGCCTCGGCAAGACGGGCGCCGCGCTGGTCGGAGTGGGCTCAGTCGGGTTGTCTCTCGTGGGGGCCGCCGTCGCCGCGGGGCTCTTTCTTGCCACACCGCCGGTCGGATCGACGTTCACGGTGACCCTCTGGCGGTGGATCAGCGTCGGAGGCTTCAGCCCGAGCATCGCCTTCACGCTGGATGCCCTCTCCGCCGTCATGATCCTGGTCGTGACCGGTATCGGATTCCTCATCCACCTCTACTCCACGCGCTTCATGATCGACGAGGAAGGGTACAGCAGATTCTTTGCCTACATGAATCTCTTCGTCGGCTCGATGCTCATCCTCGTCCTGGCGAGCAACCTCCTTCTCCTCTATCTCGGGTGGGAGGGGGTGGGCTTGTGCAGCTTCCTCCTGATCGGGTTCTGGTATACGGATCCGGAGAACGGTCGCTCCGCACGCAAGGCCTTCATCGTCACGCGTATCGGTGACGTGTCGCTCGCGGTCGGGCTTTTCCTCATCGCCACGACCCTCGGCACGCTGGAGGTGAGGGAGATCGCCCAGCGCGCCGCGACTTCGTGGCCGGTCGGGTCGACCCTCGCCGTGGCTGCCGCAGTGCTCCTTCTGGGCGGCGCGGTGGGCAAGTCAGCGCAGCTGCCCCTGCAGACGTGGCTTCCTGACGCCATGGCCGGCCCATCGCCGGTGAGCGCCCTGATCCATGCCGCCACCATGGTGACCGCGGGCGTTTATCTCATCGCACGCATGAACGCCCTTTTCTCCCTCGCGCCGGCGGTGCAGCTGGCGGTGGCCATTATCGGAGCGGCGGGCATTCTCGTCGGCGGATTGAGCGCGGTGACGCAGCGGAATATCAAACGGGTTCTCGCCTATTCCACCATGAGCCAGCTCGGGTACATGTTCCTCGCACTCGGGGTCGGCGCGTGGTCCGGCGCAATATTCCACCTCGTCACGCACGCCTTTTTCAAGTCGCTCCTCTTCCTCGGCGCCGGTGTGGTGATTCTCGCGGTGAACCACGAGCACGACATCTACGCCATGGGCGGCATGGCCAAAAAGTCGCCCTTCGCCTTCTGGACGTTTCTCATCGGCGGGCTCGCGCTCGCCGCGATTCCACCGACCACGGCTGGTCTGGCAAGCAAGGACCTCATACTGGCAACGGCGTGGCAATCGGGTCCGACCGGCCGGGTCTTCTGGGCTCTAGGAGTGGCAGGGGTTTTCATCACCTCCGTCTACATCTTCCGCCTCCTGTTCCTCGTATTCGCCGGCAAGCCGCGGACCGCGGCACCACTTCATGAAGGTCATACCGGGGGCCATGCGGCGGGTTCCGACGGCATGCAGGCCGGCTGGATCATGGGCGTTCCTCTGGCGATCCTCGCCGTGCTCTGCATTGGCGGAGGCTTTCTCGGGCTGCCCAAGAATCTGGGCGGCGCGCCGCATCTGGTGAGCTTTCTGGAAACAGCGCTGCCGGTCGCGAATGGGGCCGAGCCTTCGTCTCAAACGGAGTGGATGCTACTTCTCATATCGGAAGCGGCTTCGCTGTTGGGGATCCCCGTAGGCTGGCTTCTAGCGCGCCGCGGCAGGGCACTCGCCTTGAGCAAGACGCCCGGACGGTCACCGGCTCCGGTGCGCTTCCTGCAATCGGGGTGGGGTTTCGACTGGCTTTACGAACGGGCGCTCGTGAAGCCCTTCGTGTGGCTGGCGCGTATTAATGTAAAAGACGTGGTGGATCGGCTCTTCACTGGCATTGGGGCACTTTTCGTTCTCCTCTCGCGAGGGCTGCGCTTGACGCAAAACGGCAAGGTTCGCTGGTATGCGGCGGGGATCGCAACCGGCGCCGTGCTCATCATCGCCATGGTGGTGCTGCTATGACGCTTTCATTATTCGTCATCATTCCCCTCGTACTCGGCGTCCTGGGCTGGGTCCTGAGCAGGAGAAACACGGCCAACGCTCGTTGGCTCACCCTGGCGGCCAACGCGCTCAATCTCGCCCTGGCACTGGTGCTGTGGGGGGCTGCGGCTTCCCTCTATACACTCCCCGGCATCTCTCTGGCGGGCGCGGGATCACCCTGGATCGCGCAGATCCTTTGGCCCTGGATCCCCAGCCTCGGGATCTCCTTCTCGCTGAGCCTCGATGGGCTGAGCCTCACCATGCTCACTTTGACGGGCTTGCTCGGGCTCATGTCCGTCCTGGCATCGTGGAAAGGCATAACCGAGCGCGTCGGCTTTTTCCATCTCAATCTTTCCTTGGTCCTGGCGGGCGTGAATGGCGTGTTTCTGGCCTCGGATCTGTTCCTTTTCGCCTTCTTCTGGGAGCTCATGCTCGTGCCGATGTATTTCCTCATCGACATCTGGGGTCACGAGAACCGACACAAGGCTGCCGTGAAGTTCTTCCTGTTCACGCAAATCGGCGGTTTGCTCATGCTCGTCTCGATCATCGGTTTGGCTGTCGTACATGCCATGCAGACCGGTATATGGACCTTCTCCTCACAGGAGCTCGTGGGAACAGTCCTCTCCCCCACCGTCTCCATGCTCCTGATGTTGGGATTTTTCGCGGCCTTTGCCGTCAAGCTCCCTGCGTTTCCCTTCCACACGTGGCTGCCGGATGCGCACACGGAGGCTCCCACCGCGGGCAGCGTGATTCTGGCGGGGCTGCTCTTGAAGACGGGCGGCTACGGGCTCATCCGATTCGCCCTCCCTCTGTTCCCGACCTCATCCCACCAGATCGCCCCTGTCGCTATCGCCATGGCCGTGGCGGGAATCATCTACGGCGGCATCATGGCCTTCAGCCAGACCGACATGAAACGCGTCGTGGCTTATACGAGCGTCAGCCACCTCGGATTCGTCCTCCTGGGCATATACGCCTTCACACCCCAGGCGCTCAGCGGCGCCATCCTCCAGATGGTGAGTCACGGCATCAGCACGGGGGCGCTCTTCATACTGGTGGGTACGCTTCAGGATCGGATCCACACGCGCGATCTCACGCGGATGGGAGGTCTGTGGAAACAGGTGCCCCGCATGGGCGCCGCGGCGCTGGTGCTCGCCATGGCGCTTGTCGGGCTTCCCGGGCTCCTCAACTTCGTCTCAGAATTCCTCATCCTGGTGGGAACCTGGCAGGTGAGCGGCATCGCGACCGTGCTTGCCGGCGTGGGTCTCGTCATGGCCACCATCTACTCTTTGCGACTTTTCCAGACCGCTTTTCACGGCACGCCGCGTGAGACGTGGAAAATCGCGGATCTTTCCGGCAGGGAGGGGGCGGTGCTCTTCATCTTGATCGCGCTCTTGATCGGGTTCGGTCTCTATCCTCAACCCATCCTCCAGATGGTGAATCCGGTGGTAAACGGGATACTCGGCATCGGAGCCGGTGGAGGAGCGCTATGAGCCTCGCCAATCTCGTGAATCTCCTTCCTCTTGCCGTGATCGCCCTCTGTTCCCTTGTGGTCATGCTGGTGGCGGCATTCACGCGCCGATTGACCCTTTCCTTCGCCATCTCTTTGATCGGTCTCATCGTGGCGTTGGTCTCCGTCTTTGTGGTATGGCCTCTCCAGCCCTATTCCGTCTCGGGTTTGCTCTCCTTTGACAGCTTCGTTCTGTTCGGTTTCCTTCTCATCATCGGGGCGACCATCTTCGTCGCCGTGAGCGCGTGGGCCTATCTCAAGCGCCATTCGGACGAGGGAGGTGATTTCTATTTCCTCCTGCTGCTCTCCGCGTTGGGCGCCTGCATCCTGGCGGCCGCCAGTGCGTTTGCTACGTTCTTCCTCGGTCTGGAGCTGATGAGCGTGTCTCTCTATGCCCTCATCGGATGGCGTCGGGATCGGGCCATCGGCACCGAGGCCGCCATCAAATATCTGATCCTCGCGGGTGTTTCCTCGGCGTTCCTGCTCCTCGGCATGGCCATGATCTACGCGGACACCGGCAGCATGGACCTCGGTCGGTTGTCCAGCATCAGTCTGAGCACGGGCCTCGTGGCGCCGGTGGGCATGGGACTCCTTCTCGTGGGCGTCGGATTCAAGCTCGCCGTCGTGCCATTCCATCTTTGGACGCCGGATGTCTATGACGGCGCCCCGGCTCCGGTAACGGGCTATATCGCCACGGTATCAAAGGGAGCCATGATCGTCGTGCTCGTGCGCGCCTTTGCCCCGGCGCTCGTCGGGAGCGGTGGCGTCAACAGCGTCGCTTCAGCTTCTCAGCAGCCGATTTCTCCGGCATTCCCCTGGGTGTTCGCGGTGATCGCCGGGCTGTCCATGTTCGTGGGGAATATACTCGCGTTGCGGGAAAACAACGTGAAACGGATCCTCGCCTATTCCTCTATTGCACACCTCGGCTACATCCTCGTGGCATTCCTCGCCGGCGGCACGAACGCCTTACGCGCAGTCTCCTTCTATCTGGTGACCTATTTCGTCACGACTCTTGGTGCATTTGCCGTCATAGCGGAGCTGAGCACGGAATCGCGCGACGCCGACTTGGTGGAAGACTTCCAGGGTCTTGCCGCCCGACGGCCGTGGATGGCGGCAGCGCTCACCGCAATGCTCCTTTCCCTCGCAGGATTGCCGCTCACCGCGGGATTCGTCGGCAAGTTCATCATCATCACCGCAGGCGCCGGTGCGGAGCTCTGGGCGCTTGCCGTAATACTTGCCGTGAATGGAACCATATCCATCTTCTATTATTTGAAGATCATCTCGGCCATGTTCCGCGGTTTCGCGGAAGGGGGTACGGTTGGCGCTTCCACGCCGCTCATACGCGTACCATTCATCGCCGCGTGCGCCGTGGCGATCCTCGTGGTCGCGGTGGTCGCACTCGGCGTCTACCCGTCCCCGCTTCTCTCGTTCCTGGGTACCTTCACCTCGAATGGATTCTAGAAAGGGATCGTGCCTCTGCCACGGTCGGACCGACATTCGCTCCGACCTGGCAGACCGTGCCGGGGCGACGCGGGGCCGCGGCGCCCGACTCTTCACATCAGACTGGCGTCCGGCTTCAGCATCGTATTCGGATCGAGGATCCGGTCCGCTTCTTCGGCCGTAAGCACGCCGTCGCCCACCACAACGTCGCGAATCGTCCTGTTCTCCACCAGCGCCTTGTGCGCGAGCTTCGCCGCGCGATCGTAACCCACCTTGAGGGCGAGCGGTGTCACGAGGGCGAGGCTGCGCTCGATCCACTCGCGACTGCGCTTTTCATCGGCGACGATGCCATCGATGCAGCGCGTGGCCAGAGCCGCGCACGTCTTCTCCATGAGCGAGAGGGAGCTCAAGGTCTCCCAGGCGATGAGCGGGAGCATCATGTTCAATTCCAAAGGCCCGGATTGACCTCCGATGCTCACCGCAAGGGATGAGCCCATGACGCGCGCGGCGGCCTGGATGGTCATTTCCAGAATGACGGGATTCACCTTGCCGGGCATGATGGAGCTGCCGGGCTGCAGGGACGGGAGGATGAGCTCGGCAAGACCCGTGCGCGGCCCGCTTGCGAGCAGACGCAGATCATTGGCGATCTTGCTGAGGGAGACCGAAAGCCCGTTGAGGCAGCCCATGAGCTGCACCTGCGCGTCACGGGCGGCAATTGCCTCGAACTTGTTTTCCGCCTCACGGAAGGGGATGCCCGTGGAAGCGGCGATGCGCTCCGTCACCTGCGCGGCGAAATCGGGATGCGTATTGATGCCCGTCCCGATTGCCGTCCCGCCGATGGCAAGCTCCTCAAGACTGGGCACGCACCGCAAGAGCTGCTCACGCGCCAATTCGATCTGCCGCGCGTAGCCCGAAAACTCCTGCCCGAGGGTCATGGGAACCGCGTCTTGCAGATGTGTGCGCCCGATCTTGAGCACCCCGCTGAGCTCCGCGGCCTTGCGCGCCAGACTCGCATGAAGGTCCTCCAGGGCGGCTGCCAGGCCGTCGAGAAGCAACCTGTCGGCAATAGAGATGACGGTTGGGATGACGTCATTCGAGGATTGACCGCGATTGACGTGATCGTTGGGATGGACCGGCTTTTTCGATCCGCGCGGTGCGCCGAGGATCTCGTTCGCCCTGTTGGCAATCACCTCATTGGCGTTCATGTTCCACGAGGTCCCCGAGCCGGTTTGAAAAACGTCAACGGGGAAGTGGGCATCCCATTTCCCATCGGCGACCTCGCCGGCCGCGGTGGCGATGGCATCGGCGATGCGCGGATCGAGGAGGCCCAGACCGGCATTCACTTCGGCCGCCTCCCTCTTCACGATGCCCAGCGCGCGTATGAGCGGGGTCGGAATTCGCAGATCGGAAACGGAAAAATTGTCCACCGCGCGCTGTGTCTGCGCGCCCCAATACGCCGTGGCGGGGACCTTGACCTCCCCCATGCTGTCGGTTTCTACCCTGAAATCGTTCGAGTCCATAATCCTCTCTCGTTGCCGTGGGGTGATGGCCGGACCGTCCCTTATATTTCGGGAACCTCGGTAAGCATCTCCAAGAGGCCTTGGGCGCGCTTGTCGTTCGGGTTCAGCTTGAGGGTGGCGCGCAGGCTGGTGATCGCCTCCATGTTCTTGTGCATGGCCATGTACACGGTAGCTTTCTGGAAATGCACCTCGGCCATGTTCGGCGTCGCCGCCAAAAGCTCGTCCAGGAGATCCAGTGCCTCCTGATGGCGGTTGTGCTTCAGCTTGAGCTGCGCCAGATAGTAGTTGGCGATGAGCGACTGGCGCGATTCCTGGCGAAGGACCCGAAAGCCCTCTTCCGCCGCGGCGTCATTGCCAAGGAATTGATTGATGAGCCCGAAGAAATAGCTCGCCATTGCGTGGCCCTGGCCCTTCATGCCCATGAGGGTGGTAAAGCATTCAAGGCTCTTTTCCAGCTGGCCCTGGCGATGGAGACAGACACCCATCTTGTAATAGGCGATACCGAAATCCGGTTTCAGCTCGATGGCCTTCCGATAGCTGCGGACCGCCTCCTCGAGCAGACCCAAAGAGTACTCTGTCTCGGCGAGCAGATAATGGAAGTAGTGGTTTTCGGGATCCTCGTGAAGGAGTGCGTTCAACGCGCGTCGTGCGCCTTCCCGGTCCCCCAGGAGATGGAGACGAATCGCTTCCGCGGTTTGCGGATGGGAGAGGTCGAACAGCTCCGCTTCCTTGATCCGTTCTTTCATTGCTCACTCCCTTCAGCTGATTGAGATCGTAGTCGAAATATCCGCCCTGTCAGTTCATTCGTCAAGTAACGCCGCAACGGCTCACGCGTGGTGGCGCGTTCGCGCCCTTTCGGCAACCTTCAGCTGGAGGATGGCGCGCTGCAGGTCCCTCTCCACGAGCAGAAGCTCCCCGCGCTCTTTCCGTTCCGCCAGAAGCTGTTCCGCGCGCGCCTTGGCCGCCTCCACGCGCGCCACCTCGATGCTGTCGGCTTGCGCCGCGAAATCCGAAAGAACGGTGGCCTCCCAGGGCGCACCCGCCGCGGGGGGCGCCTTCTCGGTGCGGCCGGCGGTGTCCAGAAACCCACCGGCAATGGCGATGGAGACTTCGGCCTCGCCCGTGTCGATCCTCATCTCCCCGTCAACGAGAACGGCAACCATGGGCATGTGGCGTGCGAGAACGGTGATCTCTCCCTCGGCGGTCGGAAGAGTCGCCGCGCGAGCGCGTCCTTGAAATGCCGGACCCAGTGGCGAGAGGACGCGGAGGAAGAATGTCTCATCAGCCATTGGGGGCCGCCTCCTCGATGGGGCCGATGTTGTAGAAGGCGCTTTCGGGGAGTCGATCGTAGGCGCCGGCAATGATGCCGGCAAAACCCTTCAACGTGTCTTCCAGCTTGACGTAGCGCCCTTCCTTGCCCGTGAATGTCTCCGACACGAACAGAGGTTGGGTCAGGAAGCGCTGTATCTTGCGGGCGCGCGCAACGAGAAGCTTGTCCTCGTCGGACAGCTCGTCGATCCCGAGGATCGCGATGATGTCTTGTAGATCCTTGTAGCGCTGGAGAATCCTCTTGACCTCCAAGGCGATGCGATAGTGTTCGGCGCTCACCACGGTCGGGTCGAGCAGCCGCGAGGAGGACGTGAGCGGGTCGACGGCGGGATACAGCCCCTGTTCCGCGATGGATCGTTCCAGGGTGATGGTGGCATCCAGATGCCCGAAGATTGCCACGGGGGCCGGATCGGTATAGTCATCGGCCGGGACATAGATGGCCTGCACGGAGGTGATCGAGCCTTCCTTGGTGGATGTGATGCGCTCTTGGAGCTGGCCGATGTCCTCGGCGAGTGTCGGCTGGTAACCGACCGCGGAGGGCATCCGCCCGAGAAGAGCGGAAACCTCGCTTCCCGCCTGGGCGAAGCGGAACACATTGTCGATGAAGAGGAGCACGTCCACGCCCTTTTCGTCGCGGAAGTATTCGGCCATGGTGAGGGCGGTGAGCCCGACGCGGAGTCGGTTGCCGGGAGGCTCGTTCATCTGGCCGAATACGAGCACCGTCTTGTCCAAGACCTTCGACTCGTCCATCTCCAGCCACAGGTCCGTGCCTTCACGGGACCTTTCACCGACACCGGCAAAAACGGAATAGCCGCGATGCTCGATGGCGATGTTGCGGATCAGCTCCTTCACGATGACCGTTTTCCCCACTCCCGCCCCGCCGAATATCCCGATCTTCCCGCCGCGCGTGAATGGCGCTATGAGGTCGATGACTTTGATGCCCGTTTCGAGCATTTCCGGTCTGGTCTTCTGTTCCGAAAGCGCCGGAGGCTCGCGATGGATGGGAGCACGGCGGGTACCTTCGAGCTTCGGCCCATCGTCCAGGGTCCGACCGAGAACGTCGAAGATGCGCCCCAGGGTGTTTTCCCCGATGGGCACGGACACGGGTGCGCCCGTGCGCCGAGCGCGCTGCCCACGCTGAACACCCTCGGTCGCTCCCAGGGCCAGCGTCCGTACCTCGCCGTTTTCCAGGAGGAACTCGACTTCCAGAACGAGCGGCTCATTCCCTTTGCGCGGGAGCTCGAGCGCCTCGTGGATGCGGGGCATCGGTCCGTGAAACTCGACGTCTACCACGGGACCCTGGACGCGGATCACCAATCCCTCGGTGGGTGCGAACGTATCGTGCGCGCTCATTTCTTTTTCCCCTTGTTGGCGAGGTCGAGGATCTCACTGGTTATCCTCTCCTGGCGTGTCTTGTTGTAGAGGAGCGTGAAGGAGTCGGCTATCTCCAGCGCATTGGATTTGGCATTCTGCATTGCCACCATGCGCGCCGCATGCTCGGCGGAAAATGCCTGGACAACGGCATTGAAGAGGCTCACTTCCAGAAAATGAGGCAGGAGTGCCGCGAGAAGCACTTCGCTGCCCGGCTCGAACTCGGAAGGCTCCCCACGCGCGGCGACGGCGGAAGGGTCCAAAGGCAGTACGTGCTCGAGGACCGGCACCTGGGTAAAGAAGGAGACAAATCTTCCATATATGATATCCAGGGTGCCCGCGTTTCCCGACTGGATGTGCTCGTTGATCACGTGGACAAGATCGAATACCAGCGAATACTGGGGAAGGCGCGCGCCCATGGGAAAAGAGGCAAGCAGGCGAGCTCCAGCCATGCGCGCCCCGGGGCCTTCCATGCGGCGCCCGACGGTAATCAGCAGAGTCTCCTTATCCATGGAGTCCGCCAGCTTCCGGACGAGGTTGCCGGTGAGAGGGCCGCAGAGTCCCTTGTCGGGACCGATGACCAGAAGCAACCGCCGCGGGTTCTTTCCCGGTTTCAAGTAGGGATGATCGCGCTGATCGGCGGGCACCGATTGCAGGGTGGCGCCGGTAAGCGCGGTGATGCGCTCGGCGTACGGCCGTACCGTTTCCGCAAGTCCGCGGGCCCGACGGATTTTGGACACGGAAACCATCTCCAACGTCTTTGCCAATTGGGCGATGTTCTTCGCGGTGCGGATACGCCCTTTCAGGACGCGCAGATTCTCCGGCATCAGCGGCTCCCGCTACCGCAGAGTGCGCGCGAGGGCCGCTACGGCATCGTTGAGCTTCCGCACCGTCTCATCTTCCATGCGCCCTCCTTTGGCGAGGAGAGCGAAAACCTCCGGGGAGCCGGTGCGCAAATGATCCATCACGCGCCGTTCGAACTCGGCGATCCGCTCGGCGGGCACGTCGTCCAAAAGACCGGTGCCGGCCGCGTGCATGCTCACGATCTGAGCCACATCGTCCATGGGCTGGAACTGGGGCTGTTTGAGGATCTCCACAATGCGCTTCCCCCGCACGATCCTCCGCTGGGTCGCCTCGTCGAGGTCGGAACCGAATTGAGAGAACGCGGCCAGGGACTGGTACTGGGCGAGCTCGAGTCGCAGGAGCCCTGAGACCTGGCGCAACCCCTTTGATTGGGCCTTGCCGCCCACACGCGACACGGACAAGCCTGCGTTGACCGCCGGGCGCATGCCGGAGTTGAACAGGTCCGACTCCAGGTAGATCTGGCCGTCGGTGATGGAAATCACGTTCGTGGGGATATAGGCGGAGACATCCCCTGCCTGCGTCTGGATCACGGGAAAAGCGGTGAGAGATCCTCCGCCGTTGGCCGCGTTCAAGCGGGCAGCCCGCTCCAGAAGCCGCGAGTGCAGGTAGAAAATGTCACCCGGGTAGGCCTCGCGACCCGCCGGACGCCCGAGGAGGAGCGAAATCTGTCGATACGCCCATGCATGGCGGGACAGGTCGTCATAGACGACAAGGGCATCCTGGCCCTTTTCCATGAAGTATTCGCCTATGGCGCAAGCCGCGAACGGCGCAAGGTACTGCATGGCGGCGGGCGTCGAGGCGCTGGCGGCAACCACGACGGAGTAGTCCATGGCCCGTTCTTCCTGGAGCTTTCCGATGATGCGGGCGATACTTCCCCGCTTCTGGCCGATCGCGCAATAGATGCAGACCACCGGCGGCAGACCCAGATCGTGCGAGCGCTGATTGATGATTGCGTCCACGACAAGGGCGGTCTTTCCGGTGTTGCGGTCACCGACCAGGAGCTGTCTCTGTCCTCGACCGATCGGTGTGAGAGCGTCGACGACCTTCGTGCCGGTCTTCAATGGCACGTCGACCGGAGCGCGTTTGGTCACCCCCGGGGCGATCTTCTCCAGCGGCATCAGCTCACCGCCTTCCACCGTGAGAGGCTTGCCATCCAGCGGAGCCCCGAACGGGTCTATCACCCGCCCCAGGAGGTCCGCCGAAACGCGCAAGGACAGGGGCACGCCCGTGCTGCGGACCTCCGTGCCTTCCTCGAAGCTCGTGTCCTCCGAGAGCGCGAGGATCGAGACGGCGTCCTCGTCCAGATTCATGATGAGCCCCCGACGCCCGTCGGCGAACTCCGCAACCTCTCCATAACCGGCGTGCGACAGCCCGTCCGCGCGCACGATTCCGTCGGCAACACTGGTGACTCTGCCGACGTTCGCGACGCTGGGCTCCACCGCGACGTGGGAGAGCTTCTGCTCGATCTCTCGAACCAGGTCTTCCGCTTTCATTTTTCCCCAAGCTTCTCTATGATATTCCTGATATAACCATGGACGCTCTCGTCCATGATGTCATCCCCATCGCGCACCCTCACCCCGGCCCCGAGTGATTCATCCTGTCCCACATCCACCGGGCGGCCCGGAAAGCGCCGATGCATAGCGGCAGCGGTGCCTGCCATCTCACCGGACACGGCCACCGACACGCGGTCTTTTGCGATCCGACGTCGCAGCTCGTCGCGCAGCCGTTTCAGATCGGCACGCGAGAGGGCGGCCAGAGTCCGCGCCGCCAGATCGTCGCTGATATCACCTTCGGGTCCCATGAGGAGCCCCACGAGCTTTTTCACGAGCGACTGGCGCCCTGAACACGCTCGAGGCCGCGCGCCACGATGCGCGCCTTCTCCTCATCTGTGAAAAGCCCCGTCAGTGCCCGGTCCAGTATTCTCCCCGACAGTTGCAGGGAAAGACCCTGGACCGCCCGTTCCATGTCCTGCCGTTCCAACTCCATTACCGCGCGCGCTTCCGCCACGAGGCGTTCCGCGTCACGACCCGCCCGCTCCAGAGATGCCGCGCGGAGCCGCTCCGCCTCATCGCGGGCGTTCTCCAGGAGCTGATAGGCTTCGGCGGAGGCCTTTTGCAGGATGGCCTCGCGCTCGACCGCGGCCTTGGCGAGGGCGCGCCGGGCCTGCTCGGCGTCGCTCAGTCCCTGGGCGATCTTCTCGCGCCTGGTTTTCAGATTCGCCATGAGTGGGCGCAAGAGGAAACGCTGGATGAGCCAGGCAACGATGAGGAAATTGACCAGCTGGGCCAGGAACATCCTGAGATCGAGGTGAAATGCCCCCAGGGCGTCCATTTTCGCGAGCCTCTCTTACCGGAAGGCGAATATCAGTGAATAGATCGCGATTGCTTCCGCGAACGCCATGGCAAGAATCATGGCCGGAAGTATCCTACCCGACGCCTCGGGATTGCGCCCGATGGCCTCCATGGCCTTCATGCCGATGAGCCCGATGGCAAGACCCGGCAGGGACCCGCCGATTGCCACGATGATACCGCCGGATGCAGACAGAGTGAATGTCATGATTCCTTTCCTCCCTTAATGAGACTTCGAATGCGTTTCCGTCAATATAGACATGAATGCGAGGGTCAAGAGCGAGAATATCAGTGCCTGGATGACAGCCACCAGGATCTCAAGAGCGAGAAAGGGAACCGGCAGGATGAATGCGGAGATGGAGGCCATTGTTCCCAGAACGCTCTCACCCGCCGATATGTTTCCATAGAGTCGGAAGGAGAATGAAAGGAGTTTCGTCACTTCCTGCACGATTTCCATGAGTCCGACAAAAAGCAGAAGCGGATTCAAAGCGAAAAAGCGCTTGAGATACGAGCCGAGACCCGTGGTTCGAATCGCGAGGGTGTGGGTGGCAATCACCGAGACCACGGCCAGGGCAAGTGTCACATTCAGGTCCGAGGTGCTCGCGCGGAGCAAAGGAACAAAATCGGACCCCCGCGAAAAACCGATCGTTCCAAATCCCGGCAGGAGGCCCAGCAGATTGGAGATTGCGACATAGATGAAGAAAATCGCCACCCAGGGGAATATCATGGGCGCCCGCGAGCCGGCAACCTGCTCGGTCGTCGAATAGAGGTACTCGATGACTGATTCCACGATTCCCTGGTATTTTCCCGGCACGAGGGAAATCCGCTTTTTCAACGTGAAAATCAGGGTGATTATGACGGCGTCAACGAGGAGTGTGGCGATAAGCGTGTTTGTCACGCGAAATCCGGCAAGGCTTATTATCGTCTCGAGCCCGGAGGTCGCCATGGCAGGAAAAAATATACTGTGGCATTTGTGCGGAGTCAACGAACATTCGTGCAGCGAATCGCGGTTACAAAAATGTCGCTACACTCGCTTGCTTTCACGACTTTTTGTATACTATAGCCAAGATCCATGACGCCGGGTAAAGCGGCTCTTGACTCTCGGATGCCTGCACACCCAGGCGATGATGGCGACACGTCGCGATTCCTGCGCGAAGAAAGGTGGTCGGCATGGCCTGGGTAAGCATCATCGGCGGCGGAAACGTCGGCGCGAATGCCGCGTTCTTCATTGCCGAAAAAGGCGTGACGGATGTTCTCGTCGTCGATATCCAACCGGGACTCTCCAAAGGCAAGATGCTCGATATCATGGAGGCGGCGCCCATTCGCCGCTATCGCAATGCCCTCATCGGCTCCGATTCCTTGGACGATATCGCCGGTGCGCGCTTCGTCGTCATAGCGGCGGGCGCGATACGAACACCGGGCATGCGTCGGGAGGATTTGTACACGGCGAACGCCGGTTTAATCGCCGCGCTGGCACCGCGCGTCGCCGCCCTGGCGCCTCAGGCTTCGGTTCTCATCGCCACCGAGCCCGTGGATTCTCTTACGACCCTCTTTGCGCGTCGTTCGGGTCTTCCGCGAAACCGTGTCCTCGGTCTGGGGGGGATCCTCGACTCCACGCGCCTGCGCGCCCTCATAGCGCGCGAGTTGGACGTTTCCATGGAAATCGTTTCGGCCCTGGTCATAGGGCGCCATTCCGACGACATGATCTGCCTGCCACGTTATTGCAGCGTTTCAGGAGTTCCGCTTCCGCTTCTGTTATCGCCGGAAAGGGTAACGGCCCTCGTTGAGGAGACACGGACCGCCGGGGACCTCGTGGTGGAGATGGCAAAACGGTCGAGCTCCTACTATGCGCCTTCCGCGGCCGTCGCGGAGCTGGCGGACTCCTTCCACATGAACCTGAATCGCATCTTTTCCGTCTCCGTCATGCTCCAAGGAGAATACGGCGTGCGTGACGTGGCGCTGAGCCTCCCCGCCGTGATCGGGGAAGAAGGGATAGTCCGCGTTCTCACGCCGCAGCTTACCGATCAGGAAAAGGCCAGCTTCGTCGAGTCGTCGAAAAAGATCGCTGCTGCCGTAGCGGGAGGTGCCGTATGAAGGTATCCGTCATCGGCGCCGGAAACGTGGGTGCCAAAGCCGTCTACTATATCGCCGAGAAAAACATGGCCGACCTCGTCATGGTAGATGTCGCGGAAGGGCTCGCGCGCTCCAAAGCGCTGGATTTCCTCCACGCCGCGCCGCTGCGCGGCTACGAGGTGCGCATACGGGGAACCACTGATTTCGCGGAGATCGCCGACAGCGATGTCGTGGTCATCACGGCGGGCATCGCGCGCAAACCCGGCATGGATCGCATGGATCTGCTGAAGACGAATGTCAACATCGCACGCGCGACGGCGCGGGAAATCGCACGGCGGGCGCCGAACGCCGTCGTCATCGTGGTCACCAATCCGCTGGACATCATCTCCATGGTCGTCCTGCGCGAGACCGGCTTCGCCTTGCGGAAGGTCGTGGGCATGGCCGGCGTGCTCGACTCCACGCGCTTTCGCGCGTTCATCGCCGAACGCCTCGGGGTATGGCCGGGTGACGTGCAGGCCATGGTGCTGGGCGGTCACGGCGATGAGATGGTGCCCCTCACGAGCTACACGTCCGTCGGCGGCATTCCCATCAACCAGCTTCTGGATCCGGCCAGCGTCGAAGCCCTCGTGAAAAGGACCCGCACCGGCGGGGCCGAGATCGTGTCGCTCCTCAAAACCGGCAGCGCCTTCTACGCTCCGGGGGCCTCGGTGGCGAAGATGGTCGAGGCCGTCATCAAGGACGAGAAACGACTTTTCCCCGCCTCGGCGTTTCTGCGGGGGGAATACGGCTACAGGGACATTTATCTCGGAGTACCCGTTCTCATGGGACGAAATGGGGTGGAGCGCGTCATCGAGCTGCCGCTCACCGATTCCGAGCGCTCCGCCTTGGACGCGTCGGCTGAGGCGGTCCGCAAAGGCATTGCCGAGCTGGAAGGGCTTTAGGGAGAGGGACATGGTTCACGAATACGAGGCAATCATAGTCGGAGCGGGCGGCGCGGGACTCTATGCGGCCCTCGAAGCAAGCGGCGCGGCGCGAACCGCGGTGCTTTCCAAGCTCTACCCAATGCGCAGCCATACCGGTGCCGCGCAAGGGGGGATCGGCGCGGCCTTGGGCAATGTGGAAGAGGACAAGCCTGAATGGCACGCCTTCGACACGGTCAAGGGCGGAGACTATTTGGTGGACCAGGGCGCCGCCATTCTCCTGGCGGAAGACGCCGTTCGCGCCGTCTACGATCTGGAGAATCGAGGGCTGCCGTTCAACAGAACCCCGGAGGGCCGCATCGACCAGAGGCGTTTCGGCGGTCACACGCGGAACTTCGGCGAAGCGCCCGTGCGCCGCTCATGCTACGCGGCGGACCGGACCGGACACATGATACTGCAGACCCTCTATCAACAGTGCATCAAGAACGGGGTTGAGTTCTACGACGAGTTTCACGTGCTGGACGTCATACTGGAGGGTCGCCGTTGCGCCGGCGTCGTGGCCCTCGAGCTGGCAACGGGCGAGATCCATACCTTCCGGGCCAAAGCCGTCCTCTTCGCCACCGGCGGATTCGGCCGCATGTTCCGCATCACGTCCAACGCGCATGCGAACACGGGTGACGGCCCGGCTGTGCTGGCCCGACGCGGCGTGCCCCTCCAGGATATGGAGTTTTTCCAGTTCCATCCCACCGGTATTCGCGGGCTCGGCATTCTCATTACAGAAGGGGTCCGCGGCGAAGGAGGGATTCTTCGCAATCGGTCAGGGGAAAGATTCATGGAGCGTTATGCCCCCACCCTTCTGGACCTTGCCCCGCGGGACATGATTTCCCGTGCCATCATCACCGAGCTCAGATCGGGCAACGGAGCCCGCGGGGATGGACGCATCGATGATTACCTCTTCCTGGATGCCACGCACCTTGGAAAAGATGTGCTGGAAAAAAAGCTCCCCGATATTACCGACTTCAGCCGAACCTACCTGGGCATTGATCCCGTTGACGCGTTCATCCCCATACAACCCACCGCCCACTATGCGATGGGCGGGATACCGACCGACATAGACGGTCGGGTGCTCGCCGATGGAACGGGAGCCGTCTACGACGGTCTGTACGCGGCGGGCGAGTGCGCATGCGTATCCGTCCACGGGGCCAATAGGCTGGGCACGAACAGCCTTGTCGACCTCGTCGTATTCGGGCGCCGCGCGGGAAAGCACATCGCACGCTTCGTCAAGAGCGCCGACATCGGGGCCACGGCTCCCGACGCGGCCGAGCCTTCGCGTCAGCTGCTGGCGCGCCTTACCGACGGCACGAAGGGCCCCCACCCCAGCGTCATTCGCGAGGAAATGGAAATCGTCATGATGGAGAAGGTGGGGATCTTCAGGAACGCCGCCGACATGGAAACGGCCGTGGCGAAAATGGCCGAGCTGCGCAGCCGGTGGACCGAGATCCGTACCCAGGACAGGGGGAAGAAATTCAACAAGGACATCCTTGGCATCCTCGAGCTGCAGAACCTCCTGGACCTCGCATTCGTGACGGCAACGGCCGCACACGAAAGAACGGAAAGCCGTGGTGCCCATGCGCGCGACGATTTTCCGGATCGTGACGACCATCAGTGGTTGAAACACAGTATGTCGTGGCTCGCCGACTCCGGTGTGCATCTGGGCTCCCGGGAAGTCGATATCACGACCTGGAAGCCGAAGCCGCGCGTATATTAAGGAAAGGAAGATATGAAACTTCACGAATACCAGGCAAAAGGTCTTCTGCGCGAGTACGGCATCCCTGTGCCGGAAGGCGCGGTGGCCGAAACGCCGGAAGAAGCGCAACGCATCGCCAAGGACATCGGATGCCCGGTCATGGTGAAGGCGCAAGTGCTCGTCGGGGGTCGGGGAAAGGCGGGCGGCGTCAAGATGGCTCGCGACCCGTATGAAAGCGCCGCCCTCGCTCGCGACATTCTTGGCATGACCATCAAGGGCATCATAGTCCAGAAAGTGCTCGTGGCGCGCGCGGTTGATATCGCTTCGGAATTCTATGTCAGCCTGACGATTGATCGTGCATCCCGTACGGTGCAGTGTATCGCCAGCGCCTCCGGCGGCATGGAGATCGAGGAGGTTGCGCAAACGCACCCCGAGCGCATCGTGCGCTTCAGTCTGGATCCGATGGCCGGCCTCGTCGCTGCCAAGCACCGCGAAGCCCTCTCACGCGCATTTCCCGGTGCCACGGTGGCCGATCAGGCATGGGACATCGTGCACGCGATGTACCGCCTGTTCAAAGAAAAGGATTGCTCGCTTATCGAGATCAATCCGTGCGCGCTTACGCCACAGGGCAAGCTCGTTGCCGCCGACGCGAAGCTGATCTTCGACGACAACGGTCTCTACCGGCACCCGGAGCTTGAAAGCTATCGAAGCCCGGAGGAGTACAGCGCCGAGGAAATGGACGCGCGCGCCAACGGTTTGTCCTACGTCGGCCTGGACGGAACGATCGGATGCATCGTCAACGGCGCCGGTCTTTCCATGGCGACGATGGACCTCATCAAATACTTCGGCGGCAGCCCCGCGAATTTTCTGGACGTGGGGGGAAGCTCCAATCCGGAAAAGGTGCTCAACGCGCTTCGCATCATCCTGAAGAATCCGAAGGTCGAGGCGGTCCTCATCAACATTTTTGGCGGCATCACGCGCTGCGACGATATCGCGCGCGGCATCCTCATGGCGCGGGAGCGACTTTCCTTACGCGTTCCGCTCGTGATACGCCTCATCGGAACGAACGAAAAAGAGGGGCGGGCGCTTCTGTCCGGCGCGGGCATCGACGCCTTTGACGACCTGGCCGACGCGGTGAAAAGCGTCGTGGGCAGAGCCGGAAAGGAAACAAAATGAGCATCCTCCTCGGCAAGGATTCACGCATCATCGTACAGGGCATCACGGGACGCGATGGCTCCTTTCACGCCCTTTCAATGCGCGAGTACGGTTCCGCGGTGGTTGGCGGTGTCACACCGGGGAAGGGCGGCCAGAGCGTCGAAGGCATACCGGTCTTCGACACGGTTGCCGAAGCGAAAGCGAAAACGGGAGCGAATTGCACGGTCATTTTCGTGCCGGCAAAGTTCGCGAAATCGGCGCTCACGGAGGCAGCGGATGCCGCGATTCCCTTGATCGTCTGCATCACCGAGGGTGTCCCGGTCCTCGATATGGTGGAGAGCCTCGCCTACCTCACCGCCAAGGGCTGTCGACTCATCGGGCCGAATTGCCCGGGACTCATCAGCCCCGGAGCGTCCAAGGCCGGAATCATGCCCGGTCGCATCCATCTTCCCGGCGATGTGGGGGTCATCTCGCGCAGCGGAACCCTCACCTATGAGGTCGTCTGGGCCCTCACGCGGGCCGGCATGGGCCAGTCCACGTGCATCGGTGTGGGAGGAGATCCGGTGATCGGGACAGGTTTTGTCGAGCTGCTGGGCATGTTCGAATCAGACCCCGGCACGGCGGGTGTCGTGCTCATCGGAGAGATCGGCGGCGAGGACGAGGAGCGCGCCGCGGAGTTCATTCAAGGATCCATGAGAAAGCCCGTCGTGTCGTTCATTTCCGGACGAACGGCGCCGCCGGAAAAAAGGATGGGCCACGCGGGAGCCATCGTTTCCGGTGGGCGCGGCACGGCCGCGGCAAAAGTGGGCGCGTTGCGGGCCGCCGGCGTCCCCGTTGCCGACAGACCCGACGAGATCCCCGGCCTTCTGGCGGGGAGGCTTCTTGACGGAGGAGGGGCCCGCACATGAGCCGGGAGGAGTCGCCGCTTTCACCGGCCAATCTCGGCTGGCTGGAAGATATGCACGAGCAATGGCAGCAGGATCCCGGGGCGGTGGATGCGCGCTGGGACGAGCTGTTCCGCGAAGAGGACGCAGGCGATTCCCGGGAACAGCTGCGGGAAGCGGCCGGCGCTCCGCGTATGGTCTCTTCCGACCTCGTGTACGCGCAGAGCAGGGTGGATAGCCTGGTCTGGGCGTACCGTGATGTCGGCTACCTCTATGCGCACCTCAACCCTTTGGCGCCCGCGGAAGGCGAGCAGAAGAACTACTATACCGAACCGGCCCACACCTACGAGCAGCTCACGCCCGCCGAGTTCGGATTGGCGGAAAAAGACCTGCAGCGCGAGTTCTCCGCGGGACGGGTGCTGTTTTCAGGCAGCGCGAAGCTCTCCGAGATCATTCGCGCCTTGCGGGAAACATATTGCTCCACCGTCGCCGTGGAGTTTCTCCATGTCCAGAACAAGCCCATGCGCCGCTGGCTCATCCAGAACATGGAATCCACGCGAAACAGGCCCTCGTTCGGGGCCGACAAAAAGCGGATCATCCTGGAAGACCTCGTGCATGCCGAAGAGTTCGAGCATTTCATGCACACAGCCTTCATCGGCCAGAAAAGATTCTCCCTCGAGGGCGCCGAATCGGTGATCCCCGGTCTGCACCACGTGGTGGATAGCGCCCCGTCCATGGGGATAGAAGAAATCATCCTCGGTATGACGCATCGGGGACGCCTCACGGTGCTCAACCGAATCATGGAGAAGCCGATGGAGGAGGTGTTTTCCGAGTTCGAAGGCCACGAGGACCCCGGCGATTACGGCGGCGGCGGAGACGTACGGTATCATCTGGGCTACCAGAGAGATCACAGAGCGCCCGACGGCAGCGCGGTGCGCGTGAATCTCGTGGCCAATCCCAGCCACCTCGAATCGGTGGGCCCTGTCGTGGAGGGCATGGCCCGCGCGATCCAGCGGGAGCGCGCCGACACGGAACGCAAAAAAGTGGTCCCCATCATTTTGCACGGGGACGCGGCTTTTTCGGGCCAGGGAGTTGTCGCGGAAACGTTCAATCTGGCCACGCTGAAAGGATACAAGACCGGCGGCACGATCCACGTCGTGATCAACAATCAGATCGGGTTCACGACCTCCTCGCGCGATGCGCGCTCCACATTCTATCCCACCGATGTGGCAAAGATGCTGCCCATACCCGTCTTCCACGTGAACGGCGACGACCCCGAGGCGGTGGTCTACACTATGGATCTGGCCCTCCGGTTCCGCCAGACCTTCGGCCGCGACGCTGTTGTCGACATTTTCTGCTATCGAAAGTACGGACACAACGAAGGGGACGATCCTTCCTTCACGCACCCGCTCATGTATCGGATCATCGAGAAAAAGAAAAGCCAACCGGTGATGTACGCGGAAAAGTGCAAGGCAGGCGGCATCCTTTCAGACGCCGATGAGCAAAGCATGCGCGGGCAGTTCCGGGCTGCTCTGAAGGAGTCTCTCCGCATCTCCCGAGAAACACCCGCGCAACACATTGCCGTCGCCGCGAACAACGAGTGGAGCTTCGACGAGGTCGTGAGCGGCCCGCCGTTGGAAGAGCTAACCGGCATTGGGCGGATCCTCACCACGTCCCCGGACGGATTCCATATGCACCCGAAGCTCAAACGGATCGTAGAGGAAAAGGCATCGCGTTTGGCGAAGGATGGTACGGTGGATTGGGCGTTCGCCGAGTCTCTGGCCTTCGGCAGCTTGTTGAAGGAGGGCGTGCCCATTCGACTCAGCGGCCAGGACAGCGCCCGCGGCACTTTTTCCCAGCGCCATCTGGTCTGGTGGGACGCCGAATCCCTCCTTCCCCAACCGTATACGCCTCTCACGACCGTCACGGAGGAGAAGGTCCAATTCTCGGTCTACGACAGCCCCCTGTCGGAGTATTCGGTTCTCGGATTCGAATACGGCTTCGCCTTGGGGCGCCCGAGCGCCCTTGTCATGTGGGAGGCCCAGTTCGGAGACTTTTCCAACGGCGGTCAGGTGATCATCGACAATTACGTGGTGGCCGGCGAAGCGAAATGGGGCACGCCAAACGGCCTCGTGCTTCTCCTGCCGCATGGCTTCGAGGGGCAGGGTCCCGAGCACTCGAGCGCTCATATGGAGCGCTTCCTGATGCTGTGCGCTCATGAGAATATACAGGTATGCAACTGCACGACCCCGTCGCAGTACTTCCATCTTCTGCGCCGCCAGGTGAAACGCAGCTTCAAAAAGCCGCTCATCGTGCTCACGCCGAAGAGCCTTCTCCGGCACCCGCGAGCCCTCTCCAGCCTTCGGGAGTGCGCCGAGGGGGCATTCCGCGAGGTCCTGGACGATCCGCAAAGGCCGCAAAAGCCATCGCGCCTCCTCCTCTGTTCCGGCAAGGTCTATTACGATCTCCTTGCGGCACGCGAAAAACCGGGCTCACCGGCGGTTGCCATTGCGCGGGTCGAGCAGTTGTATCCGTTTCCGGTGGCCGCCTTGAAATCGCTTCTGGCCTCGTACAAAGGTGTCCCGCGGGTGGAATGGGTACAGGAGGAGCCCCGCAATCGCGGCGCGTGGATGTTCATGAAGGACCGCATGCAGCGGGAGCTCCCGGACGTGGATATCGGATACGTGGGACGCGAGGAGAGCGCGAGCCCGGCAACGGGGTCTCACGCGCGTCACGAAAGGGAGCAGCAGAAGCTCCTGGAAACGGCCTTCGGGCAGGCATGACGGAGGGGCCGCATGGGTGAGGAAAAAAATGAAGCATGACATCGTGGTTCCTTCGGTGGGCGAATCGGTGACGCAAGGGATCCTTTCCTCCTGGTTGAGAAAGACCGGGGACAGCGTGGAGGAGGGAGCCGATCTCTTCGAGCTGGAGACGGATAAGGCCACCGTCACCGTTCCGGCGCCGATGACGGGGATCCTCACGATCACCGTGGACCCCGGCGCTGAAGTGACCGTTGGACAGGTCGTCGGCGCTATTGATACCGTAGCAGCGGGCGCGGCCGCGCAATCCGTGGGCGATCCGCCCGCGGCGGTCGCGGTCGGTTCCCCTGCTCCAGCGGCGCCATCCGCCCCGACCGCGGCCGCGCCCGCCTCCCAACCCGCGGCCCCCCCGACGCCACTCGCGCCGCGTCCCGTTCCGCCGCGGCCTGCGTCACCCGCGCGCCAACCCTCCTCGCCGCGAGCGCCCGCGGTGGCCCGCGCCGGGGAGCGTCGCGTGGCAATGACGTCACTACGAAAAAAAATCGCCGCCAGGCTCGTCGAGGCTCAGCACTCCTCCGCATCTCTTACCACGTTCAACGAGGTAAACATGCAGAAGGTGACCGAGCTGCGAGCCCGGTACAAGGACGACTTCGAGAAGGCCCACGGTGTGAAGCTCGGTTTCATGTCGTTCTTCGTGAAGGCGTCCTGTCTCGCGCTGGCCGAGATGCCGATCGTCAACGCGCGTATCGATGGCGAGGACATCGTCTACAACGACGCTCCCGACATCGGCGTGGCGGTCTCCACAGAGCGAGGGCTCGTGGTCCCCGTCATCCGCAACGCTGATCGGCTCACCCTCGCCCAGATCGAGGCGGCCGTCGCCGACCTCGCCACCCGCGCGCGCGATCGCACGATCATGCCCGACGAGCTCGCCGGGGGAACATTCAGCATCACCAACGGCGGCGTGTTCGGGTCACTTCTCTCGACGCCGCTCTTGAACTACCCGCAGGCGGCCATTCTGGGCATGCATACCATCCAACGTCGGCCCATCGCCGAGGCGGCCGCGAACGGCGCCGCGGAGCAGATCGTCATCCGTCCCATGATGTACGTGGCTCTTACCTATGACCATCGCCTCATCGACGGGAAAGAGGCGGTGAGCTTTCTCAAGCGTGTGAAGGAACTCGTCGAAGATCCGTGGCGCCTCTTCATCGAGGCATAGGAGAGTTATCAACCATGAGCGTGGAAACCGGAACCTATTCGAAAGGGCTTGAAGGGATCATCGCGGACGAAACGACCATTTGCCGCCTCGACGGCCAGCACGGCCGGCTCTTCTATCGCGGCTATTCCATTGACGAGCTGGCGCGCAAATCCGACTTCGAGGAAGTGACCTACCTCCTCCTGTACGAAAAGCTGCCCACAAAAGCGGAGCTCGCCGAATGGCGCACGCGCATGCGGGCAAGCCGCCCCTTGCCGGAACAGGTTCTGGAGATGGTGCGCGCGTTTCCGCCCGGGGCGCATCCCATGCAGCTTCTCCAGTCGGTGATCGCTTATATCTCGAGCTACGTCGAGCACACAATCCATCACTCGACCACCTGCAACTGCCGCCAGACGCTTCACCAGGTGGTGCAAACAACCAGCGTCGTCGCAGCCTACGAGCGTATCCACGAAGGAAAGCCGTACGTTGCCCCTCGCAGTGACCTGTCTCATGGCGCTAATTTCCTCTACATGCTGCGCGGCGCCGAGGCGGACGAGTTCGAGGGCAAAGTCATGGATTCCTGCCTCGTGGTGCACGCCGAGCACGAGTTCAACGCCTCCACTTTCACGGCGCGCGTGGTGGCCTCAACGATGTCCACGTGCTACTGCAGCATCTCTGCCGCCATGGGAGCGCTCTACGGCTCCCTCCACGGTGGGGCGAATGAAAAGGTCCTCGACATGCTGGAAGAAATCGGCACCCCCGACAAGGTGGGGGCGTGGATGAGCAAGGCCATTGCGGAAAAGCGCAAGGTCATGGGCATGGGGCACCGCGAGTACAAGGTGAAAGATCCCCGCTCCTACGTCATGGAGGATTTCCTCAAGGAGCTCTCCGACAGGAAGGGTGACCATCGTTACTATGACATTCTGAAGGAGATCGAGAAGCAGTTCCGCGAGCGCATGGAGGAAAAGGGGAAGCCGGTCTATCCGAACGTCGACTTCTTCTCCGGCGCCGTGTATACACTCTTAGGGATCCCCAAGATACTTTTCACGCCAATATTCGCCATGGCGCGGGTGTCGGGATGGCTTGCGCATATCCTCGAGCAGCGCGAGCACGGCAACCGTATCTACCGCCCCGAGAGCCTGTACAAAGGGCCACCGGAGCTCGCCTACGTGCCTTTATCGGACCGGGGGTAATCCCTCGTGCGGGGATCGACCCGCTCAGCTCGCCGTGGGTGCGAAGGCCAGAGCGCTATACACCCGGCCGTGATAGAGGCTGGGCCTTTCGGCAATCAGGCGCGGGCCCGTGAGCCCCGCGCAGGTCGCGGTCTTTTCCCATTGCGGGCGCGGCTGTGGGTATGGCACCCAGCGACTGGCCTCCGTGACGTCATATTCGACAAGGACAAGCGTTCCGCCCGGCTTCAACCACCGCGATACATGCTGAAGGACCCCGCATGTATCGTTCTGAAAATGCAGGGTGTTGGCCAAAATGATTCCGTCCATAAGGGGCAGCTGGATATCCAAGGCAAAATCACCGTGGACCGTCTTCAGGGTGATCTCCGGGAACTCGCGCGCCATCTCGCGCTCCAGAATGCGCAGGGATCGCGCGTCACGATCCAGAGCAAAGATCTCCGCGCGTGGCCCGATGAGCTCGGCCAGCGCAAGGCTGAAGGCACCGCTGCCGCACCCGAGGTCCGCCCACCTTCCTCCCGGCCGTACCCCGTAGCACAATAGCGCAATATGATCGTTCCTGTTCATGTTTCCGCGGCGCCTCCTCCGCGCTATACTCTTTAAGTAGAAAAGTTATTCATGAAAGTCAATGGAAAGGAGTCGGTGCATGCTTACGGAAATTCGCAATGCCCGTCAGGTTGAAGGCGAAGGGTTTCGCCGGTGGTTCACCGACGACTATTTCGACCTGATCGTGTGGTACGGAGATCAGAATGCCATGATCGGGTTCCAGCTCTGCTACGACAAACAGGGCAAGGAGCGGGCTCTCACGTGGACCGTCGAATACGGATTCCAGCACAACCGCATCGATTCGGGGGAAGTGCCGGGACATGCCAAAATGACTCCGGTCATCGTCGCCGATGGAGCCTTCAGCCGGGACCCGGTCGCCGAGCGCTTCCGCGCCGCAAGCACCGGTATCGAGCCCGGTGTCGCCCAGTTCGTCTACGAGACGCTCATGCGCTTTCGCGAGGGCTCTGATCAGCTCAATGGACGATAAGAAAGGCGCCCCCTAGATCTTCAGGAGCTTGAAGCCTTCGGCGTACTGAAAGGGCACTCCGCCCTTTTTTGCGGTTTCTGCCGCAGCCTTGCGAAGACTCGATGTATGGCCTTTCCTGTCGCGGCTGGTCTGGCTGGCGTGCCGCAAAAGAGCGGAGACGCGAAGCCCGAGTGTGGCGGTGACGTCCTCATAATGATCGGGTGAGTCCGTCCAAAACAGATAGACCTCTTTTACGCGCCAGGGATCCACACCATCGCGGAGCTGTTCGGCGAAAAGATTCACTTCTTTGGCGGCGTAGACCGCGTCAAGGGCCGCAAATCCGGCGGCGCGATGATCCGGATGGGTCTGGTAGTGCTTCCACGGATCGATTGCGAGCACACGATGTGGTCGTAGGCGCCTGATGGCGCCGGCAATCTCACGGCGCAGCTCCATGGTCGGCTCGAGAGTGCCGTCTGGGTACCCTAAGAAGATCAATTCGCGGACCCCCAACCGTGCGGCGGCCGTTGTTTGTTCCTTTTCTCGAAGCGTCGCAAGATGCCCGGGGCGGACATTCGGATCCTTGCTCCCTTTGTCGCCGCTCGTCAGGAGGAGGTAGGTAACGGCCACTCCTTCCCGCGTCCAGCGCGCCACGGTTCCCGCGCAACCGTATTCCGGGTCGTCGGGGTGCGCCGCGATGACGAGCACCCGCTGCGTTTCATTCGCTTTCTTTGCCACGGGGCCACGCTACCACGCTTCCGCGAGCTTTGAATATCAGGGGTCGAGACTGCGTTGGATCGGAGCGCCGCCTCAGTGTGTGACGGTGACCGAATCGCGCACCGCTCGACCCGCTGCATGGAGCTGGGCTACAGAGGCGATTTTGGTTTTGTCGCTGTCGGAACGGACGTGTCCGTTGAGAACGATGACCTCGCCTTTGAAGAGCCCGCCTTTTTCAACGGTGACAATGACATGTTGCGCATCCGCTATGGTGGGGTCGTCCGCGATCACTTTCTGGATTTCCGATTGTACCTTTTCCGCTTCCCGCATGCTCGCTCCTCCTTGTAGTACGAGCCAGTTCAATGGGAGCCACGACCTTCAAACTGGTTCGATCATACGCCTCTCCCGGTGAACTGTCAAATAATATGGGTGGCTGGGGCGCAAAGAGAGTCGGGGGGGTTGCGCGGAGAATGGACGAGGCTAAAGGGCGGGTGGATCGTCGGAGATGAGACGCTCCGTGCGCGTGCGCTCGAATACCTGCCGCAAGAGCTCCACATCCTCGGGGCTCTGCTGGATTCCGCGGCGGGAGAACATCCGCTTTTGGATCAGGATAGCCTGGTCCACGGGGCATTCGGTGATCTGGCCAAAGGATCCTGCGTAGTTGCAGAAGCTGGGTACGTTGGAGCCGATGAAACCATAGAGCATGCTGGACACGCCGATAATCTTGCCGGTGAAGATACTCGTGTTGATGGCGGTTTTGGCGTAGTCGCCGATTACGCAGCCGAGGAACTGCATGCCGGTGTCCACACGCCGATGGGGGAACTCCAGGCGCACTTCGCCGTAGGTATTCTTGAGGTCGCTGTTGCTCGTGCCGGCGCCGAGATTGACCCAGGAGCCCACCCAGGAATGGCCGAG
>Ga0265342_10000336_pt1 | contig 52560 bp, 40 predicted proteins | sample 4CB327metaG_FD_203125 | JGI IMG/M metagenome (GOLD analysis project Ga0265342, IMG submission 203125) | Rhizosphere microbial communities from Carex aquatilis grown in University of Washington, Seatle, WA, United States - 4-CB3-27 metaG | ecosystem: Host-associated > Plants > Roots >... | reverse complement strand
TGGTCGCGCAGGCGGGCCGCAAGGGCGCGATCACCATCTCGACCAACATGGCCGGCCGCGGGACCGACATCATCCTCGGCGGCAACCCGGAGTTCATGGCGCGCGCCGAGATCGATCCGGAAAAGGCCGGCCAGCCCGGCGCCGAGGTCGACCCGGAGAGGTTCAAGGAGGCGTTCGCACGCTACAAGGCTCAGTGCGACGCTGAGAAGCAGGAGGTGCTCGCCGCCGGCGGCCTGCACATCCTCGGCACCGAGCGCCACGAATCGCGCCGCATCGACAACCAGCTGCGCGGCCGGTCGGGCCGCCAGGGTGACCCCGGCTCGAGCCGCTTCTACCTGTCGCTCGAAGACGACCTGATGCGCATCTTCGGTGCCGAGCGCATCACCGGCCTCATGGAGCGGCTGGGGATGGAGGAAGACGTCCCCATCGAGCACCCGCTCATCAACCGCGCGATCGAGAACGCGCAGAAAAAGGTCGAGGGCCACAACTTCGACATCCGCAAGAACCTGCTCGAGTACGACGACGTCATGAACCAGCAGCGCAAGACGATCTATGCGCAGCGCCGTCAGGTGCTCGAGGGGCGCTATGCGCCCGAACCGTCGGATGAAGAGAAGAAGAAGGGCAAGACCGCCGCCGACAGCCCGGTGCCGACCGAGTCCGGCCAGCACACCGTCGATTCGCTCGCCGGCATCGTGCGCCCGACGCTGGCGCGCATGGTCGACGCGCTGACGCAGGCGGCACCGCCTCCGCCGGCGACGCCCGACCAGCCGGCGCCGCCTGCCGCGTCGCTGACGATCCCTCTGGATCCCGATCGCTTTCGCTCGGCGATCTACCGCCAGTACGGCGCCTACCCCGACACGAGCGGGGCCGCCGACGATCGCACCGGCACGCTCGATCGGCTCGCCCGCGACGTCGCGTCTTCGCTGGTGCAGCAGCGCGAGCGGTTGTTGGATCTCTGCGAAGAAATGCTGCAGGCGGTAATGGACGAGCACTGTCCACCGAGCCGCAACGCAGAGGAATGGGACATCGACGCGCTCACCGCGGCCGTGAAAGAGCGGTTCGGCTTCGAGGCGAATATCGACAATCAGTATCTCGAGCGCGAGGTGCTGGTCGAAAAGCTCTGGGGTGATCTGGAGAAGGTGATCCAGGCGCGCGAGGCCGAGTTCTCGCTGCCGGTCTTTCTCTACTTCGCGCGCTACTTCTATCTCGAGGAGATCGACCAGCGCTGGATCGACCACCTGAAGGCGATGGAGGCGCTGCGCGAGGGCATCGGCCTGCGCGGCTACGGCCAGAAGGATCCCAAGCAGGAGTACAAGAAGGAAGGCTTCGTGATCTTCGGCGAGATGATGGGGATCATCGGCCGCAACGTCTGCGAGAAGCTGTTCCACATGCAGCTGCGCCGTGAAGAGACGGCATCGACCGTCGAGGTGCCACAGCCGCAGCGCAAGCGCGCGCCCCGGCGCACGATCGAGTCCGGTGGCGGCGCCGCGCAGTCGGGCGGCGGAGCGCAGTCGGGCGGGGACGGCGCGCCAGCCGAGGCCGAGGCGCGCCCGGTGCGCCGCCACGAGCCCAAGGTCGGCCGCAACGATCCCTGCCCCTGCGGCAGCGGCAAGAAATACAAGAAGTGCCACGGAGCGGTGGTGGCTGCGTGACCCACGCTGGTCGGCGCGCGGGATCATTGATCGCGCTCGTCGGCCTGGGCGGGCTCGTCGCGCTCGCCTGCCAGACCAGTTCCCAGCCGTCGTCGTGTGATTTCCAGGAGCAGGTCGCCGAGCCCGCGTCCCCGCTGACGCTGCTATCGACCGCGCGGCTGGATCGCGTCAGCAACGGCTTTCTGCTCATGGGCAGCGACCCTCCGCTGGTTCGCTGGGCGCCCGTCGACGAGCGCGGCACGGTGGGCGCCGAGGCCAGCGCGCGGCTACCGCCGATGACGTCCGGCCCGTGGTTCGCCGCTGCAGGTCGCTCGGTGCCCGGTGATACCGTGCTGATTGCCTACGGTAGCGCGAGCACCGGCGGCATGGTCGACATTCAGGTAATGGCGGTGCCGGTGAACGGCGGCACCCCGGTCACCACCGCCCTAGGAGTGAAGCTGCCCGATCCGTCGTCGCCGAGCGGCGCGCTGGTGGCGATGGGCTCGAGCCGCGACGGCCTGCACGCCGGCCTCGCCTGGACCATCCCCGGGCAGCCCCAGGTCAACGTTCAGTTGCTCGGTAGTGATGGCACCGCGCTGGGCACGCCGCTCGCACAGCCGTCGAGCACGACCGCGCCGCAGGTCCCCTGCCTGTCGTTCGTCAACGGCAAGAACAACCTGGCAGTCGGCTTTCTGACCCAGGTCTCGACCGCCGATCCCAACCCGAGCTGGACACTGGTCGAGGTCAGCGACGACGGGGGGCTCGACCATTTCGTTACGTTCCACCTCGGCACGGTGAGTCCGACCTGCCCGCTCAGCGCCGCCACCACGGGGGGCTACGTCACCGTCTGGCAGAACCAGCTCGGGAGCTGGATCGGTACCTACGACACCGGCACCAACATCCTGACCTCCCACCTCTTCGCGGGGGCGGTCACCTTCGGGGGCGCGGATGCTCAGCCGCCGCTCGCCGGCGTCGGGGCGGTGGCCGGCGGCGACTATGCGGTCGTGCTGGCCCAGCCCGGGGCCGCCGATGCGTGGCGGGTCGACTCCCTGGGCAAGGTCGGGACCGACCCGGTGATCTTCCCGTCGACGGCCGGACAGATGGGCCAGATCTCTACGGTTTCTCTCTCCGGTGCCGTCTATGCCACCTACGCCGACTACACGTCCAGCTCGACCGTGGGCACCGACGGAGAGCGCATTTTCCTCAAGGTGACCTGCTTCTGATGCGTCGCACGGGCGCCGGGCGCCGTTTGTGGAATAAACTTTGGGGTACGGCGGGTTATTGAGCTGAAACGCGAGAAGGGTCGAATCAGAAGGTCGAAACGTCATGCCGCTTTTCAAGAGCCGCCCCTCTAAAGCCGACTTCGAACGTGAAGCGATGCCGCACATGGCGGCGCTTTACGCCGCCGCGCTGCGCATGACGCGCAACGAACGCGACGCGGAGGATCTGGTCCAGGACGCGATGTTGCGCGCCTACCGGTTCTTCGACACCTTCGAGGCCGGGACCAACTGCAAGGCCTGGCTATTCCGCATCCTCACCAACGCCTTCTGCAACCGCTACCGGGAGCGCGAGCGTGAGGCCGAGATCCTCAGCGAGGCCGAATCGTCGGAGGCGAACGTCGAGCAGTTCCTGGCCGGGTCGCCGACCAGCGGCCGCGACGCCGAGAGCGCGCTGCTCGGCCGGATGGTCTCCGCCGACGTCGAGCGCGCGCTGGCTGCCGTGCCCCAGGATTTCCGCATGGCGGTGATCCTCGCCGACCTGGAAGACTTCTCGTACAAGGAGATCGCCGAGATCATGGACTGCCCGGCGGGGACGGTCATGAGCCGGCTCTACCGCGGACGCAAGATCCTGCAGGGGCTTTTGCACAAGTACGCCGTCGAGCAAGGAATCATTCCGGCGTCCCACCCGGCGGACATTGAGCCGGGGACCCTCAAAGGGTTCCAGGACCCTCCTGGCGCAGAGGTGCAGGAGGCGCCGGTCGACATCGCCGCCTACCGCCGCCGCCGCAACGGGGGGGACGCATCGTGAAGTGCGCCGAGGCAGCCTCCTCCGTTCAGGCCTACATCGACGGCGAGCTGGCCGGTGTCGACCGCGAACAGATTCAACGGCACATCGGCAGCTGCGAGGTATGTGCGCGCATCTCCCTGCTACAGGGGCGGTTCAAGGCGGCGGTGCGCGCGCACCTGCCCCGGCCTCCGGTGCCCAACGATTTCCGGCGGCGCTTGCACCTGGCGCTCGATGGCGCCGCGCCGGCGCCGCCCCGGCAGCGCTGGAGCTCGCTGCGCTACTCGCGCCTGGTGCCGGCTGCAGGCGCGGCGGTGTTGCTCTTGCTGATCACAGCCACCGTCCGCCGCGGGCAGTCCCAGGTGCTGGGCCAGGCCCAGAGGACCTACCAGGCCGAGATGCCGATGGACGTGGTCGGCTCCGACTGCGGCTCGATCGCGTCATGGTTCCGCGGACGCGTCGACTTCCCGGTGCACGCGCCGGCGTTCGCCAATCACTCGAACTGCAAGGGCGGGCGCCTGATCAACGTCGGCGAGCGGCTGGGCGCGTACCTGGTCCTGCAGGACGCCAGCGGCCATCGGGTCGCGCTGCTGGTCTACAACCTCGGGGACGAGTCGCTCGAGGCGCCCCACGTGCGGGTGATCAACGGTCGGGAGATCTACCTCGGCGGTGGGCCTGGAATCTCGACCGCTGCCTACCGCGACCGCGGCCTCGGCTACGTGGTGACGTCGGACCTGGACGAGGACGCGCTGACCCGCATGGTGACCGCGTCCTTCCGGGTCAACTCGCCCTGACTGATGGGCCCCAGGCCTCGGGCCTCGGGCCTCAGCCGCTGAATCACACGGGTATTCAGGCGGGTCGGACCTTACCTGGCCTACGCCAAGTCTCCGGAAAAAGCGCGGGCGCATCTGTTAGGATGCGGCGCCTGAGGAGGCGAGATGGCCGAACGAAATCTCCTGTGCATCGAACCGGATAGCGACACCGTCGCGGAGATTCGCAACGCACTTTCACCGTACGGGTTCGGCGTCGAGAGTATCTCCAACGGAGAAGATGCCATCGAGTGGGGGCGTGCCCATCCCACGTCGCTGATCATCCTGTCGGTGGAGCCCCGCAAGGTGGGCTACGCGATCTGCAACAAGTTGAAGCGGAGCCCGTCGCTGCGCGAAATTCCGCTGATCCTGATTTCGTCGGAAGAGACGCAGGCGACGTTCGAGCAGCACAGAAAGCTCAAGGCCCATGCCGACGAGTACTTGCTGAAGCCGCTCAACATCGAGGAGCTCCTGGCCAAGGTGAACCGTCTGGTTCCTCTGGGCGAGAAGATGGACGCTGACGAGATCCACGAGGCCGACTCGGGCGACATCATCATCGGCGACGACGAGCACTCCAACGGGAGGGCAGGTCACCGTGCGCACCGCGCCCCGCACACCGACGAGGGCGAGGACGTCCCCACGGCGGTCGCGGCGTCAGCGCATGATCTGGAGCCGGCGCTCGCCGATGCGGTCGCGTCCGACACTGCCCAGCAGAACGTGCTGGAGCCGCCGGAGAACCCGGAGCTATCGCCTTTCCAGGGCGAGACGTTCGACTCGGAGACGCAGGCGGCCTTCGCCGCGCTCGAGGCCGGCGCCCACGAGGGGGGGGCGGGTAAGCCCGCGGCCGACGGTGGCGACATGGTCGATCTGCGGTCGCTCTGGAGCGACGAGGACCTGCCGCCGTCGCTCGGGTGGGAGGCGCCCCCCAGGACCGTTGCGACGCCGGCCGATCACGAGGTGTTCCGGCCGAGCACGCTGGCTGACGACGGCATCGAGCCGGCCGATGAGGAGGACGACAACCCGGTCACCGCGCCCCAGCTGCCGGTGATCGCCGCCGCGACTTACAGCGACGACGTGCTGGACGTGCCGCCGTCGCCCGAGGAGGTCGAGCACATCGGCGAGTCGCTGCACGAGGCGGCGGCGCCCGCGCCGGTGGTGGTCGTCGACGACCGCGCGCTGCGCGAGGCCGAGGCGCGCAACGTGGAGCTCGAGGCGCGCATCGGCTCGCTCGAGAACGAGCGCAAGACCCTGCGCAAGGAGCTGGAGGAGGCGCGCGAGCGCTTCAACCAGACGGCGACGTTCTCCAAGGAGCGCGAGTTCCTCGCGCTGCGCGAGATCATCAACAAGAAGGAAAAGGACATCCTCGACCTGCGCGAGGATCTCGACGCCAAGGAGCGGCAGGTCCTCGATCACAAGGACAAGATCCGCGAGCTGGATCGATCGCGCCGCGATCTCGAGGAGAAGACGCTCGGCTTCGAGCGCAGCGTGGTGGCGTCGACGGAGAAGATCTCCGAGCTGCTGGGCGAGCGCGACAAGTCGGCCGAGCGCGAGAAGGGCCTGAAGGCGCGGCTCGACGACGCCCACGGCGAGATCCACAAGGCGCGCGACGAGGTCGAGGCGATCCGCAAGCGCATGGCGCAGGAGGACGCGCGCGCCAAGGGCGAGATGGAGCGGGCGCGCGCCGACTTCGAGCTGCGCATGCGCGAGACCGACGAGGCGCATCGGACCGAGGTGGCGCGCCTCAAGGAGGACCAGACCGCGGGTAACGCGGCGGTCGAGACCGCGCACCACACCGAGCTGGCGCGCATCGATGCGGCGCACAAGGCCGAGGTCGAAGCGCTGCAGAAGCGGCTGGCCGACGAGCAAGCGGCAGCGAACGAGCGCTTCACCAGCGAGGTGGCGCGCCTGCGGCGCGAACACGAGAAGGCGATCGCGGCCAGCAAGGAAGAGCAGGGGTTGCAGCTGACCTCGGAGCGCCAGGCGTACGAAGCGCTCACCGAGGCGAAGGAGCGCGACCACCGCAACGAGATCCTGGGCATGCGGCGCCGGCACGAGGAGGAGCTGACCGCGGCCGAGGAGCGCCGGCAGCGCGACATCGTCGAGCATGAGCAGAGGCGCATCGCCGAGCTGGACGCCGCCGAGGGGCGGCGCCGGGCCGAGCTGCAGACGCGCGACGAGAACCACCACCAGCGCGTCACCGAGATCGAGCGCCGCCACCTCACCGAGAAGACCGAGCTCGGGGAGAAGCACCGCAGCGACTACGACCAGGCGCTCGGCCGCGCCGCTCGCGCCGAGGGCGAGCTGGCGGCCCGCGTGCAGGAGGTCGATCAGTCGCACCGCCGCATCTCCAGCCTCGAGGCCGACCTCGACGCCGCGCGCGGCGAGGTGGGCGACCGCGACGTGCGCATCGCGCAGACGCGCGACCGCATCGCCGAGCTCGAGTCCAAGGTCACCGACTACGAGGACCAGATCGTGCGCGCCTACCAGCGCCTGCGCGCCGACGAGAAGACCACCGAGAAGGCGCGCCGCGCCCTCGCGGTGGCACTGGCGCTCATCGACGAGCGCGCCAGCGTCCCGGCTGGGGTCGGCGCCGGCGCCCCCAAGTCCGGCCCGGCCGCGGTGGTTTCGGAGGACGCAAACGCGAAGGGGTAGCAACGGCGCCCGCTCGGAGCTAGGTTTTCCGCGGATGGGCGGAACGAGCGCTTGAACACCGTCACCGGTAACGTCGTCGGTCTGAAGCCGAGCCAGATGCATGCGCTCGAGCGCGTCTATCGGCGGCGGCTGCGGCCGGCGGAGATCGTCTCGGGCGAGCTCGCGACCTACTTGTCCGAGGTCTCGCGCGAGATAGAGCGCCAGGTCGGCATCCTCGCCAACCGGCGCGGCGACGTGGAGCACGTCTTCGTCGGCGACGCCTCGCGTATCGTGCTACCGGAGATCGGCCGCATCCGCGCCGGCCGCGGGCGCTTCCGCGGCCTGCGCCTGGTGCACACCCACCTGCGCAACGAGCCGCTCACGCGCGACGACCTGGTCGACCTCGCGCTGCTGCGCCTGGATTTGGTCGCTGCGGTCGGCGTGACGCCGGATGGGCGGCCGGCCGATCTGCACGTCGCGCACCTGCTGCCGCCAATCGAGGGCGGGCAGCCCTGGCGCGTGCTGCCGAGTGAGCCGTTCCACCGCAGCGAGCTCGACAGCGAGGCGCTGATCGAGGCCCTCGAGGAGGAGTTCGAGCGCGTCGCACCGTCGGCCGTCGCGACCGACGGCCGCGATCGCGCGCTGCTGGTCGTGGTCGACGTGCACCGGCGCCCGAACGGCGCCCCGCATGCGTCGCTGGGCGCCAAGGTCGACGAGCTGCGCGAGCTGTGCCTCACCGCCGGCGTGCGCGTGATGGGCGTCATCGAGGCGCGCCGGCCCGAGCCCGATCCCAAGTACCTGCTCGGCCGCGGCAAGCTCGAGGACGTACTGGTGCGGGCGATGCAACTCGACGCCAACGTGCTGATCTTCGATCCCGATCTCTCGCCCGGCCAGGCGCACGCCATCGCGGACTTCACCGACCTGCGGGTCATCGATCGGACGATGCTGATCCTCGATATCTTCGCGCAGCGGGCGAAGAGCCGCGACGGCAAGCTGCAGGTCGAGCTGGCGCAGCTGCGCTATCGGTTGCCGCGGCTCGACGAGAAGAACACGATGATGAGCCGGCTCACCGGCGGTATCGGCGGGCGCGGGCCCGGCGAAACCAAGCTCGAGGTCAACCGCCGGCGCGCGCGCGAACGGGTGACGCGTCTCGAGCGGGAGATCGAGCGCTTCAGCCAGCAGCGCGCCGGCCGCCGCGCAGCGCGCACGCGCCGCCGCCTGCCGGTCGTCGCCATCGTCGGCTACACCAACGCCGGCAAGTCGACGCTGCTCAACACGCTGACCCAGAGCGACGTGCTGGCCGAGGACCGCCTGTTCGCGACGCTCGATCCGACGACGCGGCGGCTGCGCTTCCCACGTGAGCGCGAGGTGATCATCGCCGATACGGTCGGCTTCATCCGCGACCTCCCACGCGATCTGGCGCAGGCGTTTCGCGCCACGCTCGAGGAGCTGGACGAGGCGGATCTCCTGCTCCACGTCGTTGACGCCGCCGACCCCGACCACGGCGAGCAGATGGCGGCGGTCGAGCGCATCCTCGGCGACCTCGGGCTGGCCGAGACGCCGCGCCTGGTGGTCATGAACAAGATGGACCTGATCCCGGCCGCAGAGCGCGAGGCGGTGCTGCACGCCGAGGGCGGCGCCGACGCGATCGCCGTGTCGGCGCGCGATCGCCACACGACCGGCCCGCTCCTCGCCGCCGTGGAGCTGGCGCTGTGGCGCGAGGGCCGCCTCGAGCGCAGGGATCAGATCACGTCAGTGGCCTGAAAGTCCGAAATCCGTCTCCTCCACGTCTGCGCGGAGGAGAGGGAGAAAGACGCACGCGACCCGACGCGGTTGGGAAGGTCAGCTTTCTCTTCGCCCCGGCCCGGTCTTCGGCCGCAGCACCGCCCGGCCGTCTTTGACCACGACGTCGAACTCCACCTTCTCGGTACCGAGGTGCGTGATCATCTGGGGTACGTGCTTGGCCAGGCGGTCGCGCAGCTGCTCCAGCGTGGGCGCAGGGCGGTCGGTCGTGCGCGCCGCCTCGTCGTAGCGGCGGTGCAGCGCCGCCAAATCGTCCTCGGAGAAGCCGGGGACACCGGACGGCCGCGGTGCGGCGGGGGCGGGTGCCGCGGGCGGGGTGGGGACCGCCGCGGGCGCTGCTGGAAGCGATTCCTCGGCTCCGGAAGCCCCCGAGGCCTTGGCCGCCGCTCCCGGCCCGCCGCGCGCGGCTTGTCGTGCGACCAGGGCCCGCGCGCGCGACGCCGGGATACCCAGCGCCACCGCCTCCTGCTCCGTGAGCGGCGCGCCCTTCTGCGCGAGCCGGCGCGACACTCTGGCGACGTCCTTGCGGTAGGTTCCGGCCTCGATCTCGCGCAGCGTCCGGTTCCAGTAGGTGGTCATGAGGGTCCACTTCTGCGACAGCGACTGGAAGCGGAAGCGCAGCGCGGCGTTGCGGATCTGGATCTGCTGCATCTCGAGCACCAGGCGGTTGAGCTCGCGACGCGGAGCGTTCGGCGGCTGCCGCTCGATCCCCGAAAAGAACGTCTCGTAGAGCGCGCGCAGGCGGTCGACCTTGCGCTCCATTTCTTCCAACCTGGCGGTGATCGCCTCGGCGCTGCCCTGAGAGAGTGACAGCGAGCTGGGATCGCGCGCAGGCTTCTTCACAGAGTAGATTTTACCGGAGTCCTGTGGCACCCACTATGATCCACGCGATGTCGATCTCTCTGCCCCCCCCGGCGCCCCCAGGACACCGGGCCACCGGTCTCGCCGCCCACCTCGCGGGGGAGCGCCCGTCATGAGCCTGCTCTTCTGGGCGGCGGCGGTGGTGGCGCTGCTCGGCGTGCTGATCCTGGTGCACGAGCTCGGGCACTTCGTGTTCGCCAAGTTGTTCGACGTGCGCGTGATGCGATTCTCGATCGGCTTCGGGCCGCGCCTGCTCGGCATCACGCGCGGCGAGACCGAGTACCGCCTGTCGCTGGTGCCGCTCGGCGGCTACGTGCGCCTGCTGGGCGAGGATCCCAGCGACGCCATCCCGCCCATTGATCGCCAGCGCCGGCGTTCGCTGTCCGACAAGCCGCTCTGGCAGCGCTACGCGATCGTCGTCGCGGGGCCGGCGTTCAACCTGCTCTTGCCGCTGCTCATCTACTTCGTGCACTACACCGGCCAGCACACGCTGCTGCCGCCGATCATCGGCTCGGTGCTGCCGAACCTGCCGGCGGCCGAGGCGGGGCTGATGCCCGGCGATCGGGTGGAGACCGTCGACGGCAAGCAGGTCCGCTACTGGGAGGACCTGGAGCGCGTGATCGCCGATTCGCTCGGGCACACGCTGCGGTTCGGGATCCGCCGCGGTTCCGACGCCGAGGAGCGCGACGTCACGCCGGTGCAGATCGAACGGTCGGGGACATTGCAGCACAAGGAAACGGTCGGCTGGATCGGCGTCTCGCCGCGCTTTCACCTGCCGGAGATCGGCGTGCTCGATCCCAATTCGCCGGCTGCGCAGGCGGGGCTCAAGACCTTCGACTTCGTCACGTCGATCAACGGTGCCGCCGTCGAGACCTGGGCGGAGTTCGCCAAGGCCGTCGATCGCTCGGGCGCGTCGCCGCTGCGGATCAGCTACCTGCGGGGCGGCTACTCGGCGGTGCCGTTCGCGCACATCGAGATCCAGCGGCCGGCATCGGCGGTGGTCATCCCGGTCGCGATCTTTGACGGCGCGGGGCATCGCCGGTACGAGACCGGGCTGACATCGGCCGAGCTGTTCGTGTTCTCGGTCGAGCCGGGCAGTCCCGCCGACCAGATCGGCATCCGCCGGGGCGATCAGATCCTGGAGCTGGACGGGCAGCCGCTGCCGCACTGGGATCTGCTGCGCCAGCGGCTGGCGGTCGGGCCGCAGCGCACGTTCAAGATCTCCTGGATGTCGCCGGGTGGACAGAAGCACGAGGCGTCATTCCGGCAAGAGGTGCGCTCGGAGCTGGACGCTTATCGCCAGGAAGAGGAGCGCCTGGTGTTCGGCGCGATGAACCGCTTGGCCTGGAAGACCGAGCCGCCGGTGCCCGTGCGCAACCGTTTTGGCTACGCGGTCACGCACTCGTTCGAACGCACTGGCAACATCATCCTGACCATGACCTACGGCTTCTTCGAGATCGTGCGCGGTCGCGTGCCGCTGTCGACGCTGGGCGGGCCGATCATGATCGGCTATGTCGCGGGCGTCGCCGCCGAGCAGGGCTTCGACCAGTACCTGTGGCTGATGGCGGTCATCAGCGTGAACCTGGCGCTGCTCAATTTCCTGCCGGTGCCGATCCTCGATGGCGGGTTACTGATGTTCTTCACGATCGAGCTCTTCAAGCGCCGCCCGCCGTCGGTTCGCGCGCGGCAGATCGCGTCGTATGTCGGGCTGGTCATCGTCGCGACGCTGATGCTGTTTGCCTTGCGCAACGACGTCGTTCGGTATCTGCTGCCGCGCTGATTCGGGGCTCATGCAAATCATCGGCGATTCTTCATCCCGCGGCGGTCACATCCTGGCGATTGAAACCGCGACGACGACCGCGCGGGTCGCGTTGCTCGATCGCGGCGGCGCGCGGCGCGCGGCGCGCGAGGCGACCGCCGAGCGGCACTCGTCGAACCTGCTGCGCCTGTGCGATGAGGTGCTGCGCGAGGCGGGCGTCGCTCCGGCGGAGCTCGACGCTATCGCGTGCGGCGCCGGGCCCGGCAGCTTCACCGGCCTGCGCGTCGGGCTGGCCGTCGGCAAGGGGCTGGCGCTGCCGACGGCGCGTCCGTTCCTGCTCGTGTCGTCGCTGGCGGCGCTCGCGCTCGACATCCTGAACGCGGCGGACACCCTGCGCCCCGGAACCGCCGCTCCGATCGCGGTGCCGTGCATCGACGCAGGCAAGGGCCAGATCTACGCTGGGCTGTTCCGCGCCGACGGCGCGAACCTGGTGGCGTCAGTTGGTGAAGAATGGGTGCTGGCGCCGGGTGAGCTGCTGGCGGCGGCACCGGTGGGTGCGGCGCTGCGCATTGGCGGCAACGGGGCGGACCGCTACGCCGCGATCATCGATGCCGCGCGTGCCGGGAGGTCCGACGCGCGACGGCTGGACATCGCAGGCCCGACCGCAGAGTCGCTGGGACGGTTGGCTTTGCTGCGGCTCGCGCGCGGGGAGACGGATAGCCTGGAGAGCGCGGTACCGGCGTATGGACGGGCGCCGGACATCACCAAGCCGAAGGCCCGGTAGGTAGGCGCTTCCGTGTCCAGGATAGGGCCTTTCGCAGCTCGACCGTGCCTTGCCACGCGCTCGATCGGACCTACTTTCCCCGCTGGAGGTCGACCATGACGCTTGAAACCTTCCTTCTCTGGATAGTCGTGGGGCTCATCGCGGGCTGGCTGGCCTCGGCGGTCGTAGGCGGCGGATTTGGGGTCGTCGGCGACATCGTCATCGGCATCGTCGGCGCGTTCCTGGGCGGCCTGTTGTTCCATGCGATGCACTGGCATTCGCCGATTCATGGCCTGGCAGGGACGATTTTCATCGCCTTCATCGGCGCGATTTGCTTGCTCATCGTGCTCCGTTTGATACGCCGCACGGCACCTTGACCCGGTGCGCCCTCCGAAACGCGGTGGGCGCGAAAATCTGCGTTGTTCCTGGAGATTCGCGCCGGTTTCTCCTAGGCTAGGCCGATTCAGCCGAGCCGTCTGGAGACTCCGATGAACATCCATCTCTTCGATACCACGCTGCGCGACGGGACCCAGAGCGAGGGGCTGAGCCTTTCCGTCGAGGACAAGCTCAAGATCGCCCGCCTGCTCGACGGGTTCGGCGTGCACTTCATCGAGGGCGGCTGGCCGGGGTCGAACCCCAAGGACGTCGAGTTCTTCCGCCGCGCGCGCACGCTGGGCCTGAAGCACGCCAAGCTGACCGCGTTCGGCAGCACGCGCCGCGCCGCCATCCGCGCTGAGGACGACGCCAACCTCAAGGCACTGATCGAGGCGCAGACGCCGGTCGTCTGCATCTTCGGCAAGTCCTGGACGCTGCACGTCACCAAGGTGATGGGCATCTCGCTGGAAGAAAACCTGGCGATGATCGCGGACAGCGTCGCGTTCCTGAAGCGCAACGGCAAGGAAGTGGTCTACGACTGCGAGCACTTCTTCGACGGCTATCGCGCCGACAGCGACTACGCGCTCAAGTGCGTGCGCGCCGCGGCCGAGGCGGGCGCGGACTGGATCACGCTCTGTGATACCAACGGCGGCAGCCTGCCGAGTTACATCACCCAGGTGGTCGGCGTCGTGAAGGCGACCGTGCCGACGCGCCTGGGCATCCACACGCACAACGACGGCGACATGGCGGTCGCCAACGCGCTGGCCGCAGTCGAGGCCGGCTGCGTGCAAGTGCAGGGCACGATCAACGGCTGGGGCGAGCGCTGTGGGAACGCCAACCTGATCTCGATCATCCCGGCGCTGCAGCTGAAGATGGACCGCCGCTGTGTCACCGACGAGAACCTGGCCAAGCTGACCGAGCTGTCGCGCGCGGTGAGCGAGATCGCCAACGTGCGGCCGCGCGCGCACGCGCCCTACGTCGGTGTCTCGGCGTTCGCGCACAAAGGCGGCGTGCACGTGGCCGCCGTCGAGAAGGTCACCGCCAGCTACGAGCACATCCCACCCGAACGCGTCGGCAACCGCCGCCACATCGTGGTGTCGGAGCTCTCGGGGCGCGGCAACGTGCGCCTGCGCGCCAGCGAGCTCGGCGTCGACGCGCAGGGCAGCGAGCAGCAAGTGGTCAGCAAGATCAAGGAGCTCGAGAGCCGGGGCTACCAGTTCGAGGCGGCCGAGGGCTCATTCGAGCTCTTGGTGCGGCGCGCGCAGCCGACGTTCGTCGCGCCGTTCGAGGTGATCGACGTCGTGGTCCTGTCGGATCGCCGTCGTGGCAACGAAATGTTCGCCGAGGCGACGGTCAAGCTGAAGGTCGGCGACGAGATCGTCCACACCGTCGCCGATGGCACCGGCCCGGTGCACGCGCTCGCGGTCGCGTTCCACAAGGCGCTCGACCCTCTCTACCCGTTGGTGCGCGAGATTCACCTGGCCGACTACAAGGTCCGCATCCTCGATCCCGAGGCCGGCACGGGCGCCAAGACGCGCGTGCTGATCGAGAGCGCGCGCGGCGAGGAGCGCTGGAGCACGATCGGCGTCTCGCAGAACATCATCGAGGCGAGCTGCCAGGCGCTGGCCGACGCATTCGAGCTGCCGCTGGTGCGCGCGAGCTCGGCCGCCGAGCCCGCCGGCATCGCGGCGCGCGCTGGTCAGTCCTAGCGCCGCCCTGAGCCCCATTCACGATTTCGATGGATCCGATTCAAACATGTCATTGGACGAATGACTGTCGCCGTTGGAGATTGAGTCATGGCCGATAGCAAACCGCGCACGCTGTTCGAAAAAATCTGGGACGCGCACATCGTGCGGCCCGCGACCGCCGCGACGCCGGCGATTCTTTACGTCGACCTGCAGCTGATCCACGAGGTGACGTCGCCGCAGGCGTTCAGCATCCTGCGCGAGCGCGGTCTGCGCGTCCGCCGCCCCGAGCGCACGGTGGCGACCATGGACCACTCGACCCCGACCACGCCGCGCGGGGCCGACGGGAAGATCAAGGTGCTCGACAGCGCCGCCGCCGCGCAGATCTCGCAGCTCGAGACCAACTGCCGCGACTTCGGCATCGAGCTTCACGCCCTCGGCACCGAGGGGCAAGGTATCGTGCACGTGATCGGCCCCGAGCTCGGCGTCACCCAGCCGGGCATGACCATCGTGTGCGGCGACAGCCACACCAGTACGCACGGAGCGTTCGGCGCGCTGGCGTTCGGCATCGGCACCAGCGAGGTCTCGCACGTGCTGGCGACGCAGTGCCTGCTGCAGCAGAAGCCGAAGACGCTGGCGATCACCGTCGACGGCACGCTGAAGCCAGGCGTGACCGCCAAGGACCTGATCCTCGCCGTCATCGCGCGCCTGGGCATCGGCGGCGGCACCGGCCACGTCATCGAGTACCGCGGCTCCGCGATCCGCGCGCTGTCGATGGAAGAGCGCATGACCGTGTGCAACATGTCGATCGAGGCCGGCGCGCGCGCCGGCATGATCGCGCCCGACGAGACCACGTTCGAGTACCTCAAGGGCCGCCCGCGCGCGCCGCAGGGCGCGGACTGGGACCGCGCGGTCGCTTACTGGCGCACGCTGCCCAGCGACGCGGGCGCGGTCTACGACCGCGAGGAGCGCTTCGAGGGCTCGGCGCTCGAGCCAATGATCACCTACGGCACCAACCCCGGCATGGGCATTCCCATCCGCGGCGCGGTGCCGACGCCGGACGGCGCCACGATGGAGAAGGCGCTCAAGTACATGGGCCTCACGCCGGCCCAGCCGCTGCTCGGACACCCGATCGACGTGGTGTTCATCGGCAGCTGCACCAACTCGCGCATCTCCGACCTGCGCCAGGCGGCCTCGGTGTTCAAGGGCCGCAAGGTCGCAAGCAACGTGCGTGCGATGATCGTTCCTGGCTCCCAGCGCGTGAAGAAGCAGGCCGAGGCCGAGGGGCTCGACAAGATCTTCCGCGACGCGGGCGCCGACTGGCGCGAGGCCGGCTGCTCGATGTGCATCGCGATGAACGGCGACCAGCTGAAGCCGGGGCAGTACGCGGTCAGCACGAGCAATCGCAACTTCGAAGGCCGGCAGGGCTCGGGCGGCCGCACGTTCCTGGCCAGCCCGCTCACCGCCGCCGCTGCCGCCGTCACCGGCAAGATCACCGACGCAAGGGAGCTCGTCTGATGGAACCGCTCAAGACTTTCGCATCGCGCACCGTGATCCTGCCGATCGACAACATCGACACCGACCAGATCATCCCGGCGCGCTTCCTCAAGGGCACGACCAAGAGCGGTCTCGGCGAGAAGCTGTTCTCCGATTGGCGCTACGACGCGCAGGGCGGGCGCAAGGCCGACTTCGTGCTCAACCGCCCGGAGGCCGAGGGCGCGCGCGTGCTCGTCGCCGGTGACAATTTTGGCTGCGGCTCGTCGCGCGAGCACGCGCCCTGGGCCCTTTTCGACTACGGTTTCCGCGCGGTGGTGAGCACGTCGATCGCCGACATCTTCCGCAACAACGCGCTCAAGAACGGCCTTCTACCCATCGTGGTCGAGCCGGCACTGCACCAGCGGCTGCTGGATGAGCCGGGCGTCGAGGTGACGATCTCGCTCGAGGACCAGACGCTGCGCCTCGCCGATGGCACCACCGCCGAGTTCACGGTCGAGCCGTTTGCGCGCTACTGTTTGCTGAACGGCGTCGACGAGCTGGCATTCCTGCAGTCGGCCGACGGCGACATCGCGAAGTTCGAGTCCCGGCCGGCGTACTAGGGGAAAGGGCCTCAGGCCTCGGGCTTCGGGCCTCAGGCATCGGATCCGGGTCCCGAGGCCCGAGGCCCGAGGCCCGAGGCCCGAGGCCCCCTGAGCGGACTTCACGCGCCTACCTAGACGTCAGTAGTTGTAGGTGTTTGACCTCCAGCCTGAATCGGCGCTAGGCTTTTGTCATGTGCGGCTCAATTCCAGGCGCGTGGGCGAAGACGGGCGGTTGCCCGGCGGTGCTGCCCGGCGCGGCCGCATCGGGGAGGCACGATGGAGAAGATCCGCGTGGACGTGAATTCGGCATCCGTGGAGGTGGTGGAGCTGCGTGAGCGGCACGGCGAAATAGAGCGCCGGCTAGCCGAGCTAGAACGCCACCTGTCCCTGACCTCCGACGAGCAGATTGAACGAGCTCGTCTCAAAAAAGAGAAGCTGCGCACCAAAGATCGCATCGCGCTTCTCACCGCCGACTTGTCCACCGGTTCTTCTCGAGCCTCCGCCGACGCCCACGCCTCTGACGCTCCACCAGGTCCGGCGTCGCGGCTACCGGCTGCCTGATTCAGGAATTCCGGCGGTGCAACCCGACCCCGAGCTCATCGAGCGCTTGCGCCGCTCGGGGATCCGCATCGACCGCGAAGGGCAGTTCATTCACGAAGGCGAGCCGGTCCGTCACGAGGGGCTGCGCCAGGCGCTGTTCCGCTGGCTGGACCGGCTCGATGATCCCGAACAGCGAGACGATGCCCGATATATCCTGCGTCTGGACGAGCGGCGTTTCGCGTACATCGACGTCGACGACACGCCCCTCGTGGTGCGCGCGCTGCGCCTCACGCGCGACGGCGCGGTCGCGCTGCAGCTCTCGGACGGTGCCGAGGAGCGGCTCGACCCGACCACGCTGACCATCGACGCCGAGGGCGTGCTGCGCTGCTGGGTGCGCGGCGGGCGCATCGAGGCGCGGCTGGCCACCTCGGCCGCCGCCGTGCTCGCGGACCGCATCACGGAGACGTCGCAGGGGCCGGCGCTGCTGGGGCCGGGCCAGCCGCAGCCGCTGGCGAAGCGGCGGGGATCGCGACCGTGAACCGCGCGCCGCCGAGCGGCGACGGCTCGGCGGCCACCACCACGTCGCCGCCGTGGTCGATGACGATCTTGCGCACGATCGCCAGGCCCAGGCCCGTGCCGTTCTCCTTGGTCGTCACGTAGGGGTCGAAGATGCGCTCACGCGCCGACGCGGGTACGCCCGGGCCGTTGTCGTCGACCACGATGTCGATGCGGCCACGGTCGTCGTCGCCGCCGCGCTCGGCCTCGACGTGCAGCACCACCTCGGGCACGCGGCCCGCGCCCTCGGCCGCCTGCACCGCGTTCTCGACCAGGTTGGCGAGCACGCGCCGGATCAGCATGCGGTCGCACAGCGCCTCGACCGGCGACGCCGGCTTGTCGTAGCGGACATGCGGCTGCCAGGCGTTGTGGCCGCGCACGAAGTCCTCGACCACCTGCCCGACATCGATCGGCGCCGGCTCGACCTTGGGCAGCTTCGCGAAAGCCGAGAAGTCGTCGACGAGCCGGCGCATCGAATCGATCTCTTCCTTCAGGATTTCCTGCGCCGTCGTCAGCAGGCGCGCGTAGCTCGGGTCCCCGCCGCGATACTTCGAGCCCAGCTCCTGCACGGCGAGCTGGATCGGCGTCAGCGGGTTCTTGATCTCGTGCGCCAGGCGGCGCGCCACCTCCTGCCACGCCGACACCTTCTGCAGATACTCGAGGCGCGAGCGCGTCTCACCCAGCTCGGCGACCATGCGATCGAACGCGCGCCCGAGCTCGTCGAGCTCGTCCTTACCCCTGGGCGAGACCCGCACCGTCAGGTCACCCTCGCCGACCCGGCGCGCTGCCGATTGCAGCACCGCCACACGCCCGGTCGCGCGTCGCGCGACGAACAGGCCGAGCACCGTAGCCAGCGCGAGGATGATCACGAGCGCGATACCCAAGCCGCGGAAGATCATCGGGAACACGAGCGGGAACGCGCGGTCGAGATCGTCCTCGCGGTTCATCGCCTCGCGGAGCGTGAGGAAGTTGCCGTACATTTCACGCGAGATCCCGAACGTCAGCTCGAGGAGGCGCGGCACGCCCGGGCGCGAGTCGGGCAGCTCGACCAGGTTGGGCGGCGCCTCGCGCGCGTGCTCGAAGATCTCCGGCGCGACCGCCCACTCGTCGATGACCTGATCGCCCTCCAGCACGCGCGCGCGCAGCAGCTCGGGCACGGACGCCAGATCCGACGCGTGCTCGAACGGCGTCGCCGCGATCTCCGCGGCGCGTTCGCGGAAACCGTCCTTCATCTGCGCGAAGTAGGCGCGGTAGACCTCGACCGCGCCGCCCAGCGAGTTGCGCACCTCTTTTTGGTGCTGATCGGTGATGTCGGAGATGCGGCCCAGCGTCACCGAGAGCAGATACGCCGCCGCGCCCAGCGGCAACGACGCGACGATGAACAGCGCGACCAGGATCTTCCACTCGAACCGGCCCGGCAGGCGGAGCTTCATTTTCCTCCCGGAGTCGGGTTGATCATGAACGGTTGCGAGAGAAAGCGCAGCTGGCGCTCGCTGTCCTCGACGCGCGGGTTCACGAAGATGCTGACGAACGATCCGAACACGCTGTCGCCGGCGCCGATGCGGCGCTGGCCGTTGGGCGGCTGCACCAGCCAGCGGCGCACGTCGGCGAGCAGCTCCTCGGAGATCGGGTTCAGATCGGCGCGGAACGCGAGGAAGTAGCGCGCGCCCGGCCGCAGCCGGCGCAGATCGGAGACCGGGAAGTGCCAGAGCGCGCAGGTGCGCCAGATCGCCTCCTCAGGCGTTTTTGCGTCGGACTGCGCGTCGGGACCGGAGTCTTGGGTGACCCGCACGCGGAAGCGCTCGTCCCACAGATCGTAGACGATCTCGCCGCGCTGGAAGGCGACCGAGATCGGTTCGTCAACGCCGTCCTCGTGCAGGTAGACGCGCACCAAGATGCGTGTCGCGAAGCCCGACTTCAGCCGCGGCCGCTCGGCGGCACCGATCAAGTCTTGAAGGCCAACGCTGACCAGCAGCTTGCCGCCCGCGGTCTCGATCCCGGTGACCCGCGTCGCCAGCGGGTCGGCCGCGCGCGCCGTTCCGCCCGCAGCGATGCCCAGCGCCGTTCCCAAGGCGGCGGCCAGGCAAGCGCGGAGGATGAGGCGGCGCGAGCTCATCAGAACGAGCTTCGACCGAGGGCGTTCGCGATGGAGATCGTGAAGACGCCGACGTACGTATCCAGGCGCAGGCCGAGGTCTGCCGTCATGTCGATCGGCAAGTTGTTCCAGCCGAAATCGTCGGGCGGTCTGAAGTCGCGCTCGCTGGCGAGGCCGAACATGCCGACGGCCGCGAATGCGTCGCCGCCGTAGACAAAGCCGTGGCGCCGCCAGATCGGGATCGCGTACTCGATGAGGATGCGCGCGGCATAGTCGTCGTAGCGGTGGCCCGCGATGCCGGTGCCGAGCAGGTTGCGCGACGCCAGCGTCGAGAAGTTGATGCCCAGCGCGCGCCGGGGCAGGAGCAAGTTCAGGTCGCCGACGAAGAAGCGATCGAAGTACGGCGCGTCGCCCACGAGCCCGCCCGCGAGGAAGTGGAAGCCCAGCGCATGGCCGTGGGGCAGGCGCGTGTAGACCGACGCTTGCACGACTGCCTTGATGAAGTCGTAGGTCGAGCCGAGCGCGCCGTGCGCACCCTCGACCGAGGCGACGAAGCGCCCGCCGGAGCGGGGGAGCACGGGATCCGGGCGCGTGTCGTAGTCGAGCGTGAGCGTCAGCGAGCCGACGCGGCTGTTTCCCTCGTCGACGTCGAAGTCGATCGGTTTGACCACGCCCGTGGGGTAGATACGGTTGCGGGTATCCGGCAGCTGGCCGTTGACCGCCTCCTCGCGCAGGTCGGCGAACAGGCGCAGGTAACGGCCGAGCGGCTTGCCGGCTCCCAGGATGCCGCCGATTCGGCGCGCGCGCACGGCGATGAAGTTGGCGGGGTCGGGGTCGGTGTCGGCGCCGATGACCCGATAGAACTCGCTGCCGTCGTTGAAAAGCCCGGTCAGCGAGAGGCTCACGCCCAGGCTGGGGATCTGCGGCAACGATCCGTGCAGGCGCACGCCGACGCCCGCGCGCGCGTCGGGCACCTTGGGTTTGGTCGAGACGACGAACGCGCCGCCGAGGTTGATGCCCCGGCCAAGGAAGTTGGTCTCCGAGACGTCGATGCCCCCCCAGAACGTCGTCGCCGCGCTGGTGCTTGGATAGAGATCATTGACGACGATCGTGCCGCGCTCCTCGACCTCGACCAGCAGGATCGCGTTGCCGCGCTTCTTGCCGCGCGTGAGCGACAGGCGCACGTCCAGGAAGAAGCCGCGCGAAAGCAGGCGAAAGCGCGCCGCCTCGACGCGCGGGTCGGATGCGCTGATCACGTCGCCGGCAGCGATGCCGATCTCGCGCAGAATGAGCTCGGTCTTGGTCTTGTGATTGCCGGAGACGACGATCTGCTCGATGTGATACCGGGGGCCGAAGCCCGGCTCGAACGGCGGGATGTTGGTCTCGGGCGCGGCGTCCTCGCGCAGCGGGCGCGGCGTCGGCGTGCTCTCGGCCGGGAATTCGGGCGGCGCGTCGGTGGCGGTCGTGGTGGTCGCATCGGGCGTGACCGGCGTCGAGCTTGCGGCGGGTGGTGGCGGCGTCTCCGCACCGGCGCGTGAGCCCGCGGCGAGCAGCGCTGTTGCCAGTACGGCCGCAAGTGCTGGAGCTCGGCTGCGCGCGATGATGCGCGCGACGCTCGGTGTCGAGATCCGCCTCACGACCCCGACGACGATCGCGGGCCGCACGTCAATTCCAGCTCGAACGAGCGGGGTTCATTTCCCGCGGCAGCATACCACTGCGACGGTGGGGGCGGACGTGACCGGAGGCATGGGCCTCGGGAGGCTACGTCGGCGTTGGACCACGCACGATCTCGAGACAGAGCGGCTCAGTGCCCTCCGGTCCCCGCCCTCGTCCGCGGGGGAGGGTTAGGGAGAGGGCAGACCTTGCGAGCGGCAACGCACAGCGAGATCGTTCGGGAGACGGGCCGGCGGGCGCCGCGGTCGCAAGGTTTGCCCTCTCCCTAACCCTCTCCCGCAGACGGGAGAGGGGACCGGACGTCTACGGCCACGCAGATCACGGGTACGCTACTCCGCCCCCAGCTCTGCCAGAAACAATTCCCCATACTGCTCGAGCTTCTTCGGCCCAACCCCCGAGATCCCCCTCATCTCTCCTTCGGTCCTCGGCTTGCGCTCGGCCATCGCCAAGAGCGTCGCATCGCTGAACACCACGTACGCCGGCACCGACTTCTCGTCGGCGATCCGCTTGCGCAGCTTTCTCAATCGCTCGAAGCGCTCGGCGGTCTTGGCGTCCATCTCTCCGCTCACGCTCGCCAGTGACGACGATGACGACGACAGTCCCGGCGCGCGGCGTGTGCGCGCGGGCGCGACCTCGGCGGCCGCGGCGAGCACGTCTCCGCCGGCGCAGGCGTCGCACGAGGTGCCGCAGGGCCCGCGCTCCTCGCCGAGGTAACGCGTGATCGCCTGGTGCCGGCAGCCGGGTGCGGACGCGAAGCGGAACATCTCGCGCACCTGCGTGCGCTGGCGCGCCGCCACGTTGGCGTCGACGTCGCCGTCGTCGCTGAAGCGGTCGTAGCTCATCACGTCGGCCCACGAGTAGAAGAGGACGCAGTCGCTGGGCATGCCGTCGCGGCCCGCGCGGCCGATCTCCTGGTAGTAGCCCTCGAGCGACCGCGGCATGTCGCGGTGGATCACGTAGCGCACGTTGGACTTGTCGATGCCCATGCCGAACGCGACCGTGGCGACCACCACGTCGGCGTCGTCGCGCCGGAATGCCTCTTGCGCGCGGTTGCGCACGTCGGACTCCAGCCCGGCATGGTAGGCGACGGCACGTACGCCCTGTTCCCGGAGAAACTCGGCCGTCGCCTCGACCGATTTGCGCGACAGGCAGTAGATGATCCCGCTCTGACCGCTGCGCGCGCGCACCAGGCGCAGGATCGCCTCGCGCACCCGCGGCACCTCGCCGGCGCCGTCGCCGCGCTCGCCGCCCTTGCGGTAGATCGAGATCATCAAATTGGGGCGGAAAAAGCTGCCGCGAAAGGCGAGCGGCTTGACCATCGCGAGCTGCTCGATGATGTCGCTGGTGACCGCGGGCGTCGCCGTCGCCGTCAGCGCCAGAACCGGGACGCCGCCGAAGCGGCGCTTGAGCCCGGCCAGGTTGCGGTACGCGGGACGGAAGTCGTGGCCCCACTGGCTGATGCAGTGGGCCTCATCGACGGCGATCAGGCGCAGGTCCATGCGTGCAAGCGTGTTGCCGACCGACGCCTCGATGCCCTCTGGCGCCGCGTAGCAGAGCTCGTAGGCGCCGGCCGCGAGGTCAGCGACGCGGCGGCGGCGCTCCTCGAGCTCCAGGCTCGAATTGAGGTAGGTTGCGCGCAGGCCGACCTCGGTCACCGAGTCGACCTGGTCTTTCATGAGTGCGATCAGCGGTGACACCACCAGCGTCGTACCGCCCAGCAGCCGCGCTGGGATCTGGTAGGTCAGCGATTTACCGGCGCCGGTCGGCATGATGCCAATGCAGTCGCGCCCGGCGAGCACCGCGCGGATGATCTCCTCCTGTCCGGCGCGGAACGACTCGTAGCCGAACGTCGTACGCAGCACATCGCGCGGGTCGCCGACCGCCGCCGGCGTCCGCGGTGCGCGGAGCGGGAGCTGCTCGGTGCGCGGTTTCAGCGACTGGGAGATCTCCTTGAGCAAGCTCAGCCAGCCAGGCGCGAACGCGTCCGGACGCGCGCGCCAGACCTGGCGCAGGCGATCCAGGCGCTCGGTACAGTAAGCCCGCAGCTCGGGATCGACCGGATTCCCGCCGCGCCAGCGCGCCTGGAGGATCGCGATTTCGGTCTCGAGCGCGCCGGGGGACGCGTACGCGGTGGGCTCTCCGCCCGGGGGTTCAGGGTTCACGGTACTGTGGTTTTCGACCGCGTCCAATTTCAGTTGCCTACAAACCCACGTTGCCAGAGCCGAGGCTAGATCTCCAGTTCGAGTTCATGCGGGAGGGGCGGAGCTTGGGGGCTTACGAGCTCGCCGACGTATACATCCTCAGGGCCCTCTTCCACACCTGCCGCGCGACCCTCGCGAACACCACGCCGCCTCCCAGCGCGTACAGCGCCGTGCTCGGCGCCAGCTTGCCCAGCAGCGCCTGCGCCGGATAGGTCGTCATCAACGCCAGCGGGAAGATGAACGTGAACGCAAAGCGCAACGCACCCCGAAAGACGCCGCGGAAAATGTCGATCGGCCAGCGCCCGGCGTCGAACAGCGATCCGAACAGGTAGCTCAGGTTGTCGACCTTGACCACCCAGAACGCGGCGCTGACCACCAGGATCCAGATCGAGTACAGCGTCATCGTCGCCAGCACCAGGAACACCAGCGCCAGCGCGAGCTGCGCCGGATGCGGCCAGCGCCCGAGCAGCCGGAACGCATAGACGAAGATCGCCAGGGCACCCAAAAGGTCGATGATTCGCCACGGCTCGAACTTCGCGGTCGAGACCAGAAACTGTGCGTCGGCCGGCTTCAGCAGCACGAAATCGAGCGTGCCGTTGCGCACGTGCTCGACCACGGCGGTCAGGCTGGGGCTGACTGCGCCCTCGAGGATCGCCTTGAGCAGCGTGAACCAGGCCACCACGACCAGCGCCTCTGCGAAGGTCCAGCCGGCGACCTGCTGTCGCGCGCCGAACACGACGACCAGCGGCACGAGCGCGACCACCATCCAGAGCAGCGCGATGAAGCCGCGCACCACGAAGTCGGCGCGGTATTGCATGGCGCCGATCGTCGCGGTGCGGATCTGCACGCGCAGCAGGCCGGCGTAGCGGCGCGCGATCGCGAATGCGGATTTCGTCATCGCCATGGCAATCGCCGCCTCATCCTCCGTACGCCGCGAACCGGCGTACGCCGGCGCGCCACACCAGCAGGCTCACCGCGAAGAAGAACCCGACGTAGCCCCACTGCACCGCGAGTTCGCGCAGCGCGCTCGCGTGGGTCTCGAGCCCGACCAGCGTCTCGACCGGAAAACCCAGCATGTAGCGAAACGGCAGCACCCGCGTCGCGCCGCGGATCCACGGCGGCAAGACCTCGAGCGGGATCAGGTAGCCGGAGAAGATCGCGTGGATGCCCAGCCACAGCTCGAACAGGCCGAGCGCGCTCTCCATGTAGAACGCCAGCGCGCCCAGGAGCACCATCGTGAAGAAGATCAGCAACCAGGCGCCGACCAGCGACGCCGCGAAGATCACCAGCAGCGTCGCATCGTGAATCGCCAGCCGATCTCCGGCGAGGTAGACGAGAATCGCGAAGATCGGCGACACCACCAGCGCGCGCAGCGGAACGGCGGCCAGATGCTCGGCGCTGTAGGCATAGAGCGGGTGCACCGGGCGCAGGAGCTTGGCCGCCAGCGTGCCGTCGCGGATCTCCATCGACATCTGCCAGACGACCCAGGTGCTGGTGAGCAGCCGCACCGCCTGCACCGCCAGGTAGTACGCGGTGAACTCTTTCTGGTCGAAGCGTCCGACCGCGCCGTCGCGCGCGACCGCGTGCCAGATCGCCAGCATCACGAGCGGCATGTTGGTGGTGAGGATCCAGACCAGGAATTCGGCGCGGTAGGCGACGACCTCGGACAGCCCCACGCGCAGCAGCGTCGGGTAGGCGCGGATCGCGCGGCGGATCGTCACGGCACCGCTCGGTCGCGCGTACCCTCGCGATGCGCGCTGAACATCTCGCGCATGACCTCTTCCAGCGGCGGATCCTCGATGGTCAGATCGACCACCGGCAGCGTCGCCAGCGCGTCGCGCACGACGACGTTGACCTTGCCTGACGGCACCGACAGCACCACGTGCGCCGCATCTGCCGACACCACCACTCCCAGCTTGTCGAGCTGCGCGCGCTCGATGGGCACCGACAGTCGGATCGATACGCGCTTGTCAGGCCGCACGCGCCGCACCAGCTCTTGCAGATCTCCGTCGTAGATCAGGTGGCCGTGGTCGATGACGATCACGCGCGGGCAGAGCGCGGTCACGTCGTCCATGTAGTGGCTGGTCAGCAGCACCGCGGCGCCGAAGCGCTGGTTGTAGTCGCGGATGAACTCGCGCATCTTGGCCTGCATCGACACGTCGAGCCCGATGGTCGGCTCGTCGAGGAACAGCACGCGCGGCTGGTGCAACAGCGCCGCGACCAGCTCGCACTTCATGCGCTCGCCTAGTGACAGCTGGCGCGTCGGCTTGTTGATCAGATCGCCGATGTCGAGCAGCTCGACCAGCGTCTTCTGCGTCTCGTCGGCCTGCGCGCGTGGCAGATCGTAGATCGCGCGGTTCATAGCGTAGGTGTCGGCCGGCGGCAGATCCCAGAGCAGCTGCTGCTTCTGGCCCATCACCAGCGTGATGAGCTGCAGGAAGCGCGGGTCGCGCTGCTGGGGCACGAACGGGCCGACGCGCACCTGACCCGCGCTCGGGTAGAGCAGCCCCGACAGGATCTTCAGCGTCGTGGTCTTGCCCGCGCCGTTGGGTCCGAGGAAGCCGACGCGCTCGCCCTCGTTGATGTGGAACGAGAGATCCTCGACCGCCTTCACGGTCTCGTAGCGGCGGCGAATCACCGAGCGCAGAGCGGCGCCCAGGCCGGGCGCCCGACGGTGAACCCGGTAGCTCTTCGATAGATTCTTTACGTCAATCACGGCGCCTCGAGCGGGTCCGACGCGAAAACGGAGGGTCTCCTTGTATACTTCATCCTGGAGGACGAAACGAAATGGCGACCGTCGCGTTGACAGCAGATAACTTCAACCAGTACGTCGAAAAGGATGGCGTGCTCGTGATCGACTGGTGGGCTCCCTGGTGCGGCCCGTGCCGGACGTTCGGGCCCATTTACGACAAAGCTTCGGAGCAGCACGCCGATGTGACCTTCGGAAAGGTTAACACCGAGGAGCAGCCGGAACTGGCCGGCACGTTCCAGATCCAGGCCATCCCGACGCTGATGGTTTTTCGCGACCAGGTGCTGGTCTTCGCTCGTCCGGGCGCCATCCCGGCGGTGGCGCTTGACGAGATCATCGGTCAAGTGCGCGCGCTGGACATGGACGACGTGCGCAAACAGATAGCCGAGCAGGAAAAGGCCGAGGAGCAAGAGCAGACTGCCGACGGCGAAGAGCCGGCCTGACGCTGAAGAGGTTGGCTGTAACCGGGGGCAGGGCGCGGTTACCCGTGTGTAACCGTGGCCGCGGACCCCTTACGCGCCGGCGCTGATCCGCGGGCTGGTTTCGTTCTTGCTGTTCGTAGGAGTGATGAGACATCGCGACACGATTCTGGTCGTCGACGATGACAGCGACGCCTGCGAGGCGCTGGGCGGATTGCTCGAGGATTCGGGCTTCTCCGTCGAGGCGGCCGACAACGGCGCGCGCGCGCTGGCACGCCTCGACCGGCTCGATCAAGACGGCGTGGTACCGGATCTCGTCCTGACTGACCTGCAGATGCCGGTCATGGACGGGCTGGAGCTGATTCGCCGCATCCAGGCGCGCGAAAAGTCGCCGCCCGTGATCCTGGTGACCGGTATGGAGACCGGCGACCTGTGCACCGGTGCGGGCGGCTACGGTGCAGTGGAGTGCTTGGTGAAGCCGGTCGATGCCGACGAGCTCTTGTGGGCCATCGAACGGGCCCTGGCGTGCCACCGCGCGGCTACCGCTCTGCTCCCCGTGCGATGATGCGATAGAGGTAGCCGCCCTACACCACCACCTCGACCGTTCCCAGGCACAGCTGTAGGCCTGGCGGGACCTGTCGGTGGGGGCAGAAAAATGTTACTCATGGAGAGAGTGGCCTCGGTCTACCTCACGGATTACGCCCAAGAGCTCAAACGAGTCGGCGACGTGGTGTTCCGCAGGCGGTACTCCGCCCCGGTGCTGATCGTGACCGGCCGGGCCGCCGAGCTGGTGACCGGGCACGAGCGGTCGTCGCGCGAAGTGACCATGCTGTCGAAGCCGGGCGGGGGCGACGTGAAGTCGCTCGCACTCATGCATCGGGTATTTCCGATCGTGAAGGCGCCGTTCTCCCCGCGCGGGCCGGTGCTGGTCGGCCGCACCGGCGACAACGACGTCGCCATCCCCGAGTATTCGATCTCCAAGCGGCACTGCTTCTTCGAGTTCCAGCCCGGCGAGATCTCGATCTTCGACTGCGGGTCGACCAACGGTACGCTGCTCGATGGCCAGAAGCTGGAGCCCAAGAAGGGGACCCGGCTCAAGGGCGGCGAGATCGTGACTCTGGGGCGCTACGCGTTCATGTTTCAACCGGCTGACGGCTTCCTGCAGTATGTTCGCGGCCTGCTCGAGCAGGGCGCCTGAGCGGTTTTCGAGCTTGACGCTGGCCCGGCGCTCGCGGCGTTCATAGACTCCTGCTGCGGTTATTCGATGGTGACCTCCGATCCGGCGCCGGCGTCCGGCGATCTCGACGAAGCACTGGACGCGCGCTCGCGAGGGTTCCTCGACTGGCCGGAGCTGCTGGCGCGCCTGGCCGCTGAGGCGCGGTCGGAGCGTGGGCGCGCGGCATGCGCGGCGCTGTCACTGTACGATTCGGCGGACGAAGCGCGCGCCGCGCTGGAAGAGGTTGCCGAGGTGGCGCGCCTGCTGCGCGCTGGACACGCGCTGCCGGGGCTGGCGTTCCCCGACGCCGAGCCGTTCCTCGACGCGGCCGAGCGCAGCATGACGCTCGGCCCCGACGAGCTGCGCCCGGTCGCCGAGCTCGGCGAGGTCGCGGGATCGGTCGCGCGGTTCTTTGCGCGGAGCGCCGGCGGCGGTGAGGACTCGCGCATAGCGACGGGTGCACCCGCCGAGCTCGCGCCGCGCATCGCGGCGATGCTGGCGGAGCTCGACCCGTGCCGCCCGCTGGTCACGCGCATTCGCGAGACGTTCGACTCGTCGGGGGCGGTGCGCGACTCCGTTTCGCCTGAGCTGGCGCGGTTGCGGCGCGAGCGCGAGGCGCTGTCGGCGCACGTGCGCAGCGAGATCGAGAACCTCATGCAGTCCGAGGACTATGCCTCGGTCCTTCAAGATCGATTCTGGACGGTCCGCGAAGACCGCTACGTGCTGCCGCTGCGGGCGTCGGCGAAGTCGATGGGCCTGGGCATCGTGCACGACACTTCGCGCACCGGCGAGACGGTGTTCGTCGAGCCAACCGTGGTGGTCGGGCTCAACAACCGGCTCAAGCTCGCCGAGCTGCAGATCGAGCGCGAGATACGGCGCATCCTCGAGGAGCTGACCGGCGACGTCGCGCGCGCCGCGCCCGCGCTGCGCGTGAACCTGGATCTGCTGGCGACGTTCGATGTGATCGCGGCCAAGGCGCGGCTCGGTGTCGGCTACCGCGGGGAGGCCCTGGAGATCACCGACGAGCCGCTGATCACGTTGCGGGCGGCCCGTCACCCGTTGCTCACGCTGCGTGCAGCGCGCGAGGGTTTCCGCGTCGTCGACAACGACGTCACGCTCGACGGGCAGCCGGCCAAGGTGCTCGTCATCAGCGGGCCCAACGCCGGCGGTAAGACCGTGCTGCTCAAGACGCTGGGGCTCGCGGCGCTGCTCGCGCGCGCCGGCATGCTGGTGCCGGCCGACGCCGGAGGCCGCGTCGGGTTCTTCACGGCGGTGCTGGCCGACATCGGCGATCAGCAGTCGGTGCTCGGCGATCTGTCGACGTTCTCGGCGCACCTCGCGAACCTGAGCGCGATCCTGCGGCACGAGGCCGGTGGTGGCGCGGCGCTGGTGCTGCTCGACGAGATCATGGCCGGGACCAACCCCGATCAGGGCGCGGCGCTCGCGCGCGCGACCGCCGAGGCGCTGGCCGAGCGCGCGGGGCTCGCGGTCATCACCACGCACTACGATGCGTTGAAGGCGCTGGCCGAGGCCGACGCGCGCTTCCGCAACGCCGGCATGGAGTACGACCCCGAGCGCCTGCGCCCGACGTTCCGGCTGCGCGACGGCACGCCGGGGCGGTCGTACGCGCTCGACATCGCGACGCGCATGGGGCTGCCGGAGGCGCTGCTCGACCGGGCGCGGGCGCTCGCCGGCGGCGCGCACGTGGGCCTGGAACAGGTGATCGCAACGCTGGAGCAGCGCGAGACCGATCTCGCGCGCGCGACCGAGGAGCTGACCCAGGCGCGCGCCTCGCTGGAGGAGCGCGACGAGCAGCAGCGCATCGCGGTCGCCGCGCTCGAGAAGCGCGAGCGCGAGCTGGGACGGCACGCGCGCGAGGCGATCGAGCTCGCGGTGCGCGAGGCGCGCGAGGCGATCCGCACGGTGGTGCGCGAGGCGCAGCAGGCCGGCTCGTCGCGCGCGGCCGAAGCGGCGCGCGCCCGCCTCGACGAGACGGCGCGCGTGGCTCTGGAGGCCTTCCCGGCTCCCTCGCCGGTGTCGACGCCGCCGGCGCCGGCATTGCAGCCTGGCGCGCGCGTATTCGTCCCGTCGCTGTCGGCCGAGGGCCGCGTGCTGCACGCGCCGGACGCGCGCGGGCGCGTCAAGGTCGCCGTCGGCGCGCTCACGCTCGACGTCGACGTCGCCGACTTGGGCGATGCGGCAAAGTCGCCCAGCGCGGCTCCGCAGGGCAAGAGCGCGCAGTCGCCCGTGTCGCGCGGGAGTGCGCGGCCGTCGTGGTCATCGTCCCAGGGGAGCGCGCCCGCCGGCGATCGGGGAGCGTCCCAGGCCGACATGCTCGCGCTCACGCGCCCGAATGCTGCCAACACGCTCGATCTGCGCGGCCACCGCGCCGACGACGTCGAGGATGAGGTCGTCGCGTATCTGGATCGCGCCGCGCTCGAGGGCCGCTCGCCGGTGTTCGTGATCCACGGCCACGGTACGGGCGCGCTGCGCAAGATCGTGCGCGAGCTGGTGCTGCGCTCGCCCTACGTGCGCCGCTGGGCGCCGGGAGAGAAAGGGCAGGGCGGCGACGGCGTGACGGTGATTGACCTGGCGGAGTAGGGGACGGACGGGAGGAGGAGGGAAGGGCCCTCTGGCTCCGGGCTCGCTCGCCTCGCGTCTACCCCGGCGGTTGCCTCATCGGCACCACCAACACCGGGCACGGCGAGTGGTGCACCACGCGCTCCGCCACGCTCCCCAGCAATGCGTGCTGAAATCCGCTCCGCCCATGCGTCCCCATGACGATCAAGTCCGCGCCGATCTTCTTCGCGTGAGCGACGATCTCCGGCGCCGCGCGGCCCGACAGTGTCGTGGTCGTCACCGTGACGCCCGCGCCCTTTACCCGATCGCGTTCGGCGTCGAGGCCGATTTGCACACGCTCGAGGATCTGCGCGACGTCGAACGGGAACGACGCCATGTCGATCGGCGGCGGCAGCACGTACGCCGGCTCCACGAACACGTGAACGAGATCGATGCTGGCGCCGAAGACCTTGGCGAAAGCCACCGCGGTCTGCACCGCCTCGCCCGAGAGCTCGGAGAAGTCGGTCGGCACCAGGATCTTCCTCACGGCGCGGGGGTCCATGTTGCTCACAATCTAGGCACCGCGCCGGCATCGGCAAGCACCCACGCCCGAACCCTCGCGGTATCGCTGGGTTGCGTGATGCAGCCGCTCTTGACGGGCCGGGCGGCCTGCGGCAGGAAAGGGGTCCCATGCCCTTGCAAACCGTCAACGCGCGCATCCGCGGGTTCCTGTGCCTGAACGCTCATCCCACGGGCTGCGCCGCCAACGTGCGCAGCCAGATCGACACAATCAGGCGACTGCTGGCCGCGCCTCCGTCAGCGTCCGCTGGCGCTGCTGCGCCGGCCGGTGCGCCGCTTCGCAACGCGCTGGTGATCGGGTCCAGCACCGGCTACGGCCTTTCGAGCCTGCTCACCGCGGTCTTCGGCTACGGCGCGCGCGCGACCAGCGTCTGCCTCGAGCGGCCGCCGCACGGAGACAAGACTGCGTCGGCCGGCTGGTACAACCTGGCCGAGGTTCATCGTCTCGCGCGCGACGCGGGCCATTCGGTGACGACGTTCAACGGCGATGCCTACTCGCGCGAGATCAAGGACCAGGCGCTCGCCAGTCTCAAAGCGAGCGGCACCAAGCTCGATTCCGTGGTCTACAGCCTGGCCAGCCCGCGTCGCACCGACCAGGCGACCGGCGTGATCTGGACATCGGTGCTGAAGCCGCTGGGCGCGCCCTTTCGCAGCCAGACCATCAACCTGAACAACGACCAGATCACCAGCGTCGAGCTGCAGCCGGCGACCGACGCCGACGTCGAGGCGACGCGCAAGGTGATGGGCGGCGAGGACTGGGAGCTCTGGCTCTCGGCACTGCTCGAGGCCGGCGTGCTCGCGCCGGGGTGCCGCACCGTCGCGTACAGCTACGTCGGGCCGGAGCTCACCTACCCGATCTACCGGGCGGGCACGATCGGCCGCGCCAAGGACCACCTCGAGGCGACGGCGCGCGCGCTGGACGCGCGCCTGCGCGAGCAGCTGGACGGCGGCGCCTACGTGAGCGTGAACAAAGGGCTGACCACGCAGGCGTCGAGCGCGATCCCGGTGGTGCCGCTCTACATCAGCATTCTCTACAAGATCATGAAGGCGAAGGGCACGCACGAGGGGACCGCCGAGCAGATCGCGCGCCTCTTCCGCGATCACCTGGCGCCGGGACGCACGCCGCGCCTCGATGCCGGCGGCCGCATCCGCGTCGACGATCTCGAGATGGAGCCCGCCACGCAGCACGAGGTCGCCGCGCTCTGGAACCAGGTCACGACCGAAAACCTGTTCTCGATCACCGACTACGCGAGCTTCAAGCAGGAGTTCCGCGCGCTATTCGGCTTCGAGGTGCCGGGCGTCGACTACGCCCAACCGGTCGAGACCGACGTGCCACTCGCGCTAGGCTGAGACGATTCAGCGAGTCACCCTCTCCCGCGGTCCGCCGCGGGAGAGGGCCGGGGTGAGGGCAGGCCTTGCGAGAGTCAAGGCGCGCGGCAGGCCTTGCGCGAGCCAAGGCGCGCGGCAGGCCTTGCGAGCGGGCGACGCGCATCGAAGGCCGGCGGCGGTCAGAACTGGTACGCGAGGCCGACGTTGCCGTCGAGGTTGATGGTGAAGTCGGGGAGGCCGAGTTGCGTGTTCGCGACGGCGAGCAAGGCGATTGTCGGAGTGAGGTTGTAGAGGATGCCACCTCCCACGGACGCGAGGAACGGGCCGGCCGAGATGGTGTCGACGCAGTCGGTCTTCATGTCGGTCCCGCAGTTGCTGTACATCGGGTTCTTCACGACGTGGCGGATCTGGCCCCCGCCGAGCGCCAGCGACGCCAGCGGCTTGAGCCGCCCGTGCCCGAACATCTCCGTCGCCTTGGCAAACCCGGCCAGCGCGTAGTTGATCGCCTTGTGGTTGTGGCCCGCGGAGTCGACGAAGTCGGTGGTACCGCTGACGACCTGGTAGCGAATCTGGACCGACAGCATCAGGTCGGGGCGGAGCCAGTAGCCGAACTCGGGCGTGAACTGAACGGCCTGCGCAGTCGCGATGCCGCCCGATGAGTAGGTCGTCTTGACGTCGTTGTCGCCGTTTCCTTTCGCGTAACCGAATCCGCTGCCGATGCCGAGCCCGATGAAGTAGTGTGGGGCGTTCTCGTCGTCGTCGTCGTCGTCGTCATCCCCGTCGTCGTCACTCTTCTTCGTCGGCTTCGCGGCGCGCGGCTCGCCGATCATGATCACCAGAGGCTTGTCCGCCGAGCCGCGCGCGGCCACCGGATCGCCGCTCGCGGTCTGCGCTTCGATGTAGTAGGCGACCATGGTGCCGCTCGTCGCCCGCGCGGGGATCTCCGCCGAGTAAATGCCCGGGTCGACCTGTTTCATCTCGCGTCCGAGATAGTCGCTGGCGCCGTTCGGCCGATAGGCGAGCACGATCTTGTCGTACTTCAGCCCTTGATCGACGTTGACGGTGATCGAAACCGCCGTGTTGGGACGCGCGCGCGTCACCGGCTCGTGGTCGAGCCCCGTCGACGGAACGCCCGGCTCGGCGGGCGTCTCCGGCTCGGCGGCGGGCGGCGGAGGAGGAGGTGGTGGCGGCGCGGTTGCGGCGGCTGCCGCGCCGCTGTCGTCGCCGCCCGCGGGTGCCTCGGTGCCACCCGACGGGGTCGCGTCGTCGGCGGGCGCGGTCGCTTTCGCATCGCTCGCGGCTTCGGCGGGCGCGCCGCCACCCTTGCGTGCCTCGTCGAGCGCCGACTGCATCTCCGGCGTCGCGATCGCCTTCGTCAGCCCGATGTCGGCCTGGATCGCGATCGCCTTCTTGAACTGCTTGACTCCCAGCTCGCGCTGCTTCGAGCCGCCGATGAGCACCATCCCGAAGTGCACCAGCGTGCGTGCTTTGATCGGGTGCTGATCGAGTCCGGAGGCATCGCACAGATCGAGCGCTTGCTTGAGCAATCGCTTCGCGTCGTCGATCTTGTGCGCCTGGTAGGCGGTGATCGCGTCCTTGTTGAGCTGCGTCGCCTTGGCGATCGCGTCGCTGTTGTCGCCGCTGTCGTCCTGCGCGCGAGACACCGAGCTCACGCTCAGCGTCAGCACTGCGACCAGCGCAGCGACGGCGCGGACTAAGTTGCGATTAAGAGAGGACAAACGAGCGATTGACTCATCCATGGGGTTGTCTCTGTCTTGCTACGGGAGGCCAGTGACGAGTAAGGGACCGAACCAGTCGAGAAGGGGGCAAATAAAGTTCTCTTTTATCACGGATCACCCCCTTGCCGACGGGACTGCGCTGCGTGTGAAAGCGTAATTAGGGTCAAAATTCGTCCGAGATCGTCATTCCCCCTTGCGCTTAGGTGTCCGGTGGTTACCTGACCAGCTCATGACGTTCCAGGAAACCGGCCGGGAACCGGTGGAAAAACTCCCGACTGCCTCCGACCCCAACGATCTGCTCACCCCCAGCGATGCGGCGCGTGTGCTCGGGCTCTCGCCGGACTCGGTCCGCGTGCTCTCGGACAGCGGCCGGCTTCCTGCCCTCCGCACCGTCAGCGGCCGGCGGCTCTTTCGCCGCGGCGATGTCGACCGCCTGGCGGCCGACCGCGCAGCGGCCTTGGCGGCGCGCATCCCCACGCCGCCGGGCGGGTCCTCCTTGGACTCCGTAAACGGACATGGCAACGGAAACGGGCACGGCCTGAAATAGGCCCGCTCCGCTCCGTTCGCCGTCCGAGACAACCGCCAGCCTCAAAACGTAGACACTCGTACGACCGCTCCTCGTTCGGGGCGGAGGAGGAATACGCTCGTGGATTTCGACGGACGCGCACCGACTCCATCAGGCAAGAACGGCAGTAGCAACGGCAAGAACGGTCGCCACGATGCGCCGAAACAGGGCGCGCCTGCGGCGCCGGTTGCGGCCTCGCCACCGGCCAAGACGCGGCGCGGTCCGGTCCGCCCGCGCTCGACCGAGGACGCATCTCTGGCCGAGTTGCTGAACGCGTTGCGCGCGGTACGGCAGGGCGATTTCCGGGTACGCCTGACGGTCGGCAGCGGGCGAGGCGCCGCTGCTGGCTCGCTGATGCCCGACATCGCGCACGAGTTCAACGCGATCATCTCGCTCAATGAGGCGATGACCAACGAGATGGTGCGCGTCGAGCGCGTCGTCGGCCGTGAAGGCCGCATGACCGAACGTGCGACTTTGCACGAGATGCGCGGCGGCTGGGGAAGCAGCGTCGGTTCCATCAACGCGCTCATCGGCGACCTGGTGCAGCCGACCACCGAGGTGGCGCGCGTCATCAGCGCGGTCGCCGAGGGTGACTTCACGCAGAAGATGGCGCTGCAGATCGAGGGTCAGCCGGTCAAGGGCGAGTTCCTGCGCATCGGTACGACCGTCAACAGCATGGTCGACCAGCTGAGCTCGTTTGCCGCCGAGGTCACGCGCGTCGCCAAGGAGGTCGGCACCGACGGCAAGCTCGGTGGCCAGGCCGAGGTCCCCGACGCCGCCGGCATCTGGCGCGATCTCACCGACAACGTGAACCTGCTCGCCAACAACCTCACGGCGCAGGTGCGCAACATCGCCGACGTCACGACGTCGGTCGCGAAGGGCGACCTGTCGAAGAAGATCACCGTCGACGCCCGCGGCGAGGTGCTCGAACTGAAGAACACCATCAACACGATGGTCGACCAGCTGAACAGCTTCGCGGCCGAAGTCACGCGTGTCGCGAAGGAGGTCGGTACCGAGGGCAAGCTCGGTGGCCAGGCCGACGTGAAGGGCGTGAGCGGCACGTGGAAGGACCTGACCGACAACGTCAACTTCATGGCGTCGAACCTGACCGGGCAGGTGCGCAACATCGCGCTCGTGACGACGGCGGTCGCCAACGGCGACCTGTCGCGCAAGATCACCGTCGACGCCAAGGGCGAGGTGCTGGAGCTGAAGAACACCATCAACACGATGGTCGATCAGCTGAACAGCTTCGCGGCCGAGGTCACGCGTGTCGCGAAGGAGGTCGGCACCGAGGGCAAGCTCGGCGGCCAGGCGGAAGTGAAAGGCGTGGGCGGCACCTGGAAGGGTCTGACCGACAACGTGAACTTCATGGCGTCGAACCTGACGACGCAGGTGCGCGGCATCGCGCGCGTCGTCACCGCGGTCGCCAACGGCGATCTGTCGCAGCGGCTCAAGGTCGAGGCCAAGGGCGAGATCGCCGCGCTCGCCGACACGATCAACAACATGACCGACACGCTCGGCCTGTTCGCCGAGCAGGTCACCGACGTCGCGCGCACGGTCGGCGTCGAGGGCAAGCTCGGCGCGCAGGCGGAAGTGCCCGGCGTGGCCGGCACCTGGAAAGATCTCACCGACAACGTCAACCTGCTCGCCAACAACCTGACCGCGCAGGTGCGTAACATCGCCGACGTGACGACGTCCGTCGCGAAGGGCGACCTGTCGAAGAAGATCACCGTCGACGCCAAGGGCGAGGTGCTCGAGCTCAAGAGCACCATCAACACGATGGTCGATCAGCTGAACAGCTTCGCCGCCGAGGTCACGCGCGTCGCGAAGGAGGTGGGCACCGAAGGCAAGCTCGGCGGCCAGGCCGAGGTGAAGGGCGTGTCGGGCGTCTGGAAGGATCTCACCGACAACGTGAACTTCATGGCGTCGAACCTGACGACGCAGGTGCGCGGCATCGTGAAAGTCGTGACCGCGGTCGCCAACGGCGATCTGTCGCAGAAGCTGATCGGCGTCGAGGCCAAGGGCGAGATCGCCGCGCTCGCCGACACGCTGAACAGCATGACCAAGACGCTGGGCATCTTCGCTGAGCAGGTCACGAGCGTCGCGCGCACCGTCGGTGTCGAGGGCAAGCTGGGCGCGCAGGCCGCCGTGCCCGGCGTCGCGGGCACCTGGAAGGATCTGACCGACAACGTCAACCTGCTCGCCAACAACCTGACCGCGCAGGTGCGAAACATCGCCGAGGTGACGACCGCGGTCGCGAACGGCGACCTGTCGAAGAAGATCACCGTCGACGTCAAGGGCGAGATCCTCGAGCTCAAGAACACGATCAACACCATGGTCGATCAGCTGCGCGCGCTCGCCGGCGAGGTCACGCGCGTCGCGCGCGAGGTCGGCACCGAGGGCAAGCTCGGCGGCCAGGCCAAGGTGCCCGGCGTGAGCGGCACGTGGAAGGACCTGACCGACAACGTCAACCTGCTCGCGGGCAACCTGACCGACCAGGTGCGCAACATCGCCAAGGTGACGACCGCGGTCGCGAACGGCGACGTCTCGCAGAAGATCACCGTCGACGTGAAGGGCGAGATCCTCGAGCTCAAGAACACGATCAACACCATGGTCGACCAGCTGCGCTCGTTCGCGGGCGAGGTGACGCGCGTCGCGAAGGAGGTCGGCACCGAGGGCAAGCTCGGCGGCCAGGCCGAAGTGCCCGGCGTCGCCGGCATCTGGAAGGACCTGACCGACAACGTGAACCTGCTCGCCAACAACCTGACCGTGCAGGTGCGCAACATCGCGCTGGTCACGACCGCGGTCGCGAACGGCGATCTGTCGAAGAAGATCACCGTCGACGTCAAGGGCGAGATCCTCGAGCTGAAGGTCACGATCAACACCATGGTCGATCAGCTGAACAGCTTCGCCAGCGAGGTGACGCGCGTCGCGAAGGAAGTCGGCACCGAGGGCAAGCTGGGCGGCCAGGCGGAGGTGCCTGGCGTCGCCGGCATCTGGAAGAACCTGACCGACAACGTGAACTTCATGGCGCGCAACCTGACCGCGCAGGTGCGCGGGATAGTCAAAGTGGTGACGGCGGTCGCCAACGGCGATCTGAAGCAGAAGATGGTCGTCGAGGCCAAGGGCGAGATCGCCGCGCTCGCCGAGACGATCAACAGCATGACCGACACGCTGTCGACGTTCGCCGAGCAGGTGTCGACGGTGGCGCGCGAGGTCGGTGTCGAGGGCAAGCTCGGCGGCCAGGCGCGTGTGCCCGGCGTGGCCGGCACCTGGAAGGATCTCACCGACAACGTGAACTTCATGGCGTCGAACCTGACGACGCAGGTGCGCGGCATCGTGAAAGTCGTGACCGCGGTCGCCAACGGCGATCTCTCGCAGAAGCTGATCGGTGTCGAAGCGAAGGGTGAGATCGCCGCGCTCGCCGACACGATCAACAACATGTGCGACACGCTGGGCACGTTCGCGGACCAGGTGTCGACGGTGGCGCGCGAGGTCGGCATCGAGGGCAAGCTCGGCGGCCAGGCGAAAGTGCCGGGCGCCGTCGGCACCTGGCGCCAGCTGACCGACAACGTCAATCAGCTCGCCGGCAACCTGACCACGCAGGTGCGCGCGATCTCCGAGGTCGCCACCGCGGTGACCAAGGGTGATCTCACGCGATCGATCGACGTGCAGGCCGAAGGCGAGGTGGCGTCGCTCAAGGACAAGATCAACCAGATGATCGTGAACTTGAAGGAGACGACGCAGAAGAACACCGAGCAGGACTGGCTGAAGACCAACCTCGCCAAGTTCAGCAGCATGATGCAGGGGCAGAAGAACCTCGAGACCGTGTCCCAGATGATCATGTCGCAGCTGACACCGCTGGTGTCGGCGCACCACGGCGCGTTCTTCATGGTCGACTCCGAGGAGCAGGCGCCCATCTTGAAGCTCACGTCGAGCTACGCGTACCGCCAGCGCAAGAGCGTCTCGAACGCGTTCCGTCTCGGCGAGGGGCTGGTCGGGCAGTGCGCGCTCGAGAAGAAGACGATCCTGCTCACGCGCGTTCCTTCCGACTATATCCAGATCAGCTCGGGCCTGGGCGAGGCGTCGCCGCTCAATATCATTGTGCTGCCGGTCCTGTTCGAGGGCGAGGTCAAGGCGGTGATCGAGCTTGCGTCGTTCCATCCGTTCAGCGCGATCCACCAGCTCTTCCTCGACCAGTTGATGGAGAGCATCGGCGTCGTGCTCAACATGATCGGCGCCAACATGCGCACCGAGGTGCTGCTGCAGCAGTCGCAGTCGCTGACCTCGGAGCTGCGGTCGCAGTCCAAGGAGCTGACGGTCCAGCAGGACGAGCTCAAGCGCTCCAACTCCGCGCTCGAGAAGCAGGCGCTGGAGCTGGAGGAGAAGGCGCGGCTGCTCGCCGAGCAGAATACCAAGGTCGAGGTCAAGAACCGCGAGGTCGAGCAGGCGCGCGTCTCGCTGGAAGAGAAAGCCGAGCAGCTGGCGCTCATCTCCAAGTACAAGTCGGAGTTCCTGGCCAACATGTCGCACGAGCTGCGCACGCCGCTCAACAGCCTGCTGATCCTGGCCAAGCTGCTGTCCGACAACGCCGAAAAGAACCTGACCGACAAGCAGGTCGAGTACTCGAAGACGATCTACGCGTCGGGCGGCGATCTGCTCACGCTGATCAACGAGATCCTCGATCTGTCCAAGGTCGAAGCGGGCAAGATGCCGGTCGAGCCGCGGGAGATTCCCGTGCAGGACGTCGTCGAGTTCGTCGAGCGGTCGTTCCGTCCGGTCGCGGATCAGAAGCAGCTCAAGTTCCGCACCGAGATCGGCCCGGGCGTGTCGCCGCGGTTCTTCACCGACCCGCAGCGGTTGCAGCAGGTGCTGAAGAACCTGCTCGCCAACGCGTTCAAGTTCACCGAGACCGGCGGCGTCGTGCTGCGCGTGCAGCGCGCGCGTCCCGGAACGCGGTTCTCGAGCGAAGGACTGGCGCACCCGGATCGCGTGATCGCCTTCTCGGTCGCCGATACCGGTATCGGCATCGCGCAGAACAAGCAGAAGCTGATCTTCGAGGCGTTCCAGCAGGCCGACGGCACCACCAGCCGCAAGTACGGCGGCACCGGCCTCGGGCTCTCGATCTCGCGCGAGATCGCGCGCCTGCTCGGCGGCGAGATCCAGGTCGAGAGTCGCCTCGGCGAGGGGAGCACGTTCACCCTCTACCTGCCGGAGCGCTACATCGCGATCGAGGGGGCCGTCGATGACGACGGTGAGGTGCCGCCGGTCGAGGTGGCGGCGCGCGCGGCGCTGGATTCGCTGGTCGGGACGGCGCCGCTGGCGGCGCCCGATCCGGCGGTGCTGCGCCCGATCGAGGACGACCGCGACAACATCCAGCCGGGTGATCGGGTCTTGCTGATCATCGAGGATGACCTCGCGTTCGCACGCATCATGCTCGGCCTCGCGCACGAGAACGGCTATAAGGCCGTCGTGTCGACGCGCGGCGACTCGGGCCTGGCGCTGGCCAACCAGCTCAAGCCCGACGCGATCAGCCTCGATCTGCAGCTGCCGGTCCTCGACGGCTGGCGCGTGCTCGATCGCCTGAAGCGCAACGCAGGCACCCGGCACATCCCGGTGCACGTGATCTCGGTCGACGAGCTCACGCGTCGCGGCGCGGCGCTGGGCGCGTTCGCCTACCTCGAGAAGCCGGTCAGCAGCGAGTCGTTGCAGGCGGCGTTCCAGCACATCTCGACGTTCCTCGATCGATCGGTGCGGCAACTGCTGCTGGTCGAGGACGACGATCACCAGCGCGACAGCATCATCGAGCTCGTGGGAGAGGGGGACGACGTCAGGGTCTCGCCGGTGCGCTCCGCCGAGGAGGCGCTGGCCGCGCTCGACTCCGGCCAGTTCGACTGCATGGTCGTCGACCTGGTGTTGCCGGGCGATGACGGAGTGCGGCTGGTCGAGCGGGTGAAGACGCAGGCGCGTTATCGCGATCTGCCAATCGTCGTCTACACGGGCAAGGAGCTCACCGAAGACGAGGAGGCGCGGCTCAAGAAGTACACGCAGTCGATCATCCTCAAGAGCGGCGTGAACTCGCCGGAGCGGCTGCTCAAGGACACCGCGCTCTTCCTGCACCGCATCGAGGAGCGGCTCCCCGAGCGGTCGAAGGCGATGATCACGGAGACCCGCAAGGCAGAAGCGACCGTCGTCGGGCAAAAGGTCCTGGTCATCGACGATGACGTGCGCAACATCTTTGCGATGACCAGCATTCTCGAGGCGAACGGCGTCAAGGTGATCTACTCCGACAACGGCCGCGGCGGCATCGAGGCGCTGGAGAACGATCCCGACATCGACCTCATCTTGATGGACATCATGATGCCGGGGATGGACGGCTATCAGGCGATCCATGAGATCCGCCGCATCCCGCGCTTCCGCGGGATTCCGATCGTCGCGGTCACCGCCAAGGCGCTGCCCGAGGACCGCGACAAGTGCCTGGGCGCGGGCGCATCCGACTACCTGCCCAAGCCCGTCGACGCCACCAAGCTGCTGGACGTCATCCGCCTCTGGACGGGTGGTGACGCCATCGCTACGGCCTGAGGTCGTCACCGATGGCGATCGTCGAAAGAGGCAGTTCCTACGATCCAGCGGGCGCGGGAACCTTCTCGGTAGAAGCGGCCGCGATCCAGGCGAGTATCCTGATCGTCGACGACCACCCGGCGAACCTGCTGGCGCTCGAGGCCATACTGGCGCCGCTCGGCCATCGCCTGGTCAAGGCGCAGTCCGGTGACGAGGCCCTGAAGCAGATCCTGCAACGCGACTTCGCGCTCATCCTGCTCGACGTGCAGATGTCGGGGATGAACGGCTTCGAGACCGCGGCGCTGGTAAAGCAGCACCCGCGCAGCCGGCACATCCCGATCATCTTCATCACCGCGCTCAGCCGCGACGCCGAACACGTGTTTCGCGGCTACTCGCAGGGCGCGGTCGACTACCTGATGAAGCCGTTCGAGCCCGAGATCCTGCGATCCAAGGTGGCGGTGTTCATCGATCTCTACGTCAAGGGCGAGACGATCAAGCTGCAGGAGCGCTTGCTGCGCCAGCGCGAGCGCGAGGCGATCGAGCGCCGCAGCCAGCACCGCTATCGCAGCTTGCTCGATTCGATGCCCCAGTGCGTGTGGGCCGCCAGCCCCGAAGGCGAGGTCTACTACTGGAACCGCGCCAGCCTCGCCTACTGCGCCATCAACGCCGATCAGGTCGCGCGCGATTCACTGTGGCGCATGATTCACCCGGACGAGCGGCCGGTGGTCGAAGACGACTGGGACGCGACGATCGAGGGGCAGGAGCCGTTCCAGCGCGAGCTGCGGTTGCGCCGCGCCAGCGACGGCGCCTATCGCTGGCACCTGTGCCGAATGGTGCCCGAGCGCAACGAGCAGGGCGCGGTGGTGGGCTGGATCGCGACCGCCGTCGATATCGACGACCACAAGCGCGCCGAGGCGGAGCTGCAACGCGCGGTCGTGCACCGCGACGACTTCCTTTCGGTGGCTTCGCACGAGCTGCGTACGCCGCTGACGTCGCTGAAGCTCGAGGTCGCGAACCTCGCCCGCCTGGCGCAGCGCAACCAGGGCGTCGTGCCGGCGCCCAAACTCGCCGAGAAGCTGGACAAGATCGACAGTCAGGCGGAGCGCCTGCACCGGCTCATCAACGCCCTGCTCGACGTGTCGCGCATCGCCTCGGACCGACTGGAGCTGGAGATCGACGACGTCGATCTGTCGCAGCTGGCCCACGAGGTCGTGGCGCGCTTCCAGGACGAGGCGGCGCGCGCCGGTTGTACGCTGGGCATCTTGGCGTCGGCGCCGGTCGTGGGCCGGTGGGACCGCTCGCGCCTCGAGCAGGTGATGACCAACATGGTCACCAACGCGCTGAAGTACGGATCGGGGAAGCCGGTCGATGTCATCGTCGAGACCGTCGGGTCGCAGGCGCGGCTCGCGGTGCGCGACCAGGGCGTGGGTATCGCGCCGGACGATCAGCAGCGGATCTTCGATCGCTTCGAGCGTGCGTCGTCGACGCGCAGCTTCGGCGGCATCGGCCTGGGCCTATGGATCGTGCGCGAGATCGTGCGCGCGCACGAGGGCGAGGTCCGGGTCGAGAGCGAGCTCGGCGCCGGCGCGACCTTCATCGTCGAACTGCCGCGTCGCTGATTTTCGGGTCCGTGGAAGCCGTATTCGCAGGCAGGAACCGGAAGTAGTCGAAGTCGCCGTGCGCGTTCGTGCCGACAGCCGCAGCGTTCAGCGCTGTCGGCGTCGCCGCGAAGATTCCGATCTCGGCGCCGACCCAGCGGCCGGCGCGCGCTGTGAAGGGGGCGTCTTCGATCAGGTGGGTCTGCGCGTCGCCGGGGGCGTAGCCGAAGGTGCAGGTGCCGCCATCGGTGAATGTGACGCGCAGGCGGACGGGGCCGCGCTCCATCACGGCGGAATACGCGACGTGATCGTCGATGCGCAGCACTACGCGAGCGGCTGCGGTCGCGCCGTCCCGTTCGACCACCAGCGCTGCGGAGGTCTCCCCGACCACCGCCAGTCCGGCGGTCAAGGGAGCATCGCTCGCACCGACGTCGACCAGGGTCTCGGCGGTGAACGACGGCGCGGGCAGCTTTTGTAGCAGCAGGGACGGCGCCGCCGACCAGCGCTCGCCGGCCACGAGCGGCAGCGCGCGCAGGCGCAGCCAACCGGGCCGCGCGCGCAGATCGAACCAGCCGTCGCCATGGTTCGCGTGCCACTGCCACTGCGGGGAGAGGCGGCCATCCGCCGTGGGATCCATCTCGTCGCTGGTCTGGGGGGTGGCGACCGGCTGGCGTGGCAGATCCGGCTTCGTGTGGCGCAGCACCGGTTCGCCCGGTGCACCCTCATCGCCGCTGAGCGCGCCTATCATCGGCCAGTCGTCGCGCCAGGTCACCGGGTTCAGGTGCACGAGGCGCCCGTAGACGCCCGCGTCCTGAAAGTGCACGAACCACCACTGCCCGCCTGGCGTGTCGACGAGCGCGCCCTGGTGCGGCCCGTTCACGAGCGAGTGCCCCTGCGCGAGCACGACGCGATCTTCATAGGGCCCGTAGATCCGCCGCGATCGCAGCGCGACCTGCCAGCCACGCGTCACGCCGCCGGCCGGAGCCAGGATGTAGTACCAACCGTTGCGCTTGTACATCTTCGGCCCTTCGAGCGTCGGGTGGCGCTGCGGATCGAAGAACACGATCTCGCCTTCGCCGAGCAGGCGCGAGGCGTCGGGCGCCATCGGCCGCAACCGCAGGCGGTCCTTGATGCCGGCGCGCGAACGGGCGTACGCGTGGACGAGATAGGCCTGACCGTCGTCGTCCCAGAACGGACAAGGATCGATGAGCCCGCGGCCGGCGATCAGCAGGCGCGGCGCGCTCCACGGCCCCTCGGGGTGGGGCGCGGTCAGCACGTAGATGCCCTCGTCGGGTAGCGGCACGAACATGTAGAAGGTGCCGGCGTGCGCGCGGATCGCCGGCGCCCAGACGCCGGCACCGGGCTGAAACGCGGCATAGCGCTCGCCCGGCAGGTTCTCCATCGCGTGGCCGGCGATGGTCCAGTTCACGAGATCGCGCGAGCGCAGGATCGGCAGCGCCGGCGTCGACGTGAAGCTCGACGAGATGAGGTAATAGGTGTCGCCGTCGCGGATCATGTCCGGGTCGGAGTAGTCGGCGTAGAGGATCGGATTCGAGTACGTGCCGTCACCTCGATCGGGGGTCCAGGGAAAGGAGGCGAAGGGGCTCTTCGCTCGTGGCGAGCCGGCACAACCGGCGGCGCCGAGGCCGAGCGCGATCACGACCGAGACGGAGATCGACGCAATCAGCGGTGAAAGGCGAGCCACCAGCAACCGGATATCACCGCCAGCGCCCCGGAGACCAGCACGCCCTGGATCACCGCGCCCGGCCGTCGTGGCAGCGCGCGCGCCGCCACGATCCCAAGCACGCAGCCCATGCCCAGGCCGAACAGGTGCGCGAAGACGTCGCTGTGCTGCCCCACTCCCAGCATTGCGAACAGGCCGAGGGCCGCCCCGATCGGCAACCAGGCGCGCTGTCGCAGTGGAAGCGACCGCCAGCGCTGCCAGGCGCCGACGCCGGCCAGGATCCCCAGCGCGGCAAAGGTCGCGGTCGACGCCCCGACCGAGAGGTGTCCCGTGCGATGAACCGCCGCTGTCAGCAGATTCGCGGATGCAGCCGCGAGCAGGATCGCCAGCGCGCCCAGCCCCGGTCCCAGCGAGCGGCCGACCGCGCTGACGAAGATCAGCGCCGCGACCACGTTCCCGGTGAGGTGCAGCAGGTCCGCGTGCAGCATCAGCGCCGTGACCGTGCGCCACCATTGCCCGCGCAGGATCGCCTCCGCCGACGCGTTCCCGACACTGAACCAGCGCGACGGCTCCGCCGCTTCCCAGGGCCCGGCGACCAGATGGAACGCGACCAGCAGCAGCGCCGTCCACAGCCCGAGTGTGCTCCGGGGGGCGTCGGGCTGATCCGCCACGCGCGCTGCCCGCTCCTCGCGATCCTCGCGTGCTTCTTTGTCGAACGCCTCGAGGGAGTTGGCCGCGGCGTCGAGATCGGCGAAGTCGACGGTGATCCGGAACGCCCCGTCGACGGGCCGCAGCTCGTGCGTGATGCCGGCCGACGCCAGTACCGTGCTCCAGTCCTGCGCCATGGTGAAGTCCCGCGTCTCGCGAACCAGGACGCCCGGCTGCTGCGGTTCGTCGAGCTCCATCAGTTCATTGAGCCTACCCGATCAAACCGGGTAGGGCCTCAGGCCTCGGGCTTCAGGCCTCGGGTCGGATCCGGATCCGGATGCCCGAGGCCTTCTTCTGTCAGTACGGCGGCGCCCAGTACCCCTGCTGCCAGACCCAGTTGTAACCGGTCCACTGCCAGTGGGGCCCGATCCAGACCCAGTCGGTCTGCGGGAGCAGCCACGCGCCGCCGATCCAGACGCGCGCGCCGCCGCGGAAGCCCCAGTAGCCGGGCACCCACACGTGGCGCGAAGATGGGCGGACGCCGACGCCTACCGCGCTGTAGGGATGGACGCGCCAACCGCCGCCGTACGGCGCGACCGCGTAGCCGCCGTGGTGCGGCGCCACATACGCGCCGTGGCCAGCCGCGACGTAGGTCCGGCCGCCGCCGCGCCAGCCGCCCCCGAGCGCCGCGGTGTGATTGCCGCCGGCCGTCGCGTGAACGCCGCCGTGGAACGCCGAGGCCCCGCCGCCGTGAAAACCACCGCCGCCACGCCCACCTTGCGCCGACGCGATGCCCGGCACGGTCATGAACAACAGAGCTGAAATTCCACCGATCAGACTGAGCCGTTTCATAACTTGGTCCTCCGAGACCCGTTATTGAGACGAGCACCGGAGCCAAAAGATTCCATGCGAAAAACACGCAGAACGCTCAACTGCTAAGCTGCGCCGGATGAGCGAATCGGGGGCCAGCTTCGGTGGAAAACCGGCCAAGTTTCAGCCGGGTGGAACCTCAGGCGGGATCGGCGAGTTCTTCGCCGGCATCGCCATGATGGCAGTCGGGATCTACCTGGTCTTCGACCACGTGACTGTCCACACGTCGTACTGGCATTTCTTCGGCAGCGCGCGCGGTAGCTTCGGCGCCACGCTGATTCCCCTGCTGGGCGGCATCGCGCTGCTGTCGTTCAACGGACGGTCGATCTTCGGCTGGACGCTCGCAGTCGGCGGGATTTTCCTGATCCTCGCCGGCGTGCTCATGAATCTGGATGTCTATTTTCAGCCGACCAGTCTCTGGACGACGATCGTGATGTTCGGTCTCATCGCGTGTGGGCTTGGCCTTTTCATGCGCGCTCTGCGCCCTCATCGAGTTGCTACGGCTTCGAGCAACGACGAGGGGAACGCCGCATGACCCACGCGACCCTCTGCCCCTGCTCGCGCAATGGCGCCTGCTAGGGAGGGTGCGTCCTGCCGAGCGAGTGCGAGTTTCCCCCGCTCCCCTGAGCCCCACGTTTCTGCGCTCTTCTCCGGGCTAGAGCTCGCTCACCGCGCCGGTCACGCCGAACGCTACCAGCTCCATGCTGTCGGGCTTGTCGATACCTTCGCTGCGCACCAGGCCCGAGAGCGGCACCGCGGGGTGCGACCAGGACATCGACGCCGACTTCCATGGGCCCCACTGCGCGTCGGTGCGCATCTTGAAGCAGCCGGAGAACGTGCCCGCGGGGACCGCCGCATCCTCTTGCGGCTGGCCTTGCCAGCTGACGATCAGGTTGGCGACCGCGCCTCGGTAAAGGCTCTGCATCATGCTCAGCACCGGGCCCTCGATCGTGTTGACATGGCCGTTGCGGTCCTTCATCACCACGCCCCGGATCTCGACGCTGCCGGGATCCATCCGATTCGCGATCGAAAGGAGGATCTTGGTGACGGTGCGGCCCGAGTAAGTTTCCTGCACCGACTCGATCCAGTACGCGTCGCCGACCTGGCCGACGACCTTGGTGGTCAGAAACGACGGCTGCTGATCGTGGACCATCTTGTGCTGGGTCCACTGGCCGACCGCGAAAGGCTGCGGCGCGAAGCCCACCGGTCCCGGAAAGCTCTGGCTCGGGCGCGCGAGCCCGGCGACCCGGCGGTCGATGTCGGCTTTCAGCGCTGGGTCGATGGACGGCCCGCACCCGGCGAGCACCGGCGCAATGACCAGCGCAAAGTACGCGAGGCGGACGATTCGGTGGGTGAGCATGGCGCGCATGGTAGCGCGAAAGCGGCATCGAGTTGCACCTCGCGGCGGACCTCCCAGGGTTCCCCAGTAAACCTCGGCTGAATGCCCCGGGTCGTGCGATCGTCACAAGAGAGTTCTCATCACTCCGGTGATTGCCCCACCACTCGTGATCGCCTCGGGAAAGGTGCGCCCCATGCGTCTTCCAATCGTGAAGCTCTCGGTCTGGTTGCCGTTGTGCCTGCTGGCCGCGGGCGGTGCGTGCTACGTGCCCGCCAGCGCGCCGCCGCCGTCCTATGGACCCGGACCCGGCTATCAGCAACCGAACGATCCGACGACGCAGCCGGCACCCGCGCCTCCGGGTGCGCCGCCACCCGTCGCCTCCGATCCGCCCGGCTACCAGCCGGGTTATCCGCCGGCCGCCGCGGAGCCCGCATATCCGCCCGCACCGCCACCGGCGCCGCCGAGCTATGCGCCTCCGCCGCCGGCGGCGCTGCCTGCTGCGATGCCGCCCGATTCCGGCGCTTACGCCGGCGGCGCGCCCACCTACGACAACGTTGACGCCGATGCACCCGGCTCGACCGTGAGCTCGGTCGACGTCTTCTACAACGACCTCGCGCCGTACGGTAGCTGGTACAACGATCCGACGTACGGATGGGTGTTCGCGCCCAACGATGGGTCGTACGTGCCCTATACCAATGGGCACTGGGCCGACACCGACTACGGCTTCACCTGGGTCTCCGGCGATCCATTCGGCTGGGCCACCGACCACTATGGCCACTGGGTCTGGGCCAATCGCTGGATCTGGGCGCCGAGCACCGTGTGGGGACCGGCGTGGGTGCAGTGGCGCGAGGGGGCGGGCTACGTCGGCTGGGCGCCGTCGGTCGTCGGTCCGGGCACCTACGTGCCCGAGAATCAGTGGCGGTTCGTTCCCGCCGGGAATTTGCTGTCGCCCAACGTCGGGCGCTATTGCTTCACCGGCAACCTCGCGACGTACGTGCGCTCGACCGCGCCGGTGAATCGGTTTTATCGCCATGGCAACGACGTCTGGGTCGCCGGCCCGCACGACGATTGGCTGCGCCGCAATCGCGTCGACGCGCGCCACCAACCATTGGGCCTGCAGCAGATGGGCCGCTACACCGATGCGCAGCGGTGGGAGGCTGAGCGGCGCGCGCAGCAGCGCCAGGCGGAGTGGGACGCGCGGCGCGCGCAGGCGCAGAACCGCCAGAGCTCACGGGAGCAGCAACGCCAGGCGGACGAGCAGCGCCGGTGGCAGGCGCAGCAACAGCGTCAAGCGGATGAGCAGCGCCGGCGCGACGACGAAGCGCACCGCCATGCCGACGATGAGCAGCGCCGTCAGGCCGCGCTTCAGGTGCGCCAGCAGCAGGACCAGGCGCGCCGCCAGGCGGACGATCAGCGGCGCGTACAGGAGCAGCAGCAGCGTCAGCTCCAGCAGGAACAGCAACATCAGGCCGAGGAGCAGCGGCGCCTGCAGGATCAGCAGCGCCGCCAGGCGGACGAGCAGCGGCGCCTGCAGGATCAGCAGCGCCGCCAGGCGGACGAACAGAGGCGCCAGCAGGACGATGCGCGCCGGCAGCAACAGCAGCAACAGCAGCAACAGCAGCAACAGCAGCGTCAGGCGGACGAGCAGCGGCGGCAGCAACAGCAGGCGCAGGACGATGCGCGCCGGCAGCAACAGCAGCAAGAGCAGCAAGAGCAGCGTCAGGCGGACGAGCAGCGGCGGCGGCAGGATGACGAGCAGCGGCGCCGCGTCGCCGAGGATCAGCGCAAGCCGTCGGACGACCACGGGCACGGCAACGAGAAGAAGAACCGGGGCGGCGACAAGCACGACGAGAACGACCACGGACGCGGGCACTAGCGCGTCCTCTATATACGGGCGAGGGCGCGAGGACGGCGACGAGGACGAGGACGGGGCCGCCTCTCTAGAAGAAGGTCTGTCGTGGGGCGGGAGTTCTACTAGAATCGACCGCTACTGATGCTCAAGCACAACACCTACTTCGAAGGCAAAGTCCAAAGCGTCGGATTCGAGCGCAACGGCCGGCGCGCGACCGTGGGCGTGATCGCGCCCGGCGAGTTTCACTTCGGCACCGACGCGCCCGAGCGCATGACCGTCATCAGCGGCGAGCTGTTCGCGCGCCTGCCGGACGGCGGCGACTGGCGCAGCTTCCCCGCGGGCACCGCGTTCGAGGTCCCGGCCAAGAGCGGCTTCGACGTGCGTGCGTCGCAGCCCGCCGCGTACCTCTGCGAATTCCTGTGACCCCCGAAGTGGTGCTCGCGTTCGCGGGCGGCACCCTGGAGCTACGCGGGCTCGCGGCAGGCGGATCACCTCCCATCCCCGACTGCCGCTGGGACCCGCGCTCGGCCTGTTACCGAGCGCCGGCGGCGGCGTACGCCGATCTGTTGCGTGCGCTCGGCCGCCAGTCGATCGCGGTCGACGATCGGGCGCGCGGTTACCAGCCGCTGCCCGACGGGCCGTGCGTGCACCTGCCGCCGCGTCCCTACCAGGCCGAGGCGCTCTCCGCCTGGCGCGCGCAGCGGGGGCGCGGCGTGGTGGTGTTGCCGACGGGCGCCGGCAAGACGCTGGTCGCCTGCTTGGCGATCGACGACAAGCGGCGCGCCACGCTGGTGGTGACGCCGACGCTGGATCTGGTGCGGCAGTGGTACGACGTGCTGCGCGCGACGTTCGGCGCCGAGCTCGGCGTCGGCGTCGTCGGGGGTGGGGACTTCGACGTGCAACCGCTGACGGTAACCACCTACGACTCGGCGTACCTGCACATGGATCACCTCGGCCGCCGATTCGGCCTGCTGGTATTCGACGAGTGCCACCACTTGCCCGGCGCCGCCTACGCGCTGGCGGCTCAGTCGAGCCTGGCGCCGTTTCGCCTGGGTCTGACCGCGACGCCTGAGCGCGCCGACGGCCGTCACGTCGAGCTCGACCATTTGATCGGCCCGCTCTGCTACCGCAAGGACATCGTCGATCTCGCCGGCGACGGCGGCTACCTGGCCGACTACGAGACGATTCGCCTGGAGGTGGAGCTGTCAGCGGCCGACCGCGCCGAGTACAAATCCGAGCGCGCGATCTACACCGGCTTCCTCATGGAGCAGGGGATCCGCATGGGCTCGCCGTCGGGTTGGTCGGACTTCATCATCCGCTCGTCGCGCACCGCCGAGGGGCAGCGCGCGATGGCGGCCTACCGGCGGCAGCGCGAGATCGCGTTCGCCGCGCCGGCCAAGCTCGACTACGTGCAGCTGCTGCTCGAGCGCCACCGAGACGACCGGGTGCTGCTATTTACCGACGACAACGCGACTGCGTACGGGGTGTCGCGCCGCTTTCTGGTCCCGGTGATTACCCACCAGACAAAGGTGCGCGAGCGCAGCGAGATCCTCGCGCGGCTCGCTGACGGGCGCTATGGCGCGGTCGCCACGTCGAAGGTTCTCAACGAAGGGGTCGACATCCCCGAGGCCAACGTCGCGGTGGTGATCTCGGGTAGCGGCTCGGTGCGCGAGCACGTGCAGCGCCTGGGACGCATCCTGCGCCGCCACGCGAGCAAGAGCGGCGGCAGGCGCGCGCAGCTTTACGAGCTGGTAACGGCTGCGACGAGCGAGACCTCGACGAGCGATCGGCGCCGGGAGCACAGTGCTTACCGCTGATCTCGTCTCGGCGCGCCGGCGCGGTGATCTGCTCCAGATCGTGCCGCTCGCCGACAGCGCCCGCGCGCGCGTCGAGGAGCTGGCCGGGATCTTCCTCGAGATCGCGCGCGCGCACGTCGGTCGTTCGCGCGATGAGCTGGAGGCGACCTGGCGCGCCGTCGAGATCGCGGCGCACGAGCGGCGGCTCGGCGACGGCGTGCTCAAGCTCGTGAACGACCGCTGCGTCTTCGAGACGCCGGCGGAGATCGAGCCGGCCGAGCTGCGCGCCGAGGTCTTTCTACGCGCCAGCGCCGCGCGTCGTGAACCCGACGCCGGAGGCCGGCTCGCACGCGAGGCGGTGCTGGCCGAGATCGCGGGCCCGCGCGGCATGTCGGTCGACGAGCTCGAGCGCGCGCTCTACGCCGACCTGCACGGCGCGGAGCGACTCTGCTCGGTCACGCCGATCCGGCCGGCGCACCTGGCGGCCGGATTCGATCGCGCGCAGGTGCAGGCGGTCTTGCTGCGTGCGACCCAGGTCGTCGCCGAGGTGTCGGGGGCAGACGCCGCTGCGTATCGCCGCCTGTTCCACAAGCTCAAGTTCCTGCGCCTGCTGCACACGATCACCGAGATCCCGGCGGCGCGGGGCGGCGGCTACCGGATCGAGATCGACGGGCCGTTCAGCCTCTTTCAGGCGGTGACCCGCTACGGCCTGCAGCTGGCGATGGCGCTGCCGGCGATCGCCGAATGCGGCCGATGGCGCATTGAGGCCCAGGTGCTGTGGGGCAAGGAGCGGCGACCGGTCACGTTTCGCGCGGCGGGCGGCAGTGACGGTGGCGAGCGCGTCGCTCGCGATCTCGAGGGGGCCGGCGTCTCGGACCTGCCCGACGAGATCGCGGCGCTGCTCGCACGCCTGGCCGCTCGCGAGAGCGCGCTCGAAAGCGACTGGATCGCCTCGCCTGCCACGGCGATCCTGGATCTTCCCGGAGCGGGTCTCTGTGTTCCCGATCTGGTCTTCCGCCGGCGGGACGGAAAGGGCAAGCCGATCTATCTCGAGGTTCTCGGTTACTGGAGCCGCGAAGCGGTCTGGCGCCGCGTTGAATTGGTCGAGCGCGGCCTGCCGCACCGGATCCTGTTTGCGGTGAGCAAGCACCTGCGGGTCAGTGAAGCGGCCCTCGCCGACGAGCTTCCCGGCTCACTCTACGTCTACGCCCGCGCCCTGGATGCGCGCACGATCCTCGAGCGTGTCGACCGCCTGGCGGCGCGCCCGCTCACCAGGTGACCGCCGAGGCGCTGCTCCTTGCCAGGAGCAACGCCCTTTCGCGGTTGTCTGATCGCGGGATCTAAGCGATCGGCCAGCCCTTGGCGTCCCTCTTCGGGCCGCCGCCGCCGCCGCCGCCACCACCGCCCTCGCGCGGACCACCACCACCACCACCGCCACCACCTCCGCCGCGGGGGCCACGTCCACCTCCGCCGTGGGGCGGTCGGGGGCCTCGCGGAGCGTGCTCGCGCCGTTCGCCGCCTGGGCCACCGGGACCACCGGGACCACCGGGACCACCGGGACCACCGGGACCTCCCGGTGCCTGACCCTCGCGC
>Ga0265342_10000329_pt1 | contig 53452 bp, 31 predicted proteins | sample 4CB327metaG_FD_203125 | JGI IMG/M metagenome (GOLD analysis project Ga0265342, IMG submission 203125) | Rhizosphere microbial communities from Carex aquatilis grown in University of Washington, Seatle, WA, United States - 4-CB3-27 metaG | ecosystem: Host-associated > Plants > Roots >... | reverse complement strand
CCACGTTCAATACCGATGCCGTTATTCGGCCACTCCGTAGCCTTCACGTTCATAGGGAGATTGAGGGTAACGACATCGCCCGACTTGAATGTGCGACGCAAGACTGCAAAACCATTCCGCGGCTGCACTGAGCCAACTGACGCACCATTCACCTTGACCTGAGGAGCAACGCACCACGTCGGAATTCTGAGAGAAAACGAAAACGATACGGGCCGGTCGGCCTTAACTTCAAATCGAATCTCTTCCTCGAACGGATAATTCGTCTTCTGCGCGATCTGAATCTGCTGATTTGCCGATCCGACCTTGGCTGTCACCGTCGATGGACCGTATAGCGTCGCGGCGAGACCGTTGTCCTTAGTTTGCATCCACATGCTGAGCACGTAATTGGGGAAGAAGCGATGCACATTGCCGCCGCAGCACCCGATGAGCTGTGCCGGATTGGGCTGGTATGCAAGCCGGCGGCTACCGAACCACCTCTCCGTTCCGTGATCGCAATTCAGGTTTGCCAGAACTTGATTGGGGCTGCCGAAGTATTGAATCCCTTTCCAATCGGTCCGGGTAACTCCAGCGTGTGCATTGAAGCATGCCCGTTCGATGTGGTCGCCCCAGACTCCGTCTCCCGTTGCCTGCAGGACGTAGGTCCATGCCCAGGCGTGGTCAGTGATATCGCAGGTCTCATGTTCATCGAGTGCCGTGGTGCCTGCATAGGCTTCCGACGAGGAAGGAATTCCATCGATCAGCATGTGATGGTCGAAGATGCGTCGCTGGGCCGCAACAACAAACTTAAGATAATCCTCTCTCCCGGTATAGAGGTAGAGAATCGCCGGCAGCTTTGAGATTTCAGCGTAGGAAACTCCGTGAGACTGGATCGGAGCATTGGCAAATACCTTGGATGGAGCCAGATCTGTGTGCATCGAAAAACGCCTGCGGCCAGGTGCACCGGTCGCAGATGATTTGGCGGTTGCTGCAATTTCGTCTTCAGCATCCGTCATGTATTTGTCCCACGTATTTTGCGCCAACTCCAGCAATTTCTTGTCGCCGGTCCGTTCATAACACCAGAGGATTACTTCGAGGTTCGTGATGTTTCGGTTTCCGCTGATATAGGAGGCCTTGTCGTTCAGATAGTGTTTTTGAATAGCCTCGATAATCCTGACGGGGTCCACCTTGTCCGGTGCCGGCTGGGCATCGGCGAGTGCCATGTAACCGCGGTTCAGCACCGTGTTGGGCCAGCGGTTCAGACCGCCGAAGTCGTCACCGAACTCGAGAAACTTCGGACCCAAAAAGCCAGTGCTCGACGGATGGTTCAGCGTGTAATCCAGGGACGCTCGCGCTTTTGCCAGAAGCGTTTCATCGCCGAGCACCAACGCCAACCGGGTGGCTCCGTCAACCCAGTAAGCTTTCTGTTCCCAGGTAAACCAGGCGGGCGAGTTTTCTTCACCTTCCCAGAAAGTGCCGCTAAAAAAAGGATATGAGATCTCGGGCAGGGCGCTCGCCAACTTCGCTTGCCCCTCCATGTGCAACCGAACCCATCCTTCAGGCTTGATGGCCCCAGGGGGCAAACTGCGCAGTTCAGCGAAGGGACGGGATGAATAGGGTAGTTTCTCGGCCTCCAGGATTTGAGGAAGCCCCGTTGCCAGCGCGGCCGAGCCAGCAACCGCTCCCTTGATAAAATCGCGCCGGTTCAATCCTGCATCTACTGATCTCTTCTCATCCATGAGATCCAACTCCTCGCAAATCCTAAGGCCCTACTTCATCTTCGTCACGTTGCATCCGCCGTTTCGTCATGCTTGAAAGAGCAAAGGCGCAAACTTGTTCAGGCAGATCCGCCACGTTTGCCATTCATGAGCGGTGCCGGGAGAGTGAAACTGAACTACCTTGATGTTTCTGGCCTGGAGTTTTGCTACGTTCTCGCGCAAGGATTCGCTGAGCGACAACTCGGCTGTTCCAGCGCCCATCCATAGCAACCGGACCTTGCTATTGAAGGCGGCGGCGTCCGCGAAAACTCCGCCATACGATGTGGCGGGGTCAAAGGATGGCGTGGTTTCACCCGCTGCCGGAGAGGAGGAGCGCGGCTTTACAAACTGAGCGCCGCTGAAGGTACCGATATAGGAAAACATGTCCAGGTGCGCCATTGTAATGGCCATCGTTTGCATGCCGCCCATGGATAATCCCGCCATAGCGCGATGATCGCGATCGGCGATCGTTCGGTAGGTGAGGTCGATTTTGGGGATCAATTCCCGGATCACGACAGCCCCGAATGCCTCCACCCCATTGCGAAGGAAAGTAGAAAGGTAATTCTCCGATGGATCGCGGCTCTCCGATCCAGCGCCATCTTTGTAGGCGGCATACCCGTTGTCCATGACGACAATCATTTCCTTTGCCTTGGGAGCACTGGCAGCAAAGAAACTGCTGGAGTTGCCATGGATCGCGTTGTCCATGATGAAATTGACTCCGCCTTGCCGGCTCCATCCAGTCTCGTCTTCCCCGGCGCCATGTTGTAGATACAAGACAGGGTATCGCGCCCCCGCGTTGGCGGAGTCGTCATAGCCGGGAGGCGTATACACGAAGCAGCGGCGCCACTTGCCTGTGATCCCGGATTCATACCATTGCTCGTGAAGCTGTCCCTGCGGCGATCCCTTGTGAGGCGCGTAAAAAGGAACTACCGGAGCGGTGACAAGGTCTGAAGAAATTTGTTGGGGGTCTGGTATTTCAATACCACTGGTTTCCCTGTCATAGCCAAAGAAGGTCTCGCTTCCTGGATCGTTCATCCTGGTGCCATCCACGTTGAACCAGTAGTAGTGGAAGCCCATCACTGTTGGTGCGAGAGTTACGCTCCAGTACCCATCAGCATCTCTGACCATTGGAACGGGTGCCGGGCATAGCCCCTGGCCTCCTTCCAGTTGAACCGCCTTTGCGAAAGGCAAAAGCACTCGGAAGGTCACTCGCCCATCTGCATAGACGCGGGGATATTCCGCCGCAGGTACGGTTGTGGTCGCAGGCACCGCCTGCGCTACTCCAGGCAAGGATTCGTTGATCAGCTGATTATAAAATCTCATGTACAGACCCCTGAACGATTTTGCATGATGGCCAACGAGATAAGTAGTTTTCCGGCGAAAGAAGTTACTTATCGATGGCATTGGTTCGGCCAGACCATACAGGCTCCAACGTCGTGGCCTGCTCATAACTCAACTAACTGGGTGCTTCAAAAACGCCGAGTGATCTCACTTTTCGAATGTCGCCAGTTGAAAGGCATTGGCCATAACTCCGTTGCCGAGGTCATTCGGGTGGATATGATCGCCGGGATTGAACTCCTCACGCATCCGTGCGGGATGCTCCTTGTCTCGTATCGCCGCGTCGAAATCGACGACCGCATCAAAGGCCCCGGAGGTTCTAATCCACTCATTCAACTTTTGCCTGGTAGCTTCACCCACCGGACCTGACAACCACACGCCCTCTTCGGGCGTGAGTGTGGCGCCAATGACTTTGATCTTGTGCGTATGGGCGCGCGCAATGATCTGTTGGTCGCCTTTGATCAAGTCTTCAGCAGTCAATGCGGTTGGATCTGTGGTCTGGCCGTGAAGGTTAATGTCGTTGATACCTTCCAGCAGGACGATCCAACGCAGCCCCGGTTGGCTGAGGACATCGCGATCGAGGCGCGCCAGGGCACTGACCCCGGCTCCATCACGGATGACCTGATTGCCTGAGATGCCCTCGTTGATGACTGCTACATGCGGCCCGGACTTCTTTTCGCTGAAGCGCTTTGCAAGCAAAGTTGGCCATGCCTGATCTTTGTCGACGGTGGTCGCGAAACCATCCGTGATGGAGTCTCCGAGGCAGGCAACGGCAAAGTCATTGGCGGAGGCAACGACATCGATGCTCCGCAGCCAGAGATACGAAGTGGTCGTGGTTGGTTCCGGCAGCGAAGAGGATGCTGATGTATCGCCCTTTGAGATATACGCGGTATGGAGACCGGGAGTGTGATTCGTCGGCGTACCTTCGCTCTTTATTACATAAAGAGAAACGGCAAGGTCCGACATCGCTTTCACATCGAGATTGAAGGGATCACTTATTATGACGACTCCTGGACCGATGTTCACGCTTGGATTGCCGCTAAATGTCAACTGGCGATCACTAGCGGTATCAACTGAAGATTCGGAGGTTCTGATTGCGACATGGGCACTTCCAATCGAGACGACGCTCTTCCCAAAAGAATTTGACAGTTCCAGCCGTAATCTTTTGCCGGCAATGCTAGTGTGAACAATCATCCGCACGGTTTGATCGGCAACATCCTTTGGAATCTGCGTAGGCCTTCTCGGTCCCCTCATCGCCGAAAAGTCAGGCATCTTCGTGCCAGGGGGAATTACCGGCCGTTCCTGAACAGCCGGGGCCATTTCCTGAGAAGTTGCCCAGGTTACGACCCAGTTTTCACTGGGCAGGGAACCAGACTGCCCGACCATCGCAACAGTAAACAGGATGGAAACTGCAAGAAGTACAAATGTCCGAAACCGAATCATCATTGAGCACCTCTAGGTAAGAATCGTTACTCTCATTTCTCGCGAAGCAATGAGAGGTTAATGGCCGCAGCCATTGCCTTGTATCCGGCAGAATTCGGATGCAAGTTATCACCCGACTGCAAATCTTCCTTGAATCTGGCTGGATGAATTGGGTCGCGAACGGCTGCGTCGAAATCAAACACGCCGTCAAATGCACCGCCAGTACGAATCCATTGATTCGCCGCCTGACGAATGGCTTCTCCATCATCGGTGAAGGTGGATGAGCGTTCATAAGGCAGGATCGTCGCACCAAAGACCCGGATGCCGTGTTGGTGTGCGCGGTCGATGATCTGTTTGTAACCCTGAATGAGATCGTTGGCACTCACCACTTGAGCAGCAAACGGATTCGCGCGAACCGGGGTACCTTCTCGGGCAGGCGGAAACTTTATGTGGGGCCAGCCAATGTCGTTGATGCCCTCCAAAACGATGAGGCCAACAACTCCTGGTTGCGAAAGTACGTCTCGCTCAAAGCGAGCGAGCGCATTGACCCCGGCGCCGTCGTGGAGGATCCGATTCCCACCAATGCCTTCGTTGTCTACGGCCAAGGTTGGCTGACCTTTTACCTCCGCAAGTCGTTTCGCCAACTGATTAGGCCAATCGCCGTATTCGCCTTCTTTCGCGCCAAATCCATCTGTGATGGAATCACCGAAGGTCACAATCGCGGCCGATCGATCGGCTGCCCAAACCTCCATGCCCGCCAACCAGTACCAGGATCTTGTCACCTTGGCGTCTGGAATTTCTGCCGCCCCACTAAAGTCGCCGGGGCCCGTTATGTAAGAGGCGTGCTGTGCTAGTAAATGAAAAGTTGAAGGCTCGGACTTCTTGGGCAGAAAAATACTGACGGCGACCTCAGCAAATGCGGGGAACTTCAGTTCAGCCGGATCACTGAGCATCGGTGCGCCTGCAGGAATATTGACGGAGGTCTCGCCCCCGAATGTGAGTTGACGATCAGACCCCGCGACTATGCTCCCGTTTTCCTTCACCAATGCGATGTGCGCGCTTCCGAGTGACAGAGGCGTGGTCCCGAGTTCGTTTGAGAATCGAATGCGAAGGCGTTGCCCTTCGATCGTCGGCCGGATAACCATGCGAATAGTCTGATTCTCAAAGGTTGCCGCAGGAGGCGTCCCTGGAAATGCAAGCGGAGTATGAACCGCGGTACTCCACGCACTTACCCAGTGTCCCCGAACCTTCGAGTCTTGAGCAGAGGCAACCAGGGTGAAGATGACAGTGACTAAGAAGAAAGTAGCCGTTCTCGACAATCTCGTTTTCATACTTACTCTCCAGATTGCAATTGCGCTAGGTAGCTATGGGGGGAAGTTCCCATATGCGATGAGTGCAGCAGAGGTTTAGTCAGCAGCCACATGGCGGAGATCGGGGCATTCACGCGCCGCGCCATTTGCTGCTCATGAAATTCGCGAAAAGGGGCCATTATTTTTTGGCCTCTTCATTGAAAGGGGCGCCACTCATGATTTTTACGAGTTGCGCATCTGAAACGAGCGGCGTCGCTCCCACTTGCGTTGCCACCCATGCCGCAATTCGATTTGCGGACTCACTGATTTCTTCAAGAGGACGGCCTTGAACATAGTAGTGCGCAACACAAGCCGTAAACGCGTCACCTGCGCCAACAGCATCTGCAACAACAACGTTTATCCCAGCGTGCTCAACAATCTTTCGATCCGAAATCATGAGGCTTCCGCGCGCGCCCTTCGTCACGCAAATCAGCTCCAGATCAAACTCGTTTAACAGCCTCTTCGCGATCTCTTTTGCTTCGCTGTTGCTGAATCCGAACGAAGAAGACACTTGGAATAACTCCTGTTCGTTCAGCTTTAGAATGTCGGCAAATTGGAACGACCTGCGAAGAGTCTCCGGGTTGTAGAAAGGTTCTCGCAAATTGGCATCGCAGATTCGGAGTGCATCTTCAGGAGTATTTCGCAGGAAGCGTTCAATCGTCTCAGCTGAGGTTGGAGTCCGCTGCGCGAGTGACCCATAGCAGACGACATCGACGCGCGATGAGAGTTCTTCCCAGTCCGGTGTCCATTGCAGGAAGTCCCACGCGACGGGTTCTTTGATCGTGAATCCTGGCTGACCTTCCGAGTCAAGGAGGACGTTTGTTACACCGGTCTCGTGCCGTTCGTCATACTGCACATAGGATGTGCCCACGCCCACGTCATTCAAGATCTGACAGGCTTGGCGTCCCAATTCATCCTTGCCTATGCGGCTGGCGACTATACCGCGATCCCCAAACACCGTTGCCATATAGGCGAAGTTCGCAGGCGCTCCACCCAGTACTTTCCTCGATGGCAAAAGGTCCCACAAGACCTCACCCAACCCGACCATCAAGGGACTTGCGCTCATGAATTCCACCCATGTCTTCGGTTGTTGGAGCGATAGGCGAACCTGATTTCAAAGGCCGCACTTGAATGCACTCGCCCTTTTGGAGTATCTGCTCCATCCATATTCGGACCTTGGTACAGCCAGCAAAGAGAAGAGGAGACGCTGCGCCATTCCACAGCCGAGGAATTCAGCCGGCGCGCACTCAAGGCCGCGCGGAGGACGTATTCACTGACTCGATTCAGGCGCGAGTAATTCCGTAATTTGTTAAACGTCTTCTGTGATGACTTTACGGCGTGTTGAATATGCACTGTCAAGGAGAAAGGTATACATAGTTCTAAAAGTTGCCTATACGTTTTGCTTACTGGACGATGGATGTCGGAGGTGCGATCGTCAAGCCCTTCAATGATGGCGCAAATCAATGCAGAGTATCAATAGGCCTCACGATTTTCCTTCATCTCAAATGGATATGCCGCCCGGCCGATTGCACAAGCGGCATGTTCCAATCTCGCCCATTTCCACGCAGACTGTGTATGGGGAAACACTTTGTTAAAAGGACAATCGTAGTGCGAACTGCACCAACCGCGGCTGGTTTACAGTTGCAGTTACCTTTCCGTAGTTGGGATTTCCCACCTGATTGTTCGGCGGCCCGAATTGCACGCGGTTGAAGGCATTGAGGAACTCAGCCTCAAAGTTCGCGTGGACACGCTCTGTCACACTCGTCTCCTTCGCAAGTGAGAGGTCCCAGTTGTCGATACCCTGCGCGTACAATCGCGGGTCAGTACGGCCTTCGTTGCCGAAGCTAAACGGCGTAGGCGGCTGGACGAAGCAGGCTGTGTTGTACCACTTGTTCAGCCGCGAGACGGCCGAGCCAGAGATCTTGGGGTCGCAACCGTCAACGCGGTTCGGGCGAATAGTACCTGCGCCGAATTTAGTCGAGATGTCTTCGGCCTGAGCAGTGATGGCCAGGGGATAACCGTGCGTGAAGGCGGTAATGCCGCTTGCTCTCCAGCCGCCGATGACTCGGTCCAGTCCATCTCCCGCATTGGAGAGCCAATGCTGCCCTTTTCCAAATGGCAACTTAAGTGAATAGTTGAGGGCAAGGCGCTGAGGGACATCGAAGCTCTCAAGCGATCTGGCGCTCACTAAGTAATTATTGTTGTCCTGTGCACTCCCCGCTCCACTCGCTTCAAGGAAAGTGGTCGATGAGTCGACGGTTCCGATGAGTTTAGACCAGGTATACGACGCCATAAAAGACCCTGCGGAGTGGAAACGAACTTTGTAGGCGGCTTGCAGGGAGTGATAAATTGAGTCGCCGTCATTCTTCGACACGTTCGACACACTTGTGGCGAATTGAGGATAGGGCTTCAACAACTGCCCGTTGGTGATGGCGCCATTGTAGGCGCTTGCCTTTGCCAGTTTGCCCGCCAGTGGATTTGAGATTGCCGGCACTATCTGATTAATGAAGGTGTTGGCCTGGGCCTGCGCGGGAGTATTTCCGCCAGAGACCAGATTTTGATACTGAGTGGCAGCCTGGGCAATGATGCTGTCGGACAATTGATTCAAGTTCCTGCTCACGTGAAGGTGCGTACCCTTCGATCCTTGGTAGCCGACCTGAAAGACCGAGCCAGAAGAAAGCTCCTGCTGGATATTCAGGTTATATTGCTCGGCGTAAGGATACTTTGCCCCAGCCACGACGCCTGAAATATTGATGCCCTGGACCAGGCTAGAGAAATTGGGGTCGCGTGAGAGAGGTTGAGGAAGGGTGCCATTGACCTGCGGGAACGGATTGCTGAGCGGGCCCGTAGCGGGAGTGGTGTACTGCGTAATGGGCGAGCCAAAAGGAGTGGGAACCGTCCCGAAATAGTCATAAGAGATATGGGACATTCCGAAGCCGCCGCGCAGCACCGTGCGGGACAGGACTCTGAAGGAGAAGCCTAAATTAGGCGAAAACAAACCATAGTGAATGTTGTCGTCATTCCGGCTCGGATAGGCGGGCGTGTTGACCAAGGCAAGATTGCCCATAAGCGTTTGGGAGCTGCCTGATGCCGGGTTGAAGATCGTGCCCAGAGGGCTCGGTACGTTCGGCAGAAGTACGGTGTTCACATCGTGCTTCTCGAGAATGGCGCCAGGTAAATCCCACCTGACTCCTCCAGTCAGCGTGAGGCTGCGGCTCAATTGATACGTGTCGTTAACATAGTAGCCCTGCGTGAGGTTATAGGAGGAAGTGTTGCGCGAAGTTGTGATGCTGCTTGAAGTCTGAACGTCTTGCCCGAGCATGAAGTTCGCAAAGATGTCCGTGGTCGGACTACCTTGAATAAAGGTGAAATTGCCGTTTGGCCCTCCGCTTCCGCCGGCCAGATATGCCTGATTGGGTTGAAAGTCTCCGCCGAATTTAATCGCATGTCTTCCGAGGGTCTTGGTAAGGTTCCCGGTGAGGTCGTACTTATCGTAGTTGTAGTACTGGATCACATTGATGATTGAAAGCGGGAACTGATTACCGTAGCCAGATAAAAGAGGTATCGGAACGCTGTCCCAGGTTTCAGTGCTCGCAATTGCGGCAAAGGCCGGACCGAAATTCGCCTGGTTTATTTTCCCCATAAACGGCGGCTGCGAAGTAAACAAGAACCTCAGGTAAGAAGCCCTCACATCCAACACCGTTGTGGAATTGATTGTGAACGTGTCTCCCAGCACAGCTTGATCTGTTGTGCTGAGTACCTGCGGCTGTGGCATGTTGTTGTGATAGTAGTTGGTGCCAAGAGTATTCGTGTTCCAATACGTGTACCGCGCAAAGAGTTGCTGGCGGGGGCTCAAGCCATAGTCGGCGCGGGCGACGACCTGGTTGCTGCTGCCACCAGAGCTTGCATTGGTCGAGTAATTAACGCCGCCATGAGCGACGCCGGTGATATTGGGCGCAGTCCAGTAATGGTACACGCTCGCCATATACAAGGCCGTCGGATCGGGGCATATCTTATTCAACACTCCATTACAGGAGATCTGAGTACCCGCCAAAATCGGAGTAGTACTCCCGGGAGGAGTGAAGTTGACAGCATAGGTGATGGGCGGATCGGCAGTAAAGTCTCCCGTCGTTTCTGCCACAGAGGGCACCACAGTTGTATATGGCACGCCGGTTCGGTTAACGAATCCTTCCCAATTGCCGAACAGAAACAGCTTGTTCTTTTTGAGAGGACCGCCGAGGGCGATTCCGTATTGATTCTGCGCGACGGGAGGCCGCTTAACATTGGTTCGATTATTAAAGAAGCTATTCGCATCGAGCACTGTATTGCGAAAGTATTCATAGGCAGAACCGTGGATATCGTTTGTTCCTGATTTAGTGGAGAAAAGTATGACGCCGCCATAATATCCGCCCCACTCGGAACTGATGTTGTTGGTCTCCACGCGAAACTCCTGAACGGAGTCCTGTCCAGGAATGTAACCCATCCAGTTATTTGTGGGCAGGTTGAGTGGGCCGCCATCAACGTAGACCAGGTTATCGCCAGCGACTCCGCCGCCAATCTGGAAATTGTTCCAGCCTGCTGGGTTCGTATAATTACCGATCGAAGATTGATTATTCAGGGGGTTTCCACTGGTTGCGCCCTGGGGGACCACTCCCGGTGTCAGCGCGGCCAGACCCATCACATTGCGGCCGTTCAGAGGGGCGTCTGCAATCTGCTGTTCCTCAATGACTGTGCTGACCGTTGACGAATCCGACTGCAGTAGAGGCTCAGAGGAGGTCACTGTCACACTCTCTGAAACTGCGCCGACTGAGAGGTTAAAGTTGATCTGCGCTTGATCCTGACCGTGAAGTTCAATGCCATTCTGCACGGTGGATTTGAAGCCCTGCTTGGTGACGATCGCGCTATAGATGCCGGGGAGCAGTCCGGCAACGCGATAGAATCCCGATGAATTCGACAGTACCTTCGATTGAAGGTGGGTTTGAGTATTCTCGACAACCACCGACGCTCCGGGGACCGCTGCACCACTAGAGTCTGTAACCGTTCCAGTCATTGTTGCAGTAGTTGTTTGACCGACGGCATCGGCTAAGCCGACTGACAGAGTCAGAATAAGCAGAAGCCACTGACAGTACGCGCGTTTACTCATTTGACCTCCAAATGGACTCGAAACACAGATGTGCTTGCATTGAGCATCTGAAATGTTCTGGCTGAAAGATCACTCTTCTGCCCTCCCTGCACATTCACAGGATTTCTGCTCATCGCCTGTTTTTTGGGGGGCCTTTCGCACTCCAGAGCCAAATTGGTTTTCGTGTGGGGAACTCACCAGAAGATCACTTTTAGCCAGCGAATAAATGGCTGTCAAGCGAATAACTATGCTACTCAGAGAAAGTTGCCTATACATTATCCGCGCGCGCGAAGAGAGGAATTGCCAAGGCAATTCCGATTGTTTGTCAGCTCATCTTCGGCGTTTGCGGTGGACAGTAGAATGAAGCAACTTCCCGCGCCATGAAAGTCACACGTGGTGCCGCTAGTTGCCCTGTATAGAACGGATGGAGTCCGCGGCAATCATCCAGAGAATCTCTTTGACGAAGATGTTAAATTGGCGCGATCAGATGGTGCCGAATCTAGTCAGTTCAATTGGACGCGGAGACATGCAGAACAGAGCATAAGATTGTCCAACAGTGTCCGCGAATGCAGTACAGGAGTTTCATAAGAAATCATGTTAGGGAGATTGGCATTCAGAGAAAGATGCCAGCTTGCGGGAAGGTCAGACACGATTTGTTTTAGCCGGAAAACATCCCCAGATTCTCAGTTCTGGTGCACGGCGACGATGCGTTCTTCCATGGGCACTTCGTCATTGATTCTGACGCTGATTACGGCTTCAAACGGCTCTATGTCGCCGTTGGCGGAGACCTTTAAATATGAAAGCAGGTTTTTGAGGGCGTCGTTTCTAGAGACAAACTCCGCTGCAGCTTGCGTACCAAAGGTGGTGATTCCAGCCAAGACCAGGACACGCTTTTCAGGACGTATACCGGGAGAAAGAGAAATCAAAGCATAGTCCTCCTTGATTGGGAGGTTCTCTGGAGTAGACAGGAACTGTTTAGCCTCACCGGCTTGCGGCTTATTGTTAATGATGGCGAGTTGGGGCTGTCCGGATTCGTTGGAAATGATTTGAAAGACAAAATTGCGACTGTTCTGAAGCAGCCGGAGCGGCGGATTGGCTAATGGAGATCCAACAAAGATCACATTCTCGTTGCTTGCGTCATCGAATGTGAAGAAGTTGCTCCTCTTTGCGCGAAGACTGCGATGGAACGAATTGAACACACCGTCCAGGGCGTGTACTCCCATCACTTCGCCAACCCCCGAGATTCCCGGAGAAGCCGATTCACCCAACGAAAAGCCGACTGGATAGGTGACGGCTCCCGCCGGGCTCGATCCGGAGCGACCTCTTACTTCGCTGAAGACCGCAACTGAGTCTATTTGTGGAGCAAGGAAAGGCCTCCAGAATGTTGCAAGAGCTGGGCCAGCCATCTGAGACTGAACGGCTTCTCTTTGAGCAATGATCTGAGCGAGGCCGAAACACAGGATGAGAGCGATCACCATCGAACCGAGAACGGCCAAGGCAACACGGATGCGCGATTTCTGTATGAGTCGCCAATGGAGCGGGGAGGGCTGCTGAGGCTGATCGTCGATTCTAGCCAGATGAGGGCGCGGCTCAACTTGCGAAATGATCTCGTCCAAAATCGAATCGTGCGCTGGTTCAACCTGTATTTCAAACCGTGGAATATAGGTGCCGACTGGAAGAACGATATAGGCACGTCCCCGCTTCGATTCCTGGTAGTGTTGAGCGAGTTTCTTGCGGACTTCACCCGCGGTCGCACGCACTACGGGATCGGAGTTGGTATCGTAATCTGCATTACGATTGAACAGTTCCACTCCCAGGGCACGTTCTTTGAGGGACGCCAGATTCCCCTTGAGCGTCTGGCGCACTACATAATCCAGAAACTCACAGCAGCGTCGCGACGCTTTGAAGTGATGGCTCTCCAGCAAGCAGGCCAACTCAGCAAGGACGCTGTTCCGATCTTCGACGTACAAGGGGATCGCAGACTCCGGGGTCCCGGGTTCAGGCGTTATTTCTCTCCACGCCGTCGTGGCCATCAGCTACCTCACGGTCTGTCGATTTGTGCTCAAGGATCGAATCGGCATTTTGAGCACGTAGTAGAAAACGGGGATCCGCTTGGGGAACAAGTGCCCGAGGCCATCGGTCGCTCCAGCACCTAAAACTGGTTCGCAGATCTTGGCTATGAAGGTACTGCACCGGTAATGTACGTCGACGATTTCATTGCTGTCAATACCAACGCTCTCTAAGTTCCATAGGCAACTGTCCTTCATCAATTCAAACGGGTTAATTCCAGGTATCTGCAATTGCTCACAATCTTCACGCGAGGTACCAGTATCAGAGTTTCTTCGAGACGGGGTACAGTTCCGTAACCCACCTTGTAAAGGGGAGAATTGAGAACTACGCCTTATATGGCAAGAAGCTTGCTTAGGAGGCGAAATGCAGTTCCAAACTCTTCGTATGGCTGGATGCAGATTTTGGCATTTGGTTTTGCTGCTGGTGCTCTTTGCAGCGTTGAAGCCGGGCCTACTGCACTCTCAGACTGTCTACGGCTCCATCTACGGCACAGCTCTAGACGGTTCCGGTGCCGTGGTGGCAAACGCGTCAGTCGACGTCACAAGTCAACAGAAGGGCATTACAGTCGCTGGCAAGACGAACAGCTCGGGCGAGTATCGGATCGACCATCTGGTTGCGGATACCTACGACGTGAAAGTCTCAGCGGCTGGCTTCAAGTCATTCACGCTTAAAGGAGTGCAAGTCCACGCTGGAGATTCTCCCAGAGTCGACGCAACCATGGAGGTTGGTTCGACCTCGGAATCCATCACCGTGGCTGCAAGCTCAGAGGCTCTTCTAAAGACTGAAACTCAGGATGTGTCGCTGACCGTCACTCAGGAGACGGTCGCGAACATTCCGTTGCAAGCTCGTGCGGCGAACAACTTGATTTTGTTGAATCCCGGTGCCTCAACTTATTTCGGTCAATGGGGTGTCATCCCGGAGATCGGGGTCGGCGGTGCCTGGTACAACGTTGACGGCCAGCCGCAGGGATCGGAGGACTTCACGCTGGACGGGACCGACAACGAAGATTTGATGTTGGGAACAATCGTGATCAATCCGGCGCCCGACAGCATGTCGTCAGTCAAAGTGATCACCAACAATTACAGCGCAGATATAGGCAAGTCCAATTCCGCAGTTCTTCCGATGGAAACCAAATCCGGAAGCAATTCGTTCCATGGATTGATTTCTGATTTCCGTACCAGCGCAGCGAACCTTGCAATTAATCCATTCAGCGCCATCCAGAGCAACACCAGAAAGATTGCGCCGGCCCTGAACAATCAGATGGAAGGCAATGTCGGAGGGCCGATCCTGAAGAACCGCATGTTCTTCTTCTTTGACTACTATGGCCAGCGCGGCCGTCTCGGCGGTTCGGCCACGACAACTGTTCCAACTGCACACCTGCGCAACACATGCCTTGGAACCGAGACAACCAACACTGGAACTCCAGGTTGCGACTTCAGCGAATATGCGCTTCCCGCTTCCTCTGGAGGCTTTGGTTCGCACGTTTATCAACCCGACCACGCCACTCAATATCCCGGCGATGTGATCCCGACCGCGCAGTTATCGCAACCGGTACTCAATCTGCTCAAGCTTGTTCCAGGGCCGAATGTGGCTATTGGCCCGTCGACTCTGACCAGCAACAATTACAGCGTCAGCGCCAACGGTATTGCAAATACTGGTCAATATACTGCCAGAGTGGACAACCAGCTCACGTCCACCGCGCATGTATTTGGCCGGTATACGTACTTCCGCGATCAGGTATCGGGCGGATCGGCGTTTGGCAACTCCGGAGCGCAGGGTCCCAACGTTGTGAGTGTCGGCGGAATATCAAACGGGCATAACCAAAGCTGGGCGCTAGGCCTGGATGATGCCTTGAAACCTAGCTTGCTCACCGATGTTCGTCTCGGTTATTTCAGGTACCGCGTCCAGAGTGTCAAATTTGACCAGGATAAGAACACTGCCACTGACCTAGGCATGCCTGGTCTAAATACGTCCACTCTGGCACTGACCGGCGGTTCACCGGGATGGCAGATCTCCGGCGGACCCACGATGAACTTCGGCACTGGACTGGCCGTGAATACCTGCAACTGCCCACTGCAGGAATTGGAAGAGCAATTCCAGGTCGTCAACAACTGGACCAAGATTGCCGGCTCACATACGTTTAGATTCGGCGTAGATCTTCGTTACGGCCGTCAATTTCGCGCAGACAGCGGTAGCAACCGCACTGGCAATCTGTCATTCACAGCAGGCCCAACCTCGAATGGCGGCACGACGGGTGGGTTGGGAATCGCCACTTTCCTGACAGGACAGGTATCGAGTTTTGTGCGCACTGCTGCGGTTTCCGGCGACAATGCCAAGGAGTTCCAGAAGCGAGATTTCTTTTATGGGCAGGACACATGGCGCGTAAATCAGAAACTGACATTGAATCTGGGCCTGCGCTGGGACCTCATCTTCCCGGAAAGGGTCAATGGTCCGAGTCACGGCTCCGCGCTCGACTTGAAAACCGGCAATCTGGTTGTCGCCGGTGTCGGTTCGAACTCGCTGAATATGAACTACGGCACAACATGGGGTAATTGGGCGCCTCGTGTCGGATTCAGCTACCAGGTGAACAGCAAGACGGTTCTTCGCGGCGGCTATGGGCGGAGCTTTGCCATGGGCACCTTCGGAACCATCTCCGGGGTTGATTTCACAGAGAGCCTTCCGATCTTCGCCACGCAGAGCATTCCTTCTACCTCTGCCGTTACGCCCGTCTTCAATTTGGCGGTGGGTCCTCCGACCTTCACATTCCCGACAGTCCCAACCAACGGAATGATTCCGCTACCAAACGGCATCACTGTAACCACGCGGCCTAACCCGCTGAAGTTCTCCACCGTTGATGCCTGGAACATCAGCTTTCAACGCGCTATCACGCCTACGATGACGATGACCGTTGCCTACGCCGGAAACAAGGGCACGCACGTCTGGTCGGGTATCTTCTCAACTGACAACGTCAACCAGGCCTTTGCGGTTCTGCCTGCAAATCTTTCAGTAACAGGGGTTCCAATGATTTACGATCCGACGGCAACAAAGACCAAAATCCTGTCGGACGGAGATCCGTTCAGTGCGCAGTATCAAGACATCGATGTGAAAGGCCACACGGCAGTCACCAAATACCTGCTGCCGTTTTACGCAAGATACGGTTGGACCCAGGGCATCAATTACAACTGCAACTGCTCTGATAACCACTTCAACGCACTTCAGGTTTCACTGGCGAAGCAGTTCTCAAAGGGCTTAAGCCTGAATGCAAATTACGCGTGGCAAAAGGCGATGGACTACGATAGCAACTATTTTGCCGTCAACAGACAAGCTGTGTACGGGCCTGAGCAGTTCAGCAAGAGGCAGGTCTTTAATCTGTTCGGCTTCTACGAATTGCCTTTGGGCAGAAACGGACAGTTCTTTAAGGATGTGCCCAGGTGGGCCGATTACCTGATCGGCGGTTATCAAATCGCACCGCTGGTATCCATTCAGAGTGGATTGCCATTCAGCATGACTTTCTCAGGCTGCTCAAATAATGGAATCAATCTTCCGGTTGGCTCCCCCTGTTTCCCGGATCAGAGCGGACCATTCTTGACTGGTTTGGGCAAATTCAATCCTGTAAGTCACAACCGAAGCTACTTTACGCACGCGTCGTCACTGATTGCGACGGGGAACCCGTACGGGCCGTTCTCGGCCCCAGCTCTTGGCAGCGTCGGGAACGCCGGCCGCGACACATTCTGGGGACCCGGCCAATGGAATGCGGACATCTCAGTATCGAAGAGTGTTCCGATCCGCGAGGAGTTCCGTGCTCAGTTCCGTGTGGACGCGTTCAACGCATTTAATCACATCAACCCGGGCAATCCAGGTACCGGAATCGATGCCGCAACTGGCGGCATAATCAGCAGCATCAATACAAACCTCTCGCCTCGCCAGCTTGAATTTGCAGCCAAGCTCATATTCTGATCCGAGTCGAAGGGCACCGATCTTGGGCCTCTTACTTTGACCGAGTGAGAGGCCCGAATCTTAACAGGCGTGAACTATTCAGGGATGATCATTGCTGAGGACACGATGCGCGGTCAGGCGTCGGGTGCTTCTGCTGGCATATAGTTCTCTGTGTTCACTGTTCGACATTTTTCTGCGGGATGGTTTGTTGCGAGCCACAACGCACAGTTTTTTTGATCAACGAAGAAGGAGACCGATGAAATCCATTGCACTTTTAGGCACACTTGCTTGCGTCCTCTGGCTACAACAAGCTTCGATACCGTCCTGTTTAGCGCAGCCTTCAACAGACTCCTCGCCGAAGCCGATTGCCACATTAAGTACCGGCCAGCTTCGCGGCAGTCTTACCTACGATGGCGAAGCAGTCTTTAAGGACATCCCATTTGCGGAGCCGCCAGTCGGCAACCTGCGCTGGCACGAGCCGCTTCCGCCAAAAGCCTGGGCCGGAGTTCGTGACGCGACGACTTACGGCCCCGCTTGCTATCAGACCGGCCACTTGAATGTTGTCAGCAGCGAAGACTGCCTGCAACTGAACCTATGGACTCCCGCCTGGCCGATGAAATCGCCCGCGCCGGTTATGGTTTGGTTTCATGGCGGAGGAAATATTGCTGGATCGGCGATTGAACCTCTATTCAATGGAGAGACTCTCGCCCGCCACGGAGTAATACTGGTGTCCGCGAATTACAGACTCGGCGTTTTTGGTTTCTTCGCTCATCCCGAACTCACTAAGGAGTCCGCACATCACTCTTCCGGCAGCTACGCTCTGCTCGATCAGATCCAAGCATTGAAATGGGTACAGGAGAACATCGCCAAATTCGGCGGTGATCCAGCGAATGTAACTATATTTGGAGAGTCCGCAGGCTCAATGGACGTGAACACCCTGTTGACCATGCCCATGAGCAAAGGGTTGTTTGCACGGGCCATCGCAGAGAGCGGCGCAGGGGGCGATGCTCAGCCGCTGGCCGAAGCGGAGAAGAAAGGTGAAGCCCTCGCCACCAATCTGAAGATCAGCGGTGATGGCGCGCTGGCGAAATTGCGCGCGGTCTCAAGCGAGGATCTCGTGAAGGCGTCAACACAGGGTCAAGGCCCCGGCGGTGTTGGCGGTGGCATGTTGGGCATTAATGTTGATGGCTGGGTTCTTCCCGAGTCGCCTTCGAAAGCTTTCGCAGCAGGGCACGAACTTCAAGTGGCGCTGCTGTTCGGCAACAATTCACAGGAGCTACAGAGACCCTTTGGCCCGCCCACTGCCACCGATCTTCGCGCAACTGTTACGAAACAGTTTGGCCCGTTGGCCGATCGCGCTCTGGCGGCCTATGGACTAAACGGCACGACCGATCCCCAGCCCGATCCCGAGTTTGGAACGGTCGGAGCACAGTTGGCTACGGACTCGACCTTTCGTTGCGCTACGGTGCAGGAACTCGCCTGGCATACTTCCGCAGGAAACACCGCTTACGAATATCAGTTCTCAATCTCAGTGCATGGAAAGGAATCAGAAGGAGCGCCTCATGCCGCCGAGATCCCGTTTGTATTCGGCACGCTGCCCGTGTGGCAGGGGATGCGGAGTTACAATCTCGCTGATCGGCAATACGCGCCAGTTGTTCAGGAGTACTGGGTCAACTTCGCCAAGACCGGCGACCCCAATGGTGGAGGCCTGGTGAAGTGGCCCAAATTTGACCCCGCGACTCATGCATATCTTGACCTAACGGATGCGGGCCCGGTGGCCAAAGAAGGACTGCGGCGGCCTGTGTGTGACTTGTATGCGGAGAATCAGAAGCGTCTATGGGCGCAGTAGCAGCGCGAGTTTAGAAAGCTAACAATATAAACAAATAAGTGTGCGCGTGCCGGGGCCTCAGAACAGAGACCCTCGGCACGCCTGTACATTCATAGTCAGAAACTTCTTTGCTATTGCTCGCCCTGCGTCATGCGGCTCATGAACCCATATGAAACCAAACAGACCGGTGCCTTCGGTCCGTCACCGTCTATTTCCTTCGCATGGCAGCTACCTTGTCCTGAAAATTAAGTGCGGCTCCGAATGGATCTTTCTCAGCTTTTGGATGATCGCTGATACTCAGCAATTGGTCGCTTGCCGGATCGAATGCGGGCCACGTTGGCAAGCCGGTTCCGTTGGGGTTGCCGGTCCTGGCGAAATTGATCCAGATGGATGAAACGAGATCGCCCAACTGCAGATCTACAGGCCTCCATGCCCAATCCTGCAAAGGAAACGCGTCGAATACGTACACGATTTCGCCGCCGTGGTAAGCACCCCAATCCTTTGCGGGTTTATTGCCCCACATGGACCCTTCAGGAAACGGCGAAGTGTGAGTAAACAAGTACCAATAGACTGGCGATTTTCCGGTCTTCAGCTGCAATCCAGCCAACCTTCGCGCATTTGCCATTGCTCCGTTTGAGCGAAAATCGAGATCAGCTTTCACAGTTTGCTGGTCGTCATTCGATGGATAGATTTGGAGGTACTCTTCGGCCAAATCCCCGAACGCCTTCTTTGCCCAATCGGGTACCGCAGCGGCGGTGGTTGGTGCGCTTGGTGGTGCCGGGGTGTCGTTGGCTACGGAACCAACAATCAGCGGAACATCATTCTGTTTTCCGGCTGCGAACGTTGAGTAAACGTCCTGCGGCAAGACCCAGCCATCTACAATTGCGCCATTCTGACGCGGCAAAGACTTCAGCAAATCCTCGGCGGATATCTTGCGGAGATCAGCTATGGAATGAACTCCGAGCGACGCGGCGTAGGTCTCGCCATTCTTTTCCGCGTCTGCCAAGGCGATTCCTTTTCCGATATTCACTCCGCTTTGCAAAAGCGCGCGCGCGAAGAGGCCGTGGGCGAGCGGGCTGGCTAACAGGGAGCTGAGGTTTGAAGAGCCCGCCGAATGGCCAAAAACCATAACATTATGAGGATCGCCGCCGAAACTGGCAATGTTGTTCTGAACCCATTGAAGTGCGGCGATCTGGTCAAGGAGCGCGTAGTTTCCAGAGGAGTGATGCTCCGATTCGATGGTCAGTTCCGGATGCGCCAGAAAGCCGAAGACATTCATGCGATAGTTGAAGTTCACAAATACCACGCCCTTCTTGGCGAGGTAAGCGCCGTCGTATTGATTCTCAGAGGCTGCACCGCGCACATTGCCGCCGCCGTGGATGAATACCACAACCGGCAGTTGCGCATCCGCGGACTGAGCCGGAGTCCAGACATTCACAAAGAGGCAGTCTTCGCTGATCGACCCCAACCCCTCTCTCCAGGCGTTGCCTTCTGTGGCGGTTGGCGGCTGCATGCAGGCCGGGCCGAAATGATCCGCAGCTTTCACGCCAGTCCACGGTGCGACAGGTTGTGGCGGGCGCCAGCGGAGATTGCCGACAGGCGGAGCCGCATACGGAATGCCGCGATAGAGTCTCACGCCGGGAGTCCACTGGATTGTTGGCGTGCCCGTGATTGAGCCCCCAGTGACCTGAATTGGTTCTTTTAAATGAGAAGCTGCTGGTTGGGAACGAGCCATCCCCGGATGTGTTGTTATCAGCGCGGCCATGATCGCGAATAGCGATATTAAGCGGTTGATATGAACTTCTTGGGACTCGGATGCACGTTGTATCAGCATAAGAGGCCTCCTTTCCTGTCCTGAACTGCAGCACGCTGTTGGGAAGTATCACTTTTGACGATGCCACTTTCGCGAGGATTCATTGTCAGTTTTCGCGCGCCAATGTCATCAGAGTGGGGAACGCCACGTAGGTTAATAAGCGAGCCTGGCAGCTCATTGACTCTCGCAAGCTTTCTAATTAACTGGCGAGTTCCCAGTCAACATAAAATCCATTCGAATGCTGATTAGTTGTATAGGCCATTGAAGTTTGCCAGCTCAAGAGCCGACCAGCGGGCCAAACTGCGTAGATTCAAGAAACTTGCATTGCTGCTCGCAATAGCGCAAACAAAACCTGCAGGTACTTTGATCTCGATGAGATATTGTTCGCTGCCTATACAGGTCGACAGCGTTCTACTGCATTCGTATTGACACTCGATCATCGCTGGTGATAAACCACGGTCGTTCCAGTGGTCATGCCCATTGGAGCAGAATAGCTTGACCTCATCCACAAGACAGTTCCATCAAACTTAGAATCGGAGACGCCGTGATTGGCAATCGTCTGTTTACCTCTATCGTCCTGGCCCTAATCATTTCTAGCGCTGCGCATGCGCAAAAGCGGTCTCAAGGCACTCACGAGCCTTGGTGGCAGCACGCAGTGTTTTATGAAATTTATCCGCGGAGTTTTCAGGACACGAACGGAGATGGCATTGGTGATCTGAAGGGCATAACATCACGCCTTGACTACCTCAAGGACCTTGGAGTGGATGCGATCTGGATCGCGCCTTGTTTCCCCTCTCCACTTGTTGACTTCGGCTACGATGTATCCGACTATGACGCAATCGATCCCCAATTCGGGACCATGGACGATTTCGATCGCCTGATCAGGGAAGCGAAGAATCGCCACATTCGTGTTCTTCTCGACCTTGTTGTCAACCACTCGAGCGATCAGCACCCATGGTTCATTGCATCGCGCAGCAGCAAGAGCGACCCCAAGAGAGATTGGTACATCTGGCGCGACGGCAAGCTGGACAAGGAAGGCAAGATGGGGCCGCCCAACAACTGGCACAGCGTCTTTGGCGGATCTGCGTGGAAGCTCGATCCTACGACCGGCCAGTATTACTACCATCGTTTTTTCCCTCAACAGCCCGACCTTAACTGGCGTAATCCTGAAGTAGAAAAGGCGATGTTCGATCAGATGCGCTTTTGGCTTGATCGCGGGGTAGCTGGCTTCCGCTTGGATTCGATCGATGTTTTGCTGGAGGATGCTGGCCTGGGCGATGAAGATTACCGCCGCGACGCCAAAGGTGAACTCGTACACGACAGAACGGGTGCGCCCATGACCACGGGGGACAAGACTTCAAACCTTCCGGAGATTCACGACATTATCCGACGGATGAGAGCCATGATGGACAGTTACCCCGGAGACCGCGTCCTGATCGGCGAGGCATACTTGCCAAATGTAATGGAGTTGGACAAATGGTACGGTGGACCCGCGAAAGATGAATTACACCTGCCCATGGACACCCAGGTTGCTCTTCGTAACACTCTGAACGCCGATACCTGGCGCAAACGTCTCGAAGAGGCGGAGACCAGTCTGCACGATTCAATACCTCTACTGGTCTATGACAATCATGACAACAACAGGCTGGATCGCTTTTGCCGGGAGTCAGTGGGTGCTGCTCCCGGAGCAGATTGCCGGCAGATTCAAAAGATGCTGGAGACGATCCTCCTTACTTCGCGCGCGGCGGCACTGATGTATTACGGCGATGAGATCGGGATGACAACTGCCCCGCGTCCATCCGAACCGACCCGCGGGCGCGACTCAGAACGCACTCCGATGCAGTGGACCCCAGGTAAGAACTCTGGATTTTCGACCGCAGACTCGACGTGGCTTCCTGCCGAGTTGAATTACACGACCGTGAATGTTGAGTCAGAAGAGAAGGATCCAGGCTCGCTTCTCAACTGGCATAAAGCGCTGATCGCCCTTCGACGCGCAAACCCTTTGCTCCGAGCGGGAGATCAAAAAACGTTCTCAACCAGTAAAGACAGTATTGTTGCCTACACGCGCAACGTTGGCGCCAGGCAGATCATCGTGATTACAAACTTTAGCGGCACCGCTCAGGAAGTGAATATGGGTGCGTTGACAGCCAAGAGGGTGAAAATGTTGCAGGCGAACTTTGCACCAGATATAGATGGGGGAAGATTCAAGATCACTCTGACGCTGCCCGCGTATGGAGCATTTGTCGGGGAGATCCAGTGAAGCCCAGATAGCCAAACCAGTGCGAATTTGGACTTCGACCGTTAGGCGAGAAATCCGGAGCTAGTGAGTTGGTTCCGGCGTCGCCGTCTGGATAATCCCGTACTCTGTGGCGTCGGACTGCTGAAGGAGCGCGCGTGTGGGATTAGCAATCCAGTTGTAGAACAATCCTAGAAAGAGCAGTCCGGCAAAAGCCGTAGCCAAGACAAATCCGGCGCGAAGTCCTCCGAACATGTCGCTCACAGCTCCCATCGCCAGAGGGCCGAGGGCGGCTCCTGCACATGTGAAGAAGAGGATGACGCCGGCTACCGCGCCATGTTCGGCTTTTGGAAAACAGCTGATTCCCTTTGAATTCAATGTGGGATAGATAACCGACATGAAAAGGCCGGAGAGAGCCAGAAGGTAGACTGTCGCGTCTGCCCCTCCAAACATCGCGCCAAGGAAACAAATCAGAATTGCGCCACTAAAGACGACAAGAACAGTTGTCCAGCGCCACCGCTCTATCACCCACGCTCCCAGAAAGCGACCGGCGGCGCGAAGGATGAAGAAGATTGAGACTACATAGGTTGCCATGAAGAGCGATGAAGGCTTATGGCCTTCAATGTAGGTAGGAAGCCAAACGTAGACTGCGCACTCTACCGAAACGTAGAGAAAGCATGCCAGCGAAAAGCCAAGTGCAAATGGGCTTTTAAAGAGGTGAAAAGTCCGCGCGAGGTTGATACGTTCCGTAGGCGCCTTCATCGTGCGCGGATATCGCACCAGGGATGCAGTAATAATGAGGACAATACAGATTGTTCCGGCAATGACGTACAACCATTTCCAGGAGACGCCACCTGCCAAAAGGCGCGCAACAATTGCGGGTCCGATAATTGCACCGACTCCAAAAAATCCCTCGACCAGATTCATGGTCGATGTGTGTTCTTGTGTTGAATGGGAAATATCACCGATCAAGGCCAGAGCGCCTGTCTTGAAGATGCCGATGGCGGCCCCAGATATTACAAGCAGCAGAACAAACACGGAAAATGAATTCGCTACTGAAAACAAATATGAATTGAGCGCGAACAAAACCAGTCCAAAGATGATCGTCTTCTTTCGTCCTATGAGGTCGGCGAGAAAGCCAAGCGTAATGGCCGCGAAGGCGATTGCCGACATACTTGCGTAGTGAAAAGCGCCACCCGCAGTCATGCTGAGATGAAATGCCTTAATCACTTCCGGTATGATCACGCCCACCGAGTCGGTTGTCATGGCAAACATCATGAACATCATGAACGTGAGCGATTTGATGATGAAATTATTAGCGCTTGGCTTATCGATTGTCATCGTTCCTTCTCCGTGAAGACAGTAGTGTCACTATTCAATGCACATCATTGCGCTTTGGCCAGCTTCTTCAGTTGAGTATTCGATGCTCGCACAGGGGCGGGATAAATCCACATCCAGGGCAATCCTGTGGCTATCGAGCTCCCATGCGATAGAGAGCCGATTCGGAGAAGCCGATTCCACTTTGCACTTGCCACCGAATGCGGGATGGGAGTTTCGAAGTTGAATCAGCTCGAGGAGTCGTTTGACCATCGGGCGTCCCAACGATTCTGTGACTTCCGCCATCGTGTAGTAGTGGCGATTGATATCGCGTCCCACACCGGTTCGCTCAAGTAGGTTCATGTCATTCCTGCTACCGAGCAGGCCCACGTAATAGACTTGCGGAATTCCAGGAACGAAGAACTGAATTGCGCGTGCGATCAGGTACAGAGTTTCATCGTTTCCCAGCGCATCCAAATAGGTGCAGTTGACCTGATAGAGATCCAGATTGTTCGCAGCTGCGCCCGTGGCCTTCTTGCTCTCTCCATTGCTCAAGCGGTGGATTGACTCAATGAGGTCATTGATTTCGGCAGGTTCCAGCAGCCCTGGATTTCCGGCTCCATCAGCACCAACGTCAATTACTCCGATACCGTCATGCGTATCAAGCACGGTGATTGAGTTTTTTGGTCGAATCGAGAGCCAACGCTCGAGCGGCCTTGCGTCGGCTTTGAGAAGCGCGTGAAGCACAAGCGGAGGGAGCGCGAAGTCGTATACCCAATCAACCGTGCGAGCAATATCCACTTGCTGCTTGTAATAACTGTGCACTTCAACCAGTACTTCAATTCCGAGCCGGTGCGCGCGAGCGGTCAATTCCTGAATGAATTCGAAGGTCTCTTGGATCATGAAGCAGCTTGTGCCGGGCTTCTTGATTGCGTATCCGACTGCGTCCATGCGAATGGCGCGAACACCGGCCTCGTGGAAGCGCTCGAGAATTGCGCTCAAGTAAGCAATGCCTTGCGGATGATTCACGTCGATGTCGACCTGTTGCGGTGTGAATGTGGTCCAGAGCAGATGTTTGTCGCCATTCTCCAGGCTCGCGTAAGTGAACGGCAACCCTGGCCGCGGTCGATAAATGCGAAGCAGATCCGCTTCGGTTGCCCCTTTTGGGAAGACGGAATCGAAGGTTAAGAACATTCCTGAATATGGAGAGCTAAGCCCACTGCGAGAGAAGTCCTGAAACTGCGGCGAAAGACTCGAAGCATGATTGACGATCAGATCTGCCATCAACTCAACGTTCGAACCGAGAGACTGAAGATCTTTCCATGTGCCCAGACGAGGGTCAACCTGTGTATGGTCGATTGGATCGAAGCCCGCGTCAACGCCATCGATCGGGGGAAAAAACGGCAGCAGATGAGCGCCTCCAAAGACTCCCGCAAGCGGCCCTTGCAAAAGGCCTTTAAGATCTTCGAGGCCGCCGCCGGTCAGCCTGTCGACGTAAGTGATGAGTTGAACTTGATTTCTCAATTGTGTTCTCCGCTCGGGTCAACGTAAAGGTGAAAATCTCTTTGACCAAAACCATGAGGGATGTCGGGCAAAGTTCCGGACAATTGTTGGCGCCCCGGAAGGGCCGAAATGGAGTTGCGCCCGGCCAAACCCTTTCACGTGCCATTGCATGAATTACCGAAACGGATTCGGCAAGCAGCGTCACTATGCCGGTTAAAGGCGCGGTAGCGCAACCAGGAATCAAGCGCTTAGACGAAGCGATTGTAGCCAAATCTGACTAAAGCAAGATAGAAGACACTGGAAATAGTTGTATATGCCAAAGCCACAAAGGATTGGAACGACGGGGTTACTTACTCAAATCAAGAGGAGGATTTCTCGGCGGACGGAGATCATGAGAGTTAGCCCGGATCCCGGAGTCGAGGCGCAGGTGTCTCGCAGAGCCAACAGGCATGGCAGGTGGAGGGGTGTTCGAATGGCTCTGACGGCTGAGGTCTGTAAGCTAAGGTTGAATCTTAGGCCCAATCTCCTCATTCAACTTGATGTGCTGGTTTGATTTAGAGTGAAGCGCGATTACATTTCCTCTGAATGTATAGTCAACTTCTCGAAATCTCATATTGACATGAGCTGTTGTGGTTCCTAGTATTCCCCCCTTAGAGATGAGGTCAGGCCTTACTCATGGCTGGAAGCTGAAGCAGTCGAAGTAAAGCTTCGGCGATAGAGAACATTTCGAAAGTGATCCCGCTCTTTCGCAAGACTTTTGGAAAGGAGTCGAGAGGGATGATGCGCGCATGAGACGTGCAATCGATTACTGACAGCCAACCGCTCTAACTCAGCCCGGAAAACCGCGGACATTCATAGTTTCCAGCAAGACAGACACTCTGTGCATTGGCATCATGTTGACTCGGACTTATCCCCAACAGGATTGTATTGAATTTCGCAATTGTTCTCAATGAAGTCTGATCTTCAGGCCGGAGGCAAGCATGTTTGACGCAAGATTCTACTTGCAGCAATTTCGCAGACGAGAATTTACTCCATCCCGCCGCCATATGCCAACGAACGCAACAACGCCCTTTGATTGTTCCCATGAGCATATTCATTCGGATTGTGCGGATGATTTGGTGTTGATTCAAGCTTTGCAAGAAGGTTGCGAAAAGTGCTTTGACGTCCTGTTTGCAAGGTACTGCAAGCTGGTTTTTGCGATCGCCTGGAAGATCCTGCGGGAGCGAACGGACGCTGAAGATATCGTTCAGGAAGTCTTCTTGACGATGTACCTGCAAAGAGATCGGTACGAATCAAGCCGCGGATCGGTAAAGACCTGGATTTCGCAATTCGCGCATTTCAAGGCGCTCATGAAACGACGTTATATCCAGACCAGGGAGCTGGTGAATTTCGATGAGTCTTCAGAGTTCGAATCTGGGTTAAAGAGGTTTACGGCTTTACAGGGCGTTCTTGAACGAGCAGCGTTTGTGGAAGAGTGCCTTGCTGTGCTGAACCCGCGCCAGCGAAGAACGATCGAGCTCGTACACTTTGACGGATACACACTGATGGAGACCGCGGCGGTTCTCAAGCAGTCTCTAGCGAACACCAGAAACATCTATTATCGCGGGATGAAGGCGCTACGATTCCAATTGTTGGCGACGCCCGGTCCCGCTGATAAAGATGAGAGGACCATGGCGGGGGAGATCCCAGAAGCCACAGCTGAATCACTTGTCCTAGGAACGGACCTTTAGACTATGAAACCTTTGCATGAACATCCGTTGCGAAATCATCCGAATCGCGAGAGCATTGAGGAACTTTGTTGCCTGTTTGTGCTTGGTGAACTCTCGCTAGAGGACAAGAGTCTTCTGGAGGAGCACCTCAAAGATTGCGAGGAATGTCAGGACCTTGTCAAAGGTTTCGAGAGTATAGCGCTTTTTGATTTGCCAGCAGTCGCGTCACTGCGCATGGAGAAGCTCGTCCCGGAGAACCTGGAATTTGCGAAGGAAGATCGGATTCGAGCGAGAGTTCTGGAAAAAGCCAAAGCTGTCCTCGAGAGAAATGAAATTCAGAACCAACTTACACAAGATATTGTTCGCCCTTGTCCAACACCGTGGTTGAGAAAGGCGAGGCGCGAAGCCATGTTTGCCGCACCGACGGCGGGCTGGGCCATTGCTGCGGTTCTTCTGATTGGAATTCTTTGGAAGAATCGTCCGATGCCAGAAGGGTCCACCCACGTGGCTGCTCCCCTCGCAGTGCCGGTACAGAGCTCAAGCGAATTGAAAGCGCTGAGCGCTCGTGCTTTCGTCGCTGAGAAGCAAAGGGACGAAGCAATGGGGAAACTAGCTCAGGCAGAGGCTCTCAATCGGAGCAGCGCTCTGAGTCTGTCGCAAATGACATCGCAATATGTAGGCCTAAACTCTTTGTACTCTTCCCTCAAGGGCGAGATGACGCTTCAAGATGATCAGCTTAAGCAGAGAGCAGCGGAACTTGAACTTACGCGAAAAGGCCTTAGGGAACAGTTGGCTGCCAAGGAGTCTCTGCAGGGACAATTGTCTGAGGTCTATGAGCGTCTTGACAGGAATAGCGCTGAAGTTGCTCGGTTGGAGAAAGTTGCGGCAACGACCCCGGCGAGACTTCCAGTCTCTGAGAAGGAGATTGACGGTAACGAAGCAAAAGAGATCCTTGGAGCTCGCGAGTTGCATCTCGTCGACGTATTCGATGTAGACGATTCGGGCAAATCTTCTCGAGCGTATGGAAGGGTCTACTATGTCAATCGCGACCTGCTCGTCTTCTACGCATTCGATCTTTCGAAACTCGAAAGGACTCACAAGGCAGTCGCATTCCAGGCATGGGGATTCAGGCAGCCACAGTCAACCAAGGCTGAGAGTCTTGGATTGTTTTATATGGATAACGCTGCTCTGAATCGTTGGACGCTCCGCGTCTCGGATCCCCAGTTGTTGTCACGGATCGATACCATGTTCGTGACGGTGGAACCGCCCGGAGGCAGTCGCTTCCCAAAGGGACGACGACTACTTATGGCTTCTCTAGCTGGGCCAGCGAACCATCCATAGCGCTGCTAAGCGCACACGATCTAGTAGGTGGAGCGAAGGCTCAAGCCGCGAGCCCCCAATCCCAAGGGTTGATGAACGGGAAAGCTTAGCTGCCGGTTGAATGCACTATACAGCTTATTGGTGATTCTTCATATCTGGATGAGAAGATTTAGGGCTTTCGTCCCAAGTCCTCTATGGGCGTTCTTCTGGAGGCGAAAATGAGAATTGGAACTGTTCAAAGCGTGCTGGGTATGGCTGTGCTTGCGACCCTCACGTCGGTGTTGGCCATTGGCCAAACCACGTCAGCAACGGTCACAGGCGCAATATCCGATCCCAAAGGGGCAGCTATCCCAGGCGCCTCGGTCGTTCTTGAGAATCTACAAACTCATGTGAAGGCCACGGTCGACAGCAATTCATCAGGGTTCTACCGGGTTGCCGGACTCTTGCCGGGCTTTTACAGAGCGACAGTCGCGAAAGACGGTTTCAAGTCGGTCATTCGGGACGGAATCGAGTTGCATGGGCAGGATGAAATTGCCATCAACTACAGTCTGCAGGTAGGTTCGGTTACGGAAAGTGTAACCGTTACTTCTGCAGAACCCCTGCTTCAATCGGATTCCTCCACGGTAAGTACAGTTATTGAGAGTCAACAGATCGAAAATACTCCACTCAATGGCCGCAATGTGATGAATCTGAGCGCGCTGACGCCGGGTGTGATCCCACAAGGCGCGACCAATGGCAACCCCTTAAATAATCAAGCGGCGATTGGGAACTATACCAACCCCGCCGGCTGGGGCAACTACCAGGTTGGCGGAGCGGTCACTGGCCAGAACATTACTTATGTTGACGGCGGCCCACTAAACATGATGGCGCAAAACTGGATGGGTTACATCCCCGGCCAGGATTCCATTCAGGAATTCCGCGTAGAAACCAACAACATAAGTTCAGAGTACGGCGGATATTACGGTGGCGTGCTGCTGTTTTCGACCAGGTCCGGAACGAACGACATCCACGGCTCGGCCTATGAATACTTCCGGAACACCGTGCTCGATGCAAACAGTTTTTTCAACAATCGAACCGGCGTCGTCCGGCCTCCTGTTAACCAGAATCAATACGGTGTCTCGCTCGGTGGTCCGCTCAAGAAGAACAAGCTATTCCTGTTCGGCAATTGGGAGGGTTTCGTTGATAGGGTGGGGCTTCCGTATCAAACAGTGGTGCCGTCGGTGGCAGAAACCACTGGGGACTTTAGAGCGTTCTATTCCGCACAAAACCCGCTCCTCAATAACTTTACCGGTCAGCCAGTGTCATGCAATGGCGTAGTGAACACAGTTTGCCCCGACCCTACGGCCTTGTATATGGCCAATGGGTACAAATACTGGGCTCAGCCCAACATATTGGGCGCCCCTCATGGTGCCATCAACTTCTCAACGAATGCGGCCTCGGGTGGCAGCAGCAACCAATACGTAATTCGTGGCGACTATAGCTTGAGTTCCCGTCAGCAGTTGTTTACTCGCTATACAACGTGGCGCACGGACACGCAGGGCACGAACTATTATCACAACAATGTGCCACAGCCCGAAGTGCTGAGTACGACCCAACAAGCGGTCGTGGGAGACACGATCACACTCAATTCCACGACGGTGGCGGACTTGAGAGCATCCTACATACGGTTCAACTTCATATCCGAGCCTCCCAATCTCGGAAAAGTTGATCTTTCGAAGTTCGGACCGGCCTACGCCGCAATCGCCGGGCAGGTAACGTACAACGCACTTCCAGTGCCATTCCTGATCGGATATGGGAACCAGTTCCCGATTCTGATCATCAATGTGATCCAGTTCTACGATTTCAACAAATACGCTGTTTCAGGGAACATTACCAAGACCCTTGGCAGGCATGCGGTCAAGGTCGGCGCCGAGCTGATGCGCAATGAAGGCTACTTTTCGGGTGGGGGCCTGGGACCGGACGGATTGTTCGTTTTCCTCAATGGACTCCCGACGAACGATATATTCGCAAACTTCATGCTGGGGTTCAACTTTCCACTTGCAGGACTCTCCGGCATCCAGACCTCGCGGAAGGTGTCAGCGGTCAACTATAGCCAGGGTTACTATGTTTCCGACACCTACCAGGTGAATCCTAAGCTGACGCTAACCGGAGGTGTGCGGTGGGATCTGCCCGGCGGCGTGCTCGAGAAGCACGATGTGAATACCGTGCTTCTGCCGAACGTAGCAAGTCCCCTGGGCACGATCCAGAACCCGGTAACAGGACAATCGCAGCCACTGAAGGGTGATCTCGCGTTGGTGAAAACGCCGGCCTATCCAAGTCGGTATGACGACGTCGTGCACCACCAACTGTTTGCGCCTAACCTCGGCTTCTCAGCGAGGATTCTGAACAATACCGTGGTGCGTGGCGGCTTCGGGATGTCGTTCATTTCTTATACGGATTTCAATGGGGTTCCTTCCCCTGTCAGCTCACCCCTTACTGCGGCGAGCACCCCGGATACGGGGCCATTCGGGGGCGGCAGCCTCAGCAATCCGTTCCCGCTACTCAATGGCGTGTTGCCTAAACCAATTGGCCGAAATCCGGCCTTCGATGCCCAGATTGAAGGGCTCACGATCAGTGGAATCGTTGCCGGAGCGAAGTATTCCTATGTCGAGCAATGGAATCTGAACGTGCAGACTCAGCTCTCCTCGAACTCGGTCTTTCAACTCGGTTATCAGGGCTCGAAGGGCACTCACATTCGAAATTCGGTGAACCTGAATCAACTGCCGAACAGCTACGCTGCTCAGGCCGCCACGCAATATCAAACACTGTACAACCAAAACATCACCGGGCCAGACGCAGGTAATCCTGGGAAGGCTGCGTCGGACGCCGACTCGGCAACGTTCCTCAATAAGCCGGCTACAAACAATCCACTTGCCGGCAAGTTGACATCGGTCAGTGCCCAGAACGGGCCCACCATTTCCCAAGGACAACTGCTGATGCCTTATCCCCAGTTTTCGACCAGCGTGTCGAACACGTCTCTGAACGAAGGAGCCTCGATCTATCATTCCTTGCAGGCCACCTACCAGTTACGTTTGCACAGCGCGGGTGCCTTCTTCGCTGCGTACACCTGGTCGAAGTTGATCGGAAATATCGACTCGACGACTGGGTTCCTGGAAGGGAACACAGTTGGAGGCGGTCAGGATAACTATAACAAGGCCGCTGATCGATCACTTGAGAGCTTCGACGTTCCTCAGCGCCTGGTCCTCAACTATTCCCTTGCTCTCCCTTTTGGGAAAGGACAACATTGGATTTCGAACGACAGTGACGGATTGGAACGAGTGATTGGCGGCTGGCGGGTGAGTAGTGTTACTAGCTTCCAGGTGGGCTATCCGCTTGCTCTGACGGCACAAGGGAACGACCTTTCAAACAGCTTTGGCGCAGCCGGAATCCGCCCCAACCGTGTTTCAGGATGCAATCCCAAGATAACCGGAGGAGCAATCCCAAGGTTGAACAAATGGTTCAACACGGCCTGCTTTGTTCAGCCGCCGCAGTTTACCTTCGGCAACGAAAGTCGTGTGGATTCTAAATTGCGTGGCGAGGGTGTCGATAATTGGGATCTTTCGGTTTCAAAAGACACTCACATCACCGAGCGCGTACATGTAGTTTTTGAAGGGGAGTTTATTAATGCCTTCAATCGCGTGCAATTTGGGCCGCCGGCGCTGCAAGTGGGTTCTTCAATATTCGGCGTAGTCAGCGGCACTTTGAATAACCCGAGGGAGATCCAGTTCGCAGCACGATTCCTCTTCTGATAGTGCAAGCGTGATGAGGGCCTGCAATTATTTAGAAACGAGCGAACAGAGCTTGCGTGCCGCCCGGCCAGGCGGCACGCCCCTCTGCCTACTCGCCCGATGGAATGACCAAGCTACGCTTTTCTGATACGGGAAATTGACTTGTCTTGATGGAGCATTGACTCGCCCGTTGGCTTAAATCCTTCTATACAACTTTTTAGGCAATGGGCCGCGGCAATGATTTACAGTTGTATCGCAAATCAATTATGTTGCACATCGGTACGCATGAGTGCACGTTGAGTAGCGTTAACCCTGCGGACAATTCCGCCGCGGGCTATCGTCGATCTCAGGCACGGCAAGTCGGACTCATAAGCTGCGAGGTTGTCATCACAAGCTGACAAGCACAGCGATTGCTGAAGGCGGTCCGAGCCCACAAGTCAGGGAGTGATAAATGCGAATCAGGATGACCGCACTAAGCTGTACCATCATCGTTGCCACAGCGCTTCGCGTCATGTGTCAAACCGTTCCCGAAGGCGCTTTTCGAGTTGGAGCAGCAAAAGTCGACATTACTCCAGCTCAGAGTGAGCTGCCCAAGGGCTATCTTGGCATATTGGATCAGCTATACTCGCGAGCCATCGTCATTGATAACGGCCATACGAGCGCGGCGTTGGTATCGCTGGATGCCGGCGCTGCTCCAGGCGATCTGTGCAAGACAGTGAGCGAACGGATCGAAAAGGAGCTTGGTATCCCGGCGGTAAATATTCTGATTACGGCAACGCATAGCCATAGCGTGCCGGGGGTCTTTCCGATGTTTGCACGGCCCGGCGCCAGCATGGACAGTGCCGCTATAAGCCGTGTAACAGCGTATGAGGGCCGCGTGTTTGACTCGGTCAAACTGGCGAAGGCCAAGCTTCAACCGGCGCGGGTTAGTTACGGTACTGGAGTCTCTTATATCAATGTTCAACGGGACCAGATCGATCCGGTCATACATCAATGGTGGGAAGGCGCCAACTACGGCGGTCTTTCCGACAAGACGGTGGCCGTGATCAAGTTCGAATCTCTGAACGGCGATCCAATCGCGATTTACTACAACTACGCAATGCATGCCGTAATCACCGGGAATCTGGACCTGGTCAGCGGTGATGCGCCCGGAGCTACTTCGAGATACATTGAAGGCCATTTGAACGACAAGGTTGTAGCCTTGTGGTCGGAAGGCGCAGCAGGCGATCAAAATCCGGTCTACTTCCAACAAACATACGACCTGCGCAAGATTCGAATTGACGATTACGCAAAGCAGGGAAAAGACATCAGCAATGCAATGCCCCCCGGTGGCCAAGGCATGGACCGCAATAATCCCGAGGTGGCTCACCTTATGAATGAACAAAAGGAGATGATCGTCTCGATGGGGCAGATGCTTGGAGAAGAGGTGCTTCGGGTTGTGCGGGAATCCCAAAAAGGCGAGGCGGATGGCCGAATCTTTGGAAAGACCACAACGATTACATGCCCGGGCCGCGAGCGGACAAACGAAGGACGAGGCGGGATTGCCGGAACATATAAAGACGGCCCACCGGTTGAACTGAAGCTCGGCCTGCTAATGATTGACGATGTCGCTATCGGTGCGGTCAACGGTGAGGTGTATAACCTCATCGCTCAGCGGCTAAAGGCGGAGTCGCCATACAAAAAGACGATGATGGCCACATTGACGAATGGAATGGCGATGTCTGGTTATATCCCGGACGACGCGTCGTTCGGCCATCAGACCTTCGAGGTGCTCTCGTCCCGTTTAATGCCAGGTTGTGCAGAAACGAAAATTGTGGATGGGATCACCGGAATGATGCCGAGGATCATGTACTGAAACGCTAAAAGTCCGCTGCTGTTGTGTGAAATCGCGGACTCAAGCAACTTCCGGGTTGTTACGAGTTCGACTCTTTCAAGAGCTGTTTGAGGTACTGCACCCCGTTCGCTGCGAGATCAACAGGGGAAACTTCTTTGCGCGCCCATAGTTTTCCTGGAGAGTCTTTCTCCTTTGGGCTGTATCCAAAGCCTTCAATCATCAGGTACCCGCTGTAGTCCATTTCTTTGAGGGTCGAAATGATTTCTTTGAAGGGGATGTGCCCGCACCCCAGCGGACCCCGGTCATTCTCGCTCGCATGCATATGCTTGAGATGAGAGCCCAAAGAGCGAATTGCCTCGGGAATGTTTAGCTCTTCTATGTTTGCATGAAATGTGTCGACTGTTACTCCAATGCGGGGATTCTCGATGGTCTCACATAACTGCCTTGCCTCGATTGCAGTGCGGAGAAAGTGAGTCTCCGAGCGGTTTACCGGCTCGATGGAGAGAGTCATGTTGTTCGCATCCAGGATATCTTCGAGTGCCTTAAAAGCTTCAACAGCCCACGACCATTCCGTCCGTGTTGGGCGGTGTCTGGGTAGATAGCCAATGGGAGCAAAAAGTGGGCCTCCCATAAGAGTGGCCCCCATCGCAGCCGAAGCCTCCACACAGTTGACGAGATGCTGGATTGCTCTTTTTCGCGTCTCTAAATGGCGACTTATCGGGTTAAATGGCTTCGGGAGGATCGCGCAAACCGTGCATTCCATGCCGTGATTTCCAAAGGCTTCCTTAATTTCTGGAATTGGGAGCAAGGCCGGATCGAACATTGGAATTTCGATTGCATCCAAGCCAAGCGCCCTCATTACAGGCAAGATTGCTAGATGCGATCGGTCGAATCTCGCTGTCCAAGCGAAGGCACTAATCCCGATTTTCATCCATTGCCTCACGTTACAGAATTCTGTTCTTCATTCCCCAAAACCGACAGTACATCAAAATATATCCGTTTTTTGCTTCCGAATGAATTTACCAGTTGAGGCTCTCGCCACCGTAGCGAACTCAGGGCTAGTCATCTAGAAATTGTATAGGCTATTATTTACTCGAAAGTGAAAGAAAGTGAGATTCATCTCCGAATCCAAGAATGCGATGATCGAAAGGAAGGCAGACAATGGCGAACCATAAGTATCGGGAAATACTCGAAAAGATCCAGGAAGATATCTCTTCGGGTAAGTACAAGCCTGGACAGCGACTGCCCAGCGAGACCGAACTCGTCCGACGCTATGGTGCTTCGAGAATGACGGTCTTCAGAGCCATGCACGAGTTGCAGACGCTTGGGATCGTAGTCCGCCGCGTCGGGTCGGGGACGTTTGTTTCTCAGGCTGTGAATACTGGGAGCCACGTATTTGGTCTCTTGATTCCCGAACTTGGGCAAACCGAGATCTTTGAAGTTATCTGCAAGGGCATGATGGAGACACCGCAGGCCATTCACCACTCCCTTCTATGGGGAAATACAGCATCCCAGGAAGATGATAAGGAAGAAATTGCAGAGCAATTGTGCCGGCACTACATTTCGAGAAAAGTGTCAGGAGTGTTTTTTGCTCCGGTTGAATTCACGCCGGGAAGACATGAGGCAAATCGTCGAATAGTAGCCACCCTGAGCAAGGCGAACATTCCGGTCGTCCTGTTGGACCGATGCATCGAACGTTATCCGCAGCGCAGCAACTATGATTTAGTCGGAATTGACAATCGGCGAACGGCATATCTGAACACCGAGCACCTGATTAAGGCTGGCGCAAAGCGGATCGCATTCTTTTCGCGACCAAACTCTGCACCCACCGTTGATGCTCGTATTGCAGGTTACCGTGAGGCACTCCAGACTTTGGGGAAACAATCAGGCGCGGATCTTGTAAGTTTTGGGGATGCTTCGGACCAGAAGTTCGTAAAAACTGTCTTGAAAAGAGATCGCCCGGACGCCTTCATTTGTGCGAATGATCATACCGCCGGAAATCTGATGCAGACCTTGCTCTCGATTGGGAAGAGAATCCCTGAAGACATTAGGATCGTTGGATTCGACGATGTGAAATATGCGCGCCTGCTGCCAGTGCCGCTCACAACACAGCATCAACCCTGTAAAGATATCGGCCGGGTTGCTTTGGGAGTTATGCTCGATCGGCTCGCAAATCCCGACCTACCTGCTAGAGATGTACTACTTGGGTGCAAGCTCATTGTTCGCCAATCGTGCGGAGCGCAAACGGGGAAGATGAAAGACTGAGTCGCCACAAAATTCAATCTGACAATTGTAAAAAACGCCAAATCGTTCATGGGTTCTGGCGAGGGATATTTCAATTGGTTGATTAGCGATACGTCTTCGGTCGAAAAGCAGGTGGTGCCTACGCCTAGTCTCATTGCAGTGCGTATAGCTGCTGGTGGGATCTGAGCGCAACATGAAAGCGTCGAGGAGGAATCATTGTGAAAAGACAAAGCAAGGCGTTGTTCATTGCGAGCTTCATTGGAACTTTGGGTGGGTGTGTAATTTACTCGCAGCAATCGGCTCCCCTCGATCGTCCGCCAATGAATCCCAGGTTGATGGAGTACCTGAGAAACATAGCGCCCCAACCGCAAATGTCAATCCCGCTCTATGGAGATGGCTCGATTCCGAATTCGAAGCCGTCACCAAACGAGGAAGTATTGAGGCCAATGGGGCAGATGGCGAATGTTTCGCGACCCACGCTCGAGGTATTTCTCCCGGCAAAGGTGAAGGCGAACGGCGCAAGTATCCTTGTTTTCCCAGGTGGAGGATATGTCGGACTCACATGGAATTCTGAAGGGCCGACAATCGGTCAGTTCTTTCAAGATCACGGGATTGCTGCTTTCGTGGTTAAGTATCGACTGCCCTCAGATGGGACGATGGCAGACAAATCAATTGGCCCAATTCAGGACGCTCAGCAAGCGATGATTGTTGTCCGCCAGCGGGCGAAGGAGTGGAATCTAGACCCGCACAGGGTCGGTATCATTGGGTTTTCAGCTGGCGGTCATCTGGCTTCGACGCTGGGGACTCACTTTACAAAGGCCTACGTCGCAAATCCTGCTCAGATTAGTCTGAGGCCTGATTTCATGATCCTGCTCTACCCGGTTATCAGCATGGATCCGAAGATCGCTCATATGGGCTCGCGCATCGCGCTGCTAGGGCAGCAACCCTCCGATGAGCAAGTGCAGCTGTATTCAAACGAACTTCAAGTGACCAAGGATACTCCGCCAACGCTCTTGATACATTCCGCCGATGACCATCTAGTCGACGTGGACAACAGCATTCGGTTTTTCGAAGCGCTGCGCCATTCTGGCGTTCAAGTCGATATGACGATCCTCGACAAGGGCGAGCATGCTCTCGTACTTATTCCAAAGGATCGATGGCAGTCGATAGTGACAAGCTGGATAGAGAGAAATGGTTGGATGACTCCGAAAGCAGAATAAGACACTCGGCCAGTTGAGGCGCATCATGTCGACCGCGCTTTGCCGAATGCCAGTGGCTAAGCGCAGAATTTCCATATCAATGCGCGCAATGACTGTTCCAAAGGTCGCATCTAGCGCCGATAGCGATTTAGGGGCTGTATTACGCGCTTTTTGATTGATTGTTCACGGTTTTCACCCCTCGAAAATTGATTTTCGAACATATCATTTGTATTCTTAGCCAATACAAGGAAGCGGAAACGTCTATACAACTTAATCAAGGTGCGCTACATATCTAATTGACAATTGATACATTGCAAAGCTAAAAAATCATCTGCAACAAGTTCTATGGTCACAATTTGGGCTGGCCATAGTTTCCCCAAAACGCTCACAACCCGATTAGGAAATCAAGAGTTCGCCGTGGGCCCGTGTACTCGCTCAGAGTCGGCGCGATTTCGAAAGAAGATCGTCGGGTCGATAGAAAAGCAGATTGCACTTCGAGTATTTTGACCAGCTTTAGTTTTGCCGATTCACGAGGATGGCGAAGGCGCTGAGATTTCTTGAAATCCAAGTAGGTCAGGTAGGCAAAGCGCAGCGCCGCGCCGTAAGGATCAACAACTTCAGGAGGCCGTATGAACAGGAATTTTCAGACTCTCACTTCATCCCGGAGTCTCAAGGCAGCTCGCGCAGCAGGAGTCAATTGGCACAAATCTGTATCTAGTTTCCTTTGGATGGCGTTCGTTGCCATTTGCTGCGCGATCAGCCCAAATATCGTGTTGGCTCAAACAAGCTACGGCAGCGTCGTCGGAACGGTGACAGACCCCGCTGGTGCTGTCATTGCTGGTGCTCATGTTCAATTGATAAATAAAGGGACGAATGCACAGCAAGTGGCTGTGACTGGGGCAGGTGGCACGTACACCATAATCAACTTGAACCCCGGGGCGTATAGCATCACCGTTACGAACCAAGGTTTCAAGTCTGCCACGAACGACCAAGTCGAGGTTAGTATCGGCGGAGTAACTCGCTCCGACCTTATGTTGCAGGTTGGCGATGTGTCCCAATCAGTAACTGTCACTGGAGCGAGCGCAAGTATCCAAACCGACAGTGCTTCGCTGGGCGGCGTCATTGAGGGATTGCAAGTGCAAGAGGCGCCATTGAATGGGCGCAACGTCAATAATCTTCTGGATTTTGTTCCAGGTGTAATACCGGGCGGCGGAACCTCGGGCAATACGATGGCAAACGGCGGCACTGGCCAGGTGAGCCCGAATACGCAGGCGATCTCCTACGGAAACTACCAGATCGGTGGCGCATTTAGCGGACAAAGCCTGTTCTTCATTGACGGCATGGGCTCCAACATTTCCGAGAACAACGTCAATACCCTGGTTCCGACGCAAGATGTCGTCCAGGAATTCCGGGTTTCGACCAGTGACGTCAGCGCGGAGTTCGGCGGTTACGGCGGTGGTGTCGTTCAGATCTCTACCAAAAGCGGCACCAATAAGTTTCACGGGAGTGCCTACGAGTATTTCCGCAACACTGTTCTTGATGCGAACGATTGGTTCTCTAACCACGCCGGTTTGGGCAGAATACCTCTCCACCAGAATCAATACGGAGCGAACCTTGGCGGCCCTGCGCTGAAGGATAAGCTCTTCTTCTTCTTCTCCTGGGAGCATGAATCCTTGACCTCTGCATCTCCGGGCAGTTACGTGATGCCGACAACGGCAGAACTGAATGGCGACTTTTCCGGCGACCCGCAGATCATCTACGATCAAACGACAGGAAATCCGTTTCCTGGAAACAGCATTTCCGGCAAAATAGATCCGGCAGCCCTGAAGCTTCTTCAACTCATGACGCCAAACGAAGCCAGGGTCAAACAGACTCCCTATACCACTAATACGTTTGCGTCGGTACCGGCAGTGGGTGTCCAAACGCAATACAACGCGCGCGTCGATGCCAGCCTGGGCAAAGATACTGTGTTCGCACGCTACACATTCTGGAATCCGCACAATGCATCCGTCGATCCTTTCGGCAACAAGACGGGAGCAGGGCCAACCGGCAACTATACGCAGGCAGCTGTTTTGGGTGACAACCACGTCTTCACCTCAACCTCGATTGCCGAACTGCGGTTGTCGTATCTGGAGAACTACAACTTCCAGGATCCGTTGAGCAATGGTTTCAACATGTCTTCGATCAACAGCAATTGGGGTGCTATCCCAGCTGCAGCCGGCCTTACAGTCTTTTCTCTCCCGGCGCTGAGCATTCAGGGATACAGCGTAGGTCCAAACCTTTCGCAGTTGCATTGGAACAACAACGTCTGGGCTGCCAGCGGAAGTTTTACCAAGATTCTTGGAAAGCACAGCATCAAATCCGGCGGCAATTGGCGACAGGTTCTGTGGGAAGCATATCCAGCCAGCGGCGGGCTTACTCTATCTGCGCTCCCAGGCTTCACTGCCTGTAATCCTCCTGCAGTCTGCCCAAGCACTCCGCCGACCCCCTACAATGCTTTCGGCAATGCCCTGGCCTCATTCATGCTTGGCATTCCTGCAACAACCAGCACGACGACCACAACAACAACCCATGCTTTCCTTCACAACTATGGCCTGTTCGTAGAGGATACCTTTCAGGCGACGCCGAAGTTGACGTTGACTGCGGGGCTCCGCTGGGAGCAGCCCGGCGCCTTCTCTGAGGAGCATGACATCGACGCGGTTTTCGTCCCCAATGCGCCTCTGACTCTAGGCGGCGTCAGTTCGTACGTTAATCCGGTTGGCGCCACCGTGACGCTCAAGGGCCAAGCTGCACTGCTGAATTCCACGCTTCATCCTTCGAGAAGGGAAGAGTCGCTTCACTGGAAGACATTCTCCCCTCGACTTGGAGTAGCCTACCGCTTCGATTCCAATAGCGTCGTCCGCGCCGGCTACGGGATTTCGTTCTTCCCGGCAGTTTTGGATCAGGACGGGCCGCAGCTAAGTTCGCTTACGCGCACAGCTACAAACAACCAGAATACAGTTGGCCAACAGTTGCAGCCCAATTCTGCTACAGTTGCAAACCCGTTCCCCACTGGCATCAAGCCCGCCCTTGGCCATTCACAGGTGGGCGTGGATAACCTAATGGGAAGCGGCATTTGGGGGCGCGGACCAGACCAGCCGCTGGGCTACTCTCAGCAATGGAATCTGGCCATTGAGCGCTCGCTCGGCGGGAGTACCAAGGCGAGCATCGCTTACGCCGGCTCCAAAGGAACACACCTGATCATTGCTTCTCCTTTCACGGGTTCAGGCCTGCAACTCAATCAGATTCCCGACGGGTATCTCTCGTTGGGCAGCGATTTGATGACTCCGGTTGCCAACCCCTTCTTTGGTAAGTTGCCTGCAGGATCGGTAAACGGCGGCTCCACCATTCTCAAAGGCAGGCTCTTGATGCCTTACCCTCAATACCCTTTGGGCGTCATACAGCAAGATGCCCGCTTAGGCGCCTCCACTTATCACTCGCTCCAGGCAAGTTTCACCAAGCGTTTTACCCATGCGGGTGTTGTGCAGGCCGCTTATACCTTCGGAAAACTGATCAGCAATACGGACAACACGAGCGCGTTCTTAGACGGGCAAGGTGGGACGGGTCTTGTTCAGGATCTCTATAACCTCAAAGCTGAGAAATCGGTCAGCCAACAAGATATCCGGCATAACTTGGTCGTGAACTATGGGCTCGATCTGCCATTTGGGCACGGTCAAATGTACATTCCCAACATCAATGGAGTAGCAAACGCCATTGTTGGTGGGTGGCGCGTCAATGGAATCACAACTCTAAGAAGTGGCGTCCCGATTGCCCTTACCGCGGTTCCGAATACCCTGGCGCAGAACTTCGGAGGAGGTACTCCGGGATTTGGCGTAGGTACCGGGATCATCCGCCCAAATTACACGGCAGGATGTTCAAAGAGCGTTTCGGGCAACCGCGCCGCCAGGCAGCTACAGTGGTTCAACACAAGCTGCTTCTCTGAACCCGGTCCGTTCTCGTACGGCAATGAATCGAGAGTTGACTCCGGCATGAGGGCTGCAGGAGTAGCGAATTTCGATTTCTCGGCCAACAAATCCTTCGATATAACGGAACAGGCCAAGTTGAAGTTCAGCGCCGAAATATTTGACCTTTTCAACCATCCTCAATTCGCCGAACCCGGCGTAGGCCTTGGGCCAACCTTCGGTGTAGTGAATCATCAAAGCAGCATTCCACGCACTGTCCAGCTTGCTTTGAGGATTAGTTACTGAACGCCAGTCATCCATCCGGTCAACGACAGCGGCGCGCCAAAATCAAGGCGCGCCGCTGTCGTAATTCACAGAGGACCTCTAGCCCGACCATCTCCAGATAAGTATTCACGCAGGCGCCGAGGTAGATTCGAAAATCGCATGATTCGTTGCTTGTATCGCTTTCCAGTTCGCCTGCACGGTAGTGTCAAAATTCGAAACCGATACTCTGTGATGCTGATTGGGGCCTGATGCCACGACTTATGTTGCAGGCACCCCCGTCAATCGCAGGGCTCCGAGCTAGTCAAGCCGGTCGCGATCGTATTGCGCACTTGACCTAATCTGCCACGAGGCACATCGATGAATCATTCCGCGCTGATGATTGGGCTGGGTGAGGTCTTATGGGATCTTCTCCCAACGGGAAAGGTTCTGGGTGGCGCACCTGCGAACTTTGCTTACATGGTTAACCTGCTAGGAAACCGAGGGGTCGTAGCGAGTAGTATCGGTGACGATGTACTCGGGCGCGAGGCGCACCAGGTACTGCGAGGACTCACCCTCGGCACCGAGTATCTCCAGCACGACAATCGGCACGCAACCGGTACTGCTCAAGTGTCAATCGCGGAAGACGGTCAGCCAACGTTCACAATCCAGGAGTCAGTTGCTTGGGATTTTCTGCTATGGACTGAAGCTTGGCGGGAACTGTCCGCGCGCGCAGACGTCGTCTGCTTCGGCTCGCTTGCGCAACGTTCGCCGGTCTCTGCAGGCACGATCGATCGCTTTTTGCGAAATGCTTCCGGAAATGCAATTCGAGTGTTTGACGTGAATTTGCGTCAATCATATTACAGCGCAGAAATACTAGATCGATCGCTTAACCATGCTGACATAGTGAAGTTAAATGATCAGGAATTGCCTCGTGTCGCTGCGGTGCTGAGATTGGAAGTTGGCAATGAGAAAGATTTGGCTCGGCAATTCCTTGATAAGTACTGTCTGAAGTTGGTGTGTGTAACGCGCGGCGCAAAGGGAAGTCTACTGGTCTCCAAAGATAAAGAGGCGGAGCATAAGGGCTTTCGTGTGAAGGTTGCAGATACGGTGGGTGCTGGCGACGCATTCACGGCGTGTATGGCGCACCATTTTCTACGCGGGAAGTCGCTCGAAGAAATCAGCGAATCAGCAAATCGCTTCGCATCCTGGGTGGCCTCGCAAGTTGGCGCAACGCCCAAGTTCAATGACCCTTCTCTGCGCGAGGAAATGGCTTCCGAAGATACTCCGTACTGATCACCGCTCCGATCAGATATGGGGAGTGTCTGTTTCCTGAAATCTAGACTCAGCAAAAAAATACGTAGGATATTCATCAGTTTTGCTCGATTTGCTTCTGACCTGCGCCCCAGATCCGCGCGAATCCGAATACATTCCTTGAAGAAGCGAGGTCTTTGTGCCCAGATTGTGCCCAGGGATGTCGGTTGTGCCGATTTGAGCGATTCTGGCGATTCTGGAATCAGTAACTTACGTGTTTCGAACAGCGGCTAAGGTTCGACCCACCGGCACCATGGCTAACTTATTTCGGGCTGAAGTGAGGGCAACCTCGCTGATCGGCACACACCTGAACAAATCGTGAACATTTTGCGTCAGTTCGAAGTGGCGAACGCAAACGGGAAGACACAGCCCGTAACTTGTCGCGAAGCCGGAATCGCCGAGCAGACTTTTTACCGCGCTGGTCGGCCTTCAATCTGCCATACGCCCGGGAAGCTGAAACGGCGCGTAAGGGCCGCTGAGAGTGCACCAGCCGATTGCCAGCGTCATCGAAACCCATTTCAGATTCCGCGCACACGCTCCCACTGAAGTATCCCCTCCCAGCTGAGGAGGAATTCGCGAATCGTGTTCGTTGTCACATCCGAATGTGGCTTAGGCGAGTATGTTTTTTGCTGCGCTCTATATGGATAACGATTACCTCTCCGCAAGAATGGCTGGCGTCTTTGTTCCAATCAGTACGCCATTCGCTATAGACGAGTCGGTGGATCTCGACGCCCTCATCTACAACCTCGACCGCTATGCAGAAAGCGGCGTACTTGGCTATTTGGCACTTGGATCCAACGGCGAGAACCGCAGCCTGACGGAAGAAGAGAAACTGCGGGTACTTTCGACAATCGTCGCTCATAAGGCTGCCGGCCAGGTTGTGATGGCGTGTGCGACGTATGACGCCCAGCGCGACACGGAAAGCTTTCTCAAGAAAGCGGCTGACTTTGGGGCGGATTTCGGACTAGTGCTTTCGCCAGGATACTTCCGTAAACAAATGACCGATGAGGTCCTGTACCGCTACTTCTCGACACTGGCAGACACGTCTCCTATTCCGCTACTTCTCTACAATGCACCCGGCTTCTGCGGCGTCACGATTTCGCCGTCGCTGGCCTGTCGGCTCGCGGAGCACCCAGGAATTGTCGGCATGAAAGACAGCGCGGCGTCCGGGATCGAGCAGTTTCTCAAGCTGGAGAGCGACTCATTCCATGTGCTGGCTGGTTCGGCCAACTTCCTGTTTCCAGCCATGATGGGCGGATCGATCGGCGGCACTGTTTCGCTCGCCAACTCGTTTCCCAATATTGTGATGGAGTTATTTCGCCTGGGCCAAGCTCGCGATGAAGCGCGTGGCATTCCGCTTCAAGCACGCGTAACACGCGTGAACCAAGCTATTTCCGGGCCATTTGGCCCTTCAGGCGTAAAGGCCGCAATGGATTTGGGCGGGTTCAGAGGCGGCATTCCGCGGCGCCCAATGTTGCCCGTCACCCACGCGCAGATTGAAGAGATCCGCCGTGTACTTGTTGAAGAGGCAATCCTCTCATGAAAGACCACATACTCAGCATGGACGTTGGTACCACTGCCTTCAAGTTGGCCATTCTCACCCCGGAACTTGAAATCAAGGCTGAAGCATCTTGTACTTACGACGTCAACGTCTACTCTGGGGGCTATGCCGATATTGAGCCGGAAAAATGGTGGCGCGCACTGCGCGAATGCTGCGCAGAAGTCCGCGATTTCCTTTCGTCGGTGGGAGTCATCACGCTATCGGTCACTACTCCGGGCCTGACTCCCATGGCCGCCGACGGCCGTGCCCTCGGGCCCGCAATTCTGTTCTTCGACGGACGCTCCCACTCTCAGGCCCGCGCTATCCGCGCATTGGTGGGGGACGATCGATTCCTCGAGGAAACCTGCAACCTACCGGTTTCAGGCGGTTCATCCCTCTGCTCCATCCTTTGGATTCGCGAGAATCAACCTGATGTGTGGGCAGCTGCCGACAAGTTCGGCCACGCCAATACTTACATGGTGAAGCGACTCACCGGGAACTGGGCGATCGATCCTTCCACTGTGTCCATTACCGGGCTTTATAACACCTGCGCAAATGACCTCACCTGGAATAGCCGAGTACTTGAGTTGGCTGGGATCTCCGAGTACAAGCTCCCCCCACTGATGAACTCCTACGATGTGGCCGGAGAACTGCTGCCTGAGATTGCGGCGGAACTGGGCCTGCCCAAAGGCTGCAGAGTGTTATGCGGCGGCAACGACGCTACCCTGGCAGCGCTGTCCGGCGGAGTCACGGAGCACGGCAGCATCAATAATGTTTGCGGGACATGCGAGATCACATCTGTATGCGTGGACCAGCCGGTCTCGTCGCCCAATTTCAATGTGCGCTGCCACGTCATCCCGGGGCATTGGCTTACGTTCTTTGTCCTTAATACAGGCGGTAAGGCCCTGGAGTGGTTTCGCTCGGTCTTCTGCGCTGATATGCCGGAGAGTCGTTTTTACCGGGAATATATTCCCTCCGTTTTGGACGAATTCTTTGCAAGCTCCGATTGCGACCGAGTGGAGGCCGAACTGCCTGGGTATATCCCGTTCCTCGGCGGTAGCCGTTACAGCCTGGAAAAGATGAGAGCTGCCTTTAGCGGGATGACGTTGGAAACCGATCGAAAAGCATTGTTGTTGAGCTTGATCCGCGGCAATGCAATGTACCACGGTCAGCATCTTCGCGAAGTCGGCACCATGGTCAAACTGGGGCGGCGCGTTATTACCACCGGAGGTGAGGCCAAGATCCATGGCTTCACTCGAGTCAAAGAGCGCTGGATGGGTGATTTTGAGTACGAGTATCAAGATCAGTCTTCATTGATGGGCGCGGCTATGCTCGCCGGCATCCATGAGCAGGAGCCGAACGCGTGCTCGCACTTTATGGCGTCGTCTTAAGGTAGTTCAACAAGAGGAGATCAATCATGCCAGTCGTTCCAATGCAGCAGATTTTGAAACACGCACTCGACAATCGCTACGGCGTCGGCGCATTTAATATCGTCGATTCGGTCACTATGGACGCGGTGATCTCCGCCGCCGCTGAAGCCAAGTCGCCTGTCATCGTGCAGGTTTCCGTAAAGACGGTCAAGGTGATGGGAGCCAGGTTAATTCGCCTGATGTTTGAGGAGATGGCGAACCGGGTGTCGATTCCAGCAACCCTGCACCTGGACCATTGCCCAGATCGCAAAGTGATCGAGGATTGCATCGCGGCCGGATGGAATTCCGTTCTGTTTGACGCATCCAAACTCAGCTACGAAGAAAATCTGTCGCAGACCAAGGAAGTAGTGGCGCTGGCCCATCAGCACGGCGTTGCGGTCGAGGGCGAGTTGGAAGCGGTGAAGGGCATCGAAGATGGCATCGGAGACGAATACGGTGGACCAATCGTCGCACTGGATAAGGCCGTGGCCTTTATTCGCGAGACCCACATCGACAGCTTTGCGCCGGGCATTGGTACAGCGCATGGGCTTTACAAGGGCACTCCTAAAATCAACTTCGAGCGCGTTTCTGAAATCATGAACGTGGAGCCGATTCCGTTGGTGTTGCACGGCGGCACCGGCCTTTCTGACGAAACCTTCCATGAATTGATCAAGCGCGGCATGCCAAAGGTAAACATCTCCACTCAATTGAAGATCACTCTCGCAGATGCATACCGTGCTTATCTTGAAGCGCATCCGACAGAATATGATCCGCTCAAGTTGCTCGGTGCCGTCAAGCAGCAACTAGTCGCGCAGGTTGAGACTTTCCTGCATACCTTTGGCAGCGTGGGGAAAGCAGCATGAAGAAAGCGCTGATATTCGATTGTGATGGCGTGCTCGGCGATACGGAACGGTTCGGCCATCTGGTGGCCTTTAACCAGATGTGGAAGGAACTGGATGTGCCGTGGCAGTGGTCGGAAGAAGAATACGGGCGCAAACTGCTGATCGGCGGGGGCAAGGAACGGATGGCCAGTCTGTTTTCCGAACCGGCATTTCTCAAAGCATGGCCCGACGCTCCTTGCGATGTGCTTGCGCGTAAAGAAACCATTGCCGCCTGGCACAAGCGAAAAACTGAAATCTATAAGGAGATCATCGCCTCAGGTCTCATTCCAGCCCGCTCCGGTATCAGGCGCATTTGCGAGGAGGCCCTGTCGCACGGCTGGCTTCTGGCAGTGGCCTCAACATCTGCTCCAGAAGCGGTGAATGCTGTGCTAAGGCACGCCACCGGAGATGCCATCGCCGCACGCTTTTCTGCCGTGTTGGCTGGAGATGTGGTCAAGGCCAAGAAGCCAGCGCCCGACATCTACAACTTGGCTGCCCAATCGCTGAGCGTGCCGCCCGAAGCCTGTGTAGTGGTAGAGGACTCCAATAACGGCGTTGAGGCAGCTTATGGCGCCGGAATGAAGTGCGTCGTTACAGTCAGCAGCTACACGCGCGAAGAGGATTTTGCACATGCTTCCATCGTGCTGACATGCCTTGGAGATCCAGACGGCGAGAAATGCGAGGTACTTCAGAATCACTCGCAGGCCAAGCCCGTAGATTACTTCAGCATTTCCGATTTGGAAGCCGTACTCCAAAGCAATGGTTAGCCGAGTGGCCGCATTTTAATACTCAATAACTCCTACTGTTCCAGGAGAATTGGATATTTACGGCCTGCTTCCTAACTGATCTTGGCGTGAAACGGAAGCAATTTTGAAGTTTGAGAGCTGACCTTTCCACTCGAAGCGGGACAGCTAGCCGCCAACGTATGACCATCCGTGCCGGCGACTAACAAAACCCGATCGCTAGATTCAGTACGACATGCGTGCCAAATGGTCGATCAGCAACACGGCACGCCAAGTCTCATGCGGCCCGTAAGTTCGCCGCCTATCATGGCTCCTGGATGCCTGTTTCACACCTTTAGCTTCCGGCACGTTGGCTTGAATGGGCGTATGCTTGAGAGAGCAGCACTTCTTTCCCCCTCTGGCCTTCGGCATTCCATGCTTCGCTCCAGACGAGCACTTCTCAAGCACGCAACCTTTCAACTGGAACTGTCCATGAGCTTTGACATGCAAAGCGATGTAAAGAATCATCTTTCTCATCGCACTCGATCCCAGATACATCTGATCGAGCCGTTGAGCCAACCCGATGCCACAGGTGTCTCTGGGGTTGAGACTGCACCCGCGGAATCGCCTGAACGCAATCCGGTAGAGGGTACGCAGAAGCGGGAAAACGCTAACGAATTGGAAGCCGTTTGGAATCGCGCTTCCGATGTGAGCGATGTAGCTCAGTCTGCCGCGCCCCAAAGCGTGCAGGATTGAATCTGCATTCTGTCTTTCTTAGGAGCGGGTGCATCCTGCCGGATCGCTTAAACCCAGGCCTGCAACCAATCGGCGCTGAGTGGTCCCTGGTTGAAGAGATTCCTGCTCTTGTATTTGACACAATGATTCGCCAAACTGGTTGGCATTTTATGTGGCTTCAAGGGCGCTGTTCCCGAATTGGCTTTGGATTGACACAGGAAGCAGCGACCCGGCGAGCTTTGGCGCGGGCGCTCAATGGAATATCGAAATACTACAACGCGGCGGAGCTTGATTGTATTGAGATCACTCAATACCCGGGTTTCCAGATCGCGAACGTCACGGTACAAACCATCCAGATTCAGCAGAAAGCCTCGCTGGATGATATTTTCGAGCAACATCCACAGCCGGTGCCAGCAAGATAAGTCGAACCAGGATAGCGGGGATCTGGATCGCGAACCGCGCATCCGGGCGGCAGAGTGTATCGCATCCAGGCTTGGCCCGGACTTCCATTGAAAGCAGGACAAGATGCCTCTCCACGAAATCATACGTCCGCTCGGGCGAATTGAAGTTGCCGCTCCTTTGGCATCAACTCCCGTTGTGCTAAAAGCCTGTACGCCACCGTTGCCCACGCGTATTGCGTTTGTTGGAAATTACTTGCCGCGCGAGTGCGGCATTGCCACTTTCACAACTGACCTCTGCAATTCTCTCGCGTCCGAATACGGAGAAGGACGCTTCTTTGCGATCCCAGTCAATGACCCTGACTCTCATTACGACTATCCCGAGCGGGTTCGGCTGGAACTGACGCAGGAAGATATTGCTTCCTATGAACAGGCAGCAGAATTCCTGAACTTCAATGGCAACGATCTTGTCTGCCTGCAACATGAATACGGTATTTTCGGCGGTGTTGCCGGTCGCCACATTTTGGCAATGCTCCGCAGGCTGAAAATGCCCCTGGTCACTACGCTGCACACGGTTCTCCGTGAACCTGATGCAAATCAGCGTATTGTGCTCCAGGAGATCGGACAGCTGTCGGATCGCCTGGTGGTGATGAGTGAGCTTGCCGCCCAGCTCTTGTGCGATGTGTATGGGGTTCCCACCGGCAAAATTGACATAATTCCACACGGTGTGCCAGACCTCCCATTCATGGACCCCAACTACTTCAAAGACCGATTTGGCACAGAAGGAAAGTCCGTCCTGCTTACTTTCGGGCTGTTGTCTCCCAACAAGGGAATTGAGAACGTCATCCGAGCGCTGCCCACAATACTTGCCAAAAATCCTAACGTGGTCTACATCGTCAGTGGAGTAACTCATCCTCACATTCGACGGCGGGAAGGCGAACGCTATCGCGAAGAGCTCCAGGCCCTGGCAAAGGAGCTTGGTGTTTCACCGAATCTGATATTGAATAACAGATTCGTTAGTGATGAAGAGCTTGTGGAGCACATAGGCGCCGCTGATATTTACATCACGCCCTACAAGCAGGAGGCGCAGGTCGTCTCCGGCACGCTGGCTATCGCGCTTGGCGCAGGCAAGGCGATCATCTCCACGCCCTACTGGCATGCCAAAGAGTTGCTCGCTGAAGACCGAGGTGTGATTGTTCCTTTCGAAAACCCTGACGCGATAGCGCGGGCAGTCATGGAACTGCTGGAAAACGATGCGGCACGCCACGCGATGCGGAAGCGCGCATATCTTCACTCGCGCGGAACAACGTGGCCCAAGACGGCGCGGGCTTACATGGCGAGCTTTCAACGAGCGCGCTTTGAGCGCTCCCTGCTTCCACGAGCAGCGCAACCGGAGAATGCGACATTCAATCCGAAAGCTGCAATGGATGCGTTGCCACTTCTGAACGATTCGCATTTGCTGGCCATGACTGACGATACGGGCATGTTGCAGCACGCGATCTTCTCGATACCCAACACGCGTGAGGGCTATACGACCGATGACAACGCGCGAGCGCTCATCGTATCCACCCGGTTGGATGAGGGCAACTCGCGAGGACACAGTGTGGATCCACTTGATCTCTCGCGCAGATATCTGAGTTTTCTCTGGCTTGCATTTCATTCAGATACGGGAAGGTTCAGAAACTTTTTAGGTTATGACCGCAAATGGCTGGAGGATGTTGGTTCGGAAGACAGCCATGGAAGGGCGCTGTGGAGTTTGGGCAGTGTGCTTGGCCGCTCGCAGAATGCCGGCCTGCGCGGAGCAGCAGGCAGGCTCTTTGAAGCTGCCGTTCCTGCGTCACTGACTTTCAGCAGTCCGCGCGCATGGGCATTCAGCGTGCTCGGGCTGCAAGCCTATCTGGACTGGTTCCCCGGCGACAGGTCAATGCAGGGGATTCGTAATACACTCGCCAATCAACTTCTGGATATCTATCAGCGCAGTCGCTCCGAGACCTGGCACTGGTTTGAGAAAAGTCTTTCGTATTCGAATGCAAGGCTGTCTGAGGCGCTTATCTTAGCTGGCCGGCGCAGCAATAACAGGGACATGATTGCAGCGGGAATCGAGTCTCTAGAATGGCTCGTTGCGGTTCAGCACTGCGGTGATATCGACACTTTTGTCCCCGTCGGCTCCAGCGGGTTCTTCGCAGAGGGCGCGGAGAGAGCCCGCTTCGATCAGCAACCGGTGGAAGCATGTGCCACTATCTCTGCTTGTCTCGAAGCGTTCAGACTTACCCATGAACAGCGCTGGAGCGAAGAAGCCCACCGGGTCTTCAAATGGTTCCTTGGCAAGAATGATCTGCAAGTGTCGCTCTATGATGCGACAACGGGCGGGTGCAGGGACGGCCTTCATCCCGACCGCGTAAATGAAAATCAGGGAGCGGAATCAACGCTTTCTTTCCTGATGGCGCTCCTGGAAATGCAGGAAGCGAATGTAGCGCACGCAGAAGAAACCTCTCGCGAAATGAGTCTCACTTTTTGAATCCATCCATTCTCTCAAATGCGTCACAAGAGGCTACTACATTGGAAAAGCCGGATACGGGCGCCTGTGTAGATCGTTCGTTGTTCACGCGAATTCCCGGCAATCCTATCCTGAGCCGCGAGAATTGGCCTTATCCGATCAATAGCGTTTTTAATGCAGGAGCAGTTCGGCTGCCCAGCGGGGAGACCTTGCTGCTTTGCCGTGTAGAAGACCGCAGTGGCCTATCACATTTGTGCGCGGCGCGCTCAGACAATGGCATCAATGGATGGCGCATTGATCCCGAGCCAACGCTGATTGCCAATCCGCGCGACTATCCCGAAGAGATCTGGGGAATTGAAGATCCACGCATTACGTACGTCCCGGAATTGGAAAAATATGCGGTGGCGTACACCTCGTTTGCGCGCGGGGGACCCGGAGTTTCATTGGCGTTGACCAAGGACTTCATCTCGTTTGAACGATTCGGCGTGATCATGCCGCCTGAAGATAAAGATGCCGCTCTGCTGCCGCGAAGGATCAATGGTTATTGGGCGATGATCCACCGGCCAGTGACACCGACCGGAGCCCACATGTGGATCTCGTATTCTCCAGACTTGCGGTATTGGGGCGGACATAAAGTGATTCTCGAAGCGAGACGCGGAGGGTGGTGGGACGCCAACAAGATTGGCCTGTGCTCTCCGCCGATTGAAACACCGCAAGGTTGGTTGACCATCTACCACGGTGTGCGACAAACAGCCGCGGGAAGTATCTACCGGCTTGGCTTGGCACTATTTGATTTGGAAAAACCGGAAGTCTGCCTGATGCGAGGGAACTCATGGATGTTCGGCCCGGAAGCACCGTACGAACGTTGCGGAGATGTGAGTGACGTCGTCTTCCCGTGCGGCCAGACCATCGGCGCGGATGGAGACACGATCTATCTCTATTACGGGGCTGCTGATTCCTGCATGGCTCTGGCTACGGGGAGTATTCGTTGCCTTCTCTTATGGCTGGAAGCCAATCGCGCTACGGCATTCGAATTAGCGAAATGATGCAAATCGCCCCCTCCCTGAAAGGAGTTCAAGATGAACATCGATGCCATGACCTGGCCGGACTGGCTGCCTCGAATCTTATGGTTTCGCCGCGCCTGCCCGCGGTGCAACTCGATTAAATTCAAAGCAGCCGAGTTGCGTCCATACGATGGACTTCTTGGCCCATTTGCACTGCGCCCGGTACGCTGCATGTGGTGCTGGCGGAGATTCTACTGGTTTTCACTGCGAGACCCGGAATGAGCGCCACACTCTATAGCTCCGGTCCCACGTCGAATGATCTTCTGGCCCGCCTGATTTCCGAACAGGCGGCCCTGCACTATCAAGTCATTGCTTGTGGTGCCAATGACGCAAAGAACATTGAAAACTGCCGGAAGAGTCCGGTTCAAGAGTCGGGCAATGGTTTCTCTATCTTTCCTGCCTCTCAGTGTGGATAATTCAAGATTGTCTGTTGGATTGACACTGAGGAGATTTCCATGATGTTCAAGTTGAACGTTCGACGCGCAGCCCTTTGCGCGATATTGATTCTGGGATTCACAAAATTTGCTATCGCCTCCGACATCTTGATCGGCGATGCGAAATCACAGCCCGAAAGTCTCACTGTGGCACCGAACGGTACGCTAATCGTGGGTAGCGCCAGCTCCCCATTCATCTATAAGGTCCATTCAGGCTCGGCGACCGCCGAGAAATTTGTGGACGCAAGTGACCAACCGCCAGGAACCTGGTTCTTCGGTATGCTGGCTGATGCTCCAAGCAAGACATTGTGGGCCTGTCAACTGACTCCGGTGCCGGGAACGACTCCAGCAAAGAAGCACACCGCGCTGCGAGCATTTGATCTCTCCACCGGCGCACCGAAGCTGCGCTGGGATCTGCCCGGTGACGACAGCACATGCAACGATTTCGCCGTAGGACCAGATAAGGCGCTCTACATAACCGATACAACCAACGGCAAAATTTTTAGATTGCCGGCT